>ENA-UPWO01000195-UPWO01000195.1-human-gut-metagenome-genome-assembly--contig:-NODE-195-length-41084-cov-22.100544_pt1 | contig 41084 bp, 39 predicted proteins | sample MGYA00250056_ERZ773388 | MGnify/ENA primary metagenome ERZ773388 (study PRJEB29103, sample SAMN06112004) | human gut metagenome | biome: human gut; feature: ankylosing spondylitis patient; material...
ATTTTTCTTAATCGTTAGACAGTCTGACGTACGGTGCTGTGAGAGGACGGCGGTTAGTCACCGCCTCCTACTCGATTCATGTGCATAATTTCTACAGTATCTAAGCCACTTCGCTATTCGCGCTTCGGGACAGTGCGTGTGCACCCCAGTGCCCGGGGCTTACGCCCTTACGTTGTGGCGGGATAATGAGTGCTACGGTAACACCTTGGGGCTCGGTGTTACCGGGAATGCGTCTAAACAGTATAGTTCAATGTACGAATATTCGTACACTTGCTGATTTTACTTGATTTATTGGGGAGTGCGTATTATATTAAATATTATAAAAACACAACAGGGGAGCTGGTATTTAGCCGGCTGAGAGTAGACTGGTAGTGTCTTGACCCATAACCTGATTTGGATAATGCCAACGTAGGATAATATCGCACGATTTTTAGGCGGATATACTCATTGGCGGTATATCCGCTTTTTGAATGTGTGGGTGATTATGAATAGTTGTAAAGAGATACAGATGAATAATTTTATAGAAAAGCTTAAGTCACGCAGTCCTTTGATTCACAACATCACAAATATGGTTACTATCAATGATGTGGCCAATATTGAGCTGGCATGTGGGGCCAGGCCTATTATGGCTATGGCACCGCAGGAGATGGATGAGGTCACGGGTATCTGCGATGGGCTGAATCTGAATATAGGCACTCCTTATGAGGAGCGCTTTGAGGCGATGCGCATTGCTGCGAGGATGGCAGCGAAAAAGAACATTCCTATTGTGCTTGATCTGGTTGGTGTGGGCGTGAGCCGCTTCAGGATGGATTTTGTGATGAGCCTGCTTGACGAGGTGCATGTGGATGTGATTAAGGGCAATTTGTCTGAGGTCAAGGCTGTTATGGAACATGGCAGATGTGATGGCGGCGTGGAAGTGACCGATACGGCAGATGAGTCTGATGCAAAGGCGCTTGCGTGCAGGGCGGCCCTGCGATATGGCTGCATCTGTGTGATTACAGGTGAGACCGACTATGTGGCAGAATTATGTGATGAAGCTGATTGCTATGACAATAATGAAAGAAGTCTGATGAGTACTGATGCGACGGATACCGGTGTGATGGATAATTGTGTAGTGAATGCTGTTACGTCGGATGCTGACGGATACACGCATAATTACAGGGTAGGAAGCATCACAGGCGGCCATCCTATGATGAAGAGGGTGACAGGCACCGGATGTATGCTTTCAGGGCTTATTTGTGCGTTTGTTGCGGCTGATTGCGATGATAAATACGGTGCAGTCACAGCAGCACTTAGCTGCATGAAGAGTGCAGGCGGGCTTGCTGCCTCTGATATGGCAGAGCACGGCAGAGAGACAAACAGCTGTTATTTCATTAAGCCCGGAAATGCTGCATACCGGGACAGGCTGATTGATGCAGTATATCATATATGCGATGGTGATTATGAACTGATGTGAATATCGCTGTATGACAGACAATTGGTATGCAGGTCATGAGTCTTATATTTGGAAAACAACAGGATAAGAGGTGAAAGGTATATATGAACAAAACTGATTTAAAGCTCTACGCTATAACAGACAGGCAGTGGCTGCATGGAGCGAGGCTTTCTGAGCATGTGAAGCTTGCAATAGAGGGCGGTGCCACTATGATTCAGATCCGTGACAAGGATATTCTGAGTACGGATTCTGATGCAGGGCTTAAGGATGAGTATAATGAGGTTCTTGAGATAAAGAGAATCTGTCATGAGCACAAGGTGCCGCTCATCATCAATGATAACGTGCAGTTTGCAATTGATATAGATGCCGACGGAGTACATCTGGGACAGGATGACATGAATCCGGCGGAGGCCAGGAAGCTTCTTGGAACTGACAAGATAATAGGAGTCACGGCAAAGACCGTGGAGCAGGCAAAAAGGGCAGAAGCTGATGGCGCGGACTATCTGGGAAGCGGAGCCGTGTTTGGCTCTACCACAAAGCTCAATGCAAAGCCTATGACAAAGGAGCTTCTGCGTGAAATCACGGCGGCTGTCGATATACCGGTTGTTGCAATCGGAGGCATAAATGCAGACAATGCAGTCACGCTAGAGGGCACTGGGATTGCAGGAATCGCAGTGGTAGGAGCGATATTTGCAAGCGCAGATATAAAGGCTGCAGCCAGGGAACTCGCAGAAATATGCGACAAAATTCAGTAGAAAGGAGCGTAAATATGCATACAGCACTTACAATTGCGGGAAGCGATTCAAGCGGTGGCGCAGGCGTGCAGGCCGATTTAAAGACCATGCTTGCAAACGGTGTGTTTGGCGAGAGTGTCATCACAGCACTCACGGCACAAAACACCATGGGAGTTGATGTGGTGATGAATGTGCCGGCGGATTTTATTGAGGCACAGATGAAGGCTGTTTTTACGGATATTTTTCCGGATGCGGTGAAAATCGGTATGACATCATCGGTAGATACAATTGAGGCGATTGCCGCAGGTCTTGTAAAATATAAGGCAAAAAACATAGTTTTGGACCCGGTGATGGTCGCTACAAGCGGAAGCAGGCTGCTTGAAGAAAATGCAGCAAACACTCTGATGGAGAAGCTTTTTCCACTGGCTGACATCATCACGCCAAATATCCCTGAGCTTGAGGTGATATCAGGCAGACAGATTGAAAGCACAGATGACATCATAGAGGCATCAAAGGCTATTTATGATAAATACGGCTGTCCGGTTTTAAGCAAAGGAGGTCATTTCACAGACACAGCATGCGTGTGTGACTATTTGTGGGATGGAAAGCAAATCATCACATTTGATACCAAAAGAGTGGATAATCCAAACTCACACGGCACAGGCTGCACGCTTTCATCAGCGATAGCCAGCGGCCTGGCAAAAGGACAGCCGCTCGAGCAGGCTGTGGATAACGGCAAGCGATATGTCACGGCATGTTTAAAAGCCATGCTTGATCTGGGACACGGCAGTGGACCTATGAATCATGGAGCATTAATCACACAATGAAATAAAGAACAGGAGAGTACAATGAGTAATTACACAACACAGATGGATGCCGCAAGAAAGGGCATCGTAACACCTGAAATTGAAAAGGTAGCAAAGAAAGAGAAGATGGATGTAGACAAGCTGATGGAGCTTGTTGCAAGCGGAAAGGTAGCTATTCCTGCTAACAAGCATCATAAGTCACTTGATGCAGAGGGTGTTGGAAGCATGCTTCGCACAAAAATCAATGTAAACCTCGGTGTGTCAAGAGACTGCAAGGACTATGATGTGGAGATGCAGAAGGTCATGAGCGCTGTAAAGCTTGGAGCAGAGGCTATCATGGATCTTTCAAGCCATGGCAACACACAGCCATTCAGACAAAAGCTTACAAGCGAATGTCCTGCAATGATAGGAACAGTGCCTGTTTATGACAGTGTTATCCACTATCAGCGTGATCTTGCAACACTTACAGCACAGGATTTTGTCGATGTAGTCAGACTCCATGCAGAGGATGGAGTGGACTTTGTTACACTTCACTGTGGAATCACAAGAAAAACGATAGACCAGATTAAAAAGCACAAGCGTAAGATGAATATCGTAAGCCGTGGAGGCAGCCTTGTATTTGCATGGATGTGCATGACAGGAGAGGAAAATCCTTTCTACGAGCACTATGATGAGATACTTGAAATCTGTGAGGAGCACGATGTGACAATCTCGCTTGGAGATGCCTGCAGACCGGGATGCCTGGCAGATGCAACAGATGTATGCCAGATAGAGGAGCTTGTAAGACTTGGAGAGCTCACAAAGCGTGCATGGGATCACAACGTACAGGTTATGGTAGAGGGACCGGGACATGTGCCGCTTGATCAGGTAGCAGCAAACATGAAGGTACAGCAGTCAATCTGTATGGGAGCACCATTTTATGTACTTGGACCTCTTGTAACAGATATCGCACCGGGCTATGACCACATCACAGCAGCAATCGGTGGAGCAGTGGCAGCAATGAACGGCGCAGCTTTCCTTTGCTACGTGACACCTGCGGAGCATCTTGCTCTTCCAAATGTGGAGGATACAAAGCAGGGAATTATTGCGTCAAAGATTGCGGCTCATGCAGCTGATATTGCAAAGGGAATACCGGGAGCCAGAGATATAGATGATAAGATGGCAGATGCCAGACGTGTGCTCGACTGGGATGCACAGTTTGCATGTGCGCTTGATCCGGAGACAGCTAAGGCTATCAGGGATGACCGTCTGCCTGAGGATGACCACAGCGAGGCATGCAGTATGTGCGGTAAGTTCTGTGCAGTGCGAAGCATGAACAAGGCACTTGCAGGAGAGTATATTGATATACTATAACTGTGAAGGTACAAAACAGTTGCGATATACTATAAGGTGGGCAGTAATGGAAAGTAAAAAGAACACTAAAAAAAGAACTATTTCAATCAGAAAGATTGCCATGGCAGGAGTGCTTGTGGCAGTTGCCGTAGCAGGAAGCTTAATAAGCTTTCCTGTTGCCGGCAGCAAATGTGCACCTGTACAGCACATGGTAAATATATGCGCAGCAGTATTTTTAGGACCTGCATGGGGTGTCGGTGTGGCATTTTGTGCGAGTATTATCAGAAACCTGACAGGACTTGGAAGCCTCATGGCATTCCCGGGAAGCATGGTAGGCGCGATGTGCTGTGGACTGATGTACAGATTCAGCAAAAAAATCATACCGACCTGTATTGCAGAGGCGCTTGGCACAGGCATACTCGGAGGTCTGGCAGCGTATCCTCTTGCAAAATACGTGATGCTTATTCAGCCGGAAGGCATGTTTATATACATAGTGCCATTCCTTATCTCTACAGTGGCCGGAAGCATAGTGGCAGCAATTGTCATGCTGATTTTAAAGAAAAATGGCGCACTGACAGTATTTAAGGAAAATCTTGAGTAATATCCAGGGCTATGGCTTTATAAGAAGCTTCATAAGCTCATCCTGACAGATAGGCTTCGAGTAGTGATAGCCCTGAAACAAGGTGACATCAAACTGTCTGAGATAGCTTTCAAGGTCACTATTTTCTATGCCTTCGATACATATCCTTAAGTCTGCGGCATGGGCAAAATTAACCATTCCGATTACAAGTGCCTGTTTTTTCTTTTCTTCGAAAATATCACTTACAAAGCACATATCTATCTTAATACCCTCTACAGGAAGCTCAAGTATCATCTGAGATGAAGAGCTTCCTGTGCCATAGTCATCCATTGTGATGTGGATTCCGGCTTCTCTGAGTGCTGTGACTGTTTTCTTTATCATAGATACAGGCAGGTCTCTGCAACGCTCTGTAATCTCTATCCACAGCTGTGTAGGCGGAAAATCATACTCTTTAAGAATTGTCAGAGTATCTTTTACAAAGCTTTCCTTTTCAAGCTGCTCTGAGGATGCATTTACATTGATGAAGAAGCCGGGTTTTATCTTTGCAAATTCACAGGCTGCGCTTATTGCAGTTCTCATTATATAATTTCCGAGCTCATACATAGCCGGGGTATCCTCAAGCCAGTCGATAAACAGTCCGGGTGGTACCGTGCCAAAAGGCTCCTTTTTCCAGCGCACCAGTGCCTCAGCACCCATTATTTCACCATTGCAAGCCTTTACAATCGGCTGAAACTCCACAAAAAAGCCATCACAGCTATTGATAACCGACTGATGTATGACTTTCATGATATCTATATGCGAGTTGCCATTGAACCTGACCATATCATTGAAAAATAACAAATCAGGGCTGTGAAGTTTCTTCGCGCGGTCAAGAGTGTACTCCACCTTGCTGATGACAGTGGAGGTATCACCATCATAATCCTTGAGAATCAGACACGCAGCATATATATCAAACTCAAATTTAAAGCACTTAAAGAAATACATGGAATTTATTGCGTCTACAATTTTCCGGTAGAATGCCTCAGCAGAGGCACGGTCAGCTTCCTTTATCACAAATACAAATTTGGAATTATTCATATAGTAGGTAGCGGTGCTGCCATCCATCATGTAGATGAATTTGAGCGCAAGCTCACGCTGGATTGCAGTGCTGAAATTGGAACCATACAGTATATTGAACTCATCTATATGACCTATCTCCACCTCAATTATGGCTACGGACCTGTTTTCCATGATATAGCCGTTGATATCTCTTTCGAACTTTGACTGACCATAAAGATATGTATATGGGTCGATATCAGGAAGAGTATTTTCATTCCTGAGCACGAGGACATGGTAGCGGTGTCCGTCATCACCGGCAAAAATGTCAGAATAAAATCCCATCATATATTCTTTGGTGTGCTTTCCCATGCGGACATAAAATATATCATCCAGTTTTTCGCCGTTTAGACGATAGCGGATCTCCCGCCTATATTCCGGCAGGTCAATGTCGTTGACACATGTGCAAAGCTGTTCAAATAAACAGGTATGCTCGCCGGGTTCAAGGCCGAAAAAATCTGCTGTCTTTTCCGGTACGTAAGATAAGTCATTATCCAGGTCGGTGATGATAGGATATATCCCGTCTGATAATTCTGCAATTTTATCAATAAATTCCTTGTATATCGTGTGTTCTATCATAATTTAAAACTCCATATGTGTATAATGCACAAAATTCTTTTATTATTATAGCATATATGCGCATTATATACAATAAGTTAGTTGGACTCTGAAAATGATATTTAGGTATGAAGCATTAATATAAATTAATGATTTTAGTGTGTCATTTATATATTTGAAGGTATACTGATGACTGAAATATACCATCAGCTGCTTCAAATGCAACGTCACCATCATATTTGCCGGCAACAGAGCGGATGGATGACAGACCTATACCATAGTCGTCCCTCTTAGAAGAACGGTATTTTCCGTTTTGGATGGAAACATGTCCGTCAAAGCTGTTGTCCATAGTAATAATAAGTGTCTTATAGTGTACGTGGGCATGCAGTCGGATAAAGTGCGATGATTTCTCGTTCAAAGAATCAGAAGTATCCATGCGTCTGCAGGCTTCTATAGCATTTTCTATCAGATTTCCAAATACCAGGCACAGGTCATTGTCCAAGGCCGCATCATCGGTTTCCGGAACAATAAGCTTTGTCTCAAGAGCGATATTTTCATCTCTGCATATGGCACTATAGTATGACAGAATGGAATTAACTACCCTGTTTTCACAATAGCTTGCAGGCGCAGATGGTATGCTGTGGATCAGGGCATCCAGGTATTCGTTCAGCTGTTTATTTTCAGTGTTTGCGAGGCCTTTTATTGCAACCAGCTGGTGACGCAGATCGTGGCGCTGCTTCTTAAAAAGCTGTTCGTTTGTTGTGATGAGCGAATTATATTTCTTCTGCTCCAATAGGGAATGCTCAAGGAGATTCATATCAAATATGAGCCTTTCATTCTCACGTTTTATACTGAGCATATCGCTTATATTAAGCCCCATTACAATTCCCATGATTATAATGAAAAGCAGAGTTCCAATCTGGTACAGCAATGACAATGAGGCCACAAATTTTAAATGATAATTGATTATCTCGGCACATGAAGCAAGAGCCAGTATGAATACCGGAACCATCAGCCGTTTTGCCCTGCTGTTTTGGCTGCGAACAGCCTCAAGGATGATGTATGCAGTCAGGAAGCAAAGTATGAGAGGCAGAATGACATGGAACACGTACATGCTCTGAGATAGTGCCACCGTACCGCTAAGCTGTAAGACACAAGCGACAAGGTCAAGCACGGTGAGGAGCTTCGCGATAACTATAATTGGCTTGTCATTCTTAAAACCAACTGCAAGCCTGCAGAAATACAGAAGCGGAATCATCTGCGAGAAAAGCCCTATAAAAGCACACAGATATAGCAGTGTAGGGTTTTTGACTATGACACCTGTGTAGTTGCACTCGCCGATAGACCACATGCCGGACATGAGTGAGAAGAATCCAAAATGAAATATCATCTTGCAAACCTCTTTATCGTAGTATAAAAGCATCAGTGAGATAAATATAAACAAAACACCTGCGGCAAGCTCAAGCAGTGCTATAAAGAATGACCATTTATTCAGCTTTAACAGAGTGAAAAATAAGGATTTGTATGCTCCGTAGATAGGAGAATATACCGTAAGAGAGCTTCTGGTAACTGGAGACAGATACTCTATGCGAAGCTCTGTATCACCTGAATGACCGTCAGTGCCTATCAGGTACCCCTCGGTTGCGGGATCCTTCATATAGGATGGATAGTTTTCGGTCCTGCCAAACTCATATATGAGTTCATCGTCCAGATAGACCTTCGCAGGGGAATAGACAGTTTTTATGTAGATTGGATCATCCATGTTCAGGTTGATATGTGTTGTGACGGTGACATGTGTGCGCGGCGAAAGGTGCTTAAAGGTATGTGGAAATGTGATTTCTTCTTTATCTGAATCCGAGCCCTCCACCATAGCATAGGCAGAGCTTACGATAGTGGCTTCAGGATAGCTCGCCTGGCTCATAATCATGTTTTTTGAGGAAAGAAGCAGTATGCAAATCAGTGTAAGCAGTATAATTGTCAGATAGGGAATATTTCGTATAGTGCTTTTATTTTTCATAATCCGGGCTCCTTGCAGTGTATTACTTTTGACAGTCTAGCTCATATCAAATCAATAGGAAAGTGCCTTATTTAAGCCCTCTGGTGTGATCAAAGTAGTATCTCTCCAGAGCCTTTTTGGCTTTGCCGGAGAGCTCTCTCTTGATAGGGATATTTGTGTCATCGACCATCACGAAGCATTTGAGTGAAGTATCAATGCGTGTGACATACGACAGATTTACCGCGTAGCTTTTGTGCGGCAGAAAAAACAGCTCAGCGGGCAGCTGCTCTGAAAGCTCTGAAAGCTTCTCATAGCAGATGATTTCCTCATTTCCTTTTAAATGTATGAAAATCTGCCTGGCTCTCTGCTCTATGTACATGATATCAGAAAGGGCAAGTCTCTCCATACTCTTGTTTCTCTTCACATAAAGAGATGGGGCATCGGATTTCTTCAGCATGGCAAGGTGAAGAATGTTACTTAGCTCAGCTGCAGAAAACGGCTTTTCGATATAGCCGATGGCAGACAGCCTGTAGCTTTCCAAGGCATGCTCAGTGCTTGTTGTGATGAAAGCAACCGGGATATCGGCATCTGTCTCACGGATTATAGAGACTGCCTCGATGCCGGTCATGGAATCTTTCATGTATATATCCATGAGCAGCAGGTCATACTTTCCGTACTCATATGAGGCAAGAAAAGAATCTGCATCCGTAAAGACAGTGTATGAATTTTTGATATCGCTGTGGTTGAGAATATCACAAAGCAGCACGGTCTCTGCAGCTTCGTCCTCGCATACAGCTATATTAAGTGTTTGTGGCATGTTTATTCCTCTGTAGAATGTGAATGATTATAAATAATCATAATATAATATGGAATAAATATCAAATAAATATTGCTATTAAATATCCGAAATGCTAATATAGTTATCAGAAGTGTATTAATTATTTTAAGGAGGTTTCAGTTATGAAATACTGTACAAATTGTGGCAGGCAGTTAGCTGATGATGAGGTATGCACATGTCGTCAGCAGGCACAGCCACAGACACCAAATCAGACACAGGACAACAATGCACAGGCAGATAATGCAGCACAGCAGGGACAGTTCAATGGGCAGCCACAGGGCAGCGCACAGGAACAGTTCAACGGACAGCCACAGGGACAGTTCAATGGACAGTCACAGGGTAGCGCACAGTCGCAGGCGTTTGATAACTTCACACAGCAGGTGAGTGCAGCAGGACAGCAGCTGCAGAATGACAAGAATGTGGCATCTATCATCACATTCTACAAGGGTCTTGTTAAGAAGCCGGCACAGGCTGCAGCAGACTTTGTAAAGAATGCAAATATGGCATCAGGCTTTATATTTATTGGCTTATTTGCCATAGTAGAGGTAGTGCTGTCTGTAGTATATCTGTTATCAAGCGTAATTGGCAGCATAGGCGGTTTTGGATTCTCATTTTACCCGGCGAGCTTCTTTGAGGGAATCTTTTCAGGAATCGTAGGAGAGGCGGTGAGAGTACTCATCCTGGCAGCAGTCATTCTGGTTGTATTAAACGCAGTGCAGAAGGATAAAAAGGTGACATTTGCACAGACACTTTCAGCAGCATGTCTGTATGATGCAGTATACCTTCCGATTATCCTTGTGGCAGCAATCATCGACATAATCCCATTCCAGTTCTTTGGCAATGTAAGCAGCTGGCTGCATACATTTGCGGGAGTAGTAGGATATGTAAGCATATTCTTTGGAGTAAGGGCAATAGAAGAGGATGACAACAAGCTTCCACTCGTGTGTGGACTGGCATTCCTTGCAACAGCCATTGGTTCAACAATTGTAAATGCTATTTTCTAATTTAATATATCTGAAAAGCCGGATCCTGTGAGATTTTCTTGCAGGATCTTTTTTATATTCAGGGAGCATTGGTAGCATATATTACGAAAATTGTCAAGTACGAGTTTTGACACTGTTTATGTAAATTGTCGTTGTTATCAGTAGGAGTGGAATTGTTGTATAATATGAAATAAGGGTCAAAAGGTATCATCAATGCATACCATATATAAATCCGTAAATAAGCATGTTTATAAAACTCGGGAAGAGAGGCGCCTATGACGCATAAAATCAAGGTACAGATGTTTGGCAATTTCAGAATGGACTATAACGGAGCACCATTTGTGGCGGAAAAAATGCATAAGGAAAGCCAGTTCAACCGCATGATGCAGGCTTTGATACACTATTCTGACTGCGGAATAGCAAAGGATAAGCTCGAGGAAATAGTAATCGGTGAGCGTGATATAGATGCACCTCACACAGCGCTAAGAGTTATTGTATACAAGACAAAGCAAAAGCTCGCACAGCTCGGACTGCCGGGAAAGAACCTCATATATTTGGAGGGAGGCATATATTACTGGACACCGGATATAGAGATAGAAGAGGATGCAGCAGAGTTTGAAAATCTCTATAACGAAGCCTGCGCACTGGAAAAACAGATGCAACAGGAGCCAGAGAGTGCAGAGACAGTGTGCGATGAGCAGACAAAGGAAATAGAAGACAGACTGCTTGAGCTGTACGTAAAAGCACTATATCTGTACAAGGGTGAATTTCTGGCGGCATATACGGGCGAGACGTGGATAGCACAGGAGGCCAGACGCTATCACACTATGTTTGAGAAAATCATAAATGAAGCTGCGTACATACTGCGAAAGAGAAAACAATTCAAGGGGCTGGAGAAGCTCGGAGTATATGCGGCAAAGGTCGACCCGTTCAATGAGTGGGAGGAGCTCATCATGGAGGCGATGGTAGAGACCAGGCGCTATGAGGAGGCGGAAGAACTATACACGGATGTCGTGGACTATTATCTCAGGGAGTGCGGTATTTATCCATCATCAAAACTCTTGGAAATACTTGAGAAATACAGCAATCAGATGAATCATGCACATGAGATACTGGAAAACATCCAGGAGGGCATGAACGAGCAGGAGGAAACAGAAAGAGGCGGATATTTCTGCAGCTATCCGGTATTCAGGGGAATATACCAGGCGTCCATCCGTATTATGAAGCGCACAAGGGTACCTGTGTATCTCATGCTCTGTACTCTCGAGGACGAGGAAGACAGACAGGTACAGAGCGAGACAAAGATAAACAAGTATTCAAGGCAGCTCAAGAAGTGCGTTGGTGAATCAATCCGCTACAGTGACATATATACCTCGTATGGAAAGGTGCAGTTTCTTATCATGCTCATCGGATTAAAGCGTGAGGACTGCGAGATAGTCAAAAAGAGAATCAACCGCCAGTTCGCAAAGAAAAATCCGAGAGCAGCAGAGAAATATCATGTGAACAGTATAGTTTGTGAGTTGTAAAGGGAATAGTACAAATAGGTTGGAAAAGCTGCAAGGTGCTGTTACATAATTAGAGGAAGATTTAATTTGATTATTTTATATATTATTATGGAGAAAATGTTATGAATGGTAAGGACAAGATATCAGTAATTATTCCATGCTACAATGTACAAAAATATATTATGAGATGCTTTGATTCAATTTACAGCCAGACATATGGCTTTGAAAATCTCGAAGTGATACTCATAGATGATTTATCAACAGACAATACATGGTCTATATTAGAATCCTTACAAAGACAATACCCGGAGAAAGTTATATCTCTCAAAATACAGAAAAAAGGAAAGTGCGGCGGTGCACGTAACCTGGGAATGGATATCTGTACCGGCAAATATATCGCATTTGTGGATGCAGATGATTATGTGCATCCGGATATGCTCAGGGTGCTGCATGATAGAATGACAGAGGACGATTATGATGTGGCACAGTGTGGCGTATCGTGTTTTAAAGAAGCTAAGCCGAATGTATTAGAAGCAAGTGATTTTGAAATTCAAAGGCTTGATTTGGATAATGTTGATAATAGGAAAAATCTCATTATAGGTCTGACCGGATTTACTAATGTAACAGCATGGGCAAAGCTATACTCGACCAAATTCATAAGAGAACATAATCTCAGATTCGTAGAAGATGTATATTATGAGCATACGCATTTTTCCATGCTTTGTGTGTTACTTGCAAAGAAATATTGTAAGGTGCAATCGACATTATACTATTACTTTGAGAATACAGGGGGCATTATACGTTCTGAAATTAGCAATGCAAAGATCAGGGATGCTAAGATTATTATGGATCATATAAGGCGGGCTATTCAAAGCAGAAAAGCAGAACTGGGAAATGTAATTGAGCAGTGTCACTGTGAAATACAGTCATTTTTGTTATGGCATCAATATCTTGAGTCATACAATAGAATAGAAAATTTTCTAAAAAAAGAATTGGATATTTGCAAAGAAGAGTTCCTAAATAGTGAACCGGATATATTTAATAATCCATATGTGAGGTTATTTTCAGATGATGCGGTATTGAAAAGAATGTCAAAGCTGAGAGCAACTGCGAAAAAAATGGATAATGTATGCTTTTTAGATAATGCAATACATATCTGTCTTGGTATACATGATAAGGATGGAAATTACAGTGTCTGGGCTGGAACAACGATGCAATCTATTGTTGAAAATACAAAAGCACCAATAGTTTTTCATATATTACATGATGACACATTGAATGAAATGAATAAAAATAAGCTGAGTCTTATTGCTGATAATAGTGGAAACGGCATAGAATTTCATCATTTTAATCCAGACATTTTTGGCTCATTGGCTGATTCAATGAATAGATTTACAATTGGAACAATGTTCAGAATTATGTTGCCCGATATTATGCCGGATTTGAAAAAAATAATATATTTGGACTCTGATTTGTTTGTAAATACAGATATTGAAGAATTATGGAACCTAAATATAGATAATTATTGTCTGGCGGCTGCTCAGGATTGTTCGACAATAAGAAATTGGGGAACTCCATACGCTGTAGCAGCAGGGCAGACAACTCGTGACAGATATTTTAATGCGGGTGTTCTTTGCATGAATCTTGACAATATCAGGAAAAATGGAAGCCTGTTTCAACAGGTTATGGATTATCTGAACGATAATCCACGGACATGGCTTCCTGACCAGGATGCTTTAAATTCCATATTCAGCGGAGAAACCTTATTGATAGATGAAAAATGGAATTATTTTATTGATGAGGCAAGAAAAAATAATGAGAAAGCAGAGAAAAAAATATATCATTATGCTGCAACCCTGTTGATGTTGCATACAAATAATGAAATTGACAGAGCATACTATTTCACAATACTGAGAACCCCATGGGGAGAGCAGATGGAGGATGGCTTATTGTGTAATTCTATGGGCAGAATTGTGGATAGAACAGGTATGCTGGAGAAGCTGCTAAAAAAAGCTACTCAAAACAATGTACGACTCGTATTCTATGGTGGAGAGAACAGCTCTATAAGGAATGCAATGAGGCTATTAAACAGAAATTTCGATAGCTGTGAATGGCATGAGCATTTAAAAAAGAATGAGATTATCTGTGATGATAATACGGTCTATATAGTTTCAGCGGATGCGGACGATGGTAATGGACTGGAAATACTGGCAAATGCCGGATTAGAAAATGGTGAGAATTATTTTATAACACAGAGGTTTTTACATTATACAGAGGGTGGGTTTGCCCTATGATTTTTATTATTGATGAATTAGATAGGTTTGAGAAAAATATAATAGAGCTGGCAGAAAATGTGGGATTTAAAGAATGCAAAACAATAGAAGCCATAGATTTGTTTTGTGGCATATCTGAAAAAAACGATGTGCTTAAGGAAAAAGACAGGTATTATGCATTCATAGATATCCCTCAATATTGGAGTGTTCGTGCAGATGGGCTAAATGGTGCTATATATGATAATAAAACCAAAAAGGCAAACATCTATTTTAAGAATCCTATAGAGAAAAGAATGGTCAGCAGAGTCGAGTGGATTGACAGGAATAATACAGTATATAAAGTAGATTATTACAACAAATACGGATATAAGTATTGTTCAAAGAATGTGAGCGGTGGCAATGTTACAGGCAGGGAATTCTATGATAGAAATGGTGACATTAAAGTATTAGAACAGACAGGTCCAAAGACATATACCACTTTTGGCACCGGCATTAGTCCGAAGAGCTATAGAGGCTTTGCTGATTATCTGGAAGCTTATCTTAAATCTAATAAAATATATGATGAAAATATATGGCTGACAAGTGATGAGATATTGAATAAATTTGCCGGGGATTATGGTGATTTTAAAATATCTTACCTGCCACAGAATAGATTAAACTCAGATTTGACAGAAACAAATCAGACTAACACATCATTTCGAATACTGTGCAGTGAAGAACAGCAGGTCAATTGGTAATGACTGAGGCAAAATAAAATAGGGATTGTTAAATAATAGTCAATGTGGTATAGTTTTCTTCGAACGGTATTCGAAGGAAACTGTATCATGGAGGATGTGTTGTCACCTTATGACAGAGCATATCCGGCAGACACAATAAGGCCAAAGCGCATTGCTGTATCAGAATATGAAGCAGGCAGCAAAGTGACAGGCGCGCACAGGATAAATCGACCGCAGCCATACGGCACATGGCGGAGATTATATCGGCTGCGATATAGGAATGGTCTGACCGGCTTGGAAAGAAGGTGGTAGCATGAAAATAGGCATAATCGGCGCAGGCAGAGTGGGCTGTTCTATAGGTAAATACCTAAGGACAAAGGACATAGAGCTTGCAGGCTATTATGACGTGGATTCTGTGGCAGCTAAGGAGGCTGCGGAGTTTACAAGGACAGAGAGCTTTGATTCGCTAAAGCAACTGGCGGATCAATCACAGATTATATTTATCACCACACCGGATTCATTTATTATACCGGTTTGGGAACAATTAAAAGAACTGTCTCTAAGGAATCAGATTATATGTCATTGCAGTGGCGCATTATCATCCGATTCATTTTCCGGAAGGGAGAGCATGAGCGTATCATGCTGTTCAATTCATCCAATGTTACCGTTCAGTAACAAATTTTCATCATATGAGCAATTAAATAAAGCATTTTTCACAGTGGAAGGACAGGATGCTGCGGTTGAAGCAATATCCGGGCTGTTTAGTTCTATTGGAAATGAGGTATGCCGCATTGATGGCGCTAAAAAGGCAAAATACCATGCAGCAGCGAGTATTCTGAGTAATCAGGTGATTGCTGTCCTTGACATGGGCTACACTCTTTTGGAGGACTGTGGCTTTACAAGGGATGAGGCGGTAAGAGCCACAGGTCAGCTTGTGATGCGCAATATCGAAAATGTACTCGAAGCAGGCTGTGACGGCGCGCTGACCGGGCCAATCGAGAGAAACGATATTGAAACAGTGAAAAAGCATATTGCATGTATGCAAAATGACGATAGCGATGATGTCAGTTTGTACAAAATGCTTGGTACAAAACTGGCAAAAATTGCTGAAAAAAAGAATCCTGATAAGGATTACACTCAGATGATGGAATTGCTAAGAGGCTGACAATACCGTGAATTTATAAAAAACGGATTGTTGCAGAAAGACAGAGGGATTGGACAATGAAAAATACAGTAGTAACTTTTAAACAGGCAAAGGAAAAGGGCGAGAAGCTCACGATGCTAACAGCGTATGATTATTCGACTGCTAAGCTGATAGATGAGGCCGGAATCAATGCGATTTTAGTGGGAGACTCACTCGGCATGGTGGTGCTTGGCTATGAGGATACACTTTCAGTGACTATGGAGGATATGATTCATCACAGTGCAGCTGTTTCAAGGGGAATCAAGGACACACTGCTCATCACAGATATGCCTTTTATGTCATATCAGACATCAGTATATGATGCTGTGGTCAATGCAGGTCGACTCGTGAAGGAAGGTCATGCGCAGGCTGTCAAGCTTGAGGGTGGCAAGGAGGTATGTCCACAGATAAAGGCTATTGTGGATGCGTCAATTCCGGTATGTGCACATTTAGGGCTTACACCACAGTCAGTAAACGCATTTGGCGGCTTTAAGGTGCAGGGCAAGGGTGAAGAAGCAGCACAGAAGCTCCTTGACGAGGCACGCGCAGTCGAGGAAGCAGGAGCATTTGCAGTGGTGCTCGAGTGCGTGCCAAAGGCACTTGCCAAAAAAATCACAGAGAGCATAAACATACCTACAATCGGTATCGGAGCGGGAGCAGACTGCGACGGCCAGGTGCTCGTATATCAGGATATGCTTGCCATGTATGCAAACATGAAGCCGAAATTTGTAAAGCAGTTTGCACAGGTCGGAAAAGAGATGAATGAGGCATTCACAGCCTACAAAAAGGCTGTTGAGGAGGGAAGTTTCCCAGGTGAGGAGCATACCTTTAAGATGGATGAGACAATAATTGACAAACTGTATTAGTTACGAAGAATTGTTACGAAGAATAAAAGAATAAGGAGACATAAAATGTTAATATATGGACAAATCAAACAGGTAAGAGAAGCAGTAAAGGAATGGAAGAAGGAGGGCAAAAGTGTAGGCTTCGTACCTACAATGGGCTACCTCCACGAGGGACACAAGAGCTTAATCGATGCGGCAAGACGTGAGAACGACAAGGTTGTAGTGAGCATTTTTGTAAATCCAATGCAGTTTGGACCTACAGAGGATTTAGACAGCTATCCACGCGATTTAAACAGAGATGCAAAGCTTTGTGAGGATGCGGGAGTTGACGTTATTTTCCATCCGGAGGCTGAGGAGATGTATGCAGACGGCTTCTGCTCATATGTGGATATGAATGGTCTCACAACTGAGCTTTGTGGAAAAACAAGACCGATTCATTTCAGAGGTGTGCAGACAGTTGTACTGAAGCTGTTTCACATTGTGACACCTGACCGCGCATACTTTGGACAGAAGGATGCACAGCAGCTTGCGGTCATAAAGCGTATGGTAAAGGATTTAAATGTTGACACAGAAATCATCGGCTGCCCAATCATCCGTGAGGAGGATGGACTGGCAAAGAGCTCAAGAAACACATATCTGAGCGCAGATGAAAGACAGGCAGCGCTTGTACTGAGCAGAAGCTTAAAAATCGGAAAGCAGCTCGTAGACGCAGGCGAGAAGAGCGCAAAAGTGGTAAAGGATGCAATTACAGCAGAGATAAACAAGGAGCCGCTTGCGAAAATTGATTATGTGGATGTGGTCGATTTTGACACAATCACACCTGTTGACGAGATTAAGGGAACAACACTCGTGGCTATCGCTGTCTATATCGGAAAGACAAGGCTGATTGATAATTTTATCGCGTAGTAGAATAGTAACAATAATTTGTTGCTGGATAAAAGTGATATTTAGAAAATCATTTCAGCATGACAGTCAAAAAGTAAATTGATATATGAAAAAGAGGTATAAAAAATGAATTATACAATGCTTAAAGGCAAAATACACAGAGCAGTGGTCAAGCAGGCTGACTTAAACTACGTGGGAAGCATCACTGTAGATACAAAGCTGCTTGAGGCAGCAGGCATCTTAGAGTATGAGATGGTTCAGATTGTCGATGTGGAAAACGGAAACAGATTCGAGACCTACACCATCGCAGGAGAGCCGGGCTCAGGCATGATATGCTTAAACGGCGCAGCAGCCAGACAGGTTGCAGTCGGTGACCATGTGATACTCATGTGCTATGCACAGATGACACCTGAGGAAGCAAAGGAGCATCATCCGAAGGTAGTGTTTGTGGATGATGAAAACAAGATAGCGCGTGTGACAAATTATGAGAAGCACGGAAAGCTGACGGAGGATTTTATTTGATTTCTGAACATTTACACAGCATTAGGAATATAGAAAAGTTTCGTTAGTAAACAATAGAAAAATCAAGTCTGCTGTAGTATAATTATTTATCATAAATGAGGGTCAAAATACCTTTTGACCCTCATATCATGTATTTATGTGGGAGGTAAATATGTATACAGCAGACGAAAAGAGATATGACACAATGAAATATAACAGATGCGGCAGGAGCGGACTGAAGCTTCCTGTTGTATCACTTGGCTTATGGCACAATTTCGGTGATTTTTCATCGTATGATAACATGAAGCAGATGTGCTTCACAGCCTTTGACCACGGCATCACCCACTTTGACCTGGCAAACAACTATGGCCCTGAATACGGCAGCGCAGAGAAGCACTTCGGACTTATCCTGAAGGAACATCTGTCAGCATACCGCGATGAGCTCATCATCAGCTCGAAGGCAGGCTATGATATGTGGAAGGGACCATACGGCAACTGGGGCAGCCGCAAGTATCTGATTGCAAGCCTTGATCAGAGCCTTAAGAGAATGGGACTCGACTATGTGGATATCTTCTATCATCACAGAATGGACCCAAAGACACCGCTTGAGGAGACAATGGGAGCACTCGACCAGATAGTAAGAAGCGGAAAAGCACTCTATGTCGGACTGTCAAATTATGACGGCGAGACCATGAAGAGAGCCTGCGAGATTCTTACTGATTTGAAATGTCCGTTTATCATCAACCAGAATTCATACAATATCTTCAACCGTACAATAGAGCAAAACGGCTTGAAGCAGGCAGCAAGAGAGTGTCAAAAGGGCATCATCTCCTTCAGCCCGCTCGCACAGGGCATGCTCACAGACCGTTACATAAACGGTATTCCGGAGGATAGCCGTATAAAGACAGACGGCCGCTTTTTAAATCAGGAAAAGCTCACTCCACACATCGAGCAGATTAAGAAGCTAAACGATATAGCCACAAAACGTGGTGAGACACTTGCACAGATGGCACTCAAGTGGGTGGTAAAGGATGATGACGTGACAAGTGTGCTTGTCGGCGCCTCAAAGCCACAGCAGATTCTTGAAAACTTAAAGGTTATGGAGGGCACTGGCTTCTCTGAGGAAGAGCTTAGGATGATTGATGAGGTTGTGGGAGTGTAAAGATGAAATCAGCAGGGAGTATAGCAGTAATTAATGCTATACTCCCTGCTATTATATTTTTGGTTGCAAGAATTTAGTTTATGCTATAAAATATTTATAACTGTATGCAGATATTTAATAATCACAATATCTGTCTGTATAATAAAATACGCATAAAGAGGACGAAAGAATGATCAACAAATTAGTAGACAAAATCAAGAAAACAAACGCACCTATCGTAGTAGGTCTCGACCCGATGCTTTCATATGTGCCTGAGCACATCACAAAGAAGGCATTTGATGAGCTTGGAGAGACACCGGCCGGTGCAGCGGAGGCTATCTGGCAGTACAACAAGGCTATTGTGGATGCTACATATGACCTGATTCCTGCAGTAAAGCCACAGATTGCCATGTATGAGCAGTTTGGAGTGGAGGGCCTTAAGGCATTCCAGAAGACAGTGGATTACTGTCATGAGAAGGATCTCGTGGTTATCGGAGATGTAAAGCGTGGAGATATCGGCTCAACATCGGCTGCATACGCCACAGGACATCTTGGAAAGGTACAGATCGGCAGCAAGAGCTATTCTACCTTTGATGAGGATTTTGCCACTGTCAATCCATACCTTGGAACAGACGGTATCAAGCCATTCGTAGATGTATGCAAGGAGGAGAAGAAGGGTATCTTCATTCTTGTAAAGACATCTAATCCATCAAGTGGAGAGTTTCAGGACCGTATGATTGACGGACGCCCATTATATGAGTGGGTAGGCGAGAAGGTTGCAGAGTGGGGAGCTGACTGCATGGGTGATTCATACAGCTATGTAGGTGCGGTTGTCGGTGCAACATACCCTGAGCAGGGTAAGATTCTTCGTAAGGTAATGCCAAAGAGCTTCATCCTCGTACCGGGCTACGGCGCACAGGGAGGCAAGGGGGCAGACCTTGTTCATTTCTTCAATGAGGACGGACTTGGTGCAATTGTCAATTCATCACGTGGAATCATCTGCGCATACAAGCAGGATAAGTACAAGGATATGGGCATCACAGCAGAGAATTTTGCAGATGCATCACGCAAGGCTGTTGAGGATATGATTGAGGATATCTCAGGAGCACTTGCAAATCGTTAATAAGTTATTCAGAAATTCAGAAAGCTTAAATATATTAACAAACGAAACCAGGGAGATAAAATGGCAGAGAAATTTGAGGAGATTGCAGTTGTAGTTGACCAGAGCTCACTTGGCAATGGCATCTACGACATCACACTTAAGACAGACAAAATTGCAAAGGCAGCAAGGGCAGGACAGTTTGTATCGGTTTACTCAAACGACAAGAGTAAGCTGCTTCCGCGTCCGATAAGCCTTTGCGGCATAAACAGAGCTGATGACACCATCCGCCTCGTGTACCGTGTAACAGGTGAAGGCACGGGAACAGAGGAGTTTTCAAAGCTTGTCAGGGGCGATAAGGTAAGGATTTTAGGACCTCTTGGAAACGGTTTTACAGTACAGCCGGGAAAGAAGGCATTTCTTATCGGCGGAGGAATCGGAGTGCCGCCTATGCTGCAGCTTGCCAAGGATATAAATGCAGGCATTGTGCAGACATCAGGTGAAGAAAAAAATCCGGGACAGGCAGGTGCAGTATGCGATATGAACATTGTCATGGGCTATCGCGATGAGAATACCTTCCTGCTAGATGAGTTTAAGGAGCAGGCAGCTTCCTTTGTAGCTACAGAGGACGGCAGTGTCGGCACAAAGGGCAATGTCATCGATGCAATAAAGGAGAATGCTCTTGAGGCAGACGTGATTTATGCATGTGGACCTATGCCTATGCTTCGTGCACTCAAGGCTTACGCTGCAGAGCATGATATGGACTGCTTTATATCAATGGAGGAGCGCATGGCATGTGGAATCGGTGCATGCCTTGCGTGCGTATGCAAAACAAAGGACAAGGATGCCCACAGCAATGTAAACAACAAGCGTATATGCAAAGAGGGACCTGTTTTTGATGCGAAGGAGGTGGAGCTGTAATGAGTAATATGTCAGTAAATGTGGCCGGTGTTGAGTGGAAAAATCCTGTTACAGTTGCATCCGGCACATTCGGCTCCGGTGCAGAGTACAGCGAGTTTGTTGATTTAAACAGACTTGGTGCAGTCACTACAAAGGGTGTTGCGAATAAGCCGTGGGAGGGTAATCCTACACCGAGAGTAGCAGAGGTGTACGGCGGCATGCTCAATGCAGTCGGACTTCAAAATCCCGGCATCGAGCTTTTCTGCAAGAGGGATATTCCTTTTTTAAAGCAGTTTGATACAAGGATTGTGGTAAATGTCTGTGGTCATTCGCTTGACGAGTATCTTGATGTGGTAAAGCGTCTTGCGGATGAGCCTATTGATATGATGGAAATAAATATCTCATGCCCTAATGTTAAGAAGGGCGGAATTGCCTTCGGAACAGATCCAAAGGGTGTTGAGACAATCACAAGCGAGATTAAAAAATATGCAAAGCAGCCTGTTATCATGAAGCTTTCTCCAAATGTCACAAGTATTGCAGAGATAGCAAGGGCGGCAGAGGCCGGTGGAGCTGATGCGGTTTCGCTCATCAATACAATTACAGGCATGAAGATTGATATAAACAGAAGAAGCTTTGTGCTAGCAAACAAGACAGGCGGCATGAGCGGTCCGGCGGTTCATCCGGTTGCAGTGCGCATGGTTTATGAGACAGCACATGCAGTCAATATTCCGATTATAGGAATGGGCGGTATCACAAATGCTGCCGATGCTATAGAGATGATACTTGCCGGAGCTACGGCTGTTTCAGTCGGCACAGCAAACTTTGTAAATCCAAAGACCACAGAGCAGATAGTGGATGGCATCGCAGAGTATATGGACAGGTATGGAGTAAAGGATATTTCAGAGCTTGTCGGCGCGGTTGACAGATAGAGCATAAAGGATAGACGGAGGATAAAATAATGATTCTGGCAGCAGAATACGTGCCTTCTATGTATGCCACAGTCTGGGCACTTGTTCCACCTGTTGTGGCTATAGTTCTGGCACTTATCACAAAAGAGGTCTACAGCTCATTATTCGTTGGAATAGTGATTGGCGGACTGTTTTATGGAAATGCATTTCAGCCGGGTTTTTCGGCTGAGAGATCAGTGCTTCACATATTCGAGGACGGACTTGTTGGAGTGCTATCGGATTCGGACAATGTGGGAATACTGATATTCTTAGTCGTGCTCGGTGTTATGGTGAGCATGATGAACAAGGCAGGCGGCTCGGCGGCCTTTGGAGAGTGGGCGAGTGAGCACATAAAGACAAGGATTGGTGCCCAGCTTTCAGCTATAATACTTGGAGTACTCATATTTATAGATGATTACTTCAACTGTCTGACAGTAGGAAGTGTGATGCGCCCTGTCACCGACAAGCATCAGGTTTCAAGAGCAAAGCTTGCATATCTGATAGATGCCACAGCAGCGCCTGTATGCATCATTGCACCTATATCATCGTGGGCAGCCGCGGTTACCGGCTTTGTAAAGGGAGAGGATGGTTTTTCTATTTTCATAAAGGCCATTCCATACAATTATTATGCACTCTTTACTATTATCGCTATGGTGACACTTGTTGTTTTACAGGTAGATTTCGGTCCGATGGCAAAGCATGAAGCCAATGCCAAAAAGGGTGATTTGTTTACCACAGGAGACAGGCCGTATGCGGAGGCAAAGCAGGATGTTATAAAGGGCAAGGGGAAGGTTATAGACCTTGTATTTCCTATTCTTGTGCTCATAATAAGCTGCATCATAGGAATGATATACACAGGAGGCTTTTTTGACGGAACAGGCTTTGTCGATGCGTTTGCAGGCAGCAATGCGTCAACCGGTCTCATGCTTGGAAGCTTCTTTGCACTGATAATCACCATATGCTTTTACTCAATCAGAAGGGTGCTAAGCTTTACGGATTGTTGTAATTCAATCCCTGAGGGCTTTAAGGCGATGGTACCTGCAATACTTATACTGACCTTTGCATGGACACTAAAGATCATGACAGAAAGCCTTGGTGCCAATAAATTCGTCGCAGGCTTGGTGGGAGGTGTATCGGGACCGCTCCTTGGACTGTTCCCGGCAATCATATTCCTGGTGGGAGCCTTCCTTGCTTTTGCAACAGGAACCTCATGGGGCACCTTCGGTATACTCATACCGATAGTAGTAAACATCTTCTCAGGCACAAACCATACGATGATGATCATCTCAATCTCAGCGTGCATGGCAGGTGCAGTATGCGGAGACCACTGCTCACCGATATCCGATACCACCATCATGGCATCTGCCGGAGCCCAGTGCAACCATATGAACCATGTGTCCACACAGCTTCCGTACGTTGTGCTTGTGGCTGCCATATCATGTCTGACCTACATCATAGCAGGCTTTGTCAGAAATCCTGTAGTACCTTTTATCATAGGAGCGCTTATCCTGATTGGAACCTTTGTTGGAATCAAGTATATCACGAGAACCGATAAAGCAAATGAACAAGCGTAAGTAGCTAAAGGAAGATCAAAAAGAGTTCTATTTTTCACAGACTTTGTGTCTGCGAATGATAGAACTCTTTTTTTATGGTAAGTTCGATACCAGACGGACGACTGCGCAGAATGGGAAGACACGCCGATGGTGCACGGTCGATTTTTGACGAGCCGTGTATGAGTTATATGCGCCACAGACAAAAGGTGGCACGGAAAATACTCGTTCAAGCAACACAGCATAGAGAATGCTATAAAGGTAAAAAGCGCGTTTGATTTTCCGTGCCTTATAAACTCTGTCTGTGGCAGTATTTACTCATACTAGGCGAGGAAACATGAGACTGTGCACCATCGGCGTGTCTTCCCATGCTGCGCAGTCGTCTATCTGCTATTAATAAAATTTATAGCCCGCTAACAAATATTAATAACCCTAATTACATTTACAAAAATATCAATTAGTGGTAACATATCAATAACTTAGAAATCATATTTGAATGGTAGGAAATCCCAGCCATACAAACTAAGCTCAAACTCATAACATACTCAAAACAAACATTAACAAAAAAGAGGTAATATCAATGGCAAAAATTGCAAAGCAGCTCACTGAGCTGATAGGTCACACTCCGCTTCTGGAGCTGACCAATTATGAAAAAGCCCTTGGGCTTGAAGCAAAAATCATAGCAAAGCTGGAGTATTTCAATCCACTTGGAAGTGTAAAGGACAGGGTGGCGGCAGCTATGATAGAACAGGGCATAAAGGATGGAAAGATAAATCAGGACACAATAATCATAGAGCCGACAAGTGGCAATACCGGAATCGGACTTGCATTTGTGGCAGCCTCAAAGGGACTTCACCTGATACTTATAATGCCTGATACCATGAGCGTTGAGAGAAGAAAAATCGTCACAGCGCTTGGCGCAGAGATAAAGCTCACACCGGGGCGTGAGGGCATGAAGGGTGCAATTGATGAGGCGCAGAGACTTAAAGAGCATTATGGCAATGCCTTTATTCCACAGCAGTTTGAGAATCAGGCCAATCCTGATATCCACAGAGCTACAACCGCTCAGGAAATCTGGGAGGATACAGATGGAAAGGTAGATATCTTTGTATCATCTGTCGGAACAGGCGGCACCTGTACAGGTACCGGGCTTGGATTGAGAGACCATAATCCTGATGTAAGGATAGTAGCTGTTGAGCCAAAGAGCTCACCGGTACTCTCAGGCGGAAGACCGGGGCCTCACAAGATACAGGGAATCGGTGCAGGCTTTATTCCAAAGGTCATGCGCATGGATATAGTGGATGAGGTGATTCCGGTGGAGAATGAGGCCGCTTTTGACAAGGCAAGAGAGGTTGCAAAGAGCGACGGACTTCTCGTTGGCATATCCTCAGGAGCAGCAATATATGCGGCAACAGAGCTTGCGAAAAGACCTGAGAACAAGGGAAAGAATATCGTGGTGCTGCTTCCGGATACAGGAGAAAGATACCTGTCCACACCGCTTTTTACAGTAAACTAATGGCATATAAACTGACGGCATAAGCTTGCTTTGCCGGAAACTGTAACATGAAAAATGAGAAACATACATGAGAAACATACAAAAATATACGGCAGCCCTGCTGCCTGCAGTGATGATTCTGTCACTTCTTCTGACAGGCTGCTCAGGCAGGAAGGATGACGGCACAGTCACCATAACCAATGTGTCGTATGATCCGACACGAGAGTTTTACGAGAAATACAACAAAATATTCGAGTCTTATTATGAGAGCGAGCACGGCAAAAAGATAAATGTGATTCAGTCACATGGCGGCTCGGGAGCACAGGCACGCTCGGTTGTGGAGGGCTGTAATGCAGATGTTGTCACACTGGCACTCGAGCATGACATTGACCTGATACAAAATACAGGCTTAATTGATAAGGGCTGGATGGATGAGTTTTCTGACAGCTCGGCACCATACACATCAACAATCGTTTTACTTGTAAGAAAGGGCAATCCAAAGCATATAAGTGATTGGGATGACCTGGTGAAAAAGAATGTGGATGTGATTACGCCTGATCCAAAGAGTAGTGGCGGAGCCTGCTGGAATTTTCTTGCAGCGCTAAGCTATGCGAAGACAAATTATGACAGCCTGAAGGAACAGAAATCGTTTATGAAGAAGCTGTATGAAAATGTCACAATTATGGATTCGGGTGCGAGAGGCTCAACAACCACATTTGTGGAAAACGGTCAGGGAGATGTGCTCATAGCGTGGGAAAACGAGGCACTTACGACCATGGATTCATATCCGGGTAAGTATGAGATAGTGAATCCGTCAGTCAGCATCTTAGCGCAGCCCTCTGTTGCTATTGTGGATGACAATGCAAAGAGCAACGGAACACAAGAGGTAAGCAAAGAATACCTACAGTATCTCTACAGTGATGAGGCACAGCAGCTGATTGGTGAAAGCGGCTACAGACCAGCCAATCAGGATATATTAAACCGGTTTTCCGACAAGTTTGATTTAAATATCAGGCTTTTGAGCATAGAGGATTACGGCGGATGGAATGAAGCCTACAAGACATATTTCGATGATGGAGCAATGTTCGATGAAATATACGGCAACTGATAAAACAGCAAAAGAGAAAACTAAATCAAAGAACATAAAGACCAGAGTCATACCGGGCTACCATCTTTCGCTTGGAATAGTGGTTACGATGCTTTCAGTCATCGTTCTCATTCCGTTAGCATCAGTGCTTGTGTATTCGCTAAAGATATCGCCGGGCGATTTTGTGGCACTTATCATGAAGGAGAATGTGAGGAATGCCTTTATCACAAGCATCACCTCATCATTTATCGCAGCAATCGTAAATGTGGTATTTGGACTCATAGTGGCATGGACACTTGTAAAGTACGATTTTCCCGGGAAATGGCTGCTTGACGGACTTATAGAGCTTCCGTTTGCACTGCCGACAGCGGTTGCGGGCATCACGCTCTCAAAGCTGTACTCAGGCACAGGCTTTTTTGGTAAGGGCCTTGGCAAGCTTGGAATAGATGTAGCTTACACACAGACAGGAATAGTTGTGGCACTTGTTTTTGTAGGCATTCCTTTCGTAATAAGAGCCGTACAGCCGGTGCTTGAAAAGATGGATAATACATATGAGGAGGCCGCTTATATGCTTGGCGCCACACCCTCTAAGACATTTTTTAAGGTAATACTTCCGGAGCTTCGCCCGGCACTCTTAACAGGCTTTGGTCTTGCCTTTGCCAGAGGCATAGGAGAGTACGGAAGCGTCATCTACATATCAGGCAACAGTGCAAGGCACAGGACGCAGGTGGTATCATACGTCATCATGCAGAAGCTTAGCTATATAGATTATGCCAGCGCGACTGCCATAGCACTTGTGATGCTTGTCATATCATTTTTACTGCTGCTATTTGTAAATATAGTGCAGGTTAAACAGTCACAGCGCACTAATTTGTTGTAGAAGGCTGCATATAAATTAAATGCGATGCACACAAACAGGAAAGGAGCACAATGCGATGAACGAACAGGTAAAGCTTGAAAGAAGAAAAAAGATCACAAAGATAATACTCGTCACTGTTACGGTGCTCTTCATTTTTGCCATGCTTGTAGTTCCGCTTTTTTCTGTGATGGCAAGTGCTTTAAATGAGGGGCTTGGATTCTATCTGAAAGCTATCTCCACAAGCTACGTGCTTTCAGCACTCAAGGTGACTTTGATAGCAACAGTTTTTGCGGTAGTTATCAACACCTTCTTTGGAATATGGACAGCGTGGCTGTTGACCAGGTTTTCGTTTAAAGGAAAACAGGTGCTTGCAACACTTATTGATATACCGTTTTCTATTTCTCCGGTCATCGTAGGACTTGCGTATCTTATGACCTTCGGACGGCTTGGGTGGTTTTATCCGGTTATCAGATGGTTCAATGAGATATTCGGCACGAATGTGAGAATCACCTTTGCAATACCGGGAGTTGTGCTTGCCACGATATTTGTCACGTTTCCGTATGTGTCAAGGGAAATTATACCGGTGCTCAATGCAGAGGGAAAGGATGAGGAAGAAGCCGCAGCGCTGATGGGAGCATCCGGCTTTACGATATTTCGGAAAATAACACTTCCGCAGATGAAGTGGAGCCTGATTTATGGAATCATACTCTGTACGGCGAGAGCCCTCGGCGAGTTCGGTGCGGTAAATGCGCTCTCGAAGACAAGAGGCGAGACATTTACACTGCCGCTTGAGATTGATGCCTTGTATATGTCGGGCACAGACAGCTCAATAACATCGGCATTTGCTGTATCGTCGATACTGTTAATTATTGCATTAATCATTCTTTTTGCAAGAAATATAGTTGAGCATAAATTTAAGAAATTACACTGAGATTTATGGGAAATATGATTTACACTAATGAAATTTGTTACTGCTTACACACCGGTGTGGCAGACAGCTATAGAGTTGCTGTACTAAGAAAGCAGGAAGGAGATAACGTATATGTACGTTGAGATGAAAAATATATACAAAAAATACGGAGACTTCCTGGCATCCGATAATGTGAGCATTGGAGTGGAAAAGGGAAAGCTTGTGGCGCTGCTGGGGCCGTCCGGCAGTGGCAAGACAACACTTCTTCGTATGATAGCAGGGCTTGAGACGCCAAATTCAGGTGACATATATATAGATGGAAAGCGAGTGAATGATATTCCGGCCTCGAAGAGAGGCATAGGCTTTGTGTTTCAGAACTATGCGCTGTTTAGATACATGACAATATACGACAATGTGGCGTTTGGGCTGGAGCTTCAGAAGATGCCGAAAAAGCTCATAAAGGAGCGGGTCACCAAGCTTCTTGAGATGACAGGCTTATCGGGACTTGAAAAGAGATATCCAAATCAGCTTTCCGGAGGACAGCGTCAGAGAGTTGCTTTTGCAAGAGCGCTGGCACCGAATCCACAGGTGCTTTTACTGGATGAGCCTTTTGCAGCTATAGATGCAAAGGTACGCGGTGAGCTTCGTACCTGGCTAAAGGAGCTTGTTGAAAAGCTTGGAATTACAAGCATTTTCGTCACACATGACCAGGATGAGGCGGTTGAGGTGGCAGATGAAATCATTATCACAAACCACGGCACGATAGAGCAGATGGGCACACCTCTTGAGATATACAAATCACCTGATACACCTTTTGTGGCGCAGTTTATAGGACACACCACAGTTGTTGAAAACTATGACAGGCTTAAGGGCTTTGATAGGATAGAAAATGCCGACAAGGCAGTAATCAGACCGGAGTTTATCAAAATATCAAAGAGCGGCAACCTGGACCGCTATCAGTCAGCGGCAGAGGAGGGCATCGTTACAGATGTGGTATTTAGAGGAAACAGGATGGATATCACAGTCAGCATAAACGGCATCGAGGTGGTCGGTGAGCGCTCACTGGAAAAGGATCTGATAACGGTCGGAGAGAAAGTACATGTGCTGATTTACAGGCTGTATATATTTGATGAAGAGAAAACATACCTGATGGAAAACAGCGAGATGCAGGAGCAGGATGTATTCTACATTTAGATACAAGAATAGTCTAAAGCTTGTGATTGAAAGAGGAAGCAGAGGGAGATAAATGAAGATAGAAAATAAAAAAATCCTACACACGGACATCCTCATAATAGGAGGTGGCACGGCGGGCTGTTATGCAGCGCTCACCATTCGTGAGAAATCGGATTATTCGATTATAATTGCAGAGAAAGCGAACATAAAGCGAAGCGGATGCCTTGCAGCAGGTGTCAATGCGATAAATGCATACATAGTAAAGGGCAGAAAGCCTGAGGACTATGTAGACTACGCAAAAAAGGATGCTGACGGCATAGTAAGGGAAGACCTACTCATGACTATGTCAGAGGGTTTAAACCGTGTGACGGACAAGATGGAAAAGCTTGGACTTGTCATATTAAAGGATGAAAACGGTGAGTATGTAGCAAGAGGAAACCGAAATATAAAGATAAACGGCGAGAACATGAAGCCGCTTTTGGCAGAAGCTGTATCAAAGCTTACGGACTGTACAGTGATAAACAGAATAAATATCACGGACTATATAGTTGAGGACAACACCATAAAGGGTGCATACGGATTTTCAATCGAGGATGCTACAGCCTATGAAATCAGGGCTAAAAAGGTGCTGTGTGCAACAGGTGGAGCAGCCGGTCTATACAGACCAAACAATCCCGGCTTTTCAAGGCACAAGATGTGGTATCCACCTTTCAACACAGGCGCCGGATATGCGATGGGCATAAGAAGCGGAGCAGAGATGACCACCTTTGAGATGAGATTTATCGCACTCAGATGCAAGGACACAATCGCACCGACAGGAACAATTGCACAGGGAGTCGGGGCAAAGCAGGTCAATTCTCTTGGAGAGGTTTACGAGACAAAATACGGCCTCACCACATCAGAGCGTGTATACGGAACAGTCATGGAAAATCTCGAGGGAAGAGGCCCTTGCTACTTAAGGACAGAGGGCATCTCTCCACAGCAGGATGAGTCATTAAGAAAGGCATATCTCAACATGGCACCAAGCCAGACACTCAAGTGGGTGGAGGCAGGTAAGAATCCAAGTGAGCAGAATGTGGAGATAGAGGGCACCGAGCCGTATATCGTAGGTGGGCACACAGCGAGCGGCTACTGGGTAAATACCGAGCGTGAAACCACAATCCACGGACTCTATGCCGCAGGAGATGTGGCAGGAGGATGTCCACAGAAATACGTTACAGGAGCTATGGTAGAGGGTGAAATCGCTGCGATAGATATGGTTTCAAAGCTTGATGCAGATACCTCAGACGGAAGTTTTGACACATCGGCATTTGATGAGAAAAAGGCGCTTGACGCAAAAGCTTCAGAGTACGACCATTTCCTCACTGAAAGGTCTCAGATGTTTACAACAGAGGCTATCGAGGAAGCCATGCAGAAAGTCATGGACAACTACGCTGGCGGTATTTCCACACATTATCAGTTCAACGGCAAACAGCTTGCGCTGGCAAAGGAAAAGATAAATCATCTGATAGAGCTGACCGGTGATTTATATGCATCGGATATGCATGAGCTTATGTTCATATATGAGCTTAAGGAGAGGCTTACGGTATGTCTTTCGGTTATAGCACATCTTGGTGCGAGAAAGGAGACCAGATGGCACAGCTTTGCCGAGAATCTGGATTATCCCGATAAGAGTGATGACTGGATGAAATATGTCAATTCCAGATACGAAAACGGGCAGCTTCACATGATTTACAGAGAGCTTGTCGGAAGGGAGGCGCGCTATGAGCATAATGATTGATAAAGCAAAGTGTAAGGGCTGTGGCATGTGTACAAGTGTATGCCCGGGAAGCCTGATATATCAGGACTCAGAGAAAAAAGCCTTTATCAAATATCCTAAGGACTGCTGGGGCTGTGCCTCGTGCATCAAGGAATGTCATTTTGGCGCTATTGCTCTTTATCTTGGAGCAGACATAGGAGGCATGGGAAGTCTTATGACAGTAAAAAACACACCGGACACGCTGACCTGGAATATCAAAAAACGCGACAAAAGTGAGGAAGAGATTCTTATCAACAAGAAGGAATCCAATAAATATTAAAGAAAAGGATGGTAACAGACATGGGTGAATTATCACATCTTGACGAACTCGAAGCAGAGGCAATATACATAATACGTGAAGTAGCCGCAGAGTGCGAGAAGCCGGTTATGTTGTACTCAATTGGAAAGGACAGCTCGGTAATGCTTCATCTTGCAATGAAGGCATTTTATCCGGAGAAGCCGCCATTTCCGTTTTTACATGTAAATACAACCTGGAAATTCCATGAGATGATAGAATTCAGAGATCGCATTGCTAAGGAAAAGGGCATCGAGATGCTTGAATATATAAATCAGGATGGCGTAAAGCAGGGCATCAATCCATTTGACCACGGCTCAGCATACACAGATATCATGAAGACACAGGCGCTCAAGCAGGCGCTCGACAAATACGGCTTTACGGCAGCGTTTGGCGGCGGCCGAAGAGACGAGGAGAAATCAAGAGCCAAGGAGCGAATCTTCTCCTTCAGAAATGAAAACCACGCATGGGATCCAAAGAACCAGCGCCCGGAGATGTGGAAGCTCTACAACTCCAGAATCAAAAAGGGCCAGGAGGTACGTGTTTTCCCACTGTCAAACTGGACAGAGAAGGATATCTGGCAGTATATAAAGAGAGAGAATATCGAGATTCCTTCACTTTACTTTGCAAAGGAAAGACCTGTTGTATACAGAGACGGCAACATCATCATGGTAGATGACGACAGAATGAAGCTTCGTCCGGGAGAGAAAATCCAGATGAAGAGTGTACGTTTCAGAACACTCGGCTGCTATCCACTGACAGGTGGTGTGGAGTCGACAGCGGATACACTTGATGAGATTATTGATGAGACACTCAGTGCTGTTTCCTCAGAGAGAACCACCCGTGTCATAGACAACGAGGCGGCAGGCAGCATGGAAAGAAGAAAGAGGGAGGGATATTTCTAAAATGAGCGGATTACTTAAATTTATTACATGCGGAAGCGTGGACGACGGAAAATCAACTCTGATCGGACATATATTATACGATTCAAAGCTGCTCTATGCAGATCAGGAAAAGGCATTGGAGCTTGACAGTAAGGTCGGAAGCCGTGGCGGCGCTATCGACTACTCACTCCTCCTTGATGGACTGATGGCAGAGAGAGAGCAGGGAATCACAATCGATGTAGCTTATCGTTACTTCACAACAGATAAGAGAAGCTTTATCGTGGCAGATACACCGGGCCATGAGGAGTACACAAGAAACATGGCTGTAGGTGCATCCTTTGCAGACCTTGCGGTAATTCTAATAGATGCAAAGCAGGGCGTATTGGTTCAGACAAGAAGACATGCAAGAATCTGCGCACTCATGGGAATCAACTACTTTGTATTTGCTGTAAACAAGATGGATCTTGTAGGCTACGACGAGAAGCGTTTCGATGAAATCACAAAGCAGATTATTGAGCTTACAAAGGAGCTTGAACTAAAAAATGTAGTAATCATTCCTGTTTCTGCAACAGAGGGTGACAATGTCACAACAAAGTCTGAGAATATCCCATGGTACAAGGGACCTGCTCTTTTATCATACCTTGAGGATGTTGACATAAAGGATGAGAACGAGGAAGAGGGCTTTTACATGCCTGTACAGAGAGTCTGCCGTCCTGACCATACCTTCCGTGGATTCCAGGGCCAGATAGAGGCCGGAGAGGTAAAGGTGGGCGATGAAATCACTACACTGCCAAGTAATGAGACAGCCCATGTAAAGAGCATACATGTGGGTGATAAGCTTAGCGATAGTGCATTTACAGGCCAGCCGGTTACAATCCAGCTCGACAGAGAGGTGGACGTATCAAGAGGCTGCGTGCTCACAATCGGTTCAGGAGCAAAGGTGGCTTCATCTATCACAGCTACAATACTCTGGATGGATGACGATGAGCTCTTCAAGGGAAAGAACTTCTTCTTTAAGCTTGGTACCAAGTCAATACCGGGCATTGTAACAGAGATTGAGCATACCATCGATGTGAACACAGGTGAGGAAAAGCCTGCCGATAAGCTTAAAAAGAACGAGATAGCAGTTGTAAAGATTACATTCTCGGACAAGATAGTCTGCGATAAGTTCAAAAATCACAAGACACTCGGTGAGTTCATATTAATCGACCGTGTGACGGATATGACATCTGCCTGTGGTGTGGTTGAAGAGGTACACACAGAGGAAAGCGGTCTCTACGAGGGCAGAGTAGACAGAAACGTAAGAGCTGCAATCAAGGGCCAAAAGGCTATCACCGCCGTATTCGTAGACGGAGTGGATGGCGTAAACCGAGGCTTTGTGGAGGATGTCGAGAAAGCCTTAAATATTGACGGACGCCATACATATCTCTACGCGCCAAAGGAGGGTGAGGACTTCGTAAATGTAGTCAAGCACCTAAGCCATGCCGGAATACTCGTACTTCTGCTCATCAGCCAAAAGCAGGAGAAGGAGCTTGCAGCCGACAAAGTTGAGTTCACAAAGGACTGGAACAAAAACGGCAGAGATGTGGACAAGGCTGCGGAGTTTATCAAAAAGCAGTCAGTATATGACGGCGTGATTGTAAACACAAGTGAGTATATCTAATAAAAAGGGTACTTGATTTCTCAAGTACCCTCATGTATAATCTACTTAGAAAGTGAATCGGATATGACTCCGATTTGCCCTCAGTGCTAAAATGTTATAAGAATAGCATCCTAAACTTTGGACGGTGTGGGATGCTATTTCTTTTTATTATTATGATTGTCTATGTATGACAGAGCCGCAAAAACAACTAATATTTCCACGTTGAAAAGCACGCCCCAATGTGGTAAAATTGACAAAGATAATTTAAAGAAAAACACACAGGAGGATTAACATACAATGGAAAGCTACAAGAGCGAATTTATAGATTTCCTACCTGCTCCTTTATCTTAACCCTTGTGAATGCCCTCAAATGCTTGATTTTACAGGCTTTGAGGGCATTTTTAATTTGAGAGGAAACTATCGTAACTTATCATAAAATGGTGTAATTTGATGAAAAAAGTGTGTAGTAAAGTGTGTAGTAATTCGTAGGAAGGATACGCTAAATATCAAGAGTGGCAGTTAAACGGTGGAAGAGTGGGAAGCGGGTCGAAGAAAGCCTCCTGAATATATTCCACGGTTGAAAAAGTATCAGATTATGTATGAACAGCAATTTGGGAAGCAAAACAAGAAGGAACACGATGATACTGTTTGAGGTCACAGTTTGTGACCTCAGAATGAGTACACAGATTGTAGACTTGAAGTCGCAATTTGCGACTTCAAAAATGGATTGGAGGATTCGATGGCAAAAGATAATAGTGAATTGATTGACGTAAATTCAGATGTAAAGGATAGGGTTATGGAAGTGAGTCATATTCAGAGTCTTATATATGTTATTAGAGGAAAACAGGTAATGCTCGATAGTGACTTGGCAATTTTGTATTAAGTTGAAACAAAAACTTTTAATCAGGCTGTAAAAAGAAATATTGAAAGATTTCCTGAGAATTTCAGGTTTCAACTAAAAAAGGAAGAGTACGACTCTTTGAGGTCACAATTTGTGACCTCAAAAGAAGGGAGAGGTGGAAGAAGATATCTGCCATATGTTTTTACAGAACAAGGTATTGCAATGCTTTCTGCGGTGCTGAGGAGTGATATTGCAATACAAGTCAGTATCAGGATAATGGAAACATTTGTTGAAATGCGTAAATATATGGCAAACACGTCACTTTTGTATGATCGCATGAATGCAATAGAAGAAAGACAGATAACTTATCAAAATGAAACAAATGAGAAATTTGATAAAGTATTTGCATATATTTCTGACCACGAAGAATCACAGCAGAAAATCTTTTTTGATGGACAGATATATGATGCGTTTAGCTTACTGATAGATCTGGTAGCTAGTGCAACGAAAAGTCTTGTATTGGTCGATAATTATGTCGATGTGGGAACTTTAAATATTCTGTCCAAGAAGAAAGAGAATGTATCGGTAACGATTTACACAGTTAGAAAAACCAGATTGTCAGAAAAAGATATTGAAACTTTCAATCAACAGTATCCCAAACTTGAAGTGAACTACACAGGTGTATTTCATGACAGGTTTTTAATCATTGATGACAAAAAAGCGTATCACATTGGTGCATCATTAAAAGATGCAGGAAAGAAATGTTTTGCTATAAGCTTATTAAACGATTCTGGTGTGATATATGATATTTTACAGAGGCTGGATATAGAAACAGAAGAAAACGAATCATAAAGAGGGATAATGACTTGGGGTGGGTAACACCCAAGTCCCCCCCAAGTCACCCCCCAAGTCTAACAGACTGATATTACAGAAAGAATTCTATTGTTTTGTAATGAGGGTAGAAGCAAGAAGGATATAGCCGATGATAATCAATTCAATTATCCAAGTAAACATCGGCTACATTCCCGGGTACAATTGCAGTAAAGACAGAAAGACACACCATCCCCTTTGTAGATGGTGTGTCTTTCTGTCTGGGGGTCTCGGGGGCGTAGCCCATGAGCAGGTAGCACCGATGGCGCAGACAATGAGGCGGAAATAAAATCAGGGTACCGGAGGGGACCCTGATTTTATTTTTGACGAGTTGGCAAGCCAGCGGTACTACCTGCCTATATCATCCCCACCACATCGGAAAGGGAATAGAAGATTTCAATAAGTAGTAGAGATGTGAAAAAAAGCAGTCCGAAGCGGTAAGTGAAGGGCTGCTTTTGTCTGTCTGACGGAGTCTTTTTTCCGTCAGGTAGACCTGTGGGGATGATGTGCCCTGCTGACGAAGCATCGCTTACACAAAGGCTACGAAGAAATACCAAGACGGATGCAGATGATAGCGGTTCTTATGGACAGTATAGCTATAACAGATACAGTTTAGACAACATCTGCAACCAAATGGCTACAAAGCAGAGCAACAGTAGAACCACAACAGGGGCATGACACTGCAATTTACCGGTGCAGACCACAATTTCTATTAGTATGTAGCCATAATCCGGTGCAATCGTAGCCAAAACACAATAACTGAAAATACCAAAAAATGAAGCCATGAAACAATTGGAAGAAAAGGCAGCAATGCCAATTCAACCAATGAGTTTTGTGGCTTTTTTTACAGATAAAAAGAAGGAGGACACTATGGGGAAACGAACAAGAGACGAGGTAATCTATTCTCGTGTGGATTACCGTGTAAAACAGGAATTTGAATCACAGATGAAGGAGAGCGGATATAAGACTTCCGCTGATTTCATCGACTATCTGCTCCGGGGCAACAAGGGCAGGCAGATTGACGGGACAACATTAAAGCAGTTTATGGAGGTCATGAATGAGGTCTGCTACGAACTGAAAAAGCAGGGAGTCAATATCAACCAGCTGGCAAGGAATATCAATGCCTATCCGGATTTGATATCCATGACAGCATTTGAACCGTTCCAGAGAGTATTCCGGCGGTTGGAAGACTCAGTATTAAAACTATATGAAAAGGTGGTGAGTTAGATGGCAGTATATGGAAATGTCAATGTAAAATATGCTCCATGCAAGTCTGTGGCACAGCTTCACAGTGCTGCAGATTATATTCTGGGGAAGAAGAAGGAACAGCTAAGTTCCAGTGTTATCAAAACAAAGTCGGAGTTATATAATGCTTTTGGCTGCAATCGGGATAACTTTGCAAACAGTGTCCTTATGACAAGGAAAATGCATCAGAAGAAGTATAGCCGGTTCTTCCCGCGGGACATTCTGGCACAGAAGCTATCAATATCCTTTCATCCGGAGGACAATGATAAGCTGACTTATGCAGAGGCTTACAAGATGGCAGAGGACTTTGCTCGTGAGTTCTTCTGGAAAAAGGGATTTGAGGTATTGTTTGCGGTTCATGTGGATACGGAGCATGTTCACGTGCATTTTCTGGTAAATAACTGTAATCAGAAGGATGGTTCTTCCTTTCGGAGAGGTCCGAAGGAGCTGGTGGAAATGTCGGAATATTTTGGAGAACAGTGCAGGAGCCGGGGCTTGACACACTCTGTCCGTGACAGCTTCTACAATCCGGATAAGACCAGGGAGGAACGCACCTTAGCGGAAAATCATATGCAGAAAAGGGGAAAACTTTCTTTCAAGGATGAAATGCGTGTGTATATCAGACTTGCCATGAATGATCCGACCACGCAGAACATTCATGATGTGGTGAATATGTTAGAAAGAACCTATCATATGAATGTAAGGCTGAAAGGTAATACCATTAGCTATGCCCTTCCCTATCGTAGCAGTAATGGAGGCAAGGTAAAGGCAGTACGAGGCAGTAAGCTTGGTAAGCGATTCACGGTTGCAGGCATCAGGGAGTATATGAAACAGAAGGAAAAAGAGGATTGGTTTGATTATCCAAGGCAGGAGCAGGACATCGAGCATTCCAGTCAGTCCATGAAGGATTATCCCAGATGGGAAGAGGATGAGGAGGAAGTGAAGGAGTCTGCTTCTAAGGCTAAAAAGCAGATACCAACACAGGAGTCACAGCCGACCAGAAAACCGGATGTTTCTGTATATGAGGCATATGACGAGTTTCAGGAAAAACATGAGATACCGGAGAATGACGAGTCTTTCTTTTATGGTGCTGCATTTGATGACTTCAATAAAGAGTGGCAGGGACTTGATGCAGGCGCAGGCTCGGTAAGTACTGAGTTTGGCACAACAAATAACTCAACCGACGCAGAACCATATAATGAGGATGAGTTAGACGAATTACTTGATAACAATTCGTCAACGGTGCCGGTTCAAAATAAGCCGTTTCCATCTCCAGCAGAATACCGCAAGCTCTCTCTGGAAAAACGTGCTAAACTTCTTCCGCCACCTTCTGATGACCGAATTGAAGAACTAAAGAAGTATCAGGACAGAATGGGATATACCGAAGAATCCATGCGGAGTATGCGTTACAAGATGTCTGTATATGATGATTTTACCGAGGAATATGATTATCGTGTGAAATACAACAGAAATCATTCTTCAGAGGAGCAGCTAAAAGCACAAGCGGAACAGCAGATAATCACACCGGTTCGTAGACGTGGGCGTGGCAGATGACAAGGCTTTGATTGCCTTTCAAACTCACTTTCGGTAAGAAAAACTCCATTGCACATAAAATGATTTTGAGCTATAATTTTAATGGATTTTTGTATGAAAGGCGGGTATGATATATTACCAAACATTATGCTGGTAGGAGCAGAGCAGGAGTTATCACAGACGGGAAAAGAACACCGTTTGAAAGAAGTTATTGCCCCCGTAGCGGAAAAGTATGATTATATCATTATAGACACGCCGCCCTCTTTGGGTGTGTTGACCGTAAACGCATTTACGGTGGCAGGTGATATTCTGATACCGACCACAGCGGGCATATTTGCCACAACAGGAATTAACCAGCTTAACGAAACAGTAAGGAGCGTACAGCGGTACTGCAATCCTAATGTAAAGATAAAGGGTATTCTGTTTACAAGGTTCAATCCGAGAGCAAACATCAGCAAGCAGATAAAGGAACTTACGGAGCAGTTGAGCGAGTACATTTCTGCACCGATATATAAGACCTATATTCGGTCAGCGGTAGCGGTAGAGGAAGCACAGGCAAACAGAACAGATATATTTGAGTATGCGGAGAAGTCCACCGTATCAGAGGACTATAAAGCCTTTATAGAGGAATTTTTGAAAGGAGAGGTAGAGAGTAATGGCAGGAAAGGCAAAATTTGACCAAGAAGCGGCGTTTAAGTCGATTATAGGTGCAGGAGCAAGCGAGGGTTCAGAGAAGCCAGTGGCAAAAGGCAGACCAAAAGCGGAGTGGGAAACAAAGATGCCCATAAAAAAGCGTGTGAGCATTGGAACGAGGGTGGCTTAGCAAAGGTTTGGATAGATAAGGACGGGTATCTTTGTATCGAATATGAAAGCGGCGAATGGTGGCACTACAACGATAAAGGAGAGTGGTGGTAGATGAAAGTAGGAAAGTATCAGATAGGACGTTTCCATGCGATTATTCGTAAGGAATACGAAGACGGAAGTGTTGACTATGAAACCTCATTTACGGATATTGAAGATTTTAACGAAAGTTATTATTGTATTCTGAAATGTATCGGGAAAGAGGTAGGAATTGCAACGGACAATCCCAAAGTGCTAACCTATGCTTGCGTTATTCGTGGGAAAGAAGAAATTGAGAAAGAACTTTTACATGGAAATGGTAAGCAGTTAGAGTATATTTAATCACGGTGATTACGAAAGGAGAATGTTATTATGTGGAAAGCTATTTTTACAGCAATTATAACAGTATTTGTTGGATTGGTATTTGCAGCAATAGGAAATGATTTATTGAATGGATTTTCGGAAATTGGTGTCATAGTTGCAGTTGCAGTTGCAAGCGGTTTAACAATTTTCTTTAACCAAAAAAAATAAAAAAGAGGGAGATTTTCTCCCTCTTTTTTTATGTTCTGTTTTTTAATATTTTGTTATTGTTCCGCTATTGTTCATTCTTATGGCTTCTTCACACATGGTTTCAACTCCTGCAGAAAAGCCAATGCCGAATGAAGCTGGTAATGATAATGAAGGACTGACAGAAACAATGGTATGACCGTATCCGAAAACAAAAGCGCCTTCTTTAATGCTATTTGAGCCAGTACGGTCAACTTTTAAGATTAAAGTTCCTTTTTTTGCGTAGTAATCACCGACTGCATCTCCTGTACCAGCACTCATTGGTATTTTTGCGTAGGCGTGTCCATAAGGGTCATCGGTTGATATGGATACACTACTCCGACTTTTATATGAGCCTGAACGGCTGTAATAACTTATTTTACAAGATGAACCATTGGTATTAAGGGCTAAATTCAGCGGTTGTCCAGAGGAGTTTGTCCCCTGCCATCTAATACCTATAATATCCTTAATTGCAACTCCAGCAAGAACAGGTACGTTGCTCCAATTCCAAATAACTTTCACTGCCAATGAAGAAGTACTTGCAGAATATTTGTAAAAGTTACAGGTCATATCCGCAAAAATGCCACGTAATTCGGCATTGGTTTCAATTCTTTCGCCGTTGTAATTTTGTAATAAATCAATTTGCTCCGAAGTATAGCCAAGTTGTGAAAGTTCTTTTTCACTTTTGTTTGAAAGTTCGGATAGTTTAGTTTCAATAGCGTTTGATTTTATTACATCAATGGAATCACTATCCATACCGCTTCTTGCTAATTGCGCTTGCGTTGCACAGCGAGTTTGTACATAGATATCGTATTCATTTACTGTTACTGAATACGCAGGAATTTCTGTTTCAGTTTCTGCGGCAAAACTTGTTACAGACATTCCCATAACCATAACAGCAGTAAGTGCAAGACTTACAAGTTTCTTAAAATGTTTTTTTAGCATAGGCAATTCCTCACTTTCTTTGAAAAATAAATGGTTTACATAAGTCATCATAGCATATTGTCAATATTTTGTCATGTAAAAAATGGAAAATTCTGTAAATTTATAAACGTAATAACGATATATCAGAAAAATGTGATTGTACTTGCATTGTCAAGATAATTATTTAATAGGAATATTGATAATAAATTATATATAATATATAATTTATAATTTATGTAT
>ENA-UPWO01000199-UPWO01000199.1-human-gut-metagenome-genome-assembly--contig:-NODE-199-length-40941-cov-10.614135_pt1 | contig 40941 bp, 40 predicted proteins | sample MGYA00250056_ERZ773388 | MGnify/ENA primary metagenome ERZ773388 (study PRJEB29103, sample SAMN06112004) | human gut metagenome | biome: human gut; feature: ankylosing spondylitis patient; material...
TATGATCGGCAAGGGCAAGCGCAGCGAGGCCGTCAAACAGTCAGTCGTGCAGAATGGCGCAGTCTATCTGGCGGCCATCGGCGGGGCCGGTGCCCTTATGGCCAACAGCGTCCAGAGCTGCGAGGTCATTGCATGGCCTGATCTGGGCTGCGAGGCTGTGCGCAGGCTGGTTGTCCGGGATTTCCCGCTGACCGTTCTGCTGGACGCCCACGGCGGCGATCTCTACCAGAGCGGCCCTGCCGCCTACCTTGCCGCTCGGGAGAGCCGCACATGAACCCCCGGCTGACGAGATGTCTTGCCCTCTGCGCACTGGCGCTGGCGGTCTGCATCGGCATCGGTGCGGCGCTGGTCCTCTCCAAAAATCGGCAGAGGGAGGCCGAGGCGGCTGCCGCTGCGGCCAGTCAGGCAGCAGCCAGTGAGGCTGCCGCAAAAGCAGCCGAGGAGGAGGCAGCCCGCGCTGCCAGCGAGGCCGCAAGCGCCGCAGAGGCGGAGCGTCTGGCAGCGGAGGCAGCCGCCGCAAAGCGGCAGGAGCAGGAACAGCATCCGGACAAACTGACCCAAAAGCGCGCCTGTGCTGGGGGCCTGTCCTCCGCGCCCGAAGGCGGCTGAACAGAGCCTTCCGCTTACCTGCAGTGCGGATGCGCCGAACGTGCACAGCGTTCCAGCCGCAAGGGATGCAGGGATACCGCAGACGCAGAGCAGCACAAATGCTGTCCGTGGGTTCAAATCCACAAGCAGTCTGGAGGAAAGCAATCCGGAGCCTGTCCCATACAGCATCGTAAAAAGGAAGATGGGCAGCGGCCCCAGGGCAGAAAGCCCCAAGAACAGCACTGCCGTCAGCGCACCTGCCACAGTGAGAAATTCCGTTCGGAACAGGCGCACTGCTCCGGCGGCATCCTGCACGGAAAACAGGTTCTGCCAGCAGTTCAGGTAATAGGAAAGCGTTTCGGCATCGCCTGCCATGCAACGCGCTGCCGCCACACCCGCCAGAAAGGTTCCCAGAAGGTACGCCGCCGCCAGAAGAGCAATCCCCTCACTCAGCTTGCTGCGGCGTGCAGCGGCTCTCTCCGGTGCATTTCCGCACCTCTCAGAGAATGCCGCCGGGATGGATTGCCTTTCACCCTGCGCTGTCTCAGGAAGAATGCCACCGTTCTTCTGTTTTAGCTGCTCTTCCTGTGCTGTCGGCATGATCGCTTCGGGCAGTGCCTTTCCCGCTGCGGCTTCCGGTGTTTCCTGATAGACCCACATACTTCCCTGTCCTCCTGATTTTTCTGCTGTAAATGATCAATGCCGGTGCCGTTCTGTACGCAGGATGCTGAACACCCCGCCCAGACAGCCAAAGACAAACACCAGTGCAAAGCGGGCCAGCTGCATTTCCGTTGGTTCAATGCCCTCCGAAAGGCCGAACCCCAGCAGAAGCAGAACAAACAGCCCGCCCTGTATAGCACCGCAGATAAGACCTCTGCTGTGATAAAAAAAAGCCATGAGCCAGCCGCTGCAAAAGCTCCCGGCACAGACAATGGCACTGACCATGGGCCAGGCAGTGCTCTGTGCAAGGCTCTGGTTAGCCATCAGATAGGCAAGCCCGGCCATGCAGGCGGCGGTTAATATCCCACCAATGCCGAATGCAGCCAGTGCTTCCAGGATGGGTAACTTCTTCTGTTCCAACATAAAAACCCGCCTCCCTGCACTACTGTATGCAGAGGGGCGGGTAAAAAAGACCTTGCTTTTAGAGATTACTTCTTTGCGTTGGCAGGAGCATTGTCCATGTTCAGCTTCTCAACAGAGCTGATCGCATTCTTGGTGAAGCGGATCTTCACACGGTCGGAACCGGTCTCCAGAACAAAGGTGTCCTCCTTGATGGCGACCACACGGCCAACAATACCGCCGATGGTCACGACCTGATCACCGATCTCCAGAGCTGCACGCATGGCAGCATCCTTCTTCTCCTGCTTCTTCTGGGGACGATAGATCATAAAGTAGAGCAGGACCAGCATCAGCGCCAGGGTGAAGAACAGGCTGATATAGCTTTCAGTGGTAGTAGTCAGAAATTGCATGGGACAAAGTCTCCTCTCAAAATTCAGATAAGCTCATTATAACCGCTTCTGCGCCCTCTTGCAAGGGAAAAGCATGAAAAAGCTCAAATTCTTGTATCCAGCAGCTTGACATAACGGTCATGGAAGGCGGTAAAGGTGCCTGCATCCAGCTCATCGCGGATGCGCTCCATCAGGTGGTTGTAGAACCACAGGTTGTGCATAACGGCCAGACGCATGCCCAGCAGCTCCTCTGCCTTGAACAGGTGGCGGATATAGGCACGGGAGTAGTTCCGGCAGGCCGGGCAGCCGCAGGTGGGGTCAATGGGGCGCTCGTCACGCTCATACTTTGCGTTCTTGATGTTGATGATGCCGCCCCAGGTGTTCAGGTGTCCATGGCGGGCATTGCGGCTGGGCATGACGCAGTCAAACAGATCCACGCCGCGGGAAACTGCCTCGATCATGTTGCCAGGGGTGCCGACACCCATCAGATAGCGGATCTTATCCTTGGGCATATAAGGCTCCACCTCGCTGATCATCTCGTACATCACCTCAGCAGGCTCACCCACGGCCAGACCGCCGATGGCGTAGCCGTCCAGTTCCAGCTCCGCGATCTGCTTCATGTGCTCTACACGCAGGTCAGCAAAGGTGCAGCCCTGATTGATGCCGAACAGCAGCTGGTCAGGGTTGGTGGCCTTGCCCTCCTGCTTCAGGCGGGCCATCTCAGCCTTGCAGCGCTTGAGCCAGCGGGTGGTGCGCTCACAGCTGGCTTTGGAGTATGCGTGCTGGGCAGGATTCTCCACACACTCATCAAAGGCCATTGCAATGGTGGAACCCAGGTTTGCCTGGATCTGCATACTCTCCTCAGGGCCCATAAAGATGCGGTGGCCGTCCAGATGGGAAGCAAAGGTCACGCCTTCCTCCGTGATCTTACGCAGCTTGGACAGGCTGAACACCTGGAATCCGCCGCTGTCGGTCAGGATGGGGCCGTTCCAGCGGGTAAACTTGTGCAGGCCGCCCATATCGGCTACCAGCTGATCACCGGGGCGCAGATGCAGGTGGTAGGTGTTGCAGAGCATTACCTGGGTGCCGATCTGCTGCAGATCCTGCGCGGACAGGCCGCCCTTGATGGCACCGGCGGTGGCAACATTTTGGAAAGCCGGGGTCTGCACCGTGCCGTGCACGGTCTTGAACTCACCCCGCCGGGCGTTGTGCTCCTGCTTGAGCAGCTTAAAAGTGGTCAAAGAAGGCATAAGTTTTTTCCTTTCTGTGTACGGAAAACAGCCGTACAGCCTTGTGCCGCCGGGCAGGCGGCAGGTTCAGAAGTGGTGGATACCGAGCTGCCGAAACGGTTCCGGCAGTGTTTTGGGCTTTTGGGAGAGCGAGTGCTGAGGGATCACAGGATCAGCATCGCATCGCCGAAGGAAAAGAAGCGGTACTTTTCCTCTACGGCAACTTTATAGGCAGCCATGGTCTTTTCGTAGCCGTAGAGGGCAGAGACCAGCATGATGAGGGTGCTTTCCGGCAGGTGGAAGTTGGTGATCAGGCCATCGATGCAGTTGAACTTGACACCCGGGTAGAGAAAAATAGAGGTATTGCCGCTGCAGGCCTTGATCTCGCCATATTTTGCGGCGGCGGCTTCCAGCGTGCGGCAGCTGGTGGTGCCAACGGCGATCACGCGGTGCCCGGCAGCCTTGGTTTCCCGGATGCGCTGAGCAGTCTCCTCGCTGATGGAATACCACTCACTGTGCATCTTGTGATCCGTGATCTCGTCCTCCTGCACGGGGCGGAAGGTTCCCAGACCCACATGCAGGGTAACCTCGGCAATGCCGACACCCTTGGAACGGATGATATCCATCAGCTCCGGGGTGAAGTGCAGGCCTGCCGTGGGTGCAGCAGCGCTGCCCAGCTCCTTGGCATAGACCGTCTGATACTGGCTCTGATCTTCCAACTGCTTGGTGATGTAGGGCGGCAATGGCATCTTGCCAAATTCATCCAGTTTTTCATAAAGGGTCTCAGTGTCATAATAGAATGTAACAAACTTGTTGCCATCCTCCAGCGTTTCGTCCACCACAGCGGTCAGGGTGCCGTCACCAAAACTAACCTTGGTGCCGGGCTGCATCCGCTTGCCGGGCTTTGCCAGGCACTCCCACTGATCTCCCTTGACCTGCCGCAGAAGCAGCAGCTCGCACACAGCACCGGTGGGCTGCTTGACACCCACGATGCGGGCGGGCAGCACCTTGGAGTTGTTGACCACCAGCAGGTCACCCGGCTCAAGATATTCCGGCAGATCGTGGAATATCCTGTGCTGGATGCTGTTGTCCTTCTGGCTCAGAACCATGAGCCGGGCCGAGTCTCTGGGGTCTGCAGGCTCCTGTGCAATGAGTTCTTTGGGTAAATCGTACCAAAAATCTTTTTTTAACATGCTTTGCATTTGCCTTTCCGATGATTGACACGAGTGCCGTATCAATGTTATCATAAAATCTGTATAAACAGTATCTATTATATTGCAAGGTCGGCTGGTTTGCAAGCCGTGTTCGATGTAAATTTGCTTTTATTGAAAGGAAAGGTGCTGGAAATGGAAAAACAGTATAAAGTTGGTATCGTTGGTGCAACGGGTATGGTGGGGCAGCGTTTTGTGACCCTGCTTGAGAATCATCCCTGGTTCAAGCTGACTACGCTGGCCGCGTCCGGCCGCAGCGCAGGCAAGACCTATGAGGATGCCGTTGGCAGCCGCTGGGCAATGACCACCCCCATGCCCGAGAGCGTCAAGAAGATGGTCGTGCTGGATGCCGCCAAGGTGGAAGAGGTCGCTTCTCAGGTCGATTTCATCTTCTGCGCAGTCAATATGCCCAAGGCCGAGATCAAGGCACTGGAAGAGGCTTACGCAAAGGCCGAGTGCCCTGTGGTCTCCAACAACAGCGCAAACCGCTTTACCCCGGATGTTCCCATGGTCGTGCCTGAGATCAACGCGGACCACATTGAGATCATCCCTGCCCAGCGCAAGCGTCTGGGCACCAAACGCGGCTTCATCGCGGTCAAGTCCAACTGCAGCCTGCAAAGCTATGTGCCTGCCCTGCATCCTCTGATGAAGGAGTTTGGTGTCAACAAGGCTCTGGTCTGCACCTATCAGGCCATTTCCGGTGCAGGCAAGACCTTTGACCGGATGCCCGAGATCGTAGATAACGTCATCCCCTACATCGGCGGTGAGGAAGAGAAGAGCGAGCGCGAGCCGCTGAAGCTGTGGGGCCACATCGAGGGCGATCAGATTGTCAACGCCGAGAAGCCCACGATCACTGCGCAGTGCTTCCGTGTTCCCGTTTCTGACGGCCACACCGCTGCCGTGTTTGTAAGCTTTGACAAAAAGCCCACCCAGGAGCAGATGCTCGAGGCATGGGCTAACTTCCGCGGCCCTGCACAGGAGCTGAACCTGCCCAGCGCACCCAAGCAGTTCCTGCACTACTTCACTGAGCCCGATCGTCCTCAGCCCAAGCTGGATCGCAACACCGAGAACGGCATGGCTGTCTGCATCGGCCGCCTGCGCGAGGACACCCTGTTTGACTACAAGTTCGCCTGCATGAGCCACAACACCCTGCGCGGCGCTGCCGGCGGTGCCGTGCTGCTGGCTGAGCTGCTGGCAGCAAAAGGCTATTTTGACTGAACAACACGTTCCTGACGGAGCGTACAAAGGAGTTTTATACTATGAAGAATCCTGTCTTTACCGGCGCGGCGGTGGCGATCATCACCCCCATGTACGAAGATGGCAGCATCAACTTTGATGAGCTGGGCCGCATCATTGAAGATCAGATCGCACGGGGCACCGATGCGATTGTGATCTGCGGCACTACCGGCGAATGCTCTACCATGACCGATGAGGAGCAGCTGGCCGCCATCAAGTTTACGGTCGAGACGGTCAACCACCGGGTGCCTGTTATTGCGGGTGCTGGTTCCAATGATACCGATCACGGCTGTGCACTGGCAGCAAAGTCTGCTGCCTGCGGTGCCGATGCCCTGCTGCTGGTGACCCCCTATTACAACAAGACCACGCAGGCAGGTCTGGTGGCTCACTTTACCGCCATGGCCGAGGCGGGCGGCATCCCTGTTATCCTGTATAATGTACCTTCCCGTACCGGCCTGAACATCACCCCCGAGACAGCACTGGAGCTGAGCCGGAATCCGCTCATCAACGGCATCAAGGAGGCCTCGGGCAACATCTCTCAGGTGGCCAAGATCGCTCAGCTGTGCGGCGGCGAGCTGAACATCTACTCTGGCAACGATGATCAGGTGGTCCCCCTGCTGTCTCTGGGTGGCAAGGGTGTCATCAGTGTGGTCTCCAATGTCAAGCCTGAGCTGGTGCACAACTGCTGCAAGGCATGGTTTGAGGGCGACCCCAAAACTGCCTGCAAGCTGCAGCTGGAGATCCTGCCCTTGGCGGATGCACTCTTCTGCGAAGTAAATCCCATCCCTGTCAAGTACGCCATGAATGTGCTGGGCTGGGAGGCCGGTCCCTGCCGTCTGCCGCTGGTCGAGCCCAGTGATGCCCACAAGGAGAAGATCGAGCAGGCACTGGAGGCCGAAGGTCTGATTCGGGAATAAACGAAACAACGCACAATGCCCGGTGGAAATGGTTTCTCCCGGGCATTTGCCGTTACAACAGAAAACGAGGAAACAAAAATGACGGATATTATCATTCAGGGCATTGGCGGCCGGATGGGCCACGCCCTCTGCGAGATGATTGCAAACCGGAGTGACTGCCGCGTGGTCGCCGGGATTGACCAGCAGGACGGTGAGCAGAACGGCATCCCCGTATACGACAGTCTGGATAAGCTGGACGGCAAGGGCGATGTCATCATTGATTTCAGCGCTCCTGCTGCTGTGGAAAAGGCACTGACCTATTGCGAAGCACACAAGATGCCCATCGTGGTCTGCACCACTGGCCTTTCCGAAGAGCTGCAGCTGAAGGTGGTGCAGCTGTCCCGCATTGTGCCCGTGTTCAAGAGCGCCAACATGTCCATCGGCATCAACCTGCTGTCGGAGCTGTGCAAGCGTGCATCGGCCATTCTGGGTGCAGACTATGATGTGGAGATCGTGGAGCAGCACCACCACAACAAGCTGGATGCCCCCAGCGGCACTGCCCTGATGCTGGCCGATGCCATCAACGAAGAGAACAACGGCGCATATCATTATGTTTACGACCGTTCCTCTGTGCGCCAGAAGCGCGACCCCAAGGAGATCGGCATCAGCTCCGTGCGCGGAGGCAGCATCGTGGGCGACCACGAGGTGCTGTTCTGCGGTCCGGACGAGGTCATCACCCTCAAGCATACTGCATATTCCCGCAGTGTTTTTGCAAATGGCGCAATAAATGCTGCTGTCTATCTTGCAAAAAAGGAGCCGGGCCTGTACAATATGGGTAACATGATCGCAGAGCTGTAAGGTCTCTGCGTCTTCCACCATTTTGAGCGGCAGGAGGGCTGACGGAATGGAACAGGCAAGACATGCGGCATCCACGAAACGACATTCGCGGCACGAACCGCAGAATCGGCGAAAACGAAAACCCGTTTTTCTGAGGATGATGGGCGTGCTGCTGGTGGCTGGTGCGGCATTGGCCTGCTTGGGCTTCTGGCGCTTCCAGACTCCCGGCATCGTGCTTGGCCCCTTTGAGGACGAGCCTTCGACCGCTGAAAGCGTTCCCCCGCCCGAACCGGAACCGCAGCCTGTTACAACCACACTGCGTTTTTCGGCCACCGGGGACAATCTGATCCATGCTCCCATCTACAAACAGGCAGCCCGCCGGGCAGCGGAAGGCCAGCGATATAATTTTGACTACTGCTACGAGCACCTGCTGGATTTTTATGCTGCACAGGATGTTAACTGGATCAACCAGGAAACACTCTGCAGCAAGGAACTGGAGCCTTCCACCTATCCCTGCTTTTCTACCCCCGGTGAATGCGCAGAGGCTCTTTACCGGGCAGGCATCCGGGTGTTCAGTCTTTCCAACAACCACACCTACGATAAAGGTGCCAAAGGTATTGCAGCAACGCTGCGGTTCTGGGACGAGATGCCGGAAGATGTGGTCACGACCGGCCTGTGGTACGGAGAGAGTGATTATGGCACCATCCCCCTGCAGACGGTAAACGGTGTGACGATTGCCTACCTCTCCTACACCGACCACACCAATGGCATCCCGCAGAGCAGTGCCATGACGGCCAATGTCATCTACACCAGCCAGCGGGATGTGATGGAACAGCAGGTGCGCAGGGCGCGTGAGCTGGCCGATTTCGTGGTGGTGGGAGTTCACTGGGGCGTGGAGGACAGCCACAAGATCACCCAGACCCAGCGGGATCTCGCCCAGCAGCTTTCCGACTGGGGTGCGGATGTTATTCTGGGCACGCACCCTCATGTGGTGCAGGATGCCGAGTGGAAGACCTCTGTGGATGGCCGCCAGACCTTTGTGGCCTATTCCCTGGGAAATTTCCTCAGCACCCAGAGCAAACCGGATCAACTCATCGGTGCCATCCTGACACTGGAGCTGAACAAGACGACGGACCCGGATGGCAGCGTTCACTGCGCTGTCGCTTCCCCGCAATTGCATCCCACCGTGACCCACTATGATGCAGGAAAATCCAATGTCCGCACCTACCTCTTCCGGGATTACACGTCGGAACTGGCGCAGGCGCACGGTGTCCGGGCCGCCTACCCCAACTTTGGGATAGAGTACATTCAGAACGTATTACAGACCAACATCAACAGCGCGTTTTTGGCGCTCGCCTGAATTTGCAGCCCTTTGGGGCAGATTGGAGTGTTCATTATGTATGGTGTTTCCAAAATCAACATTGAGCCCAGCCTGATGATGATCAGTGTACAGGATGTGGAGTTCAAGGGCAACAGCCTGGCCCGCTACCTGCAGATCTTTGCCGATACCGGCGTTGTGGTGGATATGATCAGTCAGAACGCCCCTCACGGTACCAACATCGATTTCAGCTTTACCGCATCTGCCAGCGATCTGACACTGGTGATGAAGGCCATCTCTGCCGCCAATCTCGACAAGGATGCCAAGGCTTCCCCGCTGATCAGCGTTGGTTACTCCAAGCTGAACCTCTTTGGTGAGGACATGGTCACCAGCTGCGGTGTAGCTGCCCGGGCCCTGAACGCATTGGCTATGGCTGACATCGAGGTTCTGCTCATCACCACCAGCGATCTGGATATTTCTCTGCTGGTGCGCAGTGAGAACGAGGACTCCGCTTACGATGTGCTGAAGAAGGCCTTTGAGCTGTAAGTGCCCTTCTCTATAAATATTACACAAACGTAAAAAGCCCGGCGGCATCCGATTTTTGGATGCCGCCGGGCTTTTATTATACGCTGGTTCTAAAAGATTACAGGGTCACTTTGTGGTAGATCTTCTTGCCCTTCTTGATGACGATACCGTTCTTCAGCTGATCAGCGGTAAAGCTGACAGTGGGAGCAGCCACCTTTTCACCATCCACCAGGACACCGCCCTGCACGACCAGGCGGCGGGCCTCGCCGTTGGAAGTAGCCAGACCGGCCTTGACCATGAGGGTCAGGATGCCGATGGAGCCATCGGTCAGATCCGCTTCGGTCAACTGAGTGGAGGGCATGTGCTCAGTGTCAGCAGCTCCGCTGAACAGGGCGCGGGCAGCGTTCTGGGCTTTCTCAGCCTCTTCCTCGCCGTGGACCATCTTGGTCAGCTCGTAAGCCAGGATCTCCTTGGCCTCGTTCAGACGCTGATCCTTCCAGGTGCTCATCTCATCGATCTGCTCCAACGGAAGGAAGGTCAGCATCCGGATGCACTTCATCACGTCAGCATCGCCGACATTGCGCCAGTACTGGTAGAACTCAAAGGGACTGGTCTTGTTGGGGTCGAGCCAGACCGCATTGCCTGCAGTCTTGCCCATTTTCTTGCCCTGAGAATCAGTCAGCAGAGTGATGGTCATCGCATAGGCATCCTTGCCCAGCTTGCGGCGGATCAACTCGGTGCCGCCCAGCATGTTGCTCCACTGGTCATCGCCGCCGAACTGCATATTGCAGCCGTAGTGCTGGAACATGTAGTAGAAGTCGTAGCTCTGCATGATCATGTAGTTGAACTCAAGGAAAGACAGGCCCTTCTCCATGCGCTGCTCATAGCACTTGGCGCGGAGCATGTTGTTGACGGAGAAGCAGGCACCCACATCACGCAGCAGCTCAACATAATTCAGGTTCAGCAGCCAGTCGGCATTGTTCAACATCAGAGCCTTGCCCTCAGAAAAATCGATGAACTTCTCCATCTGCTTCTTGAAGCAGGCTGCATTGTGAGCAATGTCCTCCTTGGTCAGCATTTTGCGCATATCGGTACGGCCAGAGGGGTCACCGATCATGGTGGTGCCGCCGCCGATCAGGGCGATGGGCTTATTGCCAGCCATCTGCAAACGCTTCATCAGGGTCAGGGCCATAAAGTGGCCCGCAGTCAGGCTGTCCGCGGTGCAGTCAAAGCCAATGTAGAAAGTGGCCTTGCCGTTGTTGATAAGGTCAATGATCTCATTGTCGGTGATCTGGGCCACCAGACCGCGTGCCTGCAGTTCTTCGTAAAGAGTCATGGGATGATCCTCCTGTTTTGTCGGGCAGAGGACAAAAGAAAACGCCCCCTGCCAAAAATGAATTTGGCAGAGGGCGAGAAAATCGCGGTACCACCTCTGTTTGCCGCCCCCTCACAGGAACGGCCTCACGAGTGCGCCCCACAGAGATGGGATACACTCCTGCGTTTGTAACGCTCGCACGCGGCACAGCCTACTAGCCAAAGCATTCAGCCTGCAACTCCGGGAGGTATTTCTCCTGCTGTTCTGCACACCCCTTGCACCAACCGGGGTCTCTCTGGGCAGACACTGACAAGGTACTTGTTCCCTTCAACGTCTTTCAACAAAAATCAGTTTAGCACAAATCAGCAGGGTTGTCAATCACCGGTTTCATGCTCGGCCAGCCCCAGCATCTCTCGAGCATTGGCACGGGAAAGCTCCGTGACATGGTCACCAGAAATAATATGCGCCAGCGCGTCCACTCTGCCCTCGGTATCCAGCGGGTGGATCTCGGTATAGGTTCGCTCATTCGTGATATTCTTCTGGATGAGCAGATGGCAGTCGGCCAGTGCAGCGATCTGCGCTGTGTGAGTGATGCAGAGGATCTGGTGATCTTTTGCGCTCTGTTTGAGCACCTCACCGATGCGGCTGGCCGCCTTGCCGGACACGCCGCTGTCGATCTCATCGTAGATGACCGTAGGCACTGCGTCCTTATCGGCCATGGCATTTTTGATTGCCAGCGTGATACGGCTCAGCTCACCGCCGGAAGCGATTTTTGCCAGCGGCTTGGGATCCTCACCGGGGTTTGTGGAAATATAAAACTCCACGCTGTCCTGGCCATGGCTGGCCAGCGGGCCGCGGGTATGGCGCAGGGTCATGCGAACACCGGGCATGTTCAAAAAATCCAGTGTGCCGGAGATGCGCCTGTTCAATTCCTCAAAGGCCTTCAGGCGAGTCTGGGTCAGTACCTCGGCCTTATCCCTGGCCAGTACATAGAGCCGATGCTTTTCAGCCTGCAGGTGCTCTGTCCGCTCCTGTGAGAACTGGATGCGGTCCAGCTCTTCCCTTGCCTGCTGTCCAAAGGCGATGATATCTTCCACAGTATCACCGTATTTTCGCTTGAGCCTGTAGATCAGATCCATCCGCTGTTCGATCTCATCCAGCTCTGCATCATTCGTCTCGTAGCCCTCCAGCCGCCCGATCAGGTCAGCAGAAAGGTCTTTTGCAGTGTAATAAAGATCCAGCAGCTGTCCGGCGGCAGAAGAAAGGCCGCTGTCCAGTTGGGCAGCACCATCGATCGCATTGGAGGCTTCCCCCAGCAGATCAACGGCACCCGGGGCATCATCTCCGCCCGAGAGCAGCGCATAGCTCTGGGAGATGCGCTCCCGAATGGTGGAGGCATTCGCCAGCACCTTACGGCGGGCCGCCAGCGTCTCCTCTTCGCCTGCGATCAGGCCGGCATCCTCGATCTCCTGTACCTGATAACTCAGCAGGTCGATCTTTCGCTGTTTTTCACCTTCATCGGTGATGATGGCATCCAGCTCCTTTTTGACCTTGATAAGCTCCCGGTAAACAGCATAATACTCCTGATATACCGCCCCGTTCTGGGCGTAGGCATCCAGGATACCCTCATGGCGGGCCGGGTTCAACAGGCCTACGGAATCGTGCTGGCCGTTGATGTTGATGAGCCCACCGCACAGTTCCCGCAGAATGGCTGCTGTGGCAGGCATTCCGTTGATGCGGCAGATGCTCTTGCCCTCGGCAGTGATCTCACGGCTCAAGGTCAGCGCTTCGGAGCGCTCATACCCCGCCTTTTCCAGGCTGTCCAGCACTGCAGGCGGAACATCATCAAATGCCGCCCGGATGACTGCTTTTGCAGCCCCCGTGCGCACCAGATCCTTGGAGGTGCGGTTGCCCAGAATGGCATTGATGGAGTCGATCAGGATAGATTTGCCCGCACCGGTCTCGCCGGTAAGGACATTCAGGCCCTTCTCAAAATGCACGTTGGCCTTCTGGATGACTGCAACATTTTCAATTTGCAGACTGCTCAACATGTTCGTTCTCTCCTGCCTTTATTTCTGCCCGATGTAATGCCCAAGCTCGGTGCAAATGGTCTTTGCATCCCGCTCTGAGCGGGCCACGATCAGAAAGGTATCGTCACCGGAAAGGGTGCCGACCACATTTTTCCACTTGAGTGCGTCAAACACCTCGCAGGCCGCATTGGCCATGCCGGAGTAGCACTTTACCAGCACTACATGTCCCGCAAAGTCCACCCCCAGGACAGATTCATGGAAGATGGTCTCAAACCGGGCCTGCATCTTGGGGTTCAGTACCTCGCTGTGGCCGGAAACATAGCGGTAGCCGGTGGTGGTGGCAGCTTTGACAAGGTTCATCTCCCGGATATCGCGGGAAATGGTCGCCTGTGTGGCATCAAAGCCCTCCTTGCTCAGGTACTCCAACAGAGTCTCCTGCCGGCTGATGGGATTCTCCTGGATCAGACGCAGGATGGCCTGCTGCCGCTTCTGCTTGCTCTTGTTATCCCCTCGGCTGGTGCGTCCCATGTGATCTTCTCCCTTCGTCGTGTTTGTGTCATCGTCTGCCGCGCAGTTTCTGGTCAATGGCCTGGAACTGGTCGGCTTTGCTGAAGGTGATGAGCTGCACGACCTGGTCAGACAGCCGCACCTCCGCGGTGGCTCCGGCTTTTACGGAATAGCCCGCATCCCCATCACAGCTGATAAAAACTTCTTCATCTGCCACCTGGCCCACACAGAGGTTGATCTTGCGCTCCTGCGCAAAAACCATGGCCGGGCTGGCAAGGCTGTGGGGGCAGATGGGCGTGACAACGATGCCCTTGGTCTGAGAATCAAGGATCGGCCCGCCTGCCGCCAGAGAATAAGCGGTGGAGCCGGTGGGCGTTGCCACAATGACACCATCGCCCCGGTAATGCTCCACCAGGATATCGTCACAATAGATGCTGAAATCCACCGCCTGCTGCAGGCGGCCCTTGGTCATAACCACATCATTCAGGGCATGGCCCTCCCAGCTGTCATCCCCCAGCACACGGACATAGAGCAGCATCCGGTTATCCAGAAAATATTCACCCCGGGCTACGGCGGAGAGCTTGGCTTCCATTTCATCGACCTCACAGGTGGCCAGAAAGCCGCACCGGCCCAGATTGATGCCGAGAATGGGCTTTCGGTATACCAGTGAGAGATTCGCCTCGTGCAGGATGGTGCCATCTCCTCCGATGGTCAGGATGACATCCGTCCGCTCCAGGCATTCCTTCTGGGACAGATACACCACGCCCATAGTCATGCACTCGGCCTGCAGGCCGTCCTGCATCAACACCTGTGCCCCATGGGTCAGCAGGATCTGCGCCGCCCGCTGGGAAATGCCGTAGGCCATAGCCTTGCCGGGGTTTGGGGAAATGTAGACAGTCATCGTCTGCGTCCTCCCTGATTTTATGGATTATGGTTCAGCGGTCCAGCGTAGAATGGCTGGATGCCACCACCTGTTCAGCAACCGAATCATCCAGTGCACCGGGTTCATCGCTCTTCTGAACGAACATCAGATATTCAATGTTTCCCTCAGGACCCTTGACGGGGCTGAAATCCAGTCCGCAGACCTTGAAGCCGTTGGCAGCAGCATAGCCCATGGCATTGTGCAGCACTTCACGGTGGGTGGCAGGGTCACGGACAACGCCGTTTTTGCCCACTTTTTCGCGGCCAGCCTCAAACTGGGGCTTGACCAGGCAAACACCCATAGCGTCCGGAGTGGTGATGGCCTGCGCCACCGGGAAGATATGATGCAGCGAGATAAAAGAGACATCTACGCTGAAAAACTCGATTGGCTCTGCCAGCTGGTCAAGGGTCACGTTGCGGATGTTTGTGCGCTCCATATTGACCACTCGCTCATCAGTGCGCAGGCTCCATGCCAGCTGACCGTAGCCCACATCCACTGCGTAGACCTTGACTGCACCATTTTGCAGCATACAGTCGGTAAAGCCGCCGGTGGATGCGCCAATGTCCATGCAGACTTTCCCCTTGGGGGTCAGCGGAAAACACTGCATCGCCTTTTCCAGTTTCAGGCCGCCGCGGCTGACATAACCGATATCATGGCCGCGCACCTCCACCTTGGCATCCTCTTTGATCATCTCACCGGCTTTGTCTACCTTCTGTTCATTGACAAAGACCACGCCGGACATGATCATCGCCTTGGCGCGCTCACGGCTCTGGATCAGACCATGCTGAACCAGATATTGATCCAAACGAATCTTCAAGATTCTGCTCCTTTCCATGTACGGATGGCCTGTGCCAGATGTTCTGCATCCAGGCCGGTGCTCTGCTTGATCTGCGGAACAGTTGCATGGGGCAGACGCACATCCTCCACACCACGGTGGATATAAGTACCCTGCCAGCCTGCTTTCCGCAGAGCCGTTTCCAGATGCTCACCGATGCCGCCGCAGGCTACGCATTCTTCAGCAAACAAAACAACGTCATATCTTGAAATTTCAGAAATAAGCTCAGGTGTAAAGGGATATATCTTTACAAGCTTATATACATCACAGGGAACGTTTTCTTTGCCCAGAAGCTTCGCCGCAGTCAGCACATCCTCGACTTCGTCGGCGTAACTGACCATTACAGCCTTGGCATCAGGGGCGGTATAGAGCCGGTCATATTCCTTGCCGGAACAGCCAAACTGCGCCAGTGCTGCGCTCTCACCACCGCGGGGATACCGGATTGCCCGGGGGGCCTGCATCTTATCACTGAGCAGGATGGGCAGCCAGTGCCGCAGCTCGGCATAGTTGGAGGGCGAATAGACAGGAATTCCCACCTGACTGAGGAAGGCCGGGTCAAAGATTCCCTGATGGGTCTCGCCGTCTGCCGGAACAAAACCGGCCCGGTCGACGGCAAGGACAACGTTCTCCTTCAGCAGGTTCACATCATGGATGATCTGGTCATAGGAACGCTGCAGGAAGGTGGAGTAGATGCAGACCACCGGCAGCATTCCCTGGCTGGCAAGGCCCGCTGCAAAGGTCACAGCATGCTGCTCTGCCATGCCCACATCAAAGAAACGCTTGGGGTGGGTGTGTGCAAAGAACTGCAGGCCCGTACCATACTTCATGGCGGCCGTGATGGCACAGATCTTCTGGTTTTCCGTGCCCTCCTTGTTCAGGACATTGCCGAACACCGTCGAGAAAGACTCCTTGGGAGCCACCTCAGGGTCCGGGATGCTATTGACCAGATCAAAGGTCGAAACACCATGGAAGTTACCGGGGTTGCTCTCAGCCGGGGCATAGCCCTTGCCTTTCTTGGTCACGACATGCAGGAAATGGGGGCCGGGCCGCCTGTGGATATCGCGCAGGATCCCTTCAAGCTCCGGCTCATTGTTACCATCAAAAGGACCATAATAGTGGAAGCCCATATCCTCAAACATGGTCGAATGATACATTGCCCTGCGCACCATAGCCTTGCTGTTCTGGATCACAGATTTCAGCGGCGGGCCGATGACAGGTACGCCGTCCAGAAAGGAACGCACATTTTCCTTGGCATCGTAATAGCGGCTGGTGGTGCGCAGATGGCTCAGGTAGCGGGACAACGCGCCCACATTCTTGGAAATGGACATCTTGTTGTCGTTCAAGATGACCAGCAGATTGTCCAGCCCGCCGATATTGTTCATGCCCTCGTAGACCATACCACCGGTAAAGGCACCGTCACCAATGAGGGCAACCACCTGTCCCGGCTCACCCCGCAGCTTTTTGGCCCAGGCAATGCCCACAGCCAGCGAGAGCGCGGTGTTGCCGTGACCGGCAATAAAAGCATCATGCTCACTTTCGTTGGGGTTCGGGAAACCGGAAATGCCATCCAGCTGCCGCAACTTGGCAAAGCCCTCGCGGCGGCCGGTCAGCAGCTTGTGGGTATAGCACTGATGGCCTACATCAAACACGATCTCATCCGTGGGGGTGGTCAGCACCCGGTGCAGAGCCACCGTCAGCTCCACAGCACCCAGATTGGATGCCAGATGGCCGCCGGTCTTTGATACGTTATCCAGAAGAAATTCACGGATTTCTGCGCAAAGCTGCACCGTCTGCTGACTGGACAGCTTTTTCAGATCGCTGGGCTGAGAAATTTTCTCCAGCAAAGGCGAATTCATAGATTCACGTCCTTCTCACGTTTTGGAATGGGGCGATCAGAGGCCCATAGGATAGAGGAAGCCGACCAGTACACCCAGTGCAAAACCGGCCATGACCTGCAGCGGAGTGTGACCGACCATCTCTTTCAGGTGCATATTCTGCAGGAAGGGATTGTTTTTCTCGGTCACTTCGATCCACTGCTCCAGCATCTTGTTCAGCACCTTGGCCTGCTCGCCGGTCTCGCGGCGCACACCCATAGCATCGTGCATGGTGATGATGGCAACAACTGCGGCCACCGCAAAGATAGCCGAATGGATGCCCTCGCTGCGTGCCGTAGCAATGACCATGGCCGTTACCGTGGCACTGTGGGCACTGGGCATACCGCCATCGCCCCACATCCGCTCCAGCTGGAACCTGCCCAGCAGGACGAAGTTGATGATGGTCTTGAGCACCTGCGCCACAAACCAGGACAACAGGGATACTGTAAGGATCTCATTGAACGTCAGGACGCTATGGATAAATTGCATGGTAGTTCCACCTTCTTATTTTTTCGGATCAGCTGCGGCGCACCAGCAGCTCTTTTGCCAGCTGCTCCAGGAAAGCGGCCTTTTCGCCAAATTCCGCGTGCAGGGAGGCGCAGGTCTCGTTGTTCAGTTTTTTTGCCAGTTCCATGGCACCCTCGGCCCCATACAAGGTCACAAAGGTGGTCTTGCCGTTCTCACTGTCGCTGCCAATGGGTTTGCCCAGCTGTTCGGCGGTGCTGGTCACATCCAGCACATCGTCCACGATCTGGAACACCAGACCAATGCCGAAGGCATAGTCCTCCAGCTCCTTGCACTGGGTCCCATTGGCCTGAGCAGTGGCAGCACCCATCTGAACAGCAGCATTGATGAGCGCACCGGTCTTGTTCCGGTGGATCAACCGCAGCAGCTCTTCAGTGGCAGCCAGTGCCTCATATTTCAGGTCAAGCTCCTGCCCGTAAACCATGCCATGGCTGCCCGCACCAGCGCCCAAGGCCCTTGCGGCCCGCACACTGACAATGGGCGAAGCCGGAGCATTTGCAATCACATTGAACGCTTCGGTCAGCAGTACATCACCGGCCAGCATGGCAGTGGATTCACCAAAGGCCTTGTGGCAGCTGGGCTTGCCCCGGCGCAGATCATCGTTGTCCATGCAGGGCAGGTCATCATGGATCAAAGAATAGCAGTGCAGCATCTCGACCGCCGCAGCAAACTGCTCGGCTGCTTCAGCGCTGCCGTTGAGCATATCACACACGGCCAGCACCAGCACCGCGCGGATGCGTTTGCCGCCGCCCAGCAGGCTGTAACGGGCAGCCCGGCAGACCTCGGATTCCTCGGGCAAAAAAGTCTCGCAGGCCTTTTCCAGTGCCTGATTTGCCCGGGCAAGATACTCTTGATACTGCTTCGCGTAATCCATGAAACTTCCTCCTTAATGTGCGGCATCCGGCCGGGGGGCCCGCTGCGCATCGATCTCATCCAGCTGCAGCGTGGCCTTTTCCAGCGTACCGTTACAATAATCCATCAGGGATGCGGCTTCGGCATAGAGTTTAACCGACTCCGCCAGCGTTGTTTCCGGCTGCTGCATCTGTTCAAGGATGGCTTCCAGCCGGGTCATTCCATCCTCAAAGCTTTTGGGTGCTCTCATCCAGTTCCTCCACTGTGTTGACCGTGCAGGTCACGCGGTGTTCCGTGCCCCGGAGTTTACAGGTCTGCCCGGGCCGGAGCGCATCCGGCGTGCAGATATTTCCCCTATTGTCCTGCACCATGGCATAGCCGCGGGCCAGCACACCGTAGGGGTTCAGGGATGCGGCAAGTGCTGCCGTATGCTTCAGACGCAGCTCTCCGGCCTGCAGCTTGCCTCTGGCGGCAGTTTGCAGCCGCCCGGCCAGAGTATCCAGGCGGGCAGCACGCTCCTCCAGCGCTGCCTGTACACCGGCACGGGAAAGCAGCTGTTCGGTCTGTTCCAGCCTATTATAGCATAAACTCAGCTTAAATTGGATACAATTGTGAATATTTTCTTCCAAAGTGCATAATTTTCGTCTCTGTTCGGCACGGTCTGGCACAGCAAGCTCTGCCGCCGCTGAGGGGGTGGGCGCGCGCTGATCTGCCACAAAATCCAGGATCGTAAAATCGATCTCGTGACCAATGGCGCTGATGAGGGGCGTTTTGCAGCGGTAGGCCGCCCGGGCAATGACCTCGGCGTTGAACACCCACAGGTCCTCCCGGCTTCCGCCGCCGCGCGCTACAATGATCTCGTCCACCCGCCCGCTTTTGTCCAGCCGGGTAATGGCATCGGCGATCTCCTCTGCCGCTTCAAAGCCCTGCACATTCACAGGAGCCAGCAGCAGACGCACTGCGGGCCAGCGCCGACCGATGACATTGCGGATATCCTGCAGTGCAGCACCAGTCTTGCTGGTAACAAGGCCGATACACTGCGGGAACCGGGGCAGCGGCTTTTTATGCTCCGGTGCAAACAGTCCTTCTTTGTCCAGTTTTGCCTTCAGCTGTTCAAAGGCCAACTGTGTCGAGCCGATGCCGTCCGGAAACATGTCGTTGACATAGACCTGAAACGCACCGTCCCGCTCGTAGAGGGTCACACGGCAGCGCACCACCACCTTCATGCCCTCTTCGGGCTGGAAACCCAGCCGCCGCGCATCGGAGCGGAACATCACAGCCCTGACGCTGGCGGCTTCGTCCCGCAGGGAAAAGTAGCAGTGCCCGCTCCGGGCGTTCTGCACAAAGTTGGCAATCTCGCCCCGCAGGGCCAGATCGAACAGAACATCATTCACGTCCAGCAGATTCTTGACGTACCGGTTCAGGGCCGAGACTGAGATCACTTCAGCCATAATCCAGCCCCCTGTGCGGCAAGAATGGACACACCGATGGCGTTGTCGCTGGAATACTGCCCGGGCACGAAATACACCTGCGGAAGGCGCTGCTGCACCCAGGCGCGAATGATATCACTGCTCATCACACCGCCCGCACAGACCACCGGCAGGCCGGGGTATTCCTTCTGGGCGGCTTTTGTCATCTTGACCACGGTGTCTGCCACACAGAGCAGGCAGTATTTGCAGACATACTCCGGGGTTTTGCCCTCATTCAGCAGGGCATTGCACTGATTTTCCAGCCCCGAAAGACTGCACTGCATCCCCTTCACGCTGGATCTGGGCTTAATGGGTTCCTCACACAAGGCAGCCAGACGGGAAACTTCCACACCTGCCGGGAAGCCAAACCCCAGCTTGACCCCCACACGATCCACTGCCTGCCCGGCGTATAGGTCGGTGCTGGTGCCCAGTGTGGTGATTTCCTTTACCTTATTGCAGAGCAGAAGATCCGTTGTACCGCCTGAGATGTGGAAGAGCAGCACTTTCTGGCGGAAGAGCTCTTCCCCTTTTGCTGCAAACAGCGCTGCCGCCGCGTGCCCCTGCTGATGGGTAGTATGGATGAGCGGGATGCCCCGGGCCTGCGCAAAGGCTGTGGCCGCGCTGACACCCGCCAGGAAGCAGGGCATGTAGCTTCCCTCCACGGGGCGCGGCTTCTGGGAAACGCCCACTGCCGAGATTTGGGTCAGATCAAACTCCCGGCCAAGCTCCTCCAGCATCTCAGGCAGAGCCGCGGTATGGTGGAAGAGCGCCTCACTCTGCCGCAGGCCCAGTTGGCCTTCCTTGACCGGCAGAAAACGTTTCTTTGCGCAAACAACCTCTCCGGCTGTGTGAAAAACCGCCAGAGAGGTTGCATAGTTGCTTGTGTCGATGCCCAGCGTATAGTGGCTCACTGTTCTTCCGACTCCACCGGCTCCGTATCCAGACCCTGCTCACGGGCAACAGCACCCAGCAGACCATTCACGAACTGATAGTCCTCATCTGCGCCGTATTTCTTGGTCAGTTCCACAGCCTCATTGATGACAACGCCGGGCTTGCGCTCGTCGCCATACAGCATCTCAGCCAGAGCCAGACGCAGGACAGTCAGGCTGACACGGGGCAGGCGCTCCATGGTCCAGTTGCGCAGATGGTCACGGATGAGGTCGTCCACCTCTGCAGAGTGGCTGTAATAGGCACTCAGCAGGCGCTGGCCGAACACATCCACAGGACGCTCTTCCCCACACTCGTTGTTCGTATCCAGTGCTTCCTGCAGGGGCACATCACCAAAGGTCTGGGAAAAAGCCAGCAGAAACGCATTCTCACGGGCTTCACGACGGGGCAAAATATTTTCCATAATCTTCCTCTTCTACTTTTTATTCCTGTTCCTCAGCCGCAAGGCCGGCAATGACAAGGTTCACACGGCTTACCGTGACATTGGTCATGTTCTGAACAGCAGACTTGACATTCTCCTGTACCTTTTCGGCCACAGCAGGGATCTTTGCACCAAACTTGACCACCAGATTCAGGGTCAGTTCAGCGGTGCCGTCCCGCATCTCCACGGTAACAGGGGGCTGGATGCTGGCAGCAGCCAGCAGCTCCTTGACCTTTTTATTCTGCTTGCCGCAGGAGACCTCGGACACACCGTCCACTTCTAGTGCAGCACAGCGTGCGATCTTGCCGATGACCTCGGTGGAAATTTGCAGGCTCCCGCCCTTAAGATCCATATTCTGTAAATCCATTCTATGGTCCTCCATCTAAAATAAGCGTGTGCTCATTTATTTTATTTCCATCTGTTCAGGGAAGCTTCCCTGTCATTGAATGCTTACGTCTTATTATAGCAAAGTTTTGGAATTTATACAACACCCACCTGCATTTCTTGCCATCTGTTTCTGTTCAACTTGACGGATTCCACTGCGCAAAGTGCAAGCTGCCATACAACACACTGCAAAAACGAGCAGGGCACAATCCGGCGGCACCCGCCGCATCAAAAGGACCCGGGCAGGCAGGGTGCTGAACACGTCCGCCTCTCCGCCCGGCAGCAACAGATAGAACAGGGCCAGTGAAAGCGGCAGATGGAGCATCCTGGCCCGGTAGAGCGGGCGCAGGGTCATTTCCGGCGGGCAGATGGTGCGCACCTGCAGCAACACAGAAAGCCCCTGCACGCTCAGTGCTGCACAGCAGAGCAGGCTCCCCCATCGTCCGGTGCGGGAGGCCAGGTCACAGCCGGAGCAGACTTCCAGCAGAATGGCACAGAGTGTGCCCGCACCGGCGGGCAAAAGCGCCCCTGCCCCGGCGGCCAGCATCCGGAAAAAGAGGATAAACCCGCAGAGCTTGCAGTACGTTATGGCGGCATCGGCCAGGATCTCATCCAGCCGCGGCGGTGCAGGGGATGCTGGCGCTGCAGATCCCGGTTTGACCGAACGCACTCCTGCAAACCGGTTCAGCAGGGCGGCAGTCAGATAGTTTGCGGTGATCTGTGACGCAAACAGCAGCACGCCAAGCTCTGCACTGCCCAGCAGGCTCTGCCCCACCGTCAGAACCACAAAGGATGGCCCGGAACAGATACAGGCAGGCAGCAGGGCATCCGCTTCCTCAGCCGTAAGCTGACCGGTCCTGACTGCCTGCGCCGCAGCACTGGCCGCTGGTGCAAAGCCACCCAGGAACCCGATGCAGAGCACCCGTGCCGCACAGGGTGTGCGGATGCCGATGCCCCACGCCGCCAGACGGAACGGCAGGGCCAGCAGGTCGCTTTCCGGGCATTGGATGAGTAAGCGCGATACCACGAGAAACGGGAACAGCGAGAGCAGCAGCGGCCCGCTGCAGAGGGTCAGCCCTTCCCGCAGAGCAGCGGCACAAACCTCCGGCACTGCAAACGGCAGAATCCCTGCCGCCAGTGCCAGCAAAAACAAACCCGTCTGATTCCATCTGAAAAGCCGATTCATACACACGCCCTCCGGTTCCATATATATGTGATACGGGGCGCAGTTTTGCCCGGCGGGGAGGGAGTGGGTGTGAAGCAGCAGAAAACCGGGCGGCTCTCCCTGCGCGGCTGGTTTGGCCGGATGCTGCGCCAGCCTCCCCGGGGCTTTTACGGCCAGCCCTCTGTCTATCTGAGCGGCGGTGTGATGGAGATTGAGCACTTCCGCAGGGTGCGCACCTATGAGGAGGGCAGGCTCTGCCTGGAATTCGCGGGCGGGTTGTTCACCGTGTATGGGGACGGGCTTAGAATCGAAACGCTGGCCGCTCACCGCATTACCCTGCGGGGGCGGTTCCTGCGCACGGATTTTTCCAGCAGTTAGGGAGGGATGCAGCATCTTACAGCTTTGGGCCGGGGCAGCATTTTCTGCCCGGAACGGTGATACCGAGGGCCTGCTCTCCGAAGCTGCACGGACAGGCCTGCATCTCACTGACATCTTCCCTGCTCCCGGCGGCTTTACGGCCCGGTGCGCGGCATGGCACTATCTCCGGCTGGCAAAACTTGCCCGCAAGCGGCGGGTGCATCTGCGCATCCGCAAAAAGACAGGGCTGTTTTTTCTCCTGCGGCCCTACCTCCGGCGGCGGGGGCTGTGGGCCGGGTTTTTGCTGTTTGTGCCGCTTTTGCTTTGGTCACAGGGCCTTGTCTGGGCTGTGGATGCTTCCGGCCTGACGACCGGCCAGCAGGCGCGGGCAGCTTCCGTGCTGCGGGAAACCGTTTCCTTGATGCCGGGCAGTATCGTCACGCAGGAAAAACTTACCGCCGGGGAATATGCTCTGCTGCAGAGCGGTGAATTCTCGTGGGTCAGCCTGAATTTTCTGGATGGGCGGCTGGAACTGGAAGCGGCAGAAGCCAAACCGGTGCCTGACATTGCCGCCGGAACGCTCCATGGCCTGCGGGCAAAGGCTGCAGGCACGGTGGTCAACACAAACCTTATCAGCGGGACGATGCTGGTGGTTCCCGGGCAGGCAGTGGAAAAAGGTCAGGGACTCATCGGCACTGCCCGGGCTGAGCGGGACGGTACGCTGATCTTTCAGCCTGCCGCCGGAAGCGTCCGGGCGCAGTTCGAGTGGGAGTTTGCGGAAGATTTTCCGCTGACGGCTGCCACATACCAGCTGACCGGGAACACGATTGTTCAGCGAAGGCTTTTCCTTGCTGGGCGGGTGTTCCCATTGCCTTCCCTTTTCTCCCCTGCGGACGATTCCACGGCGGTCACACGGCATCTTCAGCCGGAGCTTCTGGGGCTGACGCTCCCACTTTCCGTCGAGGAAACCACCTATTACGAACAGGCGGAACATGAAATTCATTCCTCAGAGGATGAAGCCAGAGCACTGACCCGTCTGCATGGCTTACAGGCCTTGCAAAATGATTACCCGGACGCAGAATTTGTGGCACAGAAAGTAGATGTCACAACCGAGAACGATATGCTGCATTACCGGGTGGTCTACACCATCATTGCTGACATCTGCACCTGAAAACGGCCCGGAGTTTCTCGCTCCGGGCCGTTTTCAGGTTACATCTTATGCGTTTTCAGCGGGTTCTTCGGCCGCTTCTTTTTTATAAGCAGCCTTCTCCACCAGCTGATTCAGGTCAAAATGATATTTGGTGTGGCAGAAATGACAGACGACCTCACAATCCGGGTCCTCATCCCGGAGCTTTTCCAGCTCCTTGCGGCCCAGGCTCAGCAGCATTTCCTCGGTACGCTCTTCACTGCAGTCACACTTGTACTGCACCTCGCGTTCATCCAGAACATTGGGGTTGAAGCCTGCCAGTGCAAGGTTCATCATATCCTCGGGGGTCTTGCCTTCCCGAAGCAGTTCAGTGACGGAAGGCATTGCGGCGATGTTCTGCTCCAGCTGGGTGATCTCGGCATCGGTGGCACCGGGCAGCAGCTGCAGCAGGAAGCCGCCCGCGCAGGCAATGGTCAGGTCAGTATCCACCAGCACCCCCAGAGCGCAGACGGTGGGCACCTGCTCGCTGTAAGCATAGTAGCTGGTCAGGTCCTCGGCGATCTCGCCGGAGACCAGCGGCACCTGGCCCACAGTGGGCTCTTTCTGCAGGCGGTTGTCACGGATGACAGTCAGCACGCCGTTTTTGCCCACAGCACTGCCCACATCCAGATGGCCGTTTGCTTTCAGAGGCAGCTCTACCAGCGGGTGGTCGATGCAGCCCTTGACATTGCCGGTACCATCGGTACAGGCAACAACCGTTCCGGTGGGGCCGCCGCCCGCCACACGCAGCGTAATGGAATCGCCATCGTCCTTGAGCATGGAGCCCATCAGGGCCGCACCGGTGAGCAGGCGGCCCAGGGCTGCGCTGCAGGTCGCACTGGTGTGGTGCAGCTGCTCGGCCGTGCGGACGATCTCAGTGGAGTCCACACCGCAGAACACAACACCGCCGTTTTCAGAAATACCGCGGATCAGATTAGACATTTTCTTTTTCCTCCAATTGGGTATACTGCTTGACGGCACAGAAGAAATAGCGCTCGCTCTCTTCGGTCAGGGGGCCGAAGCTCTCACCGTCGCAGACCTTTTCCAGCACAAAGCCGTGCTTTTCCAACGCAGCTCGGATGGTATCCAGGTCGTAGGTATATTCATAGAACTGTTCATGGAAGTGTTCGCCGGTTTCGCGGTAGTCGATGTCCACCGTGATCTCCACCCGGCGGTCCGCAGGGTGATAGTGGTTGCGCCAGACGCAGGCAGCATCCTCTTCCTCAAAGGTGAAAACATTCTCCCCCAGCACCTTCTGGTGCTTGTAAGGGGTGTTCATATCAAAGAGGAACACGCCGCCCTCTTCCATGAAAAAAGCCGCGTTGGCAATGGCGGTATCCAGGTCAGGGATGTGGTTAAAGGTATCGAAGGTAGACACCGCACCCCGGATGGTGCCGTAGAGGTCAAGCTTGAGCAGATCCTGCTGCAAAAGCAGCAGCTTGCCGGAAAGGCCCAGCTGTTCCGCCTTATCCCGCACAACACAGAGCATCTCCTCGGACTGATCGATGCCGATCATATCATAGCCCGCCTGGGTCAGCATCAGGGTCAGCTCCCCTGTTCCACAGCCCAGATCAGCCAGAATGCCATCCCGGATATTGTGGGCATTCAGCTCCTGCCGGATCTGCTCATAGAGGGCATCATAGTCGGCTTCGCCGTTGAATTCATCATAGAAATAGGCAAATTCATTGTAGGCCATGGTTTACTCCGCTTCCTCGTCATCGGTGAACTCTGCCGCCACGGCCTCGTTCAACACCGCCTGCAGCTCCGGGATGCCGTAGCCGCTCTCGCCGCTGGTCAGCACCACCTTCTGGCAGCCATAGGGCAGGCAGACCTTTTCAAAGTCCTCCCGCGTCTTGGCCAGCTGGCTCTTTTTGAGCTTATCGGCTTTGGTCAATGCCACAACAAAGGGGATCTGATGATAGTGCAGATACTTCAGCATCTGCAGGTCATCTGCGCTGGGGGCATGGCGGCAGTCGATGAGCTGCACCAGCAGGGTATGATGCCGGGGAGCCTCAAAATAGCTGTTGATGAGGTCATCCCAGCGCTCGCGGTCCGCATTGCTGACCTTGGCATAGCCATAGCCGGGCAGATCCACAAAATAGCAGTTGTCCACCTCATAGAAGTTGATGGTGGTCGTTTTGCCCGGTGTACTGGACACGCGGGCAAGGTTCTTGCGGTTGCACAGCTTGTTGATGAGGCTGGACTTACCCACGTTGGAACGGCCTGAGAAGCTGAGTTCCGGACGGTCACTTTCGGGCAGCTGGCTGGAAATGCCGTAGCTTGCAATAAAATCCGCTTTGTTGTAATTCATCGTTTGCTCCTTTGATTAGCAGACAGCCCCCGGCTTCGGTTTTTCCGGTGCGGGCGGGATGGCCGCTTCCACCGGCTTTGCCTTTTTGGCGGGGTGCGGATGACGGGCAGAAACGCTCTTGGGCTTGAGCAGAGCGGCATTGAGCACCTGCGCGAGGTCAGACATGGGCAGGAAGGTCAGATTCTTCTTCACCTCGTCATCCACCTCGTACAGGTCCGGAACGTTATCCTTGGGGATGAGCACGGTTTTCATTCCCTCACGGTAGGCAGCCATGCTCTTTTCGCGCAGGCCGCCGATGGGCAGCACATTGCCGTGCAGGGTGATCTCGCCGGTCATGGCAACATCACCGCGCACCGGGATGCCGGACAGACAGGACACCAGAGCCGTGGTCAGAGTAACACCGGCGCTGGGGCCGTCCTTGGGCACGGCACCCTCGGGGGCATGGATGTGCAGATCGCACTTTTTCAGCCGCTCAGGGTCGATGCCGTATTCCTCGGCGTGGACACGGACATAGGTAATGGCCAGCTGGGCACTTTCCTTCATCACGTCGCCCAGCGAACCGGTGACGGTGATCTTGCCGCTGCCATTGTCCATGACCTGCACCTCGATGGGCAGGGTCTCGCCGCCGATGCTGGTCCAGGCCAGACCGTTGGCAATGCCGATGGCATTGGTCCGGTTGAGGAAATCGGGCTTGACGAAGCGGGGGCCCAGCAGCTCTTCCAGGCTGCTGCCGGTCACAGAAACGTTTTCTGCTTCACCGGACGCGATCTTGCGGGCGCACTTGCGCAGGACACTGGTGATGGTACGCTCCAGGGTGCGGACACCGGCCTCACGGGTGTAGCCGTCAATGATGCCGTAGAGCGCGCTCTGGGAGAAGGTGACCTTCCCGGCCAGACCGCAGGCCTTGAGCTGCTTGGGCACCAGATGCTTGCGGGCAATGTTGTATTTCTCTACCCGGGTATAGCTGGGCAGCTCAATGACATCCATGCGGTCACGCAGAGGGCCGGGAATGGCGCTCAGATCATTTGCCGTGGTGATGAAAAGCACATGGCTCAGATCAAACGGCATATCGATAAAGTGATCATTGAAGGTGGTGTTCTGCTCGGGATCAAGGGCTTCCAGCAGGGCAGCAGCCGGGTCACCCCGGAAATCGCCCGCCAGCTTGTCGATCTCGTCCAGCAGCATCAGGGGGTTGGAGCTCTTGGCGGAGATCATGGCGTTGATGATCTTGCCGGGCATGGCCCCGATATAGGTGCGGCGGTGGCCGCGGATCTCTGCCTCATCCCGCACGCCGCCCAGGCTGATGCGCACATACTTGCGGTTCAGGCTCTCGGCAATGGAGCGGGCAATGCTGGTCTTGCCGACACCCGGAGGGCCGACCAGGCAGATGATCTGGCCCTTGACATCCGGAGCCAGCTTGCGGACAGCCAACACCTCAAGAATGCGGTCCTTGACCTTCTTCAGGCCGTAGTGGTCGCGGTCAAGGATGCGCTGTGCCTTGGCGATATCGAGGTCGTCCTCGGTAAAGCTGTTCCAGGGCAGATCCAGGCAGGTGTCCAGATAGGTGCGGATGACCGTTCCCTCCTGATTGCTGCTCTGCATCTTAGCAAGGCGATCCACTTCCTTGAGCAGTTTCTTCTCCCGCTCCTCGTCCAGATGCAGCTCCTGGATCCTACGGCGGTACTCCTCAGCCTCTGCCGTGGTATCATCGTCCTCGCCCAGCTCCTGGCTGATCATGTGCATCTGCTCATGCAGGTAGTAATCACGCTGGTTCTTATCCATGGCCTCGTCCACTTTCTGGGCGATCTCCTTGTCGATCTCCAGCATCCGGCGCTCCCGATGCAGGCGTTCCACCAGCAGGCGCAGACGGCCGATGAGGGTGCTTTCCTCCATCACAGCCTGCTTATCCTCAAAGCGGAAGAGCAGATTGGCAGGGATGTACTCGCACAGGAAGGCGGGGTCGTTATTCGAGGTAACTGCAAACACCACGTCCTTGCTGATGCGGGGATTCATGGAAAGCACCGCGTCGAAACTCGTTTTTACGTTGCGGAGCAGGGCCTCCGCCTCGGTCTCTTCCTCTGCCTTGATGGGGCGCACAGGAGCCGGCCGCACCGATGCCAGCAGGAAGCTGCCTTCGGTATCCAGCTCGGTGCGCTTGGCGCGGAACTTGCCCTCCACCAGAATGCGCACCAGATCATCCGAAACACGCATGACCTGCTTGATCTCGGCCACAACGCCGTACTGGTACATCTCCTCTGCCTTGGGGTCCTCAGCCTTCATATCCTTCTGCGCAATGAGGAACACCTCGGATTTATTCCGCACGGCCCATTCCACAGCGGCAATGCTCTTGTCACGACCTACCTCAAAATGCAGCAGGTTGTTGGGGAACACCACCAGCCCACGCAGGGCAATGGCGGGAAGATGGAGGATATTGCGCTCCACCTTGACAGTCACTTTTTCAGACATAAACTCATACCTCCCAGCTGCCCCGCGCCAAAGTGCGCTATCCCGTGGGCAGTTTTTTTGTTGGGTAAAAATTCAGATTTGATTTATTATATCGGATTCCGGCCCCGGTTGCAACCGGGCAGCTCATCCTTTGCGGTTTTCCTGGATATTATAACCCAGCCGTCCCAGTGCAGGCAGCATGGCCCGCAGGGTGATACTGGTGAGCATTCCCATCACAAGGCCCAGCACCAGCATAATCGGTGCATAGTAAAGGGACACTGCTGTAGAAAGGATGACACTGGCTCCCAGCAGCTGGCCGATGTTGTGGGCCAGCGCGCCGCAGACTGACAGGATGAACCATGTGGGCCGCAGCGGACAGTGATAGTAGAGCAGCCACATCACCAGCAGCGAGAGCAGACCGCCGCAGAGGGAAAGAAAACCTGCCGTCCAGCCGGAGACCAGAAAGACGAAGAACGCCTTTAGCACATCCAGCACAAAGGCCTGTTTTGGCCCCATGAAGAACAGGGCATACATCACCACAATATTCGCCAGACCCAGCTTCATGCCTGGCAAAAGCCCGGGGATGACCAATGTGCCCTCGATGAAGGAAAGCGCCATCGCCAGAGCAAACAGCAGACCCGAAAGGGCGATGCTGTGCGTTTTGTTGTAATTGCGGCGGTTATGAGGCATCATTGTTCTCCTTTGCAGCGGATCATTCTTCACCAGCAGCCTGTTCGTACTGCTCCTGCTCTTCCATCGCCTTTTCCCAGGCAGCAAACAGCTCCTCCTGATGGAAGCGCAGATCACTGAGCTCATCGCTCTTTTGACGGAGCAGATCGGGGTCATTGTAGACCTCCGGGGAGTTGATCTCATTGTCAAGCTCCACTTCCCTTGCCCCGCAGGCTTCCATTTCATCCTCGCAAGCCTTGATCTTGGCCCGCAGCTCCGCGCGACGGCGGCGCTGCTCTTTGCCGTAACCGGCCTTGGCGGGCTGATCCCCGGCTTTTTCCGGAGCGGCAGCAGGAGCGGCACGGCCCATCAGGGCATCGTAGCTCGGATACAGGGTGGCCTTGCCATCTTCCAGATAGAGAATGGGACAGCCCAGACTGTTCATCAGATGGCGGTCATGGGTGACCATGAGCAGGGTCCCGGTGTATGCCATCAGGGCTTCAGTCAGGTTCTCGCGGGTGTAGATGTCCAGGTGGTTGGTGGGCTCGTCCAGAAACAGCAGATTGGGCCGCTCCAGCACGATCTCAGCAAAGCGCAGGCGGGCCAGCTCACCGCCGGAAAGTGCCTCGCAGGGCTTGAACACTGTCTCACCCCGGAAACCCAGCTTTGCCAGATGGCTGCGTACTTCCAGCTCCGTCATCCGGGGATACTTGTTCCAGATGACATCGATCACCCGGCCCTGTCCCAGACGGTTCTGTTGCTGGGCAAAAATGCTGGGCCGGGCTCCCGTACCCAACCGTACCATGCCGCCGGAGGGGCGGCGCTTACCATCCAGCACCTGCATCAGGGTGGATTTGCCCGCACCGTTGGGGCCTGCGATCACCAGCCGCTGACCCCGGCAGACCGTGTAGGTAAAGGGTTCCAGCAGGGTGCGCTCCCCGATCCTGATGGTCAGGTTCTTCATCAGCACCAACTCATTCCACGGCTCCACATCATACTCAAAGCGGAATTTGAGCTGGTTTGTTTCATCCTTTGGCGCTTCCGTGATCTCCAGCTTTTCCAGTTGTCTGCGACGGCTCTGGGCCATCTTGGTGGTGGAAGCGCGCACAAGATTGCGGTCTACATAATCCTGCAGCTTTTCAGCCAGTGCTACATCTGCATCGTGCTGCTTCTGGCGCAGGGCATCGGCAGCTTCCTTCTGGGGCAGATAGGCCGAGAAGTTGCCCTTATAAGTGGTCATGGTCTGGAAGGAGACCTCCCAGATCCTGGTGCAGATATTGTCCAGGAAATATCTGTCATGGCTGACGACCATCACGGCACCGGAATAGCCCTTGAGGTAATTCTCCAGCCATTCCATGGTGGCAAAATCCAAGTGGTTGGTGGGCTCGTCCAGAATCAGGACATCCGGCTTTTCCAACAGCAGCTTTGCCAGACGAAGGCGCGTCAGCTCACCGCCTGAAAGCACAGCGATATTCTTCGTCCAGGTATCCTGCGCAAACCCCATACCGGACAGCACCTTTTTGATGTTGACATCCATATTGTAACCGTCAGCGGCATCAATGATGTTCTGCAAGGCATCGTGCTGTTCCAGCAGAGAGGCATCCTCCGGGCTGGCGGCCATTCTGCGCTCCAGAATCTGCATCTGGGCCATGGCATCCAGCACATGGGCAAAGCAGGAACGCATCTCGCCGTAGATATCCAACGTAGGGTCGAGCTTTGCATTCTGTTCCAGATAGCCCAGCGTCACACCATGGGTCACACTGAACTCACCCTCATAGTCCGTATACTCGCCGGTCAGGATCTTCAGCAGGGTCGTTTTGCCTGCGCCGTTCTGGCCCACGATGCCGATGCGATCCTCCCGCTCGACACTGGCCGTGACATCATGCAGGACGATCTTCTCGCCAAAGCTCTTGCCCAGCTTTTCCAAATGTATCAGCATTGTTCGTTTTCCAATCTCTCACACAGGCCGCACAGCATTACAGCTGATGGCGGCGATTCTTCAGGCCCACATTGGCCAGTTCCTCCGGCTCCATCACCAGCGGATAAAGCTCCTCCAGGCTGCTGATCTCATAGGTAGGCACGACCTTGCCGGGATTCTCGGCGTGGTTGGGGTTATACCAGCAGGTATCCAGCCCGGCGTTCACACCGCCCTGCACATCACTGCTCAGGCTGTCGCCCACCATCAGCACATGCTCACGGTTCTCCACGCCCAGCGCACGGAGTGCGGCATCAAAAATCTTGCGGTTGGGCTTTTCGCTGTCCATTTTTTCAGAAACGAACACATCCTCCACAAAATCCAGAATGCCGGATTCCCGCACACGGCGGCTCTGCACCCGGTCAAAGCCATTGGTCACCACAGCCAATGTTGCCACTTCGGAAAGCTCCCGGAGCACGTCCAGCACGTTGGGAGATGTCAGGTCAGGGTGGGTAGAGAGCTGATCCAGATAGAATTTGTTCATCTCCACACCGTTGCCTGCGGCATTCACTGCCTTCAGAAAGCGGGTGAACCGCTCCCCCATCAGCTTGTCCCGGCGGATCTGACCCTTTTCCAGCTGCCGCCAGAGCTCTTCGTTGATGGTGCGGTAGGTCTGCACCGTCTCGGCATCCGGCTCAATGCCGTACTCCCGCAGGGTGTCAGCCAGCGCCTTGTTTTCCGCTGCATCAAAATCCAGCAGCGTGTTGTCTGCATCAAACAGAACACAGTAGTATTTTGCCATGGTTCGTTACCCCTCTTTCATGCTTGTGTCATTTTCCGGGACGCTTGTCCCCGATCACCGGGGAATTTTTCCCAGATCAAAAGAACAGCGAGAAGCCAGCCCCGCCCCGGCAGAGCTGGCTTCCGGTTATTCCTGAACTATCTCATAGGTTTCATCATCGGTCTGCACCGGGGAATTGTCCGTGCACGGATCTTGCGCGGTGCAGGGTCTATCAACGTTTCTGGGCATTTGCTCCTCGGTCATGCCGTTGTCCACATTCTCCCAGTCCATTTCATACCAATCCACACTGCCATCGGTCACAGTTCCCTCACCGGGCAGCCCGGGGATCTTGATCTCTTCACAGAACATCCGGCTCCCTCCCTTCTGCCCAGCCTATGCGGGCAGACAGAAAAAGGTTTACCGGCTGGCTTCTGCTTCGGTGGAAGCGGAAGCCTCCTCTGCGGGCTCAATATCATTTTCAACCGAAGCGGAGACCGATTCACTGTTGGTCTGCTCCTTGGATTCCGTTTTGCTCTCAGAAGCAGTGCTGCTGGAGGACGAAGTGCTCTCTGCCCTGCTCTCTGAGCTGCTGTGAGAAGAAGAGGTGCTCTCGCTCTTGGATTCGCTCTTACTCTCACTTTCCGCCGTGCTGTGGGAAGAACTGCTGCTCGTGCTCTCAGACTTGCTGCTCTCCGAAGAGGACGCGGATGTACTGCCGGAAGAAGTAGAAGAGCTGCCGGAATTTGAGCTGGAGGCAGGCTCCGGGCTGACCGTAATGGTCAGCGCATTGCTGACCACGGCGCAGTCGTTGTACACGACCACCGCATAGATCTTATAGCTGCCGCTGGTGATGGCCGAAGCGGACACGGTGACCGTTGTCCGGCCTGCGGCCTCCTTCACTTCCTGACCGTTGGCGAACCAATGCAGGTTTTCACTCTTGGCATATTTGCCCTCCAGCGCAGCCTTAAAGACATAGGAGCCGGCGGAAGCCTTGCCTTCCGAGATGTGAACGGAAGCAGCTGCAAACACGGCTGTCACGTCCAGATTCTGCTTGAAGCCGGTATCGGTACGGGTCTTGCTGGTCACGCCGTCGCTCCACTTGACGAACACATGGCCCTCCGCAGGGGTGGCCGTGACAGTCAGCGACTGGGATGCATCTGTGATGCCGTATGTCAGGCTGGTCTTGCCGCTCTCGTTCCCACAGCTCAGGGTGCCGCCGCCGCTCTTTTCCACCTGATAACGGGCCTCAAACTTGACGCTGGCAGTCTCAGAGCTGCTGACGCTTTCACTCTCGCTGGAAGAAGCGGGTTCTTCCGAGCTGGGAGCCTGCACCGCCGAGCTGGGGTTGGATACATATTCCAGCGTACGGGTGGGGATATTATTGGTGTCCGGGCGGCGATCCTCGGTCTGGTAGGCGTGGGTGCGCAGATAGTTCAGCGCGGCCTTGAGACCGGCGCTCTTGAGGTGGATATCACCGTCCGTGTAGTAATCCGGCTGGCCGTAGCCATTTTCTCCTTTGAGGACCTCAGCCGTATTCAGAAATCTGACCCCCAGCTGTTCGCACATGTTGAGCAGCGCCATATTAAAATCATCGATCTTGGCCTGATCCATGTGGGGGTAATTGGAGTGATTCTCCGGGATAGGAGGCACCGTGTTCACGATGATATCGGTGTAGGGGTAAGCCTCCTGAATGGCCTGCACCAGCGCGGTATAGTTACTGATAAAATCAGCCACCTCCATGCCGGTGTCGTTGGTGCCAAAGGTCATCACGACACGGCGGGGCTTCATTTTTGCCACCGCCTGTGCGATGGTGTAGTGGGTTGTGTCATTCTTAAAGGTGACGATTCCTTCGTTCAGGGCCACCTGGGTGCCAATGCCCTCCTTGGCGCAGAACTGCTGCAAGGAGATCAGACCGTTGTTATACAGACGCACGGTGTTGGAGTCTCCCAGAAACAGGGTGCTGTCCAGATATTCCGTGCCCGCATCCGCTGTTTCAGTCAGCAGAGCACTGGAGGTGTTATCGATCTGATAGTGATTGGCAAGATCTGTGCTTTCACCGTCCCCGGTGGTGTCCGTCGGCACGGAGTCTGCGGGTGTGCCGGGCGTTTCCGGCTTTCCCCGTTTGAGCAGGGTCAGGGTGATGCCTACGGTCAGCAAAGCCGCCAGTGCGCAGACCACACAGACCAGAACGGCCTGCCGCTGCAGCGATGTCATAGACTGTTTGTCCGATTGATTCTTATGATTCATGTTATATTCACCACTTATCCTATCGTTCAACCGTTTGCACGGCAGGCCAGGAGCTTGTCCGTCAGTTCTTCACAACTTTCCGCCAGCAGCACCGGGTCAAAGGGCTCCAGTTCTTCCCTGCTGCCGTAGCCATACAGGGCACCGGCGGCATCCAGCCCGCAATCAGCGGCACCGCGCATATCATCGTTGCGGTCGCCCACCATCAGCACCCGCTTGCCCTGCACACAGGGCTGGGTGAGAACATAGCGCACCACTTCCGTTTTGGTATCCCGACTCTCATCCATGGACGCGCCGCCAATAAAATCAAAGTAAGGGGCCAGCCCCTGTTCTTCCAGAATGGGGGTCACGACCACAGTCGGTTTGGAGGTTGCAGTGCAGAGCACAAATCCTGCCTCCTTCAGGCGGCGCAGCATCTCTGCCGCACCGGGGTAGGCCGTACCCTCATGGCTGCCCTTTTCGCGGTAACTTTCCCGATAGAGCTCGGTGGCCTCCTCGATTTTTGCAGGATCAGAAAAGTGCTCCCCGAAGCTCTTGCGGAGCGGCGGGCCCAGATAGCGCCGCAGGTTCACATGGGTGACATCCACGCCCATCTTGGTAAAAACTTCTTCCAGTGTATTCAGGATGCCGGGGGCGGAATCGATCAGGGTTCCGTCCACGTCAAATAAGATCACGTCATAGTGCTGCAAGTTCGTTTCCCTCTCTTTCACACATATACACGGTATAGTATAGCACAGAATTGCGCTTTCAGCAATTCCAACAAATCGTTTTTGCACTTTTTATACAAATCGGTCACAATCTGGCCTTAAAACACAAAATGCCTGCCCGCCAGAATGCGGACAGGCAGGGGGTCGTGCAGGCTTATTGGGCTGCAGCGCCGTTATCAGCGGAGGGATAATAGAGGTTATTGGAGATAAACTCCAGCTTTTCCTTCAGCACCAGCTCCAGATTTGCCACGGCGTGCACCATGTTGGTGGCCGAATCGTTCACTTCCAGCAGCTTGCACAGGTCGATCTCGTTCATGGCGAGTGCGGTTTTCATCTTCTGGCTCTCGGCGCAGAGGATGTGGCTCAGAGCACTTTCCTGCAGCGCGATACTTTCCATCAGATCGATCACAGCCTGACTCAGGGTAACACGGGGCAGGGCCGGACATTCCAGCGTGGTGGGACAATTGATCGTTGCCATAGGGGACTCATCCTTTCTATATAAGGTGTACCCCATCCTATGTCCCCTGCCGTGCAGCCGTTACTGCTTTTTCTCCTGTGCAGAGATCTTTTCAATTACGCTCTGGTAACCGCCGGTTCCGTATTGGATACAGCGATTGATACGGCTGATGGTCGCCGTGCTGATCTCTACCTCTTTCACGATCTGGTCATAGGTGCGGCCGCCAAGCAGCAGCTTTGCCGCTTCCAGCCGTTGTGCCATATCGGAGATTTCCTTTACTGTGCACAGATCCTCAAAAAAAGCATAGCACTCCTCCCGGCTCTCAAGGCTCAGGATGGCATCGAACAGTGCATCTACGGTCTCGTTTTTTCTGGAATTTTTCTCAGTCATTGCGGTCTCCTCTGCGGCAAACGCCGGAACTTCTGACAGAAAGAATCATATCATGTTATCACTTTAGCACATGAAAGTGTGAAAGTCAAGTCTTTTGCGTGAATCGTTTTCAATTCAACGTGTCCACAGTTTTCTTCTCTTCACAAGTGAAATAAAATCACCTAAAATTTATTGCCGGATTTTCTGTCGAATTAGCACATCCTCTGAACTGCTCCGAAAAATATTGACAAATTATGAAAATGGGGATAAAGTATACACAATTTTCAGGCAAAGGAGCCACAGCGTGACCTCTTTGCCGCATGAAAAGCAAAGGAAAGAGGTAAAAGAAATGAACACGCTGGTCATCGTTTTGATCGCAGCCGTGTGTCTGTTTGGTGCTTACACCCTCTACGGACGCTGGCTGGCAAACAAGTGGGGCATCGACCCCACCGCCAAGACCCCTGCGGTTGTCCATGAGGACGGCCGGGATTACGTTCCCACCAACGGCTGGACCGTTTTTGCACATCAGTTCAGCTCCATTGCAGGTGCCGGCCCTGTTACCGGTGCCATTCAGGCTGCTGCCTTTGGCTGGCTGCCTGTTCTGCTGTGGGTCCTGCTGGGCGGCATTTTCTTTGGTGCTGTTACCGACTTCGGCGCTCTGTATGCTTCTGTAAAGAATGACGGCAAGTCCATGGGTATGCTGATCGAAAAGTATATCGGCAAGACGGGCCGCAAGCTGTTCCTGCTGTTCTGCTGGCTGTTCTGCGGCATCGTTATTGCAGCGTTTGCTGACATGGTCGCCGGTACCTTCAATGCTTATGGTGCGGACGGCGCTCTGGTGGACGCTGCTCAGACCAACGGCGCTGCCGGCATGGTCTCCATCATGTTCATGGTCTTCGCTGTGGTCTTTGGCCTGATCCAGAAGAAGTTCAACTTCTCCGGCTGGAAGGAAAGCGTCATCAGCATCGTTTTCATCGTGCTGTCCTTTGTCATTGGCGCAAATCTGCCCATCATCCTGGGCAAGGCCGCATGGAGCTATATCACCTTCGTTTATATCTTCTTTGCCGCCGTGCTTCCCATGTGGCTGCTGAAGCAGCCCCGGGACCACATGACCACCTTCATGTTTGTTGCCATGATCGCAGGTGCTGCGGTTGGTCTGGTCGTTGCACACCCCACCATGAATCTGCCTATCTACACCGGCTTCACCAACGAGAAGCTGGGCACTATGTTCCCCATCCTGTTCGTCACCGTTGCCTGTGGTGCCGTTTCCGGCTTCCACAGCCTGGTCTCCTCCGGTACTTCCTCCAAGACCGTTGAAAATGAGAAGGATATGCTGAAGGTTGGCTATGGCGCAATGATCCTGGAGAGCCTGCTGGCTGTTCTGGCTCTGTGCGTTGCCGGTGCTGCCGCTGCTGCGGACGGCACCCCCGCTGCAGGCACCCCGTTCCAGATCTTCAGCCGTGGTGTTGCCGGTTTCTTCGAGATGTTCGGCGTTCCCGCTTATGCAGCAACGGTCTTTATGACGATGTGTGTTTCCGCTCTGGCTCTGACCAGTCTGGATGCTGTGGCCCGTATCGGCCGCATGAGCTTCCAGGAGCTGTTCAGTGTGGACGACATGGAGCACGCTGAGGGCTGGCGCAAGCTGTTCTGCAACGTCTACTTCTCCACCTTCCTCACTCTGGCCTTCGGCTTCCTGCTGACCAAGATCGGCTACGCAAACATCTGGCCTTTGTTCGGTTCCGCCAACCAGCTGCTGAGCGCTCTGGTTCTGGCTACCCTGTGCGTTTTCCTGAAGGTCACCGGCCGCAGCAACAAGATGCTGTTCCCCCCGCTGATCATCATGCTGTGCGTCACCTTCACCGCTCTGGTGCAACGCCTGATCGCTATGGTCAAGGCCATCAGCACCGCCGCTTCTGTCAGCATTCCTGCTGGCGAGACCACTTGGGGTGCCGTGTTCATTGCCAACGGCCTGCAGCTGATCCTGGCTGTCCTGCTGATCGTTCTGGGTCTGAACATTGTGTTCCACTCCTTCTCTGCTTACAAAAAGGCTGAGCACAACAGCGAGGCCAAAATCTGAGGTTTTCACGGTTTGACCGTAAAACGATAAAAATCTCCCACTGACGACATCGAACCCCGTCAGTGGGAGATTTTATTTTGTCCTTTTCAGGTCACAGCATCTTCACCATGATGATCTCATCCCGGTAGGTGCCGTCTTTCAGTTTAAAGGCCCGGGGCTGGATGCCATAGCGCTCAAACCCAAACTTCTCATAGAGATGGATGGCACGGGCGTTATCGCTGTACACCCCCAGTTCCAGCTGTTCGAAGCCGTTGACGCGGGTCTGGCCAATGGCCAGCTGCATCAGATAACTGCCCAGACCGCAGCCCCAGTAATCTTTCCGTACGGAAATGCCTACTACGGCACGATGGCGGTATTTGATATGCGGCCGCACCTGTGCAACACCAAACTCCCCCACCAGCTTTTCTCCGGCAAAAGCGCCCACCTCAAAGTTCACAGGGCTTTCCACGAAGCCTGCGAGCCAGTTCCGCATCGCTTCCAGACTCGCTCCTTCCTCCGGGTATCGGGCCATAAAATGTGTTTCGCCGTAGATTGCATTGCGGAATGCACTCAATGCCTCCGCATCATCGGCGCATAAGCTGCGCACCGTCAGCACTTCCCCGCTGGGCAGTGTGAACGTTCTGGGTTCGATCTTCATGTTTCTCTCTCCTCTTCTTTCAGATATGTGCTCGCTCCCATTCCTGCAGAACAGCCAATTGCAGCTCGGTATGGAACCAGTGCTCTCCTTCTTCCATGATTGTCAGATGCGCACCCGTCCGTTGTTTGAACTGCTCAAGCACTGCCCTGGAAGTCAGGTTATCCTTTGCGCCATAGAGCACCTGCGTGGGCACTTTCCAGCGGTAGGGATGCTCCCTCACCCAGCAGAGATACTGCCACGACAGCGTCTCATCGAAATCCGTGGAAATCTCCCCTACTTCCTTCAACTGGGCCTCACTCACATTTGCCCACTGCATCATATTGGTGATAAGATTTTCCATATCTACCACTGGTGAGAGCAAAAGAGCACCCCGCAATGGCTTTTCCTGTAAGGCCAACATGGAAAACCAGGCTCCGATACTTGTAGCCCGCAGAGAGACATTCTTCCAACGCTCTGCGGCATAGAAATAAACCGCTTCCAACTCTGGAACTGCCACCCACGGCAGCAGCTTTTCGGAACTTCCCTTGCGCTCTCCATGTTCGGGCAAATCAACAGCAAGGACCTGATACCCTGCTGGGCAGGCCAACTCGGCAAAATCAAGGGCTTCCTCCTTGCTGCCATTCTTTCCGTGGACATAAAGATATACCTTCCGGGAAGGTTCTCCAATCAGGAGTAGTGGGATATTTTTCAGCGTAAAACGTTCTGTTTTCATAGCATCTTTCCCATCATGACTTCATCTTCAATAAGTAAATGTGGATCGGCTTTGTGCAATCGGTTTGTTTTGCAATATCGTGAACACCGGAATGCATGGTTGCCCGCTTTACAAGCAGAACATCCGGGAACGATTCCAGAAGATACTCTGTATTTGCATCCAAATCTCCTCCGCAGGGTTCAAGAACCAGCAGATATTTTCCGCCTGGGAAGGAGCATTTCCGGTATTTTTCCACGTCTCCACGAATTTCTCTAGCATCCTCGCTGGTCCACAGTTTGTATTCAATCAGAGAATCTACACTTCTGCCCTCTGCAAGCAATGCCATATCTGCATGGAGTGTATGGTTTCCCGGGTAGGGATGTTCCCAGGAAACCTCCAGCGGAAAGTTGTTCCGCATAAGCTGTTTCCAGATAAGATAGACCAGCGTTGTTTCATACAGACAGCCAATCCCGTGGATACTCTGATGACAGTACAGGCTGTGGTTCTGTTCAAAGAGCCGATGCAGTTCTTTTTCTTCCGTTGCAAGTGCCTGACAGGCATCGTCAAAAAAACGAGTTTCATTAATCGAGTTCATCCGGCTTTTCCTCACTCTTTTACAAAAAAGAGCCGTAGAACCCTGTTACAGGCTCTATGGCTCTTCCGATACTTATGAGAAGTAAATTACTTCACCATGCTTGCAACTTCAGCAGCGAAGTCATCAGCACGCTTCTCCAGGCCCTCGCCCTTCACGAAACGGGTGAACTTGACGATCTTGATCTCGCCGCCCAGATCCTTAGCGACCTTAGCGGTGTACTGAGCAACAGACAAATCGCCGTCCTTGACGAACTCCTGATCGACCAGGCAGTTCTCCTTGAAGAACTTCTTGATCTTGCCCTCGATCATCTTCTGCTTCACAGCCTCGGGCTTGTTAGCGGTCTTGGGATCGCCAGCCATCTGAGCCAGCATGATCTCCTTCTCCTTGGCCACGACCTCAGCGGGGACAGAAGCCTCATCGACATAGCCGGGGTTAGCAGCTGCGACCTGCATGGCGATGTCCTTGCCGTAGGTAACGAACTCGTCCTTAGCCTCGATGCCGTTGGTGGTCTCGAAGTTGACCAGAATGCCGTGGGTGCCGCCGCCGTGGACGTATGCAGAGCAAACGCCCTCGTAACGGACGAAACGGCGAACCTTGATGTTCTCCTTGATGACCAGGATCAGGTTCTTCAGAGCCTCGTCCACGGTCTCGCCGTTCTCGGTCTTGCAAGCCATCAGAGCCTCAACATCAGCAGGGTTCTGCTTCATGATGACCTGAGTAGCCTCCTTGACGAAAGCAACGAACTTGTCGTTCTTGGCGACGAAGTCGGTCTCAGCGTTGACCTCGATGACAACACCCACCTTGCACTGGGGGCAGTAGTCAGCGTAGACCATGCCCTCGGCAGCGGTACGGCTTGCCTTCTTGGCAGCGGTAGCCAGACCACGCTCACGCAGGATCTCGATTGCCTTCTCGAAGTTGCCGTCAGCCTCGGTCAGAGCCTTCTTGCACTCCATCATGCCGCAGTC
>ENA-UPWO01000210-UPWO01000210.1-human-gut-metagenome-genome-assembly--contig:-NODE-210-length-40182-cov-44.410597_pt1 | contig 40182 bp, 32 predicted proteins | sample MGYA00250056_ERZ773388 | MGnify/ENA primary metagenome ERZ773388 (study PRJEB29103, sample SAMN06112004) | human gut metagenome | biome: human gut; feature: ankylosing spondylitis patient; material...
AGTATTGCCAGCTTGGGGCATCGAGCCCCAAGTTGGCAATGCCGACGCGGGGACGCGTCGCCCCCAGGTGAGGGCGCCCCCCAATTAGGCAGATAAATTGCTAAATACAATAGTGGCTCAACACTCACTTGTGTTGAGCCACTATAAGGTTGCTAAGTGTAGCATGCGTTTAATTAAAATGGTTGTTAGTAAGACGCAAAAGTGGCGCATTTACTACACTGAATTTCGAAAAACGCAATATCTCTTTATATTTTTCTATCATTATCCAGCGTAAATGGCAAAGATAGTAGGTATCTTATTGATATCGGGAAGAGGTGTTTGTTTCCACTCTTTAACCGTTCTTGATTGTATAAATTCTTGCTCCGTAGTAAGCCCTGAGGCTATACAGAGACGAGTGCGAGGATTACAAGTTGAAAGTATATCAGCAATGATTTTATGATTGCGGTAGGGAGTCTCAATGAACAGTTGCGTTTGGTGTTCAGCTGCAGAGCGGCTTTCGAGTTGCTTGAGTCGTTTAGCACGGTCGGAAGGGTTTATGGGTAAGTAGCCATGAAAGGCGAAACTTTGGCCGTTAAACCCAGATCCCATAACGGCTAAAAGAATAGATGAAGGCCCCACAAGCGGCACTACGTGTAATCCCTCGCGTTGTGCGATAGCTACTACGTCTGCCCCAGGATCGGCCACAGCAGGACATCCCGCTTCGCTAATTACTCCCACCGACTCGCCAGCGCGGAGTGGGTCAAGATATTTGCTAAAACGTGCTGTGTCAGCATGCTTTCCCATGGGGTAGAAGGTAAGTTCATCGATATTGATGTTACGGTCCACTTGTTTGAGGAAACGGCGCGCGGTGCGTACCTCCTCAACGATAAAGTGACGTATGCTGAGTATTATCTCCTTATTATAGGCAGGCAAAACGTTGGATAAAGGAGTTTCGCCTAATGTGACAGGTATGAGATAGAGTGAAGCCATTATTTTTGCTTATGTTGGGACTATTGTTGATATTTACTCTCGTTGAGCATACGTTGATAATCAGTGAAATGGAGCAATGAATCGAGACTTATCTCCGGGTGTTGCTGCATATAACTATCAACGATTTGCATGCCCACCCAAAGTCCAACTCCACGTGAGTGAGCGTCCTTAAAGTAAGGGTGTGCATCACTTGTCATCATAACAGACTTGCAAAGCATAGAGTCGGTAGTGTTCCACATTGTGGGTTGTCGCAAAATGTTCCAACAATAACTCTCGTGTTGAGTGTACCACTTTTTTGTAGCTGCTTGATAAGCGGCTACGTCTAAAGGTTTGCTATCAATCAATTGCGAAACGATCCAACCTAATTTGCCTTGATGTAATATCATGTTGCCAAGAGTAAACTCTTTTACCTGTTTGTGCAAGGGAAACTGTTGTGCTAAATAGAAGAATATACACTCTTGCACCATACGCGAAGGCTCCATGGTGACACGTTGGTTTTCGTAAAAGTATTTTTTGTAAGAAGGGTAGTTAGTACCCAAGTATTTGTCAAGACTGATGCCTAATAAGCTATCGCCCACCACAATGCTTTGGTTAAAGGCAGAGTTTTGTGCATAGATACGAGGTGTGACGAAAGAAGACTGTTCACTTTTTAGTCGTGCAAAGGCTTGTTTGAGTTCCTTTTCGTAAGGTGTGAGGTCTTCAAAGCGTTGGGCAACGTCCTTGCGAAGTTGCGTTAAGGTAGGATTGTTGTAAAATGCTCGTAAGCTATCTTCTATTCCTTCTTGGTCGGCGCGTCCCAATCGCAGCACATTCTCAATCAGAACACGGGTCTCGCGTGGAAACTCTGTATTCATTCTTTGCCAGAGTGCTATATTACCTGTACTGACATAATCATCAACAATACGGTCGTAGCGAACAATCCGTTGTGGGTTGCTCGCTTCATCCTTTATTAGGCTGCGGTCAAACTGACAACTGGCAATGCAAAATAAAAGTAAACCTATTTGCAAAGCCCGCATAATGTTACGCTTTTTTGTCAAAAATCTATAGTTTAAAAAATGCACCATTTCTTTACAGTGCAAATTGTTCATAGTGCAAAGATAGTGCAAGGTGAGCGCAATGCAAAATGAAAGTTAAGAAAACTTTCATTTGCATTGCCGAACCGCAGCCTATCTTATCAAAAGATAGTGCAAGGTGAGCGCAATGCAAAATGAAAGTTAAGAAAACTTTCACAAACAGCAATTTGTCGAATAGACAGGAATAACATTAAGGCGCGCTTCGCGCTTTGAATTTTAAACATTAATGTTTTCTTTCTTAGGGTGGGACGAAGGGCGCCCCGATTAACGTGAGGATAGAGCGATAAGGCGTTCCTCCTGTTTCTCCTCATATTCCAGCTGCAGGATACTATAGATCATGGCATAGAGCAGGTCGAAATGGAAGATATGTCCGCCTTGCGTCAGCTGGAAGGAGAGGTTCATGAGCCAGGATGCCATGGCGATGCTATAGGACGGACAGGATCGGCGTTTGTGGATGAAATGGAAAAGCAGCCCCAGAGCCAGCACTTCCAGGCCGACACCGATGGCCCCGTCAGTGGCCAGCAAAGTGGCGAACCCGTTGTGGGCAAAGATGCGCATCCCGGTCTTTTCGTATTCGTAGTCCTTGAGGTCGGCCATGGACTTACCGCATGCCAGTTCGAAATAGGTGCCTGAGGCATACAGTTCCAAGGCGTTGGCTATGAAATCGCCACGGCCCGAACCGAGTTCCCGCTGTTCACCGTTCTTGGCATTGATGTCGAGGATGCGGTCGTGGAATGTCTTGTTGGTGACCATCATCACTGTGAATCCCGTACCCAGCCCCACGGCCAGCACGGCGATGCCTATCCATTGCCTGACCTGCATGGTACGTGGCATATAGAGGATCGAGACGCCCAACAGACACATGAGCCAGCCCGTTCGGGCAAAACCGAGATACATGGAGTAAGCTCCCAGAACCAGGAGGAGCACATTGTAGAGGATGACGCCCCATTGGCGGAAGCGCCCCAACTTGAAGTTATAGAGGATGACGATGATGCAGATGCCCATGATGATGGACATGGCATGCTGATTCTGGAAGATACCCGTGTAGGCTTGGAAATCACCATAGCTGATACCTTCTTTCTTGCTCTCCATACCGAAGAAGAGGAAGGGTATATTCGTCAGAATGAAATATTGGCAAACGCAGAGCAGAAAACGGCTGAGGAAATCCTTCGTCCAGGCATTTTGGCAAAAATTGAAGCCCAAGGGGAGGAAAAGGAAGGTCAGGCCGTCCTGGATATTACCGAAGAGCTGCTTGACCATGCCGGAATTGAAGAGGTGCTTCAGCGAGAGCCAATAGTAGGTCTGCGTCCAGACGGGCGAAGCCTTGTGCCGTTTCTGAAACACATACCAGATGAGGAACAGCAGCAGCGGAAGTTTCCAAAGTTGGGAAATCTTCAATCCGCCGATACTGTTGCTTTCAGAATAGAACAGCAGGAAGAAAGGGAGAAACGACAGGATGTAGTATTTCAGTTTAAACGGCATAACGCGATTTTTCAAGCAAACAATAACTCAGCGCACAGAACATGAAGGCATCGCTCCAACGCATATACGGGATTTTCGAACTGACGCCCGGCTTGAGCTGATAGTAGAAATAGCCCTTTCGATCCTGCATGTGCTGGAGGGTCCAGTGCAGCACCTTTTCGGCCAGGGGACGATAGTCTTCAAAGCGATGCAGACGCGACAGCGTGACAAACAGCTGGCCGGGGCAATGGATGTCAATCGGATAGCGGCGGTCGTCGTAGTACTTCGGGGTTCCGTCCGCTTCGAAGAAATTCGCCACATAATAGTCAAAGCCTTTCTCCATGTAGGGCTCAAACGACGTGTCGCCCGTGTTCTCCTGATAGGCTATCAGGCCGTCGAGGTTATAGCCCGTATGGAAAGAGTCTCTCCATTTCTGCACGGGGAGCATCCCGTAGCGCCACGCTCCGTCGGCTTCCTGACCTGCGCAGCAAGCCTGTAGGCTCTGTCGGGCACATTTGCGATAGGTTTCGTTACCCGTGTATTTATAGCAGAAACTCAACAGCCGTGACCCGAGAATCGAAGCGTTGAACACGGTGTCGTTGCCCTTCAGTTTGCTGTAGGAGAACAGGAAGCCGCCTTTATATTCCGTGCGATGGAGATCTTTCGTCACGAACTCCGCAGCGCTCAGCGCCACGTCGAGATAGGGCTTATGCCCCGTAACTTCATAGGCTTCCATGAGCGCCGTAGCACAGAAATTCGTGGCCACGACGGTTGGCGTATGAGCAGGGAAGAGAAAAAGACGGCGAGCCTGCCAGTCGAAATTGTAGCCCCAGCAGGCACCGTGGTATTCCCCCGGAAAAAGTTTGTCGGAACGCAGTTCCAGCAGCAGGTCTGCGAGCTGTCGAATCCTGCTCAGGATTTTCTCCTTCGAGCCCAGACGGGCATCGATCTCCACATCGTTCTCCATCAAACGATAGAGATTACAGTAGCCCTGAAGGAAAAGGCCGATGCCCTTCGCGTTGTATTCCTTGGGTACCAGCGCCCATCGCCGCAAATTCACGGGGCAACGTTTGAAGCCCTGAATCAGACAAAGGCGCAGAAGGGCTGAATGCTTCAGTGGCAAGAGCGTACGGGCCACCTTCGATTTCAATCCATCGTAGGGGTCCCATCCTTTGAAATCCTCGGCTTCGCAATAAGCCTTGAGGCGCAGAAAGCTGTCAAGAAGCGTATGCATCTTTATAGATGTTTCTTTATGGTTTCTTCTAAATTCTTCCCCACTTCCGATGCCATGAAATGCTTCAAGGCATACGTATGGTTGTAGCGGGAAATCTGTTGTGTCAAGGCCTTGTCGGCCAAAAGCGGTGCAATCAGTGCTGCAAAGTCAGCGGGCGAGAGCGACGCCGTTATGCGTCCCATCTTACCGTCCTCGAAGAAGTCGCACAGTCCGCCGACATAGCGCGTGATGACGGGCAAGCCGAAGGCCATCGCTTCCAGCACCACGGTGGGCATTCCCTCGCCGTAGGAAGGAAAGAAAAAGAGGTCGGCATCCTGATAGGCCTTGATTCGGGCCTCGCCGTTGAGCATTCCCGTGAAGTTCACGCCTTCGATGTGTCGTTCTTCGGCATAACACTTCAACGGCCCCCATTCGGAACCATCTCCTGCCACGGTGAGCGTCAATTCGGGGTGGCGCTGCTTGAGTAGGGCAAAGGTGTCGATGAGCTCATACACGCCCTTCTCCTTTTCCACTCTCGCGAGAAACAGGAGATGACGGATTTCTCCGTTGCGCCGCTGGATGTCGAAATGCTCGATCATCCGGTCTTCCACCTTGGTCGTGGTCAACGCGATGGGGCTGGTCACCCCCCACTCCTTCATCATCAAGCGAAACCGTTCCGCCAGCGTCAGAACAAGTGAGGCTTGGTTCAAATGCCTCACCACCCATCCCCTATCGATGGTTTCCGCCTCCTGCAGGTCGAAGCCGTGGAGCATCACCACCACGCGGAAGCCTAGTCGCCGCGCCACACGGACGAAGACGAAATCCCGTCGCAGCGCATTCCGCTTCAGCGAGGGATTGACCATCACGGCATCGGGACGGAAGAACAGCAAGGCAAGCACGAACTTCACCACGTCGAACGGCAACCATAAGGCTCCCGAAACACCATGGCGTCGGCCTACGACATTGTATTTCACCCGCTCATGCCAATACCCCAGCATGCCATGATAGAAACTGGCCACGCCACCTGAGGAGGGCTTGGAATAGTCAGGGGTGTTGATTAGCAAATTCATGTATTTCTTGTATGTCTGTGTGTTGTTCGGTCTTGGCCTCACACATTAGCCAATGTGATGTCCATAGGTTGTCTCACCCAGTTCGAGAAACTGATTCTTCCGTAAAGCCGTCGTGTGAAGTCGCTTTTGTTGAGCAGGGTGATGATCTTTCGGGCAAAAATCTTGTAGCATCTCGTCTTTTCAGCCTTGCGGATTTCTTCGTCCGTTGCCCCAAAACGCTTCAGGATTTCTATTCTTTCCTTCCATCCGTCCCCCACATTGCAGGAGGAAACGCCCGTTTCGAATTCAAACAAGGAAATGTTGTGGGGATAAACGGCATAGCGCGGCTTACTGTTCATCAGCTCCAGATAGACGTAGAGGTCAGCTGCTATTTTCAGGTCCGTCGGGAAAAGATGCTCTCGATGAACGCCCAACCTGACAAACGTCGAAGCTTGAATGAGCTCGCATCTTTGCCAGACGTTCGTGTCACTGTATCGGTAGGCCGTGTCGAAATATCCCTCGCGGCCAAAGAGGCGCGTGCCGCCCGTGATCAGGATTTCACCATGGTCCTCATACCATGCAAAGACCTTCTCCACCGTGGTCGGGTCCAAAAAGAAATCACCGGCATTTCTGAAGAGAATCCACTCGCCTGTAGCTGCCTGTATGCCTTTGTTCATGGCGTCGTAGATGCCCTTGTCGGGTTCTGACACAAAATGGGCCAGCCGGTCTGCATATCGCTCGATGATTTCTTTCGTGCCGTCTGTGCTGCCGCCGTCGATAACGATATATTCCAGATTGGGGTACGTCTGCTTCAAAACATTTTGAATGGTCTTCTCCACCGTGGCTTTGCAGTTGTACGTCACGGTGACTATGGATATTTTGGGGGTTTCTTTCATCAATTCAGCTCTTAAGTATTTCGTTATATAGAGTGAAATATTGTCTTGCTACATTTTCAGGTGCAAACTTTTCTGTTGCCAACCGCCTTATTTCTGTTTGATTGTATTTATTTCCAAGCACTTGCCTTATTGCCTCTGCGATTTCAGACGGAGTTCCACCACACAAGGCTCCATTGCTTTCATTTATTATTTCAGCAGCAATACCAACGGAAGTGCTTACAACCGGTGTGCCGCAATACAAGGCCTCAACAACAGTCTTGCCAAATGACTCTTGAGCTGAAGGCGTAACAAAAACATCTGAGGCAGAATATACGAGAGACATACGACGGCGGTCGCTTATGGAACCAAGGGCAATGACATTGGGACTCGTTATCTCTACATCACGTTTGCCTACGCATAGAAGTTTTATGTGTTTATCGCCTAATATGTCGAGGGCTTCAAGCACTTCCGCAAAACGCTTGCGCTTCTCGCTAAATTGGCAGCATACAAAAGATAGCACTATGTCGTCTGGATTTATTCCTAACTCACATCTTGCCTCATTACGCTGAAACATAGTATAATCATCAGGACTTATCGCATTATAGATGATTGTGTTAGGACGATTGGCAAGGAAATCCACACCATCACAGAAACGGTGCATTATTTCCGATAAAGAAACAATGGAGAGATTCGAGCAACTTTCTATGGCATTGCGCTTTATATTCAGGAACTTATCCTCCAATTTGGAAAATTCCTTATAATGAACTTGCTTCGCCTCGGCATAATGGAAACCACCAAGTCCGGGATTCTCATCACGCATAGTCCACACTATCGGTTTCTTCACATTCTTAAAGAAAGAAGAAATATCGACAAAGCCGGATATGAAATGCAAATTGATTACGTCTGCCCAATCCACAAGAGGATGACGTGACACATCGTATTGAGTGATGGGTGAGCTGAACGGTATGGCGATTTTCTTTTTTCTCTTGTATATATCTCGGTGGGTTCTGTCGTACAGATTGAAGGACAGGCCCATTCTGCGTGCTATCTTCTGCAAGAGCACCACATTCTTATTGGATCCCCACACATTTTGGTTGGGGCGCATTTCCGTTATGGTAGCATCCTTGCTTTGCTTTATAGCGACAAGCACTCGGCTGTCAACGCCTAATTGAAGTAAAGCTCTATGCTGATTCATCAATCCCATACCGGCTCCACCACCATCTGTCAGTGCTATATGTAGTATCTTCATTGATTTACTTATTAACTGAAGTTTCGGATTTAGCAAGGGCGGGCTGAATCCGAAACTTGAGTATATATATAAGGAGTGGGTTCTTCGTTTAAGAATATATTCCCCACCGCGCTTCCCATGGTTGGCATCACCCCCAAATGGGCGACTGGATTCTTACGGCAGGTCTCCTTTATCCATGCAGCCGTTTCCTGGCGTTCCCTACGAAGCGCTTCAAAGCCTGTCGTTCGTCGTGCGTCAGGCCGATAGCGTAAATCAGTCCCACCGTCAGCGCAGCGCTAATGCCAATCGAAGCCAGCTTTCCCGCCACGCTCTCGACGCCCATCAGTGAGTGGAGATAGAACCCTCCCCCCGCCATCAGGGCAATCACCAACGGACGCCCGTAGGCTTCGCGGGCATACAGCCAGGCATCGAATCCCAGCAGACGGTGCATCAGATAGAGCTGCACCCCACGCTGCACGACGTCGGCCACGAGGAACAGCACCAGAATGCTATAGGCCGGATAGCCCTCGCGGAAGAGCACATAGCCAATGGGAATGCACGCGATGAAGCACACGCTCGTGTTGAGTTTGAACCATCGGATGCGTCCCGTGGCGTTGATGAGATTGAAGATTCCGCCGCAGGTGAGCGACATTCCGCCCACCAACACGTTGAGCAACGTCAGCATATACGCCCCTTCGGGCACCTTCCCTAACCAGAGTTGCATGACGAAATCGAGTTCGACAAGCAACGGGAAACAGATCAGTTCAAACATTAGGATGTTGATGCGCCCAATCTTGTTGCAGAGGTAAGTGCAGCGCCCGTTGTCTCCTGCAGCATACGACTGGATAATCTGCGGAGCCGAAGCACTGTCGAAACTTCCCGTGAACGACATGATACTCTGATTCACCGTGCGGCTGATGGCAAATGCACCGTTCATCGCTGTACCGAAGAAGCTGTTGAGCAGCAAGTCGCTACCCGACGAGCGCACCATATAGGCCAGCGTCGCCAGCACGTTCCATCCACCGAACCCCAGCACCTCCCGATAGCGCGGCCAGCCTCTGACGAAGCGGCGTCGGATGATAGCGGGCCAGCGGCGGTGGGCCACGTAGTGATAGACAACGAACGTGTTCACCGTTGTCAGGGAGAAGATCACGCTGTAGATGCGCAGAGCATAGCTGCCTTCATAGAGGCATAGCATTAGGATGCAACCCAGGCGCACCAGTGAATTGACGATGTCAAGCACAGCCATGAAGCGAAACCGTTCATGGGCCGCAAAGAGGCTCTGATAAGGCCCGTTGACGATGCCCAGGCAGGCCGTGAGCATACTGATGTGATAGACAAAAAGCGCATCGGGCATTTTCCCCTGCGCCACGTTGAGCCGATGGTTGACATACCACAATCCCACCGTTTCGGCCAACACAAAGATGATGAGGGCCAGACAGAGATGGAGAAGGAGATTGATGTTGAACGACGCATTGACGTCGCCGCCCTCCTTGCCCATCTCCGTATTGAAGAAGCGCGACGTGGCGCTCGAAAGGGAATTGCTGATGAAGGTGAACAGAGCCAGCACGCCTCCCACCACAGCAAAGAGTCCATAGTCCGAAACTCCCAGTATCTCCAGCGCCAAGCGCGACACGTAGAGCCCCACCACCATCGTGGTGAGCAACCTTACGTACATGAAGAGGGTGTTTTTCGCTATGCGTTTGTTCGCTTTTTCCATTTACGAGTTGTGATAGCCATAATGGTAGCCATAGTGATAGCCATAGTGCCCGCCCTGCATGGAGGCGTTGAGCACAATCGACACATGCTTATACTTACCGTTATGCGCATTGATTTCCAGTTCCTCCACACTTCTCCGCGCGCTTTCCCGTGCACGGATGATGAAGAGCGTGCGGTCAGCATGGCGCTCGATCAGTCCCGTGTCGGCCAGCGTGTCAGACGGCGGACAGTCGATGAGGATGAAGTCATAGTTAGGGCGCTGCTCAGCCAGCAGCTGGGGCAGACGCTCTCCAGCGAGCAGTTCCGTCGGGTTGGGCGGAATGGTGCCCACAGGGAGGATGTCCAGCGTGGGATAACCGTCGAGATGGAAGATGAGTTTTGTCACGTCGTCCTCCAGTTCGGCCAGATAGTCGGCAAGGCCCTTCCCATGGGCGTGGAAAACGTGGGTGGCCGTGGCATGGCGCAAATCGCCGTCAATATAGAGCACGCGCTTGCCCGAAATGGCCAAGGCCAACGCCAGATTGGTCGACACGAAGGTCTTGCCCGAGTCCATATAGTCGGACGTGACGATATAGACGTTCTTCTCTCCATGATGCGATGTCATGAACTCCAGGTTCGAACGCAAATAGCGAAACGCTTCGTTGACAATGTCCTGCTTGCCGGGTTCCACGACAAGGCGGCAAATCTTCTTCTTTTTCTTCTTTCTTCGCAGCCACTTGTCGAGCTGGGGGAAACACCGTTTCCGCTCAAGCGCACAGAAGGGGATATCCCCCACAAGCGAGAGCGACGTACGATGCTCGATGTCCGACTTCGAGCGCACCGTGTTGTCCAGACATTCACGGGTGAAAATCAACGCCACGGGCACAATCAGTGCGAAGAGCACCGCTGCGAAGAGCGTCAGTTTCGAATTGGGCGACGAAGGCTTGTCGCTGCCATGCGGCATGTCAATCATCTGCGTGATGACCGACGAATAGGTCATGCTGATCTGATTCTCCTCCTTCTTCTGCAACAGATAGAGATAGAGGCTTTCCTTCACCTTTTGATCACGCTCGACGCTGACGAGATGTTTGGCCTGCGTCGGGTTCGAACTGATTTTCGAGCTGGCCTCTCCGTTGTAGCCGCGCAGGGCATTGAGCTGGATGTCAAACGTGTTGATCTGATTCTCAATGGTCGCGAGAATATTGCGTCGCACCTCGTCAATCTCCGCCTCCTGCTTGAGGATAAGTGGATTCTGGGCCGATGTGCCCAGCATGTTGTTCTTCAGCGCGAGCAGCATGCTGTTGTACTGGTTGATCTGCGCCTCCACCATGGCATTCCCGATGCCCGAGTTCGTGGGCAGCAACTGATAGCGCGAGGCGCGATTCTTGAGAATGTCGAGCACATATTGCGCCATGGAGCGCTGGCTCGTCAGGCGCAGGATCTCGGCGTCCGACTGGCTCTGCTGTTGCAGATAGATGTCGCTGACGGAGGAGAGGTCGGTGATCTTATGGCGCGTCTTGAATTTCGAGATACTGTCGTCCACGCTGTTGAGTTCCTGCTCAATCAGCCTCAGGCGGTCCTCGATGAAGTGCGACGTGCTGGCGGCCATCTGCCTCTTGTCGTCAATCCACTTCTGGTTGTAGACCGTCACAATGCCGTTGAGCACGCGCTCCGCCATGTCGGGTGACGTGGCGGAAAAAGTGATACTGACGATGGTCGATTTGTCGCTTTCCAACTTTGTCGTCAAGCGTCCCTGGATACTTTCTGCTTTGCGCAGCGCCTCCTTGTAGGTCTTGGCGTTCATCTCACGGCGCGCCACTTCCATCAGCACCTCAAGCGACTTGAACTGTCGCTCTACATTGGCCACGTTTGTGTTTTGCGTGATCAGGGCGAGGTCGTTGAAGTCATTGTCTCCTGATTTCGCATTGGAATTCTTGCCCTGCACCTCCTGTTTCACGAGCACCGCAACTTCGCGGGTATACATCTTGGGAGCCTTCATCAGATAGTAGCAGGCCACTCCCACGCAGACAAGGAGCGACAGCACAAACCAATTCCAGCGCGCCAGACAGAGGTTCCACAGGTCAGGGAGGGTTATATATTCGTCCGCCAGTGTTTTGCGGACCGTCTTTTGGTCATCCATCAGAGTTTCGGAAGGATTTTATTTGATGATTAAAGCTGTTATCGTTGCAATCAGCGACGCAATGGAAATCCACACCGAAGGCGTGTTGAACGTGTTGCCCGTCGCTTTGGCCTCCCGTTTACGCTTGTCCGTGGGCGAAACGTAGACGAGGTCGTTCTGCTGCAGATAGTAGGCCGGTGACTGAAGCACCGTCTGCATGCGAGTCAAATCGACGCAGTACGTCTCGTTGACACCGTCCACCTGCCGCGCCACAAGCACATTCTGTCGGTCACCATTGATCGTCAGGTCACCGGCAGCCGCCAGGGCATCGACCAGCGTGAAATGGTCCTTCGTGACATTGATACGGCCCGCATGGTTCACCTCACCGAGCACGTTGACGCCCATGTTGACATATTCAACCGTGACAATCGGGTCGCTCACCAGCTCGCGCGCGATGAGTCGGCGTTGGATGTAGTCAGCCACTTCGCGCCGCGTCTTTCCGCCCACGGAGATTCGCCCGAGCACTGGGAAATCGATCGTCCCTTGTTCGTCAACGGTATAGGCCACCATCTGACGCGTGCCCGAAGTGCTCGACGAGGCCGTCGTCTGCGGTTTCACGCTGGCTCCCAGCGTGGAAGCTGCATTCGCTGCCGAGAGGGTGAACTGGCTTTCGAGCATCGGATTGGAACTGTTCACGACGATGTTCACCTTGTCCTCCGGCCGCAAGCGCAACTGCTGCTCAGCCTGCAAAGCCATGCCGCTGAGCTGCGACGCATCCTGGAAATAGGCCACGTTATTCGGCGTGGAACAGGAGGCCGCCCACAGGCAGACGGTGCCGAGTAGGACACCTCGGCGAAAGGTGGTTCTTATTGTCTTCAGATTCATTCTTCTAAGTCGTTTATGTGTTTTATCGGTTGCTGCTGCAAGCCGACAGCGGGGTCTCGGCTGCAGGGTCGTCAAACGGTTCGAGAAAATCGTTCGGCACGTAGGCCGTCGTCATCGAGAGCACCCCCTCAAGGTAGATCGCCACACGCTGCTGTCCCATGAATCGCGCCACGCGCCCCACGACTCCTCGATCGTCACGCTTTGTCCCTTGATGGTTTTTGTCGTTCGGATGGTGGGGTAATAAGCCTTCACTCCATGGGCCACCATATAGGGTGGTTCTAATAATTCTGAAATAGGGATTTGTGCGCTATCGGAAGTGTATTTTTGAAAGTTTGTGAGGGAGCATAGCGGGCTATGTGACCGAACAAACTTTCAAAAAGACACTTTCGAGAGCGTACAAATCACATTTCAGAATAGCAGAACTCTAAAAACAGAATTTTTAGAACCACCCTATAGTCATACGCCCGCTTCTCCCTTCCGTAGGTCGTGCGGAGCACATACCAGTGGGGATGAGGGCGGTCAAGATGCGACTAAAGATACTGTCCCATGCAAGGATAAAAGAAAAAGATGACTTTTCCCGTTTTGTTTGATGGACAAAGGATACAACGGGTGGACACCCCTTATCTGAATTTGGGTACGTCAAAAACCATATTCAGCCTTAGGGAGCGCATCGGGAGTAACGCCGATGACAAATGAGAGAGCAATATTCCCTTCTCCAACGAAGAAAGGGGGCGCCGATTCATCGGGCCACGTGGGACAACCGATGAACCTGCCAAAATCTGTTCTAAGCAGAAGCAGATAATCAGGTGCGTGCAGCAGCATGGCTACAGCCCAAACAGCGTTCTTTCTGTATTTCACATTCAAGAACACTCTTTCACGTGCAAAGTTAAAAAAAACCAGTTACAAAACGATCTGCCTAGCCAAATTCAACGACAAAACCACATAATTTATACACAAACTCCCCTTTTTATTCATTAAAATCCAAGACGCAGACAGATAAAATTTCGGGGGAACATCGGAACGATTAAGAACTTAAATTTCGGATTTAACAAGGACGAGCTCGCCCTTGTTAAATCCGAAACTTCAGTACACCTTATTATATATTAAGGTAGTAACATTTTCTTTACCGTCATGTTCTTTGACAATCGGCTTAGGTCGACATTACCTTTAATACCCTTTACGCGTCCAGCGTCGCTAAACTGCCAGAGGTCGTAGTTGGCACCATTGATAATGGGAGGCGTGCGCCGATAGGCGGCAATGAAGAGGTAGTGGCGGTTGAAGCGTGGATTGAGATAAGTATTGTAGAAGTTTTGGTGCGTATAGATGATGGGCAACTTATTATAATGCTTCTTCACTAAGCGCACAAAGGTCATGAGACTATCTTGTAGTTGCTGCTTGCTCTTCCACCCCTTAAACTCCTCCACGTCAACAATTGGTGCAAGGTCCTGATACGTAAGGTTGGCTTGCGAGCGAAACCACGCAAACTGTTCATGTGCGGAACTACGTGCCGTGAAGTAGTGATAAATGCCGATCTTAAAGCCTTGTCGGTGTGCCTCACGCGCATTGTCAAGGTAGCGGCGGTCAACGTGGCCTGTGCCTTCGGTAGCCTTGATGAACACGTAGCGAATGTTCTTGTTGCTACGTCGCACCGTCTTCCAGTCAATTGTACCATTGTGGCGCGACACGTCAATGCCGTCATACCCCGTACTATAGGGGCGAGTGTCAGTCGCCTCGCGGTGACAGGCACAAGCCGTAAAGAGTAGCAGTAATAGTAGCGGTAGAAAGTGTATATATTTCATACATTATGTTACTGGAAGTAGATGCGCTTTACACGCGTACTGACAGAAGTAAGTACCTCGTAGGGAATCGTGTCGAGCACGTCAGAGAGTACCGTTACGGGAAGGTTGTCGCCAAAGATCTCGACCGTGTCTCCCTCGTGGCAGTCAATGTCGGTCACGTCGATCATGCAAACGTCCATACAGATATTGCCAATGTAGGGCGCCTTTTGTCCGTTCACCAAGCAGTAGCAATGGCGATTGCCTAAGTGGCGGTTCAATCCGTCGGCATAGCCAATAGGTATGGCGGCAATGCGTGAGTCACGATCAACGAACGAACGGCGCGAATAACCTATACTATCGCCTTTCGGCACATTGCGAATTTGTAGTATTGTGGTGCGCAATGACGTAACGTTGTGTAGTCGGCGGTTGTCAATCGGGTCGATGCCGTAAAGTCCCAAGCCAAGGCGTACCATGTCGAGGTGGCGCTCGGGGAAACGTTCAATGCCCGCACTGTTGCAGATGTGGCGCAACACCTTGTTGGGGAAGGCTGCTTGCAGTTGTCGTGAAGCCTTGTCGAAAATCTCAAATTGATGTTGTGAAAATTCATCAAAGTCGGGTGAGTCAGAACCCACAAAGTGTGAGAATACCGAACGCGGCACAATGGCCGTTTGACGTTTCAAGCGTTTAATCACTTCGGACACGTCGGTGACAGGATTAAATCCTAAGCGGTGCATGCCCGTGTCCAATTTAATATGAACGGGGAAGGCTTGAATGCCCTCCTTTTCGGCAGCATAAACCAATGCGTCGAGCAGCTTAAAGTTATACACTTCAGGCTCTAAGTCGTATTGGAAGAGGGTATTGAAAGCCGTCATCTCAGGGTTCATTACGATGATACCCGTTGTGATGCCAGCACGACGCAGTTCTGCTCCCTCGTCGGCCACGGCCACGGCTAAGTAGTCCACGCCACGATCTTGTAAGGTCTTAGCTATCTCAACCGAACCTGCTCCATAAGCCGAAGCCTTCACCATACACGTGATTTTGGTTTCGGGCTTCATAAACGAACGATAGAAGTTTAAGTTTTCGGTAATGGCCTCCAAGTTCACGTCAAGTGTCGTCTCGTGAACGCGCAGTGATAAGGCAGCTGTAATCTCTTCAAAACCAAACTTACGCGATCCCTTAATCAGCACCATCTCGTTCGATAGCGAGTCGAGCAGTCCGCTCTCTTTCAACGCTTCACTCGATTCGAAGAAAGTCTTCTTCACGTTGAAGAGGGAGTGAGCGGCCGATATTTCAGGACCGACACCGATCAGATGGTCAATGCCACGGTGATTGACCATATCGGCCACTTGGCTATAAAGTTCAACGACCGAAAGTCCCGTTTGCAGTATGTCAGAGAGAATAAGCGTCTTGTGCTTCTCTTGTTGCTCAGGACGGCGGTTCATAAAGTCAAGCGCAATATCGAGTGAAGCTACGTCAGAGTTGTAGCTATCGTTAATGAGCGTACACCCTCTCACACCTTGTATCACCTCAAGTCGCATGGCAATCGGTTCGAGTGTAGCCATACGCTCTGCAATCACCTCAGGTTGTAAGTGGAGATATAGGCAAGCTGCCAGACAATGGATGCAGTCTTGAATCGAGGCTTCGTCAGTAAAGGGAATGCGGAAGTCGTTCTCTGCGCCTAAGAAGCGGTAAGTAATATGCGTAGTGCGATCCTCCTTCTCAATGCTGCGAATGAAGAGAGGAGAGTCCGTGTTGCGCGTTGACCATGCTATGGCATCACCCGTGTAGAGTGAGACCGCCATGCATTCATTGATTACTTCGTCGTCGGCACAGTAAATCACCACTTCAGCATCTTTGAAGAGAGAAATCTTCTCTAAGCATTTCTCTTGAATAGTGGCAAAGTTCTCTTGATGTGCGGGGCCAATGTTGGTCATAATGCCGATGGTAGGCTGAATAATCGCTTTCAGTGCTTGCATCTCGCCCGGTTGTGAGATGCCTGCTTCGAATATGCCCACCTGTGAGTGTTCGTTGAGCAACCAAACGCTCAGAGGTACACCCACTTGAGAGTTGTATGAACGGGGCGAACGCGTTACGTTAAGTGAAGGAGAAAGTAATTGGTACAACCATTCTTTTACCACCGTTTTACCATTTGACCCTGTTACACCGATAATAGGCAGATCATATTCATCGCGGTGGCGCTCAGCCAAGCGTTGTAAGGCTTTCAGCGGACTTACAACGAGCAGAAAATTAGCGTCAGCATAATCCGTTTCGTAATTGCCAGGCACGTTGCCCACTACAAAGTTACGAACGCCACGTCGGTAGAGTTCGGCTATATAATGATGTCCGTCGCCCAACTTAGTGCGCAAGGCGAAGAAAAGTGTTGTCTCGGGAAAGGCCAGTGAGCGGCTGTCCGTTAGTAGCCAATCAATGCTCGCTTCGGCTGAGCCAAAGCGGCGTGCGCCGATAAGGGCGGTAATATTATCAATGGAGTAGTGCATAATTTATTGCAACTTTTTTATGGGTGGTTCTAATAATTCTGAAATAGGGATTTGTGCGCTCTCGGAAGTGTATTTTTGAAAGTTTGTGAGGGAGCATAGCGGGCTATGTGACCGAACAAACTTTCAAAAAGACACTTTCGAGAGCGTACAAATCACATTTCAGAATAGCAGAACTCTAAAAACAGAATTTTTAGAACCACCCTTATATGAATGCAAAGTTAGTTGTTGCCTTTTTATTATGCAAGGAGTTGGTGAAACAAACTGCAATTATCGGCCTAATTGCAGTTTACCCACACGATTCGTTATAGAGCCATTAAAATAGCGTCATCTTACGAATAAAGATTAAAGCAGTCAACTATAATCGTTAAACCACATATAGCCGTTAAACAATGTACATTCAGTTATCGTCCACTGGCCCGTGGAAGTGTTTCCACAGGCCAGTGGAAACACGTACGCTGGCCAGTGGAAACACGTCCACAGGCCAGTGGACGACGACTGAGTGGGCAAGTTTGATTAATTATCCAACTGCAGTTTACCTAAGTTCAGAGAATAAAGAAAGATAGGCTGCGGCTCGGCAATAAAAACAAAAGCACACTTTTGTTTTGTCTTGAACGCTCCTTGCACTATCTTTGCATAGCTTTTTTGTAAGCATGGAAAACGATTTTTTTTGAGAAACGAAAGATTATCATGCGTATACTCTTTTTATCAGACATACATGGGTCACTGCCAGCACTCGATGCAGTGTTGCGCTATTATGATGCCCATCACTATGACCTCTTGGTCTTGTTAGGAGACATACTTAACTATGGACCACGCAATGGACTGTGTCAAGGACTCGACCCACAAGCCATTGCAGAACGATTGAACGAACGCGCGGCCAATATAGTGGCCGTTCGAGGCAACTGCGATTCGGAGGTAGACCAAATGTTGCTCAACTTCCCTATTCAAAGTACCTATATGCTATTGGTTGATGAAGGCAAACGCTTCTTCATTACCCACGGCCACGTGTATAATGAGAAGAATATGCCCACAGCTCCCGCTTGCGACGTGTTCATTTATGGTCACACCCACCTACAAACGTTGCGCGAGGCCAATGCTGAGGCTGGTACCCCCATTATCGTCAACACGGGGTCGCCCACATTCCCCAAGGGAGGCAATCCCCCAACCTTTGCCACCTATGCCGAAGGCAACCTCGCTATTCGCACTCTTGATGGAACTGCGCTGAGCAGCCTGAAATTGTAATATTCCTCTTTCCTTTTTCCCATGAATAAGACATATACTTACGATGAGGCCTATCGCGCCTCACTTGAATACTTTGAAGGTGACGAATTAGCCGCCCGCGTGTGGGTGAACAAATATGCCATGAAGGATTCCTTTGGCAATATATATGAATGTTCACCACGCGACATGCACCACCGCATCGCGCGTGAGATAGCACGTATCGAACAGAAATATGCCAACCCTGTGAGCGAAGAAGAAGTGTTTCGTATGCTCGACCACTTCCGTTACCTCGTTCCAGCAGGTTCACCGATGACAGGCATCGGTAATGATTATCAGATAGCTTCCCTCTCCAACTGTTTTGTAATTGGCATAGACGGCAATGCTGACTCCTATGGTGCTATAATGAAGTTAGACGAGGAACAGGTGCAGCTTATGAAACGCCGTGGTGGCGTAGGACACGACCTCTCAGGTATACGTCCCAAGGGTTCACCCGTCAAAAATTCCGCTCTCACCTCAACAGGTATTGTACCCTTTATGGAGCGTTACAGCAACTCTACTCGTGAGGTGGCACAAGACGGACGTCGTGGTGCCTTGATGTTGAGTATCTCCGTACGTCACCCCGAGGCAGAGGACTTCATAGATGCCAAGATGACCGAAGGTAAGATAACGGGAGCCAACGTCAGTGTAAAACTTGATGACGAGTTTATGCGCTGCGCCATCGAAGGACGCCCCTATCACCAGCAGTTCCCCATCGATGATAGCGCCCCCATTATATTAGAAAAAGACATTGACGCCACCGCTTTGTGGAAGAAAATTGTACACAATGCGTGGAAAAGTGCTGAGCCTGGTGTGCTCTTCTGGGACACAATTCTGCGTGAAAGTATCCCCGACTGCTATGCCGACCTTGGGTTCCGTACCGTTAGTACCAATCCTTGTGGCGAAATTCCCCTCTGTCCCTACGATAGTTGTCGTCTCTTGGCTATCAACCTTTACAGTTATGTAAAACACCCCTTCACGCCAGAGGCTACGTTCGACTTCGAACTCTTCAAAGAACACGTCACGTTGGCACAGCGCTTTATGGACGATATCATCGACCTCGAACAAGAGAAGATTGACCATATTATTGCCAAGATAAAGTGCGATCCACAGAGCGATGAGGTAAAATATACAGAACTCCACCTTTGGGAGAAGATCAAGTATAAGACTGCGCAAGGTCGTCGTACCGGTGTAGGTATTACTGCTGAGGGGGATATGATAGCTGCTTTAGGACTGCGTTATGGCACAGAGGAGGCTACCGAAATGGCTGTAGAAGTGCAGCGCACTTTGGCGCTTACGGCCTATGCTTCTAGTGTGACAATGGCACGGGAACGTGGTGCGTTTAGCATATACGATGCTAAGCGTGAAGCGAATAATCCCTTCATACTGCGCATCAAAGAACAGGCACCCGAACTTTATGCCGACATGGTAAAGTATGGTCGTCGCAATATAGCTTGTTTGACGATTGCCCCCACAGGCACTACAAGCCTTATGACGCAGACTACCTCTGGCATCGAACCCGTATTCATGCCCGTCTATATGCGTCGCCGCAAGGTTAACCCCAATGATACCAACGTACACGTCGACTTTATGGACGAGACGGGTGACTGCTTCGAAGAATACGTTGTCTATCACCCCAAGTTCCTCACATGGATGAAGGCACAAGGACTCGATACCGAGAAACGTTATACGCAAGACGAGATAAACGAACTCGTGGCACGTTCTCCTTACCATAAAGCCACAGCCAATGACGTTGATTGGCTGATGAAGGTGCGTATGCAAGGAGCTATCCAGAAGTGGGTAGATCATAGCATTAGTGTAACGGTCAACTTGCCCAACTCTGTTGATGAAGACCTCGTCAACCGCCTCTACGTTGAGGCATGGAAGAGTGGCTGCAAGGGTTGCACGATTTATCGCGACGGATCGCGTGCAGGCGTATTGGTCAGCACGCAGAAGACTGATAAGAAGGAGAAAAAGGAGGAGAAAGAAGCAGCTTCTGTTGGTGTGTACAAAATGCCCGTTGTTACCGAGCGACGTCCTGAAGAGTTGGAGTGTGATGTGGTGCGCTTCCAGAATAATAAGGAGAAGTGGGTGGCTTTTGTTGGACTCTTAGATGGTTATCCTTACGAAATCTTTACGGGACTACAAGACGACGAAGAGGGCATTGTATTGCCAAAGTCCGTATCGAAGGGGCGCATCGTGAAGCGTCAGTTGCCCGACGGCACGAAGCGCTATGACTTCCAGTTCCAAAACAAACGTGGCTATAAGATGACCGTAGAGGGATTGAGTGAGAAGTTTAATAAGGAGTATTGGAACTATGCCAAGCTCATTTCGGGCGTGTTGCGCTATCGCATGCCGATTGAGAATGTGATAAAACTTGTCAATTCTTTGCAACTGGAAAGCGAAAACATCAATACGTGGAAGGTCGGTGTGAGTCGTGCCTTGAAAAAGTATGTTGTGGACGGTACAGAGGCGAAGGGGCAAAAATGTCCGAACTGTGGCCACGAGTCGTTGGTTTACCAAGAAGGTTGTCTTATCTGCAAACATTGTGGCGCTAGCCGTTGTGGATAGGAACATAAATGAGCATTAACGCATCATTAATGTTTTTGTTAATGATTTCGTTAATGTTCATTTTTTGTTCATTTCTAAATTGTAGTTTATGAAACAAATGTTAGAAATTTCAATGCCTGAGATGCGGTTTTACGCCTATCATGGTGTATTGCCGCAAGAACGAGAGATGGGGGGAGAGTATCGTCTCTCACTCTTATTATATATAGATACAAAAGATGCCCACCAAGCCCTCTATCATGATGACTTGGCAGGGACGGTTAATTATGCCGAAGTGTACGACCTCGTGAGGTGTGAGATGCAACGTCCTACCCAACTACTGGAAGCTCTGGCTACTCGCATCGCTCACTCGTTGCTTCGTCACTTTAGCTTATTGCGTCAGGTTGACGTAAAAGTGACAAAGTGTATGCCCCCTATAGCGGGCTTTGACGGACAAGGAGTAAGCATTGTTTATAGCCAGCGTCGTGAAATGGTAGTTTGGGACTTTGACGGCACCATAGCCGATACAGCAAAGGGTATTGTCGCTACGATGACGGCTACATTCGAACGTATGTCTTTCCCAATTCCAACGCCGTCTGCTATCTGTGCGACTATTGGGCTGCCCTTGCTCGATAGCATCGCTCAGTTGGCACACTTGCCATTGGACAGTGAAGAAGTGAAGCAAGCCACAGAACTTTATCGCGTGTTGTTTGAACAGATGGGTACGGCCAATGTAACCCTATTTGAAGGCATAGCTGATGAGATGCTTCGTCAACGTGAGGCAGGAATGTACGTAACTATTGCCACCAGTCGAGGGCATCAGTCGGTCGATGAACTTTGTCGTAAGTTAGGCATTCGTCATCTTATAGACTACATTGTGGCGTGTGAGGACGTTCATACGCATAAGCCCGATCCTACTCCTGTGCTTCATCTCTGCCAAGTAATGAATGTTCTTCCGTCAGATACTACTGTGATAGGTGACACTACTTACGACATCGAAATGGGTAGGCGTGCTCATGCAGGTTGTTGCATTGGTGTTAGTTGGGGAAACCATACACCCGAACAACTCCTTACTGCAGGGGCAGACAAAGTGGTGGATAGCATGAATGAGCATTAACGAAATAGTTAGCGAAAAAGATGAATGGAAGTAATTAATGGATAGTTGATGCTAATTAATGTTCAGAACAAAGCGCGAAGCGCGTGACATGAATAGTTAACGTTTAAGTTCAATTCTTTTTTGCTATTTATGTGTTGATGTCCATTTATGTTAGAACCGAAAATAAAAATTGCATTTTTCTTTTTAAAGCGCTAACCTTACACTATCTTTGCAAGAGCAATTAACAATAACACAATTATATAACAATCAATATGGCTACAACTCCAGAGTTCAAGTATGCTCCTATGTTCCAATTGGGCAAGGACACTACTGAATATCGCTTAATTGGCAAAGAAGGCGTCAGTACAGGCGAATTTGAAGGTAAAACAATCTTGAAGGTTTCGAAGGAAGCCCTCACCCAGTTGGCACAACAAGCCTTCCACGATGTAGAGTTTATGCTCCGTCGTGAGCACAACCTTCAGGTGGCTAAGATACTTTCTGACCCCGAAGCTTCAGAAAATGATAAGTATGTAGCATTGCAATTCCTTCGCAATGCTGAGACTGCCGTAAAGGGAATTCTTCCCTTCTGCCAAGATACGGGTACGGCTATTATCCATGGCGAAAAGGGGCAGCGTGTGTGGACTGACTTCGAAGACGAAGAGGCACTCAGCCTTGGCGTTTATAACACTTATACACAAGACAACCTTCGCTATTCACAAAATGCACCGCTCAATATGTACGATGAGGTAAACACGCGTTGCAACCTCCCCGCACAGATTGACATTGAAGCCGTTGAAGGCGACGAATATCGCTTCGTAATGGTAGCAAAGGGGGGTGGCTCAGCTAACAAGACCTACTTCTACCCCATGACCAAAGCTACGATTCAAAATGAAGGAACATTACTCCCCTTCTTGGTAGAGAAGATGAAGAGCCTTGGTACTGCTGCTTGTCCTCCTTATCACATTGCCTTCGTAATTGGCGGAACAAGTGCTGAAAAGAACTTGCTTACGGTTAAGTTGGCATCTATCAAATATTACGACAATCTACCCACAACAGGCGACGAGACAGGTCGTGCCTTCCGCGACATTGACTTAGAAGAAAAGCTCTTACATGAAGCTCATAAGATCGGTCTTGGCGCACAATTTGGTGGTAAGTACTTGGCACACGATATTCGCGTCATTCGACTGCCTCGTCACGGTGCAAGTTGCCCCATTGGTATGGGCGTAAGTTGCTCTGCCGATCGTAACATCAAGGCCAAGATTAACAAAGACGGCATTTGGTTGGAGAAGATGGATGAGAATCCTACAGAACTTATCCCCGAAGAACTTCGCAATCCGGGCGAAGGTGGTAAGGGAATTGAAATCGACCTTGACAAGGGTATCGATGCTGTACGTGCAGAGTTGACCAAGTATCCAGTAAGTACACGTGTAAGTCTAAAGGGTACAATCATTGTAGCGCGCGACATTGCCCATGCCAAACTCAAGGCTCGCCTTGATGCCGGTGAAGACCTCCCACAATACTTCAAAGATCATCCCATCCTTTATGCTGGACCTGCTAAGACTCCAGAGGGTTATCCTTGTGGCTCAATGGGTCCGACTACGGCCAACCGTATGGACCCCTATGTAGACGAATTCCAATCACACGGCGGTTCGCTCGTAATGATTGCCAAGGGTAATCGTGGCGATATCGTAACCGAAGCCTGCAAAGCGCACGGAGGCTTCTATTTGGGCACAATCGGTGGCGTAGCTGCTGTACTTTCACAAAGCTCTATTAAGAGCATTGAGTGCGTAGAGTATCCCGAGTTGGGTATGGAAGCCATTTGGAAAATTACGGTAGCAGACTTCCCCGCCTTTATTCTCGTAGATGACAAGGGAAATGACTTCTTCAAGCAACTCAAACCCTGCACTTGCTGCCATTAATAACACAAGCCTTAGTGGCAAAAGTTAAGACCATTACATAAATCCCCTTACCTCCAAGTCGTTATGTGACAGAGGTAAGGGGATTTTTGCATGGGGTGGGGGATAAACTGCAATCTAAACAACTTCACTCAATATGACAAGAGTGTCACAATTGTGGCAGTCGGTTTATATACCTATTATATGTAAGTCAATATTTAGAATATTTCTTTCCTGCTTAAAAAGTTTGGCACGCGCCTTGCATATTATAGAGCGTAACGCGCTGAACAAGCCGTTGCACAATCTAACTAAATTGAATAATAATAAAAAAGAATATACAAAATGGGAAAGATTATTGGTATTGACTTAGGTACAACGAATAGTTGTGTATCAGTATTTGAAGGTAACGAACCTACCGTTATCGCTAATAGCGAAGGTAAGCGTACTACACCTTCAGTAGTAGCCTTTGTTGAAGGTGGCGAACGTAAGGTGGGCGACCCTGCTAAGCGTCAGGCCGTTACCAACCCCTTGCGCACCATCTACTCTATCAAGCGTTTTATGGGTGAGAACTACGACCAAGTGCAAAAGGAAATTGCACGTATGCCTTACAAGGTAGTTCGTGGTGAAAACAACACTGCTCGCGTTGAAGTAGACGGTCGTCAGTACACGCCGCAGGAAATCTCTGCTATGATCCTTCAGAAGATGAAGAAGACGGCTGAAGACTACCTCGGACAGGAAGTAACCGAAGCCGTAATCACCGTACCTGCTTACTTCTCTGACTCACAACGTCAGGCTACAAAGGAAGCTGGTCAGATCGCAGGCCTTGAAGTAAAGCGTATCGTTAACGAACCTACTGCAGCTGCCTTGGCTTATGGTATTGACAAAGCCAATAAGGATATGAAGATTGCCGTATTCGACCTCGGTGGTGGTACGTTTGATATCTCTATCCTTGAGTTTGGTGGTGGCGTATTCGAAGTACTCTCAACCAATGGTGATACTCACCTCGGTGGTGATGACTTCGACCACGTAATCATCGAATGGTTGATCAACGAGTTTAAGAACGATGAGGGTGCTGACCTTTCAAAGGACCCCATGGCTATGCAACGCTTGAAGGAAGCTGCAGAAAAGGCTAAGATCGAACTTTCAAGTTCCACTACGACTGAGATCAACCTCCCCTACATCACTTCTGTAGACGGTATGCCTAAGCACTTGGTTAAGACTTTGACTCGTGCTAAGTTTGAGCAATTGGCTCACAGCTTAATCGAAGCTTGTAAGACTCCTTGTGAAGCTGCCTTGAAGGGTGCAGGTCTTTCTATCTCTGACATTGACGAAGTAATCCTCGTAGGTGGTTCTACACGTATTCCTGCCGTTCAGCAGTTAGTACAAGACTTCTTTGGCAAGGCTCCCTCTAAGGGCGTTAACCCTGATGAAGTAGTAGCAGTAGGTGCTGCTATTCAAGGTGCTATCTTGAACAAAGAGAGCGGTGTGGGCGACATCGTATTGCTCGACGTTACTCCTCTTTCACTCGGTATCGAGACACTTGGTGGCGTAATGACGAAATTGATTGATGCCAACTCTACCATTCCTTGCAAGAAGAGCCAAGTATTCTCAACCGCTGAAGACAACCAGCCTGAAGTAACTATCCACGTGCTCCAAGGTGAACGTCAGTTCGCTCGCGACAACAAGAGCATTGGCCGTTTCAACCTCGCAGGTATCGCTCCTGCACGTCGTGGTGTGCCTCAGATTGAAGTTACCTTCGACATTGATGCCAACGGTATCCTCAAGGTTTCGGCTAAGGATAAGGCAACGGGTAAGGAACAGACCATTCGTATCGAAGCATCAAGCGGCCTTTCAGAGGACGAAATTAACCGCATGAAGGCTGAGGCTCAAGCTAACGCTGAGGCTGATAAGAAGGAACGCGAGCGCGTTGACAAGATCAATGAGGCCGATTCAATGATCTTCCAGACTGAAAATCAGTTGAAGGAATTAGGCGACAAGCTCTCTGCTGACAAGAAGGCTCCTATCGAAGCTGCCTTGAACAAGTTGAAGGAAGCTCACAAGTCACAAGACATCGCAGCCATTGATGCTGCCAAGGCTGAACTCAACAATGCATGGCAAGCCGCTAGTGCAGAGATGTACAGCCAAGCAGGTGCTCAACCCGGTGCAGGCGCAGGCTTCCAAGGTGGTCAATCTGGTGCAGGCGCAGGTGCTCAACAAAGTTCTTCTGATAAGAACGACGACATCCAAGACGCTGACTTCGAGGAGGTTAAGTAAGTATAGATAACTACCGAAAGGTATAGATAGATAAATCCGCATAGCTCAATGAGTTATGCGGATTTTCTTTTTAGTTAAACTTTGTATTTCTTTCGTTATATTCGGATATTTGCTTTATTTTTGCACCATATTTGTACCAACACTTATTGGTAGATAATGTGACACTTAATAACAATAGTAATAATAAAACAGAACTGTATGGGTGTAGCAAAGTTTGAGATAACAAGGAAATGCAAGATTTGCGGTGAGCCATTCGTCGCAAAGACTATCACGTCTTGGTATTGCTCACCAAGATGTTCTAAAGTTGCATTTAAACGCAGAAAAGATGAAGAGAAAAGAAATGAACGTTTGGATGCCATAGCCAAAGCTATTCCCAAAGACCAAGAGTACATCACCGTTCCCGAAGCCTATTCTATGTTTGGCATCAGCAAGGAAACGCTTTATCGTTTAATACGCAAGGGTGTTATTCCAAGTGTTAACATAGGGCAACGCCAAACACGGGTAAGTAAAGAAACGCTTATGAAGATGTACCCTCTAAGGAAGAGCTTGCTTAAGAAGCAGCCCGAGCCCATTCCCAAGCTGTATAGTTTGGAACCAAAGGATTGCTATACGATACAGCAAGCGTGTGAGAAATATCACATGAATGATAGTACACTCTATCTTCAAATCAGAAAGTTTTCAATTCCGACTCGGCAAATCGGTAATTTCGTATATGTGCCCAAGAAGGAAATAGACAACCTCTATAAATAAGCATCCCTATGAAGAAATCTCTATCCCACACCCGTGTTTCCGTGAAACTTCGCAAGGCAGAGTTTCGCAAGGAATGGTATCTTTACATAGAGTCATATCCGGTTATATCCAAAAACGGCGGCAAGCCACAGCGAGTGCGCGAATATGTCAACCGTACTATAACCACTCCGATATGGGACAAAAGCAGAACAGCAAGAACAGCTTCCGACGGAAGTGTAACATATAAGCCGAAACGTGATGTCAATGGTGTCATCCTTTGCAAGTCGGAGCTTGACCAAGAATCATGCATCTATGCAGACAAGGTCAGAGCTATTAGACAAAAGGAATACGATACTGCAGGACTTTACTCTGAATCAGAAGCCTCCTTATTGGAACAGAAAGAGAAATCGCAATGTGATTTCATTACCTATTTCAAGAGTATAATAGATATTCGGCACAGGAATAGTTCTGACTCTATTATCGTAAATTGGAATCGTGTATATGCACTTATGCTCATCTTTACCGACAATCAGCCAATGATCTTTGCCAACATAGACACAAAGCTGGTTGAGGATTTTAGGTTGTTCCTTTTGGATGCTCCACAAGGAGGTAACAAGAAAGGGACAATCTCGCAAAATACGGCTTCCACTTATTTCGCAATATTCAAGGCTGGATTAAAGCAAGCGTTTGTTGATGGATATTTTGTATCTGATATTGCAGCTAAGATAAAAGGTATAAAAGAGAAAGAGGCAAGAAGGGAGCATCTTACATTAGAGGAACTTAACCGATTGGTTTGTACACCATGCGATAATGCCACTATCAAACGTGCAGCCCTTTTCTCTGCTTTGACAGGTCTTCGACATTGCGACATTATGAAAATGACATGGAAGGAGTTGACAAAGGAAGGTATTCACTATCGCATCAACTTCGACCAAAAGAAAACCAAGGGAGTGGAGTATATGCCAATTTCAGAGCAAGCATATGAATTGTGTGGAGCCCCCGGGCATCCAGACCAATTAGTATTTGAAGGTCTTCCTGCCCCATCCTGGATTTCCAAACCCTTGGCAAGATGGATTGAAGCATCAGGAATCACTAAGCATATCACTTTCCATTGCTTCCGCCATACTTATGCTACGCTCCAACTAAGCAACGGTACCGACCTTTTCACGGTGAGTAAGATGTTGGGACACACCAATGTTCGTACAACGCAGAGATACACAAAAGTGGTAGATGAAAAGAAAGAGAATGCAGCCGATGCAATCAAGATAGACTTGGCTGCTATCAAGTAACATATTCACCTATATTATATATGGCAAACATAATTGAAGAAATAATCAAGCGTTTACAAAGAGTAAACCATATCATAGCATCACGAACAAATGTATCAGACATTACATTTGCCGATGCTTGTGTGATAGCACAATTCTATCACGATTATCAGAACACCAACGGCATCATTGATGATGTTGAGAATTTGGCACGTCAAGACGGAAAATTCCTCTATGAAAGCGCTATAGGCTTAAAGAAGGAGGTGGATAAGTTTGTCTCTCTTGATTTGAGTGTTTGGAACGCATTGGATTTCATAAATATGGAGCAGTCTCACTTGAAAGAATATAAAGAGAGATGGGATGCGGCCAAAGATAAAGCAACGAATCTGTGGAGAAAGTATCAAACTGAAAGTAACAGACTTGATATGATGGATTTTAATTCAGAGGACTTCAAGACATTGGATGCACAGTGCGACAATATAAAGTTGGCATACGACAAAGCGCATAGGCAAGGAGAAGAACTATATGGCATATATAGGCAGGAGCAATTGAAGTGTGGACAGGTGCATTATTTTGAGATGCAATTTCTGGAGTTGCTGATTCGTAAAATATCAAAATTAGTAGATGTCATCCTAAAAAATGGAGAACACTTGGAGAAGGAGATATAGACATGATTGATAAATCTTTAATACTGAAAGAAATAGCTCAGTTGAGGGATATTGTCAACCTTGGCGTTTGTGTTGGAATTTATCAGACTTGTAATGGCAAGCAGTTCAAACACATGCCCGCAAGCGACTTCATCAATTTTTTGAATCTCAAATTAGATAAAGCCAAAGTCCATCCACTGCCTCGACAAAAACAACGTATTTGCTATATGTTGTTTGCTGTTTCACACACCATAGCTTTGTCAGATTCCCCAAAACATTGGATTGAAAGTATGTTGGAACTATGCGATATTTCTATGGAATATTACGACAAGCATCATAAAGATTTCCTTAGTGTTGGAGTTTCGGAAAAGAACAAAGAATACAAAGAAATAATAGATGAATCCATAAAAAGAAGTTACTAAGTGTGGATATCCCCACCATTCCACGCTTTTCCACAAAACTTACATTGTTTAACTATTGGCAGATGCGTTATTCACTTATTATCAAGCGAATAGCGCATCTGTCATTTTTATATCCCCACAAAGCCACACATATTGCCACACAAACGTAGATGTACCTTTGCACACAGAAACAAATATTGATAAATATGCAACAAGAAAACATCACGTTTAATGACATGCCTCAGATGTTGGCTGTCATGTATGCCAAACTTAATGAGTTGGGTGATAAGGTGGACAAGCTGATACCACCAAAGAAGAGTGAAGAACAGCAATGGTTCAATGTAGCTGATCTCATAGAGTTTTTGCCTACTCACCCGGCAGAACAGACCATCTATGGTTGGACGAGTGCAAGAAAAATACCATTTCACAAGAAAGGAAAGAGCATCATATTCAACAAGAAAGAAATTGAGGAGTGGTTAAGAGAAGGTACTTATCGAAAATCGGAAGCAGATTTGGAGAACGAAGCCATGGCTTTTATAAACAACAAGCGTTATGGAAGGAAATAAGGAAGAATATATCAGAGTGGGTACTTGTCTGTACAAGATTGCCCAACAACCATTAGCTAACGGTACTTGCACATTGCGTCGCATCCCATGGAGCTTTGGCACTATCCGACAGGATTATGGTAAGAACAATACGCCACCTATTCGGAAATATGACGGTTTTTGTACTGTTCCCAGCCATACCGATTATCATAAAGAGATTGGCGGTTTCTATAATTTGTATGAGCCCATTGACCACATACCATCAGAAGGAGAGTTTCCAGACATTATGAAGCTGATACGCCATATCTTTGGTGAACAATTTGAGTTAGGGATGGATTACATGCAGTTGCTCTATGCCAAACCTACGCAGAAGCTACCAATATTACTATTGGTATCAGAAGAGCGCAATACAGGCAAGACTACTTTCTTGAATTTTCTCAAGGCGGTGTTTGAAGACAATGTAACTTTCAATACCAATGAGGACTTTCGAAGCCAATTTAATGCGGATTGGGCAGGTAAGTTACTTATTGTTGTTGACGAGGTGCTGCTATGCCGACGAGAAGACTCAGAACGCCTAAAGAATTTGAGCACAGCACAGACATACAAGGTTGAAGCCAAAGGTAAGGACAGACAAGAAGTGAATTTCTTCGCCAAGTTCGTTTTGTGCTCCAATAATGAGCTTTTCCCAGTTATCATTGATACCGGAGAGACACGTTATTGGGTGCGCAAGATAATGCCGTTGGAAAGCGATGACACGAACTTCTTGCAGAAGTTGAAAGCGCAAATTCCAGCTTTCTTGTATTACTTGCAACATCGGGCACTATATAGCACTAAAGAGAGTCGTATGTGGTTCAATCCTACGCTTATTCATACGGATGCTTTGGAACGCATCATGCAATGCAACCGCAACCATACGGAGATTGATCTCGTAGAGTTATTGCGCAGCATTATGGAATGTCAGAAAGTGGACAAGGTTTCATTTATACCACAAGACCTGCTGCCATTGCTTTCGATTAATGGGGTAAAGGTGGAATTGTGGCATATTCGCAAAGTAGTGAAGGAGTTATGGCGATTGAAGCCGGCTCCCAATGCCCTGTCATATACTACATACCAATATGACTACTCTAAACCATCTAAGTATGGCGCAATCAATCGGGTTGGACGTTACTATACCGTGACTAAGGAGTTTATAGAATCATTAAACATATAATCCCTGTTGATTTGTTGAAATGATGAAAAGAAAAAGTTAGGTACAGAGGCATAGACACTTATGCTTCAACAAAAGTTCAACAAAGGCTCAACGTCTTTCTCTTTTCATTATATATTCTCAACAATTCAACAGTTCAACAATATAAGAATAATGAATTCACTCGACTATAAGAATATACAGATAGCAGATTTCCTTGCAGAAAAAGGTTATCTGCCGATTTCAAAGAAAGTGGCTAATTGGTGGTATCAGTCACCATTGCATAATGAGAATACTGCATCCTTCAAAGTTAATGTGGATAAAAATGTGTGGTATGATTTTGGTTTGGGTAAAGGTGGTGGACTTACTACTTTGGTCAATTTACTGTACCATCCAAATAACTTTCAGGATTATCTTCATCATCTTAGCGGCATTAGGACTTCGTTTCCCTCAACTCCCAAAACGACAAGGGAATGCTCTGAAGCTTTTAGCAATGTCGAAGTAAAGAGTTTGGGTAATTTTGCCCTGTTGAGATACCTCGGAAAACGTAGTATTGCTCAGCAAGTGGCAAGACAATATTGCAAGGAGGTACATTACCGAAACCACGACAAGAATTACTTTGCCGTAGGTTTTCCTAACCGCTCTGGAGGTTACGAGATTCGTAATGCTTACTTCAAGGGGTGCATCTCACCAAAAGACATTTCGGTCATATCCAAAGGCAACAAAGATTGTCATGTGTTTGAAGGATTCATCGACTTCTTGTCCTATGTGGTATTACATGGAGACTGCGATGCCATTGTCCTTAATTCAGTTATCAATGTTCCCAAGTCAATAGACTACTTGAACAGATATGACACCGTCTCTTGTCATTTGGACAACGACAAAGCTGGACACGATGCCACAGAACAAATCAGAATTTTGTGCAAGGGCAATGTGATAGATGCTTCTGAGGAATATGGAGAAGCTAAAGACTTGAACGAGTTCCTTTGTAAAAGGATGAATAGTCAAGGGAAGGTTCTGAGTTGTGGTTTCAAGCGGTAAATTAGGTTCCTACAATAGTCAAAAACAAGTGTAATCATTTAGGGAAGTTCTTTCGGGAGCAAGTTTGTGTTTTCGATATACGAAAACAGTAGCAATCGGTATATCCGATTGTGCTATTGCCTTTGCCTATCAAGCATATGGCAAAGGTCAATACCTATTGAGAAACTTGCCCCTCAAGAACTGAAATAAGAAAGAATTAAATATAATGGCAAAACATGTTATCAACAATCCAGGAGGGCGCAAGCCTCTCCCTGAAGAGGAAAAGTATGGCAAGCCCATACCAGTTCGTTTCACACCAAAACAGTTTGTCCGTATCAAGCGCAAGGCTGGAGAGATGCCCATAAGTACCTACATTCGTGAAGGCGCACTTCATGCCATCGTGCGCCAACCTGTTTCGAAGGAGTTGATGAAAGAGATAAGAGATTTGAATAATCTTGGAACGAATATCAATACCTTGGTTAAGCTTGCTCACCAAGCAGGGCTTATGACCATTGCAGACAAAGCCAACGAAGCCCTTGATGGAGTCAATGCTATTCTCCATCAAGCTCGTCTTAAAATCAAAGAGAAAGAAGACGAACAAGAAAATCAAAGTTAAATACAAAACACGACAGCATATGTATTGTAAAATACTTCATGGAGCATCATTCGGTGGGCTTATCAACTACATTAACGACCCACGCAAAAATGCGACACTGGTTGCTTCAAGCGACGGAATCAATCTCACGAATAACCAAACTATAACAGATAGTTTCGTGATGCAGGCAGGTTTGAGTGCTCGAAACAAGAAACCTGTAGGACACTTTATCTTATCGTTTTCACCCCATGATGCGCTACGCATCAATGACAGGATGTTAGAGCAAATAGTCAACGATTACTTGAAACACATGGGATATGACGACAATCAATTTGTCGCATTCCGTCATTTCGACAAAGAGCACCCACATGTTCATATCATGGTAAATCGAGTAAACTTTAAAGGCAAATGCACCAAAGACTCACATGAGAAAGACAAGAACATAAAAGTGTGTAAGGAATTGACTGAGCAATATGGCTTATATATCGCAAGAGGAAAAGAGGCTATCAAAGAAAGAAGACTTCGCTCAATGGATGCCATCCGTTATCAGATGTTGCATCGAGTAAGCGAATCGTTGCAAGTCTCACGAAGTTGGAAAGAATTTGAGAATGAATTGTCAAAAGTCGGAATCCGTTTGCGCTTCCGATATAATACTAAGACAAACGGTATAGAAGGAATATCGTTCACTCTTGCTAAGGAAAATATCAGCAGCAAGATGAAACATGACATCTCTTATAGTGGCAAGCAATTGGATTCATCACTCACTCTTGCATGTATCTGCAAGAAACTCGGCAACCCTATAGCTATCGTACATGAACAGGCAAGAGACATGTATGATGATGCTCGGCAAGAATGGTACGACACCCATAATGCCTACGAGGTAAGAGATATAGACAGAGTGTTCCCTGATTTCGATTTACGTTTCCCCTGGCAAGCCCAAGCAAGAATGTATGATGCCCCGCAGATGTGTGGCAACGAACAGACTTTGGAACAAGACTTCTTTGATGAATTGTACCAAGCAGCAGATGACGTTTCCAATATAGGCAAAGAAGCGATTCAAGTAGGACTCACTTCTCTTGAAGCCATTCTCTTTCCTCCATATCAACCTGCCATATCTACAGGTGGTGGAGGCACGTCTTCTAAACTTGGTTGGGGAGATAATGACAAATACAAGAAAAAATATAGCAGTAGAAGTCGCAGCTTCGGAAGAGGCAGGCGTTAATCAAACTTATAAACATCAACAATATGGCTAAATCAAACGAACAGTTAGAGGATATACTTGATGACTTGTCTGTCATCAAAAACAATAATGTCGCAACAGAACAGAGACTTGGTAATATCGAAAATCTATTGGCGAAGTTGGCAGCGAAAGAGGAGGTCGCACCAATAACGCCTCTTGCAAGTACCTCAGCAACTTCTATTCCGTATGACGAGATAAAGAATGCTGTTCATGAAGAAATGGATAGTTACTATAACGCTATGTCTGATTCAGCAGAACTTCTATCGGATAAGACCCTCAAACGTCTGGGGACTATCTTCATTGAACTGTATGTTGAAGAAATAGAAAAATACTTGGAAAAAGACGAAAAGGAAAGAAAGTGCAAACGTAATGTGTATCTGCAAAAGCGAAAAGCGCAAGGCTTAATGACAATTGAGCAAGTAGCAGAATGGGCTCCACAATATTCGTTAGAAATCCAACGGACAATCCGTTACATCGGCATGAAAATCATTGATGAGAATGAATCTGTAGAAAAAGCACATGCGATTTTGAAGATATGGGGCGATGCTTTGCAAACCATCACAAGTCCTAAGCCAGCTCCACCGCCAACCTTGAAAGTATTGTGGCTACATAAGTGGCAACGTTTCAAGGAAAGCACCGACATGTGGGGCATGTTACAATGGTACTTGATAATTCTTGGCCTTTCCGCATGTATTCTCTTTTCAACCTTATATCAAGATTCCGTCATGAAGCGTGATAGGCTCAATCGTGTGTTCTATCGGTATGTCATTAAGGAAGAGAGTGCAAAGAAAGACTATTTGGAATTAGATTCCTTGATGAATATTCGTTGGTACTAAAGAAAATGGAGAGTGTAAATAGATTTATGTTACTACTTTTATTGTAGCTTGACATAGTTCTATTAACACTCTCGAATGTACCCCAGTTCGGGTTCAATAGGGGTGCAAGTGTGTGATATATGCCGAACTCGACAAAGTTAAGCGAAGTCTGTAATTGCACTATTCTCTGAATGTTGTTCCATTCATGATTGAGTGTAACTACATTTTTATACTTTGTCAATATCGTCAAAAGGCAAGGAGTTGAATTTGTCAAAGTCAGAACTAAACAGTTTATCTTGTATCACACGATATTTTTCAAATTCTGATTCTGCGAAATTCTTGGCAAACTCTGCCGATATTTTTCCTGCATCTTGCAATACGGCATCACCACTTGCTTCAAGTATTATGTCGATGCGTTTTGCCCAGTCTTCCATTGTCATAGGCATATGTCGGTTTGCCATTCTTTCTGCAAAGTCAAGAACGCCATTGACTAGTCTGCCCATATCTTCAAGTTCAACTTGTTTCAGATAATTCTTAGCAACGCTTACGTCTGGCTTCACTATCTTTCCATCGGGTGCGTTCTCCCAAGTAGTCATTTCCATGTGTTCTTTCTGTGCATTGGCTCGTTCAACGATAAGTTCTGCTGCTGTATGTCCATGCACAGCATAGTGCATTTTGTTCTGCACTTTTTTATAGAACAAGCGTGTTGTTGGTGCATCCTTGTTGTAATCTATAGCAGTAGCATATATATCTGTGAGTTTCTGATAAAAGCGACGTTCACTCAAACGGATTTCGCGTATCTCGGCAAGGAGATGCTCAAAGTAGTCTTCTCCAATGGACGAACCATTCTCCATGCGCTTTTTGTCAATGATATAGCCGCGCAAAGAGAACTGCCGTATCACATAGGTACACCATTGCCGAAACTGAGTAGCACGGATTGAGTTAACACGATAACCCACAGAAATGATAGCATCAAGGTTATAGAACTTTGTCATGTAGTTCTTGCCGTCCGCAGCAGTTACCGAGTTTTTCTCGGTAACTGAGTTTTCATCCAATTCGCCACATTTGAAGATTTTTTTCAAATGTAGTCCAATGTTATCTGTAGAGCAGTCGAAAAGCATAGCCATTGCTTTCTGTGATGCCCATATAGTCTCGTCTTTGTAGAGAACCTGTATTCCATGTTCCTCTCCCTCTGCTATAAAAGTCAGGAATTCTGCTGTGCTATTTCTTATTACTTTCAGATTTGCCATATATACTTATTTTTGCTTTAAATAGAATCGTACCATCCGTATCTTTTCCAATCGTAGAAGCATATAAGTCTTCTCATGTGGGTTGAATAGTTGCTTCTTTTAATTAGATATTTATTAAAAAATAATTTTATAAAATCCCTTAAGGAATCCATTTCGTCTTCTTGAATATTTAAATAAGGAATTAGAGCGATTGCTTTCCACTCATGTTCCTTATATTTTTTTATTGCTTCATCCAAACTTAATTGTTTGTCTTCAATAGAGAAATTATAAGATTGAAAATCTTTTAGCGAAAAAAGTGGAATGTTAATTCCAAGTTGGTTATTATCATAATCAGCTTTTGAGTTTATTCCAATTTTTGACAGATACTTGTATATGGGCAGAAACGATGTTTTTTGCCCTCCACGACGAATGTTTGGAATGCTTTTCGTTAGAACTTGAACAGCATCCAAGTCCTTATCATCTATAATATCTTCTAGAATGTTTATAGCCTTCAATCCAGTATACCCGATGGCCGATTTGTACTTGGCAACAGCTCCAAATCCATATACAACTTGAATATTTGAATTCTGGTCAATCTTCTCTCCTGGAAGAACATATAGCTGCTTTTCTGGCTTTTCTGATACTATAATATTGTAAAATTGTTTTTTGTATTCACGCAAAAGATTTGCAGGAATAGAGCGTTCATACTTACTGAGGCATTCAAACACTCTCAAATAATTATTAGTTTCTATTCTTGTTACGGGTAATACAATATCTTTATTTAGCGATATGCTATGGCTATCAATTTTAAAAACCTCTGTATCGGAAATCTGCCAATCTACAAATATTAAATTATCTCTTAGTTTGTCCAAATTCTTTTTGTCCATACAACAGACTAAAGAACGTAAAAGATCCATTATATTCATATCAGATATTGAGTACCCCATAAAGACTATAGGATGTTCAATAAAAATGGTTATCATTTTGGCAGCCAAATAGGCATTTTTTTTCGTTGTAATCTTTGTAGTCAGATTCTGTGAGAATCATACTTGAGGGTTTCCTTAAGCATCCATGTATTTTATAGATTTCTCCGATGCTGAATGTAGGAGCAAAAATCAATTCTTGTTGTCCTATATACGGAGTGAATTTAGGAAACAATCTTTCAGCCGTGTCATCCCAATTTGTAGTTATAATACCATCAATACACAGATTCTTAAGCACATCAATCTCTTCTGCATATTGAGGTGGAAAGTCTTCCAATGATTTCGACTTTAGATAATCAGCTATTTTAATTTTGAGTAATATACTTTGATCAGTTATGTCATCTGCATATCTCTTCTTGGCTTCATCCGTTTCTGGTAGATTCCAAAAGTTGGTCGTTAAGTCTTTTGCTATATGTGTAGCAATTATAGGCAGACTATCCGTGTTAAGCACGGAAAAATACTGATTAATATGTTTAGGAGCAAACATTTCAAGAATACCACGCCAATCAGGTGTATTTATATAGTGACGAGAAAATCCCGAGCCTAAAAAAAGGAACGGGGCTTGTTTCTTTGAAATCAACTTCTGTACCAATTCTTCTTTTGTCATAATACAACCCATTTATTTTTTATATAGAAAACCTAATGCTTTTTACACTCTATCAACAACATTCTCCAAGTTATTCAGCTTTACTAGCATAAATGCCATACGCTCATTTCCCCAATATTTATTAGGGATGTCTTTGACATTGAACAGCATCTTCTGTAAATCGGCATCTGTTTCACTTGGCTTCCTTATTCGAATCATGAAATATGCAGACTGGCTCGGAGTGTCGGGATAACTTTCTTTTTCCAGCTTATCCTTTGTCCACACATCATGTCTTGTGCGGACAATCTTGCACAGATGACCCACAAACTTTTCTCCTTTGACATATAAAAGCAGATACTTCGCCTGATTCCATGGAGAGTCAGCGACTTTATCCAAAGGTATGTTATACCAGAGTTTATCAAATGTCCATTGGCGTTTCTCTTCACTACCCGCAATTGCTACCATCACCAAATCATTAGGCAACATTCCTGCCTTTTCATCTTCGGTAACATATGCTAATGTGCGTTGTGGCTTGGCTTTCGCCACATGGGTATCAGTTGTCGAATATTTCATCAAGATGTCATTCAGATGCTCTCGCAATAAGGTATCGCTGTTGGGCAGCAATGGAAATGCACCAATATTCACGCTCTCCACACTCGCACTGTAATAACGCTTCTTGATATATTCATCGCTGCCACGACCAGGAAAGAGAATGTAGCCACCGATTATCTCCTTCGAGCGGTATGGCTCATGCTCTTTGCTGTAATAGATAGCGTCACGGTAACGGTGCATCTGGTTGATGGCATCTGTAGGCGGATAGTCACCGCCAGGCATGCCTGCATTCTCGGCAATATCCTGCTGTTCAAAATCCTTGTCAAGCTTCTTGTCGTTGATAACACGATACTTCGCATCATACAAGTATGTCAGTACGATTTCTCCAGATGCCTTGCGGATGTTGAGGACAATGTCGGGACGTTGCTCCGTTGTCGCGGTGTTGATGCCCATACCATATTCGTCCTTGCCGCTTGTGCGGTTGAACGTGTGCTGATAGTGAAGCGCGACCACGTCTGCCTCATGTGCTGCAAGTTGCGCCTTGCGTTCGTCCGTGTCATTCTCCTCCGCTTTCGGATAATGATATTCTACAATGTGTTCCAAAGAGGAATCGGTAAACGGGTTGAGCAGAGAACCCTTAGGTTCGGTTATCAGTTGCTCATGTGACGGTTTGTTATGGTCAATGCCCATAGCGTCAGCCACAAGTCTCTTCATCTTGATGAAGCACCACAACTCATATATTTCCCATATCTGCAAAGTACCAATGTTCGCCGCTCCATTATAAAGGTCGATACCTCGCTTCAGTTTGAGCCAGTCTTTGTATATCTGTTGGTAGCCTAATCGGCTTTGCAGCACAAGGCTCTCCTGCTTCATTCCGTCAAAGCGCCCCACAGTTTTGAAGAACGGATGTTTCGACAGCCTTCTTAGTGAGTCTTGATAGTCAGTCCACATCTGTCTGTGGCGTTCTGACAGTTCTTCTTGAGAGGAGTCGAGTATGGTCGCTATTATTGAAGAAAGCCGACGCCCGATGCTTTGGAGGGTATGTTTCACGAAGCGATTTTCCATCGTGTCGTGTGTGGAACGCACTTCGTCAAAGCCGAAGTAATGCTCTTCCAGTTTGCCTTCCTTCTCAATTTCTCCATATCGCTCCTCCATTGCAGGTGTCCAGAACTTGATTTGCTCCGCTTTTCTTGATGTGCGGAAGTTTACAATCTGCGAATGTGGATTCTGTATCACACGCTTCACGTTCTTCACATAGTTGTCCACCACGCTTTGGAATGCAGCCATCCATGTAGCATCGGTATTAATCTTGCCTCGGCTGAATTGTTGAAGCGTGATGCTAAGATAGCGATAGATTACGTTTTCGTATTCCTCGTTGACCTCTCGCAGAAGCGACTTGTAATCGTTCTTGGTGTCGAGTTTTGGCGATACCACGTCAAACGTGACAAAACTTTCCTTACGGATTCCATTTTTATGATACGAAAAGTCGAGTTTGAACACTCCTGGCTCATTCAAGAAATCCAATTCTCCCGTAAGAGATTTCTCCTCCCTTCCGTTCAATTCCTCATCTACGAAGAAACTTTCCTCCACATCTTTGCGCACATGGCGTATTTCCGGCACAGAGTCTTTATCCACTCCGTGGAAGAGCAGACGAACCTGATATTTGCAAGTCTCATAGACCACTGGCCATAGACCATTCCATGCCTTTCCGCTTTCAAGTCTTGTTTCCTCTTCATCGTCAGTCTTCTTTCCTGTTATCGGACTGTAAAGGCAAAGCCTACACTCGTCTTTCGAGGTATAACGGCAATATGACTCTGGCGCATCAATATCGGGATTGTCTCTCCTTGCATAATTGATGCGCCCCTTGAAGCGTTCCCACGAATAGCCGATGTCCAGTGTGCGGACAATTACTTCATAGTCGGGGTGTACGAACCTTAAAACCTCTGTCTGCATAAGCCTGTCCTATACGATTATGGCCAGAAGCGAGTGAACTCCTGATTATTCAGTCGGTCAATCATTTCCTGTATTTTCTCTTTCGCTGTTTGTTGGCACTCTTTGACAGTTCCTGTTTTTTCTTCTGTATCGTCATTCTCAGATGCGGCTTCAGCCGATGATTCTTTGATGTCTGGCGCAATATCCTTCAACCATTCCAGTCGATTGTCATACGATACGCCAGCTTTTGCCTTATATCCTCTTGATATAGCGAACATTTCCGCATCGCCTTCAACACGTGGCAAAATCTTCATCAACAGAATGTTGTTTACGGATGCAGCGATGGCTTCGTCCAAGCCCATGCCTTCATCGAGCATAACACCAACCATTATGGTCAGCTCGTTCAGCACACGATAACTGACCATGAAGGGAGTTCCCTTCAATGCCAAGTTGATTTCTTCCAGACGCGAGTTCGGGATAAGGATTGCGTAAAAAATAGGGTAAAACGAGCTAAAATAGTTCGTTTTACCCTTTGCTAA
>ENA-UPWO01000216-UPWO01000216.1-human-gut-metagenome-genome-assembly--contig:-NODE-216-length-39306-cov-95.340029_pt1 | contig 39306 bp, 33 predicted proteins | sample MGYA00250056_ERZ773388 | MGnify/ENA primary metagenome ERZ773388 (study PRJEB29103, sample SAMN06112004) | human gut metagenome | biome: human gut; feature: ankylosing spondylitis patient; material...
GTCTGGGCATCGGTGATGTAACCCAGCCTCTCTGCCCTGCCGTCATCAAGGCGATGCACAAGGCTGTAGATGAGATGGCTGAGCAGGCTTCTTTCAGAGGCTACGGTCCGGAGCGAGGCTACGACTTCCTCCGCGAGGCTATCATCAAGAACGACTTCCTGCCACGTGGCATTCATCTCGACGCCAACGAGGTATTCGTAAACGATGGAGCCAAGAGCGATACGGGAAATATCCAGGAGATTTTGAGATGGGATAACAACATCGGCGTTACCGACCCGATTTATCCGGTTTATATAGACTCTAACGTGATGATAGGTAGAGCGGGAATCTTCGAGAACGGCAAGTGGAGCAATGTAACCTACATGCCTTGCGATGAGAGCGATGACTTCATCCCTCAGATTCCAGACCACCGTGTGGACATGATTTATCTCTGTTATCCAAACAACCCTACGGGTACGGTCATCTCGAAAGAAGAACTCAGAAAATGGGTAAACTATGCTATCAAGAACGAGAGCATCATCCTCTATGATGCAGCCTACGAGGCATATATCACCGACCCATCAATTCCTCATTCTATCTACGAGATTCGTGGAGCCAGAAAGGTAGCGATAGAATTCCACAGTTATTCGAAGACTGCCGGATTCACCGGTGTGCGTTGTGGTTACACCATCGTTCCTAAAGAGTTGAAGGCAAAGACATTGGCAGGTGAGGAAGTGGCATTGAATCCTATCTGGGACCGCCGCCAGTGCACCAAGTTTAATGGTACAAGCTATATCAGCCAGCGTGCTGCCGAAGCCATCTACACCCCAGAGGGTAAGGAACAGGTGAAGGCAACCATCAATTACTATATGGAGAATGCCCACTTCATGAGAGCAGAGCTCCAGAAACTCGGCTTGAGAGTATATGGCGGTGAGAATGCACCTTATCTCTGGGTGAAGACGCCAAACAACACGCCAAGCTGGAAATTCTTCGAAGAGATGCTTTATGGTGCCAGCGTAGTCTGCACTCCAGGTGTCGGCTTCGGTCCATCGGGCGAAGGCTACATCCGACTCACCGCCTTCGGCGAGCATGAGGACTGCAAGGAAGCCATGGAGAGAATTGCCAAATGGCTGGGAAAATAAACGTTCCAACAGATTATAAAAACATTGAAAATCAGAAATTTTAAATTATATAAGGTATGAGCAACTTAAGATTTGAAGCTGTTTCAGAGGCTTCCAAGAGAAAGCCTGTTGAGGTAACCGCTCCTAGCGAGCGACCAAGTGAATTCTTCGGAAAGAAGGTATTCAACCGACAGAAGATGTACAAGTATCTCCCTGCAGATGTCTATGAGAAACTGGTAGACGTCATCGACAATGGAGCTCGTCTCGACCGTAACATCGCCAACGCCGTAGCCAAAGGCATCAAGCAGTGGGCTGACGAGAATGGCGTAACCCACTACACCCACTGGTTCCAGCCACTGACAGAAGGTACTGCCGAGAAGCACGATGCCTTCATCGAGCATGACGGCAAGGGTGGTATGATCGAGGAATTTTCAGGCAAGTTGCTCGTTCAGCAGGAGCCTGATGCTTCTTCATTCCCATCTGGCGGTATCCGCTCTACCTTCGAGGCTCGCGGTTACTCTGCATGGGATCCAACATCGCCTGTATTCATCATCGATGATACACTCTGTATCCCTACCGTCTTCATCTCTTATACAGGTGAGGCTCTCGATTATAAAGCTCCATTGCTCCGTTCATTGCACGCTGTAAACGTAGCAGCAACAGAGGTTTGCCACTACTTCAACCCAGATGTCAAGAAAGTTATTTCCAATCTCGGTTGGGAGCAGGAGTACTTCCTGGTAGATGAAAGTTTGTATGCAGCACGTCCTGACCTGATGCTGACAGGCCGCACCCTGATGGGTCACGATTCGGCAAAGAACCAGCAGATGGACGACCATTATTTCGGCGCCATCCCAGAGCGTGTTCAGGCATTCATGAAGGATTTGGAAATCCAGGCCCTCGAGCTCGGTATTCCTTGCAAGACCCGTCACAACGAGGTAGCACCAAACCAGTTTGAGTTGGCACCTATCTTCGAGGAGACCAACCTTGCCGTTGACCACAACATGCTCCTGATGAGCTTGATGAAGAAGGTAGCTCGCCATCACGGTTTCCGCGTACTTCTCCATGAGAAGCCATTCGCTGGCATCAACGGTTCCGGCAAGCACAACAACTGGAGTCTGGCTACAGATACCGGCATCCTGCTTCATGGTCCTGGCAAGACACCAGAGGATAACCTCCGTTTCGTAGTCTTCATCACAGAGACTTTGATGGGTGTATACAAGCACAACGGTTTGCTCAAGGCATCTATCATGAGCGCTACCAATGCACATCGTCTGGGCGCCAACGAGGCACCTCCAGCAATCATATCTTCATTCCTCGGCAAGCAGCTGACCGACCTTCTCGAGCACATTGAGAAAGCCGACAAGAAGGATCTCTTCACCGTAGCTGGCAAGCAGGGCATGAAGTTGGATATCCCTGAGATTCCAGAGTTGATGATTGATAACACCGACCGTAACCGTACATCTCCATTCGCCTTCACCGGTAACCGTTTCGAGTTCCGTGCTGTTGGTTCTGAGGCTAACTGTGCATCAGCAATGATCGTATTGAACACAGCTGTAGCTGAGGCTTTGACCGACTTCAAGAAGCGTGTGGATGAGTTGATTGCCAAGGGTGAGGACAAGACATCTGCCATCATCGATATCGTTCGTCAGGATTTGAAGACCTGCAAGCCTATCCGTTTCGACGGCAATGGTTACTCAGATGAGTGGGTAGAGGAAGCAGCTAAGCGTGGTCTGGACTGCGAGAAGAGTTGTCCAAAGATTTTCGAGCGTTATCTCGACCCTGCGTCTATCAAGATGTTCGAGGATATGGGTGTCATGAAGAAGAACGAGCTGGAAGCCCGCAACGAGGTGAAATGGGAGACCTACACCAAGAAGATTCAGATTGAGGCTCGTGTAATGGGCGACTTGAGCATGAACCACATCATCCCTGTGGCTACTCACTATCAGAGTCAGTTGGCTAAGAATGTGGAGAACATGATTGACATCTTCGGCGACGAGGAAGGCAAGAAGTTGACAGCCCGCAACATCAATATCATCAAGAAGATTGCCGAGCGCACTCAGATTATCGAGACCGGTGTTGAGGAGTTGGTTAATGCCCGCAAGGTAGCCAACAAGATTGAGAATGAGCACGATAAGGCGATAACTTATCATGACACGGTAGCTCCAAAGATGGAGGAAATCCGTTATCAGATTGATAAGTTGGAGTTGACAGTAGCCGATGAGCTCTGGACCTTGCCTAAGTATCGTGAACTCCTGTTCATCCGCTAATCAGCAATGTCTTCCAACATAAGACATATTTCTGACAGATAAAAAAAACAAAGCTCTAACAAGAGCTACTCTTCATCAGATATAACAATTGAACGATCAATCTATTTCTTTTATTGGTTGTTTAAGTTTGCGCGGAGTGTGGTTGTGAAATCACGCTCCGCTTTTTTATTTCCTGATTTACATAAACAAAAAACAGACCGACATGAACGCTTGTTCACATCGGCCTGTTTACTTTTTTACCTTTTTACTTTTTTACCTTTTTACTCTTTTACCTTTAAAAGATTGATTGTCTGTGTTTTTCCCGTGATGCCTGTTACCACGGCGATTCCATTGTCACGAATCTCCACCTTCTCATATTTGGCATCAACAATCACTTTTCCTTTCAATGTCATAATGCCCCAATGTCTGGGAATCTCTTCAAAGGCGCAATAGGCACCAACAGGTTGCGCTATACTGCAGTAGAAGGGTGGCACGATAACTTTACCATCTACCTTCACGCCCCATTTCTTTCCTGACTGATACAATTCCACATGTCCAGCCTCCGACTTCTCATGCAAAAGAAGCATCTCGTTTGCTTCCATTTCCTTCTTTTGCAACATCGCCTCATGATAGTATTTCTTGCCAAGGCGAGGCATCACAAAATTCAAATCTTCATTTTCATTCTTTGGATGATTGCATCCTATATAAGTCTTCTTCAAATGTGAATCCACCAGGTAGTAGTCCTCTTTGCTGTCCATGACAACGATACGTTCACCATACAGGACTGCACATAACCAATACACATGTTCGTAATCATTACGCAGAAAACATACATTCCTGCTCTCTTCATTGCTCATGCGCATCTTCCCTTCATCACCCTCACAATAGTACCATACCTGACAACCGGGAACAGAAGGTCTGAATCTGAATATCATATAGTACCCATAATTCAGAAAATCATATTGTGAAGGATGATAGGGCAGAGAAAAATCTTCTTGGGTTCGAGACATGAAGATGTCGTTATATTCTATAAACTCCCATCCTTTTATGTTGACAACATGGGGAGCTTCTGCTACGTTAGTGCCATCGTCGATGACAGCTTTTGCCAACAGGTCATAATAGCATTTCGCCTTTCTGCGAGGTCGGTAGAACAGGATGTTGCCATCCAACAGCTTCATGTCATAGTAATCGCCTGGCTCCAAGACCTGTTCTCCTTGTCGGTTCACTACCGTCATCTTTCCATCAGGCAGTTTGATGATGGCAAACTCCCCTTTGCTATCTACAAACTCACGATACTGTAGTGTTTGGAGCAATTCTTCATGGCTCATCACCATCATCATTTCTGAGTCTGGATGAATCTGAATATCGTCTTGCTTCTCGTTCATCAGGAAAAACTCTCTATCCTTCGGAGTCTCCTTTCTCTTGCCAACTTTCAGCTTTCCCTCGAACATAGCATTCCAGTTCCATACTTGCGAAGGCAACCCAAACACCCGATACAGTCCCACATTATCTATAATCACGCAGTTCTTCTTTCCCTTAGCCACTCGCAATCCACGTCCCACCATCTGCAGATACTTGGCAAGTGACAATGTAGGTCGTGCCAACTGTACAAACTCCACATCCGGGCAGTCAAATCCCTCCGAGAATATGTCCACATTCACCAGCACTTGGATAGGAGCAAGCCCATCAGCAGGTCGCAAGCAAGTAGCACCCAGTCTATCGCCAACTCCATCAGCAGCCCGCAAACAAGTAGCAACAAGTCTATCGCCAACTCCATCAGCAGCCCGCAAACAAGTAGCACCCAGGCGGTCCCATCCCGCACAATCTGGCGAGGGCTTTGATGCCCCGCCAACCTTAGAGCGTAGCGGTTCCGAGCACCGAGTAGGGCGGTTTCCTCCCTCTCCCCTGAGGGTGAGAGGGTCGGGGTGAGAGGTGGAGCCCTCTTTAATGGTAAAGAGGGACGGGGTGATTTTAGAAAAAACCTCTTTGGAAAGAGGAATGGGGTGATTCGAAAAAGAAGTATTAGAAGAAGCTTTGAACCTTTCAATAAGTTCTTTTCGTAAAGAACTTGGCGTTTTACTATCAATAGCAACAGCCGCTATGCCGTGTTCTCTGTAGAACTCGGCAATAGCATTAGCATGCCTGATATTGATAGCATACACGATGCCCTTTCTGTCTTTACCAAATTCTTCCAAGCTCCGATAGAGCCTTTCGATGCTCGGTTTCTTATTCAGCAACATATCCATTTCCTTGTTCTGGTAGTCACCGTCTGCCCCTCGCTTCTGCAAGGAGTCGATGAGCCGTTGCGTCACACCATCCGATTTGATGCTCACAAAATCGTATGTTGCCAATCTTCCCTTGCTGATAAACTCAGGAACACTCCACGACTGCACCAAGACATCAAACAAATCCGTGAATCCCTTACCATTCAATCGGCAAGGAGTAGCCGTCAGTCCCAGAAACTTAGCATTTGGGAATCTCTCCCACATTTCCTTATAGGTCTTGGCAAGGGCATGGTGCGCCTCGTCAATCACTATCATCCCCGGTTCTTCCTCTATCTCGTCATAGTGTTTCGACAACCATTGTATCGACACAGCCTTGATAGGAACATTGAATGCGCTAGCCGACAAACAATCTGGCGAACACTCAGACGCCTCCTTTGATGCGCCAGCCGACAAACAATCTGGCGAGACCTTTGATGCCCCAATAGCACCCAGGCGGTCCCATCCCGCACAATCTGGCGAGACCTTTGATGGTCCGCCAACCTTAGAGCGTAGCGGTTCTGAGCACCGGAGGGCGGTTACATCCCCGCTTCCTGAGGAAGAGGGGCTTGGGGAGAAAGTGGAGCCCTCTTTGGAAAGAGGGACGGGGTGATTCGAAAAACTGAAATTCAAAAGAAACTTATTCAAAGTGTCTTTTATCTGAGAAACCAACTCCCTTCTATGGGCAACAATCCAAACATTGCAATTGGAATGTTCCCTCAAAAACGATTCTACGACCGAAGCGAGTAGAACCGTTTTTCCCGTACCCGTTGGCATTTGTGCCATCACGGACCGATGAAGGCGCAACGCCTTCTCAATCCGTTCCTTCATATCCTCTTGGTAATCAAAAAGCTTAATATTCTTCATATAAAAGCATATAATGAATATAGCGTCCCTGCTATATTCCAAGCAGTGACACCTATCAGTATGTTAAAAAGTAAGATGGTATCTTTTTTAAAATTCAAAAAAAAGAAAAGTCAAAAAGACGGGCAGAGCTTCATCAAAAGCCCTGCCAATCTTAAAGTATATAATTAAAAATCTAAATTCTTATCCTTTTGTGTTTTCCAGATATTAGGCAATTGAAGTCAATTTCTTCAAATCATAGTACATCAAACGAGTGTGCAAAGTCTTTGCTACGTCATAGCCAAGATTTTCCGCTTCTTGCTGTTCCGTAGAAAACAAAAACAGGAACTCATTCTTTTGGTAAAAGCCAAGAGGTGCTTCATTATTGTAAGCATCAACAATCAAAAACCCGCTTTTTCCAAAATGGCACGAGCTTCAGCAACTTTTGCAAAGAAGTCCACACGATTATTATTATTCATAACTTCTTCCGCTCTCTTCACAAAGCGAGCTGCTTCTTCACCTCGTAGAGTCGGTATCACTTTAATATCTATTGCCATAATCTTCTCCTTTTAAACATTTAATTCTGCCGCCAAAGTTACGCTTTTTTCTCGAAACCACCAAGAAAATCAAAAGAAATCTGCAACTTATCATCAAATTGCTACAAAATCAACTATAAACAATAAACTATTAACTGTAAACTATAAACTGCTATTCCCTACCTCAGCAAGCTATAGTAAGGCGGTCCCATCCCGCACAACCATGGCGAGGGCTTTGATGCCCCGCCAACCTTAGAGCGTAGCGGTTCTGAGCACCGGAGGGCGGTTACATCCTTCCTTCTGAGGAGGAAGGCTTGGTTAGAGGTGGAGCTCTCCTTGCAGGAGAGACGGAGAGGTAGAAAATTCAGTACTGTAGGGCGGTTTCCTTCTTCTCGCCTGAGGTTTCTGTCCCCCGCTAACGGGGGAACCGAAGGGGGTGTAAAGACCATTGAAGAAGACCGAGATGAGAGGTGGAGCCTTCCTTAAGGGTAAGGAAGGTTTCTGTCCCCTAGAAGGGGAACCGAAGGGGTCTTAAAGACTATTGAAGGTAGGTTTTCGAAAAACGGGCTACTAGGCTCCATCCCCGAAAAGTAGCTTAATTAAAAAGGAGAGAGGGAGCCGTTCGCCCGTAGATCTATTATCTTATTCCATGAATCTTCTTCCATACAGCAAACCAAGTTCTGAACAATGGTTCGCTCAATGCCTCAGTAGGATAATGCTTCACGAATCTGAGATTCCTGAGATTCATTCTGAAGTAACGGTGAATCTTACTTTCACCGACCTTACTTCCCATCCTATCATCATACTGCCCGAAGTTTCCTCCTCTCATGATTTCATCAAGCAAAAACCTACCTTCCTTTTCATCCATCGGAGCTATCATCCTATCTTCTGATAGCCCGAATACCTCATGCAACACATACATCACAGCCTGGGCAAACTTCCATAATCCAAGATATTTCAATTTATGCCGTAAGGCATCCAAATCTGTGTTAATCTGTGTCATCTGTGGGAGACTTTTATTAGAATCCGTGAGATTTGTGAGATCCGTGTGCCACTTCACTAACACAAAATAGTAATCCAGAAGCTGTCTCAACCCGATACCCTCCGTAAAGATATGCCGATAGAGATGTGAAAGTATATATATGACATTGAAGCTCGTCGTTGGCACTGTAATTTCCCCATATCCATCTGGTAATGTAACGACATTCGAACATTGCAAATCCATCACCTCCTTAAACCATTTCTGCATTCTCCTATTATGAATCGGATAGAATATATACGAAGGAGTAAAATGCACCTCTATCGCCGTCTTCATCACAGGAAAATCAACATGATGATACCGCATTACCTGATTCGGACACACCTTATTTATATATTGCATCACTCGTTTTCTGCCACCAGCGAGATAGATATCTATGTCCCCGGGCGTTCGCATATAAGGGTCGGGATAAAGCAACGCATTCCCCTGCCCCTTCAAGATGCAGTTAGCAAAGCCCTTGTTCTCGAAGTTCTTGCAAACTTTCACGGAATCCTGAAACAGTCTGATATTCTGCTTTCGAATCATTTCCGCCATCACCATCCATTGCATCAGCAGCTTCTGCTCTGGCGCCAACTCCTTTGGCAACCGCTGGATACCATGAAACAGCACACCAAGCAAAGCCTGCTTCTGGGCGATAGCATATAGCTCCTTCCAATCCGCCTCCTTCAAGGAATCAGGAATATCCTTGGCAGAACCAATGCAGAATCGCAAGAAATCAAAGAAAATCTTTTGTTGTTTCAACATAAAGTTGTACTTTTGCACGCATGAAGCAAGCCATACGCATCATATTATCCTACATAGCAGCTATCATCCTTCTTCCGATAGCCTTGCTATGTAAGTTCTTCCGAAGAAAGTAATCCTACTTTTTTCGGAAAGGATCCTTGTATATTCCCAAGAGCTGCTTACCGAAGTAATAGAAGAACTGCATATCATCCACGAAGTAACGCTTGAAGAGACGCTTAGGTTCCATGCAGAAACGATAAAACCATTCCAATGCAAGTTTTTGGAAAATCTTAGGAGCTCGTTTGATGTTTCCAGCTTCAAAGTCTATAGTTGCCCCCAAAGCCATAAATACATCAATGTTAGGCAACTGATCCTTATACTTATAAATCCATTTAGTTTGTTTTGGATTTCCCAAACCAACTAAAACCACATTAGCAGACGATTTACTAAGCATATCCACTATATGCTGGCATTCCTTCTCATCCTTCTCAAAACCAAAAGGAGGAGAATAAGTTCCAACAATAATGCTTCGTCCAATACGTTTGTTTATTTTTTCTTTAGCTACATCAGCAACACCTTCTTTTGCGCCAAGTAAGAAAACCTTAATATTATCATCCTTGGCATGATAATCGCAATACATTGGGAAAAAGCTAGATCCAGGAATAGCCTCTTTCAATGGTTTGCCTGCAATAGAAGACATTAACTTAACCACCTTACTGTCACAAATAGAGAATTCTGCTTGTGAAGCATACTCATGAAACTCTTTATCATGCTGATGCTTCATAATATCGTCGATATTTGGAGTGACAAGAACTCCATGGGTTAAATTCTCCAGCAATTCTTGAGATGAGAGATTGTCAATTCTCACATTTAATAAATGAATAGATTCCATATATTATCTTTCTATTTATAGATAAGAATTTGATTCAAAACTTCTATTAAAGCACCTGCTTTATTCTCTTCCACCTTGATGCTCTTCTTCACCCCAGCATTCTCGCCTGCTTCCACATCACGATGACTATCACCAATCATATAAGATTCTGACAAATCAATGTTGAAGTCTTTAGCTGCCTGCAACAGGAGACCAGGCTTTGGTTTGCGACAATCGCAATCTATTTTGTATTCTGGGCGTTCTCCTTCGAATCCCTTGTCTGGATGATGAGGGCAGATATAAATGCCATCAACATAAGCTCCTTCTTTACCCAAGAGGGTTGCCATTTTCTTGTGTATCTCATTGAGTTCTTCCCATGTGACCTCTCCTCTTGCTATCACAGGCTGGTTTGTGACAACAATTGCCAAATATCCACTTTGGTTAATAAGCTTAATTGCCTCAGCTACTCCTTCAATCAGTTCAAAGTCATCTATATTGCGAAGGAATCCCACATATTTATTGATTGTTCCATCACGGTCAAGGAATATGGCTTTCTGCTTGTTGGTAAGATTCTTTGCCTGAACAACACCATTTTTATAATCAGCCTCCACTTGATGGAAACGTTCGGGTGTACCCATGTCCTTTACATATTCAGGACTGTCATAACAGAACATCATGTTTGAGCCACATAGAGGTTTGAGTATCTGTCGGTCTAAGTCAACCTTTCCTTGTGGGAATCCAGACTCTTTGTTGATTTCAAGAGATTTCAAACTAATATCCAAAACCTTGGGATCTATCACGTGAAGACCAGCATTCACACGATTGTCATACCATTGTGGACGTTCGTCTTCCTTGGCAAGCCATTTCTCTACATGACCGTTTTCATCAGCAATGATCAATCCACTATCGTATGGATGCGAATTAGGGTGAGTAAACAGAGTAACAAGACCTCCATGATTCTGATGGAATGCAACCATACGATTGAAATCAACATCGAAAGCCGCATCCGCATTCAAGAGAAGGAAAGGCTCTTCACCTATTTTTTTCCTCAATCTAAACAAAGCACCAGCATTGCCAAGAGGAGACTCTTCTACAAAATAATCTATCTTTGCACCAAACTGACTGCCATCTCCAAAATAGGCAATAATCTTGTCGGCTAGATAACCTACGGTCAAAATGATATCTTTAAAACCTTGCGCACAGAGAGATCTTATTTCTCTTTCAAGGATAGGCATACCAGCCACTGGTATTAGTGGCTTTGGTATGTTAGGAAAAAGTTCAGCGATACGGGTTCCTCTACCGCCCGCCATAAGTACTACTTTCATACGAGTTTAGTTTTGAACACGAATCTCTCGAATAACACGAATTGATATAAATCCGTGCGATTCGTGTGATCCGTGTTAGTTTATCAATTTCCAAAGAACTTTTCTTCCAACATCAAGCACAAGCAATGATATACAGGAAGATGAAGTTCCTGAATCTTATAAGTCTCAGTCTCAGGAACATGGATACAAACATCTGCGAATGTTTCCAACTTGTTTTCGTTCTGACCAGTCAAGCCTATTACCTTCAATCCCTTAGACTTTGCTGCTACTGCGGCATAAAGAACATTTTTACTGTTACCAGAAGTTGAGATGCCCAAGAAGACATCACCAGCTCTCCCCAAGCCATTCACCTGCTGGGCGAAAATCAAAACCGGAACGGCATCATTCATAAATGCTGTCGTCAAAGAAGGTTCCCCTACCAATGAGATAGCAGGAAGTGAACCTTGCAAATGATCAGCCAACACAGTTCCCATCTCCGCATCAATCTGCATGAGTCTGTCAATCTGCGCTGCATAAATCTTGCGTTTCAGTCTAAACTCTTTCATCAACTCGCCCACGATATGCTCAGAGTCAGAAGCAGAGCCGCCGTTGCCTGCTACGAGCAATTTGCGACCTGCCGCATAAGCTTCCTCTAATACCTGATATGCCTTCAAAATTTCCTCCTTACAGCTATCCAACTGCGGATAACGCTGCACCAGTGTTTCAATATGCTTTTCCATGAAGATTTACCTTTTTACTCTTTTACATTTTTACCTTTCAAAGCAGTAACATCGTCTGTTGGATAAATCTTCCAGCCATGAGCACCGCCATCAGAGAACTGGAATGGCATCACAAAGCCATTAAGTTTCTTCAATGCCTCTTCCACTTCCTTCTTACGGGTAGGCTCAACCACAAACATGATGAAACCACCACCACCAGCGCCAGATACTTTACCAGCCTTAGCACCAGCAGCCATCGCAACATCCATAGCCTCCTGAATGATAGGATTGGTGATGTTATTTGCCATCTTCTTCTTATTCTCCCAACCTTCGCGGAGAATATCAGCAAATCCATCAATATCACCCTTCAAGATCGCAAGTTTCATATCCTTGGCGCTCTGCTTAATCTTGTGCATAGCTTCCACAGCATCATTGTCACCATGAGAGGTATTCTTCTTCTGTTCCTCAATGATAGCAGCACTACTACGGCTCTTACCTGTAAAGTAAAGAAGCATACTGGCCTCTAACTCATCGATAATCCATCGCTTAATCTTCAAAGGATTTACGATGACAATATCATTCTGCAAGAACTCCATATAGTTGAAGCCACCGAAAGCTGCAGCATACTGATCCTGCTTACCACCAGACAATCCCAGATCCTTACGTTCTATTTCATAAGCGAGTCGGGAAATCTCATAATCTCCCAATGGCAAACCAAGCCACTCTACAAATGCCTTCAAGATACAAACCACCATGGTAGATGATGTTCCCAAACCAGAACCTGCTGGAGCATCATTGTAAGTAGTAATTTTGAAAGATTTAGCACCAACGCCAAAATCTTTTACCACACGATTATACACACCCTTAATGAGACTAGCCTCACCATCAATCTCCAGACATTCAGTCATCGGATAACTCTTGTTGCAATGCGCATCATACGCATTGATAGTTATCTGATTGCCATCAGTCTCTTCGATTGTACAATATGCATACAAATTAATTGTAGCATTCAATATCAAACCTCCGTATATATCGCTATATGGCGATACATCGGAACCACCTCCTGCCAAACCAAGGCGGAGGGGTGCTTTACTTCTTATTATCATAATTATTATCTAATATTACTCAAAGTTAAGTTATTTTCATTCTAAATTTTCTGAATTTGCTTTATCAACAAATTAGAAATGCTATTCAATATAACACTAATTATACTACAACTAAAAATTAGAACAAGAATTATTAGGAATGAATACTTGAAAGACAACAGCCAATTCCTTAGAAATGGAAATGTTGAATAACAAATAAACGGATGTAAAAGCCATATATATAACGATTGCTTACCTAACCACTCGAAACTAACATTAACCCATTTACACTTATATAGTAAATTAAACCAAACGAAAACTATAGGAGCAAAAAATATCAATAATATGCCTTTTTTTAGTATACAAAGGAGAAATGACGCTAAAATAACTGATACTATCAACCCAAAATTACTAGTCATTACTGAATTATGCATCATTTTACTTTTAAAGATTGTAAATATCGAATATTTTGCTAATAGCATTCCAGCAATATAGCATAGCATTCTGGCGCCGAACAAATAATACAAATGGTCGTATAGCTTGAAATATAAGGAACCTGCTAACATCTCGGGTATCTTTTTATGGAGTCCTTCTACAATAAAGAACTGTACTAAAACAAATAATAAAATCCATTTTAAAGAGACTTTATTTATCCACTTGAAAAAAACAGGAGACAACATCACATAGCATACATAAAACCAAGCATACCACCAGATACTTGTATAAGTATAATCAAGTGCCAAGAGATTCAGAATGAAATTAGATAAACTTCCAGGAATTGCCCCCCCCCACAAATAAGTCCAAAGACACTGACAACCAAAACGGACAAGGCAAAACAACTCATAAATTTCAAATATCGCTTGAAAACTTTTTTTCTTGTAAGACCTCCAATCTCTCCTTGCTTATAATGGGCATAACCATTACAAACACAGAATAACGGTGCACAAATAGCACAAAGCCATCCTATATAATACAAGAAAGGAGTTCCATTAGGTAGTAACAATATTGGTGTACCCATAAATCCCTTACCAGAAACGCCACAGAACAAATGCAAAAATAACATAGTCAATATGGCAAGTCCTTTCGTTATCTGAATATCATTACTCGATAATTCCAAAGTCTTATTTTCTTTCATTTCTAAATATTCTTTTTTATTAAATCATAAAGTATGTTAGCCGATTTCTCCCAGCTATATTTATTCAAAGCATGATTAGCATCCCCCACAGGATGTTTAAGTAAATTATCCAAATTTACCCCCATATAATCATCCGGTTTTATATAATATGCTGAGTCTTCATATATTTCTGGCAGACAAGACGTGTTTGAAACAATTATCTTACAACCCAAAGCCAAAGCCTCCAATGGAGGTATTCCAAAACCTTCATACAAAGACGGAAGAACAAATGCTTTACAATGTATCATCAAACTTTTGATTTCTTCATCAGTTATATAACCCGTAAAAATTATGTTGCCAGGAAAAACCTCATTCTCAAAATTCTTATCATAGCTATTTTCTCCTGATACGACAAATAAATCTTCCTTATTCTTAATGGCATTAACTATAATCCAACGTATATTCTTGTGCGAAACTCTACTTCCTAAAGTGAAGATATAAGATTTCTCTTTCAAATTATATTTATTCAATATGCTATCGTCACTATGAAAACGAATAATGTGCTGCCAAGCATTTGGTACAACTGTTATAGCATTTAAATTCTTATGATATAATCTAGCTATATCTTTCTTCGAAGTCTCACTCACCGTTATGAGAGCTTTAGCCCTTCTTACAACCCAACGTCTTTGCATTAACTTTATAGGCTTTCTTATAAATTTGTTAAAAAAACCAATGTAAGCAGAATCCACTAATTCTGGAATACAATCATGAACACATGTAATTCCTTTTACTTGCAAAGGGAATGCTTGCGTCAAATCGACTAACAAAGCTTTATGAGACTTTATATATGTTGGCAAAGAAGAATGCTTCCATTTCAAAATTGCCTCATCACCATATTTTACTATCTTGATTCTGTTTAGATGTGGAACATTGACTGTATAAATAGGAGTCAATATAATTACATCATCACTCTCATCTACTATTTTATCTAATTCAGCTAATAATTCTGATGCATAACGACCTACACCTCCCATTCTTGTAAATGCGAGATAATCGCCATTAATAACAACTTGTCTCATAGGCTTAAAATATATGAATAAAATGTACTATTAGAATTCAAAACGCTCTCTTGTAACTTATAAGATAGTTTATGAATTTGTGTAAGTTCTGAAATATGCGCATATTTATCATCACTAAAAGGTTCATCAAGCGCGTTAAATAATAAATGACTATAGTCACTATTAGCATAAGGCATTGCATCCAGCAGCTTATTCTTTTCCAAAACCATTGTCATTACAATATAACATAACAGGTATTCCATGACATACTTTTGCTTGGTCCAATAAGCAAACATCACATTGCGAATTTGGCGCATACAATCATTATTTTTAGAACAATGTATAAACCAGTTTGAAACCCAAGCTGGATTTTCAATCAATCCGAAAGTATCTCTAAAAGCAAAGAAATTACTTTTTTTTACATAGTCAGGGATTGGTGCAGATAAAAAAACGGTTGAATCTATCCAAGTTCCACCAAAATGCTCCAAAAGAGAATAACGCACCAAATCAGAAAAAGCAGCAGATGACATATTGCCATTTTTCACTAACTTCAGTATATAATCAGGCATTCTTACATAATATTCCAAATTTGCTTCAGTTAAGATAATTAATTTGCCCTTCTCATACTTCTGCTGTGACTTAATACAAGCTTTAACTATTTCTGGAGCAGTTTCTATACCCTGTTTCCAATATACCCAAACGGGATTTTCGATTTCACAAACACCAAAGTCTAATCCGATTGGATTAACCAGAGAGTATTTTTCTACATAGGGTTTCAAAAACGCCTTTGCTTTATAATAATAAAGAATTTTTCTATTTTCTTTATCCTTAATCCAATGTAAAGGCATCGCCATAAAGGCTCCTCGTACCAATCCATACTTGTAGCCATAGCGCTTAAAATATTCTTTAATTCCAATATTCTTAAATCCTGCCATAAAGTTTATTTAATTTACAAAGACAACACTTTTTCCCATCGTTCCACAATTTTATCTAAAGAGAAGCGATGACTCATATCTATAGCAGCCAAAGCCATATTTTCTCTTTTATCACTGTCAAGCATCAATTCTTTCATTCTTTTATAAAAAGCAAATATGTTTCCGTTTTCAACTAAAAAACCATTTTTACCTTGCTCTATAATTTCATGAAAGGAAGTTGTGGTATCAAAAACAATCGGAACACAGCCGAGCTGTTGAGCTTCTCCTAAAGTCATCGGCCAGCCTTCAAACATTGATGTCATCATAAATAAGGAACTTTCTTTATAATATGATATAGGATTCTGTTTTCCTTCAAATGAAACTCGCTTCAATCCCAGGTGTTTAACCATTTTTTTATAATCACTTTCGGAATCACCAAATCCAACAATCTTTAGCGACCAATCTTTTAACTTATCGTCGTTTTCGACTTCATTCCATACCTTTATTGCCAATGAAATTTTTTTTGGGGTTTCTTCTAAGCGTGTGACAATCAAAACAATACGCTCTTTATTTTTAATTTTTTCATCTGGCAGATACTCATCAAAAGAAACAGCATTTGGGATAGAAACAAACTTATCTGCTTGATTCTGAATATTGCCAAACTTACAATACTCATCTATGTAACCAGCAGACAAAAGTACGATTTTATCACAAGAAGAATAAGCCAATTTATATAATCGTTTAAACTTATTATCCATATACGGTTTGAAGACTGGATACAGGACAATCTTCGCAAATGCCTTCAATTTAAGCTTTGCTATACTTTCATATTGGAATTGCTTCCATAAAGCATGAAAATCATTTAAATAAGGCTCACATGCAGGCGCAAAGTGATGCACAAAATAGAGTTTTGGTGAATAATCAGACATTTTACAGCCTTTGATTACCTGAGAAATTAAAGTGAAGCAGCCTTCAAGAATTACTCTATCAATTTTTTTATCATTGATAATATCCTTTACTTTAGAAAGTGAACAATCATCAAAAACAGCATCAAATTGTGTTTTTTGAAACTGTTGACCTATTGCCTTTTCAAACAAGCTAAAGCATTTATGACCTTTTTTTCTCAATTCATTACTGATTCGGGCAGTGGTTCTTTCCGTTCCACCCTTTTGCTCCGAAACTTCAAAAACAGTTACAAATAGAATATTCATAAATTATAACATCTTATAAAATTCAATATATTTATTGGCTATAATATCCCAAGATTTATCCGATGCATAATATTCATCAGAAATAAATTTTTGCATTTCCAACAAATTGTTTTCATTTTCTAAAATTGATATTATAGTATCTGCCAACTTATCAGAGTTTTTAGGTTGCACTAGCAAACCGCTCTTTCCTTGTTCAACCATTTCAGGTAGACCACCAACATTTGTTGCTACTACTGGCTTAGAAAAGCTATAACTGGTATTTATTACTCCACTTTGGGTAGCATCTGTATAGGGACAAACAGAAATGGTGCAATCATCAAACAACTCTGCCATTTGTTTAACACCAATGTATTTATTTATAATCTTGATCCAGTTTTTGGAAGAATATTTAGCTATGTCAAAATAGAAATCACCTCCACCAGCGATAGTTAATGTAACCCCAGGAAGAACCTCATGTACTTTAGTCATTGCCTCGCAAAGATACTCTACTCCTTTATATGGTGAAATTCTCCCGAAAAATAAGACATTAACTTTAGATTTCTTTTTCCGTGGAACAACAAACAATTGCAGATAGTCAAATCTTCCTATGCTGTTTATCAAGATATTATTCTCTTGTATTTTATATCGAGAAGAAAATTGTGACTTTTGTCGAGCGTTGAGTAATACGAATTTCTTTATAAGTTTAAAAGCAATATTACGAAAAAAAGATCGTCTTGCAAAAGATTCTCCAGTATGTGGAAATGGATCATGCATTGTCAAAACCATTTTCTTTCGCCACTTATACAACAATAAATTATTTATATAAGGAGGTTCAAGTAAGTGTATCACATCTGGTTGTATTTCTTGGAGTTTTTTATCAACAAGATGAGCCAGTCGCAACGTCTTATAATTAATTGAGCTTTTCTCAGCTCTATTTACGATGTAGACGTTTGACATGTCTATGTAATTTCGGTACACATCCAATTCAGGATATGCATCAGGACTCAACAAACAACTATTAGGATTCTGTACATTTATATCTATCAAGGTTGAATGCAACTCTCTACAATCAACATTTAAGAAATAATGTACTTCATGTCCCATTTGCTGATACTTTCGAATCAAAGGAAAATCAGTATCAGCATAACATGATTTAGAAATATAAGCAATCTTCATATTCAACATTTTTTAATTTTTATACATCAATGACTTTCCAAAAGCAAGCAATAAAGTTTTTGATTGTATACTAAATTTACCCATGTTTACCAACCAATAAAACATCTTGTATTTATGGCGTCTCATATCTGCAGCCAAGACATGAGATTGTTTCTTATGGAAATCAATCTTTAAGTTTTTGAGCAAGTCATGCTTATATAAAATATCTACATCATTTTTACAATCATACTCATTTACAAATTTTTCCTTCCACTCGATTTCCTGATGAACAGCCAATAATTTGGGAATCGGAGTTCCTGTATTGGTTATGGTTTGAGAATTTACACGATATTGGAAAACGACCGTTTGAGTATTTGCCACCCCATTCTTAGAGGCACCAATAAAGGCAGAAATATCATCACTTCCCCATGCTAAAGGAAGTTTGTAAAATCCTCCATTCTCCAACAACCATTTTCTATTAAAACAAAAATCGCCAATATATTGGTAGGTATAAGAAAACATACGATGCCACATTAAAGATAGAGCCGATTCATATTCACAACGATGCATTGTAATTTTAACAGGAGTAGAATTCTCGTCAATAATTTCGGTCCATCCATGCAGAAGTCCTATGTCCGGATACTTTTCCAAAAGCTTTGCATATTCTTCTAAGCAATTAGGCATAAGCTTGTCATCATCGCCCATGCAAATTACATAGTCACCTATTGCAAGCCCTAAGCATTTGTTCCAATTATCAACTACGTTTAAAGCACCTATATTACTATCATTTACATAATAACGTATTCGTTTATCCTTATTTTTTTTTACTATTGCGTCTAAATTCTCAGGCGAATCGTCATTCACTATTACTAACTCGAAGTTAGGATAACTCTGCGAAAGAATACTATCTATACACTCTTTCAAATAAGCAGCCTTATAAGCTGGTATCAATATAGAGAATTTTACCTTGTTCATTCTGATGATTTTAGTTTATTTATTTGAATTGATTTATCAGTCAAATATAATACACAGCACAATGACATAATATGGTGGGTGGAATATCCAAAATGATGAAGCATGATGGAAGTAACCAACATATAGAGAATATACATTTGCAAATATACAGCTATGTATTTTCGTTTTTTTATCGTGTATGCAAAAAAGACAATTATCACTAGTACATAAAATATCCCATACAAACTATACATACCAACAATACCTATATCTGCACGGTAAAGCCCAAAGTCCTCCAAACGAGCGATTTCCATCCCATAAGCAGAACGTCCGGGGTCTCCATTACCTATAATCGCTGCCAACAAATTCCCATTATTATATTCTAAGCCATAATAATTGTAGGTAATAAAACGAATGTAATTTTCATCCATATTCTCCGTCATTTGGATGTAATCACCAAACAAAGTCTCAAAATTCAAATAAATGAAGCCCCCTATTGCAATTAAGCCAAGAATTACACCTATTTTTATTTTATGCTTAACCCACAAAGCATAAAACAAACATCCCAAAGCGACAGCAATGATTTGGCGTGTTGCTAACATATAAATTCCAACAAGTCCTAACAATATGCCAAGCAAGAATATTTTTCGGTTTTTCTCTATATATTTTTGAAAAGAATAAAACAATAAGAGAAGTCCGAACTCACGTCCTTCCATATTTAACCTGTAAATTCCATTTCTGATTTCTATTGCTTTATCTCTTGTTTCAATGCGAGTAGCAAACCAAATATGTGGATAAGTAAATTGTTGGATGATTTCCATTGCACACCAAAACACCCCAAAACACAAACATATTTTTAAAATTATTTTATAATCAACTTTCCATATATACAGAAGATAAAAGAATAAATACGTCAAGCTATATGAAGTTTGCAAAATTCCCTCTGCTAATGATTGGTTATGTATGACCGCAGCTCCAAAATCACTTAAGAATGGTAGCATCATAAGGAACCCCACAATCTTAGAAATAGGAGTCACTGGCAGTTTTTTATGCTCGACAAGCACAATCAAAGCCATTAATAGGCATACAGCCTTTACCACATAACCTCCCCAAGTGCCATTCCATCCTATAAAAGAAAAGCACTGAGAGAACAAGAGTATCAATAAGATAATTAAAAATACGCGAGACTTCATAAAATTATATAAACATTAACGGAATCCAATGTATACAGTAAATTTGCATTGAATATTTACCGACAATATGGAATCCTATTTTTTGAAATGGCATATATTGGGAAACTTTGTTCCATACAACGATTGCACAAATTGAATATATTATCCAAAGTAAATAATAACCATAATACAAATGATTAGACCTCATTCCAACAAATGAAGGATATAGCACAGAGTGGGCGTAAATCAAGCATAAGAGAAACAATATGGGGGGGGTAATTTTGTCAAATAGTTTTTCACAATGTATCCTAAACTCATAAAGCACACACCCGAGCAGGTATTTGCCAGTATATATGGCTTATCAACTTCACACAAATGCAAGCCAAAGGCAAAAGATAAGGCTACAAATCCGATGATTTCATTTCTTATTCCATGATTTGCCAAATAGTTATACACCAATCTACTTAAGAAAAGAGTAAGCAAGAACCATAACGGAAGATTGCCATAAACGGAACCTTGCCCCAAAAACTCTCTCACAGGATAAAGCATATTCCATTCAAATGTTCCAGTACAGTAAGAATGAAAGCAATATATAGCTTGCCCTATTACAGAATAAAAAAAGAAAGGCTTCACGAATTTAACCACTCCTTTTTGTAATTGTACTTGGTTGCTCGTCAACTTGAAATAGTAACCTGACTTAAAGAAAAACCAAGGCATAAAGAAATAGAAAAATCTTTCCAACATCAAATACAAGGATGATTCTGTCATATTTAAATGCTGGCATATGTGGGTAAAAACCATATATAAAATCAGAATACCAGCCATACTATCTGTTGCTAAATCTCGTTTCATGACTTTTGAATTAATAACCTATAAACTTTTCTTGGAATTCTATATATATAAGTCCATACATGTAAATATACTTTCATTTGCTTTACAAGCATAACAGACCATAAAGTGAGATGTATTGCTTTCAAATATCCATATTTTTTATATAGCTTAACAAATTTGTAGTTAAGTTTATGCCGTTTAAAAGGCTCCATAAGCGATGGTCTATATTTCAGTCGCTCCTCATAATTTCTTTCGACATTAACCAAATCGTATTGAGCCTCAGAAACTTTCTTATAAAAATCCTCACCTTTAGGAGTATTTATCAATACAGAAGAAACATTGTTTGTAGGATAACTAAAAGGGACTTCTCGACCTAACCCTATAAAATCACCGATAGTTATATCTGAAATACGCTCTGGGCGAGCATAGTTACAGGTATAGCAATTCTCTCTCATCGTTATTCCTTTCAAAAAGCCGGTAATATAGTATTGCTGAGACTCGGAGAGGCGAAGTATTTTTTCACGATAGTTGGTCCCTGGGAATAACTTTCGACTGTCTTTATTCCATAAAGTCAGTCGAAAGTTATTCCCATCGTTACCTCTAAAACGTATATCTTTAATACCTTTTGTATGATATTTCTGAGAAAGCCATCCAATCTCCTCCATTAGATATTTCGTTGGACTAACACCATGACAAATCAGATCTACGGTAATCAAATTTTCATATTCCTTTCGCAAGAATCCCATCAAACCTGCTACTTGGCAAGGAGTTCCCACAAATAACACCATTCGACCATCGTTCAAAAAAGCCTTGACTTTTTGGAAAGTTTCATTTCCAACAATACTCTGCACATAACGAGACCCTTTAAAATAATCCAAATCCAAGACGCTTTCCATATAAGTCATAATCGGGACTAAGGAATCATTATAGCGAGAACCAAACACAACACCACCTATACCTAAAACGTATTCAGACAAGATTGTACCAATACCACCAGAGGCACATATCTTTCTTTTTTCACTGTCCTTTATCCAAGAAGCATAACACGTCTTAGGATAATGAAACGCCAACTCAAGGTTATTAGGACAAACTTTAGAGCATAAGCCACATTGAATACATTTGTTTTCATCAACTATAGGGTGTAATGCTCCCAATTCATCTTCCCTCATGCTTATGCAACGACGCTTACAAGCATTTACACAAGCTGCGCAACCAGTACATTTTACATCTAAACAAATCTTCATTTATCTACTGCTTAACATTTTACGAATATCAACTATTTTAAAACACTGCAAAACAAACACATACGGTACAAACCATAGTAATGTTTTGACAACACACACCAATATGTTGGAAATACGACTATTATCATTACCTACTATCATTTCAGAAACAGGTATAAAATAAACTAATATGAACAACAAACAAGCTACCGCTGTTGGGGTGGCAAAGCATTTCGCCATTTTTAGACGGTTCAATTTTAAAAGCTTTTTATAAAATGAAACATAATAAAGCCCTATTACTACCGACGTATATAAGAAATATGAAACAATAGCAGATCCAACCTCCAAATATTTACACAAAAAAGCATTCAGCACCATGGAACAGATACAGGCACAAGCCGTTACTCTTACCAACAATTTAGTTTTTCCGTGTGCTAAGACCAAAGCATTGCCAGGAGTAGTATGCATTTGTATATAAACTGTCAAGCACCATACGACTAACCATTTAGACAAACCTGCATACTGTTCACCAACATAAGCAGTCAGGACTTCTTTAGCACATAACATAAACGGAAAGCACATTAGAGACACAACAACTGTTGTGTACGTAGTCCAGTGATATGCAAAATTACGCATAGTTTGCGTATCGCCTGTAGCTACCATTTCTGCTGTCTTGGGCAAGAATACGCCAGAAAAAGTACCTCCTATCATTATTATCAGTTGCGGAACTACTTCCAAAATTCTAAACTCAGCAACAACAGATGCACCATCTTGAGCAAATATACTTAACAAAATCGGTCTTGACTGTGTGGCAGTCACTTGAAACAACGTTAATGCAAAAATTGATACACTAAATGCCAAAACTATTTTAAAATCTCCCCAGTACCATGCTGGTAGGAAATCCTGTAACAAGCCATCTCGTTTACATTTTATAGCGTATGGAATACATGCTAAAGCTATTATCAAAGTAAGCAAAAAGAAATAAGTTGTAAGCTGTATATTCGCAAGAAAAACAACTGCCACAGCAATCGCTTTCAGTATGGTCTGTACACATTGTATCTTCATAGTATAAGCCATCTGTTTATCTGCAATCAATAATTGATTAAATACTGTGGTTCCCCAACTACATACACTAAACAATGCAATTATGCAAAGACATGCACGTATTTGCATAAACTGAGTATGTGTCACAGCAAAAAGATGCTCTCCCCAAAATGCGACACCTAACAACAAGAACGCATTAACAACAGCTATAACCAAATAAAAAGTTATATTAGAGCGAGCAACACGAAATATCTTGTCTATTTTACCTTCTGCCTTCCATTGGGAATAAAACTTTACTGTTCCCACATTCATTCCCAAGTCCATCACACTCATATAGCCATTACAAGCTGTGGCTATAGATAACAAGCCATACTCTGCCTTGCCATAATACCCCAACAAAAGAGGAACTGTAATAAAACCTAGTACTGCATTAAGGATTTTGGCTAAAGTACTCCAAAACAAAGAAGATATATAATAATTATTTTTTCCTAACATTATTTTCCTATAGCATTTATCAAATAATCATTTGACTTTTTTCTATCTACATCCAATATTTTCATCACTTCATCATATACTATACTTGATGTCCACTTTGCATGCACCTTTTCATATAATCTATCCATAAGTTTGTAATGAGATAAAATGTCATAAATACGAGAATTCTGCGAGTTTTTTTCTGTATCCAAGAATCTTTTGAAGACAACAAAGTCTTTGGATAGATTTATTGAGAGTGCTATTGCATGAAAAGAATCTGTACATACAAAGTTCGCCCTACGGATTAAATCTACAAATTCTATTGGACTTGCATAACGATATATAACAGTTTTATCAATCTCCACGTTTGGATTTTCTGCAGATGGAATTATTATAACATCCTTGATACCAGTTTTAGCTACAACATCGTGTAACTGTTCTTTATACCAACAATTATTTGCTATCAAATAGCATAAAATATATTTCTTAGGTAAGTCTATTTCATAAGTGGAATCGTTGCATAAATCTCCCCAATCTTCCGAGGTTAAGAGAAATGTGGGGTCTAACACCTGTATAATATCAGAACGACCAGTTAATTTAGATAAGACATCTACTCCTGTTTGTTCCCTTACACCAATATAAGAAAATTTATTTATCAATTCTTTTACTTGTTCCTGATATTCGATTGGAAAATATGAAAGACCTATACTCGAAGCATAAGCTATTCGTTTCTTATCCCCTGCAAAATCCAAGAACATAAAAGGTTCAAACTTATGTATAACATTCCAAATTTGGTCACTACCTGTGACAAACATATCCGTGTTCATCACTATTCGCTTAAAATTCCTCATGCTATATGGCGTCTTTATTTTATAATACCTATGTATAAATCTATATAATTTCAAGCCATTATACGGATTTGACAGCGCATATTCATGTTTTCTTCTAAATTCTTCATATCCAAAGAAATATAACACTTTTTTTACTAACTCTTTAATCGGATTTGAAGGAATGCATTGCATTGGAAAATACACGTCATGCCCCATCATTTGCAGTTTCCTACAAAGAGCAAAAGACTGTAATGTAGTTCCGAAATTTCCCATTCCTATCCAGGTTACCAATCCTATTCTCATAAAATGATTTTTAATCTAACAATAATTTTATATTCTGAGCATGTAGCTGATTTGCAGTGGGTATAATCATAGTATTCCACTCCAAGAGTAATCAATAAGACGTAAGTATCGGTATCACCGAATATTACCAATAAGCTTATGAGTTTTAGCCCTCCAACAGCTAATGAACAGTATAGATTATACCATGATTTGACTAAATTTTAATTATATTTATCGTTTCTAAAACACCAAATTCTTTCTTAATGTTTCGTCTGTTTCGCTGAGAATAGAAAGCAGATACTTGCCATAGTCATTCTTCAGCATAGGCTGAGCATTCTCTTTTAATTGCTCAGCAGAAATCCATCCCTGACGATATGCGATACCTTCCAGACAAGCCACCTTCAAGCCCTGGCGTTTCTCCAAGACTTCGATAAAGGTAGATGCCTCTGAAAGGGAATCATGGGTTCCGGTATCGAGCCAGGCAAATCCTCTTGCCATGGTCTGTACCTTCAGCTGCTTATCCTTCAGGAACTCCTGGTTTACTGTTGTGATTTCCAACTCACCACGAGCAGATGGTTTGATATGCTTTGCTACTTCTACCACCTTGTTAGGATAGAAGTATAAGCCTACCACAGCATAGTTGCTCTTTGGATGCTGAGGCTTCTCTTCGATACTCAGGCAATTGCCTTGCTCGTCAAACTCTGCCACACCATAGCGCTCAGGATCACTTACACGATAACCGAAGACGGTTGCCTTGTTGTTCTGCTCTGCATCTACTACTGCTTGATGCAGCATCTGATTTAATCCTGCACCATAGAAGATATTATCGCCTAATACGAGGCAAGCAGCCTCATCGCCAATAAATTTCTCTCCGATAATGAAGGCTTGGGCCAAGCCATCTGGTGATGGCTGCTCAGCATACTCGAACTTGACTCCAAACTGGCTTCCATCGCCTAATAGGCGCTTGAAGCCAGGCAAGTCGAAAGGGGTGGAGATTATCAATATCTCACGGATACCTGCCAACATCAGAACCGAGATAGGATAATATATCATCGGTTTATCAAAGATTGGAATCAGCTGCTTGCTGATACCTTTTGTGATGGGGTACAAGCGTGTTCCGCTTCCACCTGCTAATACTATTCCTTTCATTGCCTTAATGTTAAATGATTAGTATCTTGTTTACTTGTATAAATCTACATTGATGTCGAATGGACTATCAAAATCTTTCAGCATCGCATGTTTTGTATCTTTCTCTGAGAGATTGGCATGCTCTGTAGGAATCTTCCAATCAATACCGAGGGTTTCATCGAGAATCGAGATACCACCATCAGCCTCTGGGTGATAGAAGTTATCACACTTGTATTGGAAGACGGCTGTCTCTGAGAGGACTGCGAAACCATGGGCAAAGCCCTTAGGGATGAAGAATTGGCGATGATTGTCTTCTGTCAGTTCTACAGCCACATGCTTGCCATAGGTTGGTGAACCTTTGCGGATATCTACTGCAACATCAAGCACTCTACCTTTTACGCAACGTACCAGCTTGCTCTGGGTATATGGTGGGCACTGGAAATGCAAGCCTCGCATTACGCCATAGCTGCTCATTGACTCGTTGTCTTGGCAGAAGTGAACACTGTGTCCCAGGATTGGGGCAACCTTTTCTTCAAACTCTCGCTCGCTGAAGCTCTCGAAGAAGTAGCCACGAGCATCACGGAAGAGGCGTGGCTCTATAATGAGTACGCCTTCTATTTCAGTTTTTACTATATTCATCGTTTTTGTTTTAATTTTTGTTGTTATTATAAGATTTTCGAAAACCTACCCGTCCTTCCTTACCGTTAAGGAAGGTATTTTTCTACCTCTCCGTCTCTCCTGCAAGGAAAGACTTTTTTCGAAAACCTACCCGTCCTTCCTTACCGTTAAGGAAGGCTCCACCTCTCATCTCGGTCTTCTCTCCTCAGGCGAGAAGAAGGAAACCGCCCTACTCGGTGCTCGGAACCGCTACGCTCTAAGGTTGGCGGACCATCAAAGGTCTTCGCCATGTTGTGCGGGATGGGACCGCCTGGGCATGAACTATTACGGAAAGGCGACATCACAATTGCAAAGACGGCATTGTAGCATACCATCACTGCTGAAATCTTTGGTTGTATCATTTTATTTATCTATTTATTCTATCTTCATAAGAATCCCATATAAATCGTACAATTGTCATACTTGTTCCAACTGCCAATTGAGCATGTCGTTCCTGCAAACCTACATATCGAGAGTCCTTACCATGACCTGTGCCGTAATTATTGCGAAGTTCAGCCAAGTTTTGTAATATAGCTTTCAAATTTCCCAATATAGCCTTTATCGCCTTAGCATCGGGTATGTTATCAGGAATTTGCTTTGGTGTAATCCTTATAAACCTAAGCGTTTCATCTAACAATTGATTTAAGTTCCACTTTGTATCAATTGCTATACCGTTATCTAACAAGATTGTTTTGCAACAACTTTCCACCAGTTCCTTAGCCTTTCCAATAGCATCTGTAGGATTATCATGCTGGAGTTTCAGCATTTGCTCCAATTCTTGTGATATATAATCATTTGAGAAGCGCTTTGCCAGATTCTCCTTAGTCACTTCCACTAAAACATTTGCACCTTGCTCTCTTTCTAGTATTTTCTTACACTGTTTATAAATACGTTCATATGCTCCACCTGATGCTGTCTCGTTCTCAAAAGCATATACAGAGGTTTCGTAGTGCAACATCAAATCAGCAAACAGCTTAATAACATTACTTTCTGGAGCTTCCGCTATATAAGCCATTAACGACTTACCTTTTGAAAGATGATATTTGGAGCACAACTGTACCCCAATACTAGAAAGAGTAAAAGCATCAAAATCTGCTGTTGAAAAATCAAGTACATAGCCACAACGATTAAACAACTGTGCAAACAATCCTTTTTCAATTTGTGAAATCATACTCTATCATTAAAATTTTAAACTACAATATAAGAGCTTTATACTAATCGTTTTTTATCCCCCTTGCATCTTTTAAATGCTGATGTAATGGCATTGGCTAATTTATAGTATGATAATTTTTGAATCGTAGACAAACCAGAATTTTCAATACTATAAGTTCTCATAAGCTAATATTTTAAATGAGGTACTCGACATTAGGGTACGTTTGATTAACGACAGAGAGAATCGTTTTCTCAATGTCGTTGACGGCATTGTAACATACCGTCACTTCTGAAATCTTTGGTTGTATCATTGTCTTACCTCCTCGTTTTTAGAATTGTCAAAATACTCATTTATTTCATTCAATAAACTCTTAAGACCATCCATATTATCCTTTGAAGTTAAATCCGATTTAATCTTTGCGATAAGCTGTTCTTTCGTACCAAATACTTTTTCATCATAATGAGTTACTACCGAATTAAGTAGACTGCCATCAACTACATCAACAGCTATTTTGTCGGCTTTAAAAACACATAACGCAATTAAATATCCATAACAATAATTGTAATCATCAGACTGCTTGCTTAAAACGACTCCAGGCAATGGACGTTTTGTTCTAAAGGCTAGTGCACAAGAATACAAAACAAAATTTCCTAACAAAGAATTCCTTGCTAAATAATCAGATTTACTATCAGACTTATCAGGAGAAGCCAAGGCCTCTTTAGCCACTAAATGACTAAATGTCTCCTTTATATCCGCTTGACCTTCCTTCACTGTTGCAACGCCCGATTTGATTTCATCTACCTTCTTATGCAGTTTATCTTCCAACTCAGAAAAGTTATTCAGCTGCTTAGTTATATTTCGCTCTATATCACGAACTCCATTCAGTTGGTCAGAAGAAGAATTACCTGACTGGATGGAATACACAATAGAAACTACAGCCAACACTATTGAAGTTATAGTTGATGCAAATGAAAAATTATCGAATGCATATCTTGATATTCCAAAAGGTATATGCAAAATTAGTACTACAATAATCAGAACTGCTATCAACAAGACGTAATAAAGGTGATGAATATTGACTTTCATAGACCCACTATTATGTTCTTTACTGTCCATAACTACAAATTATTATTCAACCATTTAGAAACTTCATCAGACAATCCATACCATGCAGCTGGAGCAGAAATTGCACCAACAAACAGCTTATCGTTAGAGTCCAAAGCTTGTTTTAGCTTATCTCTCAACTCTGTATGGCTCAAACTACTTTTTACAATAAAAGCAGAATAACCTATTTTTGCCCAAGCATACTCAGACTTTATCAAATCTATCAACTTGTCATAATTTTGACCTGGTTCACTAAGGTCGTATGATATAAAATATGTTCTCATTTTCTTCTTAAAGTTTTATTGTTACCCATAAATTCCTAACAAGAATAAGACAAGCAAGGAATCAGCCTGCCGAAGTCCAAAAATTATCCTCTTATCATTCTCTCGTAAGCTTCCTGCCCTTGTTCTCTCATCACTTCATTACGAACAGCTTCTAACTGCTCTTTAGCCCATTCACGAACTGTTGGGTTCTTATGCTCCAATAGAGGTTGAATGCAAGGTATTCTTTGAGCTATGAAGCTTGAGAATCCATCCACTCCACACCAGCTAAACGTGCCCATATTAGCAGAGAATTCATCAAGCATCTGCTTTTGGTTGCCAAAATTATCGCACAGCCACAAGAAGAATTTACTAAAACTATCTTGCTTTCCCTTATCCGTATACTCATATACAGGACACATGTTAGCTAATCTTGCTGGCAAATAATCAGAATATTTAAAGCAAGCCTCCTTCAATCTTTCTATATCACATTGAAACAATGGGCCTTTACCAGAACCTAGACCAGAGCCCAAATTAAGATAGAGAGACATACGATAAGCCAATAATGAATCAGAAGAACCTAACTTTGCTAACAAATCATCTAGTACCACATCTTGATACTTAGGAAGCAAGGTAAAGTAGATATTATCAAATGGGTTATCAATATAATCCAATTTTACCAAAACATCCATGATTCGCTGGTGAATAGAAAAAGCAAAGTTTTTGTTACTTGACTCTCTTAAAACATCACCAAACGCTTCTACAATTTGTCTGTTAAGATAACCAGAACTTTCCTTAAAGTCAAAATTTAAAAGAATTTCCTTATATTTTTCTAAACATCTTACTTTTCGAAGTTCATCAAGGTTTATATAATTGAGATGATCAACCAAGAATGGATAACCTACAGCTTTTTCATTTACTCCACCATTATGTAAAATATCAAAAATTTTAAAGACATCCAATAAGGACTGATAATTATACATCCTTAAATATTGATTGATTCCGTCATCGTCATATTGTCCATTATGATATTTGCTAATCAAGTTCAATAATCCGGTAAAAGTTTTATCATCTAAAACACCTATAACACTTGCAGACAAGCGATAATAGCCTTCGTGTTCTATTACCCCCAAAAAACTTAATACTATTTCGTTTTTGCCTATAATACGTATATAAGTGGGAATAAAGTTGCCTGCATATTCTTTCGGAAACGTCAAGACCCACCTCAACATTCCTTGAAACAACTCCATTTGAGAATCATTATTCTTGGTCAATTCCGCTAAAGCACGAATAAACCAAATTTGATTCATTTCCTTATCTTGTAAAATTTCCAAAAAATCATTATGTTCAAAGATTCTTTTTTTAAGAAATTCCTCTGCAAATGGTTTCATCCGTTCTGTCATTAATTGTGCATATGCCGCATAATCTTCGCCTATGCGACAATGATTGTCTTTTACAAAAGAAGACAATTTCCCCAAAAATGTTTTAGGAGCAAATTTATCAAGCATAGTTTGAAACTCTGCACGATAAGCATCGGTTCCTTTAAAGCTGAATTCTAGATAACTCGCTAAAGAATCACGAGCAGCCATCCAATCATAATTACACTTTTCCCCTACAAAATTTAAAATGTCAAACAATATATCCTTTGCACCAAATCTTGCTAAATCCGAGATATGCTTTGGAAACTTTTCTTTCATTGCCTCCAGCAAGTTATTATCTTGATTGGTAATTTCCTTTAATACTATAGCACAATCTCTCCAATAAAAAAGGATTTCACTCACCTGCGGTTGATAATCATCATTTGCATCAGGTAATCCATTAGTATTGCTCCTATAGAAATGGCCTGTCATAAACGCATGGTCTATAGCATTCAGGAGAAGAGGGAAATTAGCTTCTTTCTCACACATAGACTGTAACAAAGTAATTCTTTGTTTAAGATTAGCTTTGGTGCCTGATAAATAAAGATGAAACAATTGCACAAAAAGACCTGTGGCATTATTTGCTATTTCTTCATTTTCCGCCACAGCTAAAATTCCCAAGCTTTTGGCTGCGTCATCAAATGCCTCATCAGAATGACATACATTCTCCAACGCCCATACTAAATTTCTCCTAGCATCTCCATCCAAATAACCTCTTAGCCATACAGTACTTTTCGAACTCAAAAGATCATAAAGATTCTTTGCTACCATTACTGGACTCACAAGCCCCATAGAGAGAAATAGCTGTGAGCCAGCTTTAGAAAACGCTATTCTCTCATTATGAAAAGCCCCTGTCTGTGGATTATTTAGTTCATCAAAAAGTTGCTGGGTAAACTTTGAAGCAGGCATTCCTGTGATACGCTTATCCAAAGCCCTAAACAAACGTCTCTTTAAACCCTCTTCCTGTTGATTAATGTCATCAACAATGTCAGCGATTTTGCTGCCATATTTTTTCAGCCATGACTCGGTGAGCCATTCTGCCAAAGGTCTAGGGCGTATCCTGATACATGAACCTTCATGCTCCATCAGTTGTCTTCCCTCATAGTCATTTATAGTATTTTCAAACTCATTGTCAACAATGTCCTGCCGAAGATTGACATTATGGATTCTGCAATGCTTTCTGACATAATCATATTCATCGCTCACTCCCAAATCCTTACCCAATGGTTCAAAGAGCGAGATTGCGCGAAGTACATCCAGACGTTGCTCCGTAAGTTCTCCACTACCTCTTAAGATAGTACTCAAAACTGCATCGGAATTTTCAATCTGCAAATTACCTTTTTTCTTATAAGCTTCTATCAAGAGAAGTGCCATATAAGGTATATTTCCGCTTCTATCCTTTATAGCTTGGACTATATCCCGTTTCTCTTCTGGAATATTTGCTGTTTGCAACATTTTATCAACGACTTCTTCTGTAACAGCATATGTTAGTTCCAACAAACTACCATTTATTGCTTTTTCTTCAGGAGTCATCACATTATAAATCGTTATTAATCTTGCTTGAGAACCAACTTGCTCTAAGTATTTTACAGCATCATTCATACTTTGTTCATTGCAATTATCTATCACAACGGCAGTAGGGGAAAACTCTCTCAACAATCCTTCCAATCCTTTCAGACAATCAGGAGAATTCGAATAATATACATTTTCCAGATCTTTAAATGCTTCAAATACAATTCTTGTCTTACCCATACCAGATAAAGCCATCAAACGGAAATTGCCAGAGCCATTGCGTAATTGGGCTATACATTTATCTATGCCTTCGCAACGAACAAATGGATATTTCAGAATAGAAGCACCACTATTGTTCAAATAATCCTGTACAAGCACAAAAGGATACACTTCACGACGTCTTAACTCCTCCTCACGTTTTTCCAGCTCTTTACATTGTTGTTCATATATAGCCTTTATCTGCTCAGCATTAGGAACTATCAATTCATTTATACCATCAGTACCAAAGTTTTTATCTAACGTGAACTCCTGAAAATTTCGTTGCACATAACATTTAACAACATATTTTACACCAGATTCGCAATCAATGATTTGAAAAGCATTTTTATATGCATAATTTTCCTCATAAATATTAGCCACTAATGAGCCAGAGGTATTTATTTCACAAAAAGCCTTATCCTTGCTTGGTGCTTGCATAAAAGTATAACCACGATGAGAATGCCCGCAGAAAAACAAATCAAAATTCTCTGCACACTTTTGTTTTACCTCTAATTGTTCTATGTCTTTAAGACATGATATTGGATAATGCGTAAGCGCAATCCTGATTTGTTTACCTTTTAAAGACGAACTTTGTTCTGTAATTTGATTCAAACCCATAACTATCTTATGTGTGTCATCAAAACCACATCTCCAAACAGTATTTAAAGATGCAATTCCTATAGACAAGCCATCAACATCCATTTCAAAAGTAGAAGAGAACCGCCTAAAAGTATAGCCAACATCACTAAACCTTGAATAATATTCTTTTTCAAAAGTTTTGAAAGTATCAATTCGATGAGTAGCTTCTACCGTGTCTTTATCATCCACTATCTGAATGATATCACGACAAGACTTTATGTGATTTTCAATACCTTCTTCCGTAAACTTGTTATCAGCCTGTCTATCAATATCATGATTACCTGGAGTAAAAATAAATCGTGACTCTGGCAGATTCAAACATGCCATGAGTGGTGTGATAACAATCTCATGAAACTTTTCGAATCCCTCTTTCATATCATGAAATCCCCTACCTCCCTGATCTAACATATCGCCAGAAAATAGCACTAAATCTATCTTATGATCTTGCTTAATAGATTCCAAAGCCTCAATCATATAGTCAAGAACAGCCTGAGCCTTATCTATATTTTCACCATTCAAGTGAAAATCTGAAAAATGCAATATTCTCATAATTTAGATATTTATTTGTCTTTGTAAAATTGAAATTCAGAATACCCTCGTTGATTAGACAACCCTAATTTCAATTCTAACAAAATGAGTTTACCATCTTTATCTTTATAAGACAACATGTAAGGTATATAATGTAATTCTGAATTAGAAATTTCAATCATCAATTCTTCCCTACAATTTTCCAACACTTGTGGAAGATGAAAATTAAAAAGAGCTATTTTTATGAAAAGAGTTTCCCATTCTGCAAAATCAATTGATGATTCAAAACCATCAAAGGTTCTCTCTATCGTATTTATCTTTTTACAATTTTCATCTATCGTATACATTGAATGCGCAAAAGAATTTCTCAAATCACTATTATAGCATGAAGATAAGAATTCATACAACCTGCTATCACTATTTTTGAAAAGTGGCAATATTGTATCCTTAATCAATTGACCTTTCTTTACTTCAACTTCTCGATCTTTTTTATTCTTACGCACAAAAGGGATATCCCATATATATCCATTATATGACATAATGTTAGCAATTCTAATCAAACGCTTCAAGAATAACTTCGACTCCCAAATATGCGTATATATCATCATTTGAAGATTAATATCATACGATACAGAATTACAATTTATCTTATCTGGATGTCTTAATCGTTCTTCATAACCCATCAAATACTCCGACAAAAAAGAATTTCTTGTCTCGTCAATATACTGCTCATACACAAATTCTGTTGCAAAAGGAACATATGGTGGTATCCTTGAATATAATTCATCCTTATAAGCTGAAGCTAGAAACAATGCATAACTTTTGTAATCTTTGGTTTTCATTTGCTGAAACATATATTCAATAAGCCCAACTACCTCAGTCTTCAATTTGTTATATTCTACATAAGTCATTTCCCTGATCTCATTTTTAGCTCGGTCAAGCACCCAAGGCAAATAATATAAAATTCTTGTTCTATGCTTTCCCAACAATATCTTAATGCTTATCACGTCTAAATGCAGAAGGCTCATACTGAAATTGAAATTTCGCATCAACCACATTTTTCTGAGTATTTTCATTAAAAGCCTTTAGCTCCTCCTGCTCTGATTCCTTAGCAAGCATATCAACTCTGATGTTTTTCAAAATAGCATATTTGTTGATAAGCGAGTTCAACTTATGGAACTTTTTACCATTATAGTATATCATCAGCAATTCATATTGAGAAAGTAAACTTCTCAATATACCAATATAGCTATATTTTGCTTCATCACTAAGACTTGATTCGTCCACATACTTCAATATTCTATAGAAGAGACGGAAATAATGATCCAAAGAATGAACTGGGTCTGAATCAAAAGCAATACTAATCTTGTCATCGCAGGCATACGCTTTAATGCCATATATTAATACAGAAGATGGCTTTTCAAATTCTTTTTCAAAATCCTCAAAATCAAAGATATTCATAACATTTCCTTCATATAATCGTTGAAACACATTTCTCTTCTCATATATACCATCACCAAGAATCGTCAAATCCAAGTCGAGTTCTTCTACTACTTGCTGAAACAGATGAAGCAACTCAAAGAAGTTATGCTCAAAACGCTCCACTCTCAAATCTTCCCTCTGCTGCAAATTGGCTTTATATTGCACCCAAAAGGCAATGAAAGTCAAGGCTGCCGCACCCCATGCGATAAAGGTGCCAGTGAATCCCTCTACTAAAGAGGCATTATCTTTGCCTGCTATACCATTTTCCAAATTGCAATAAAGTATTGGAGATACTATTGATAAAGCAAAAAATGCCATTATCAACAAGATAAACAGGCATTTGGGTAAGCCAAAGATATATCTATTATCTTCCATCATCCCAGAAAATTAAAGAATATACAATATCTGGCATAGGGGAAAGAAAATATCTTCCCTATGCTTATGCTTGAAGTAAAAGTAATAGCGAATTTATTCTAAGAGAAGCTACATAACAAAGTCACGAGTGTTTAAACGCATCATCTGTGAGTGTTTATCGGCTGGCGCATCAATTTACTAATCATGATAAATAATTTATCAGTATAGTTACCAATGCACCTAAGATTGTACCTATAATAGCACTAATAAAAGCAAACTTATAATTCGTCTTCGTCTGATCCTTGGCATATTGCGATGCATTTGACAAACCTTCTGAATGACCAACAATAAACTCATCTACCTCTGTATATGCTATTACTGCTTTCTCATATGCCTCATAAGACATTTCCTTGTCCGGAAACACCTTGGCTTCTTGTATCTTGGCAGCAAATGCCAAATTTCTTGCCTCCGAATGCAATCGATTCAACTCTGGCAAGAAATGTCCATCATCCACGATTGCAATGCATACATCCTTGTATTGATGATAAAAGTCTTGAACTTTACGTTCGTATACTATCACTAGGTATTTGTACGCATCCAGAATAGAACGAGACAGATGGCCTTTTGCCTTTCGTACTTCTTCTAAACAGGCAGCTTCTGGCTTGCCTGCCCAATAACAACGGGACACATGATCATTCATGGCTCGTATCTCATTCAATATGGGACCAGGGAAGTTCTGCGCAACACTCTCCTCAAAAGCCAATAGAGGCTTGAGCTTATTGGTGTATTCGGCATACAATTTACCAATAGCTTCTTGCACAACAGGTGACATTTGAGCCACGCATGACACCTGATTCTTATCATCTTCTTGCATGACCAAACGCTTTATTGAATTCTCTATCTATATCAGATACAACCTGTCCCATAGAAAGAAGCATATTGCCACGATAAGACATACCATCACTGGTTTCTCCCAACTTGAGAGAAACATGATTACTTTTCTCTATATGACGAATGATTTCATCTGAACTCATTCGCTTGATCGAAGAGATTGGCAAACCAACTTTTCGCTCTATTAACTCATTAAAACGAGATGATATTGTCTTATCCATAAATGCTTCTTTTAGAATTTTTCTGCAAAAATATGCTTTTTTCTTGAAATCGCCAAATATTTCTCTCATTATTTGCGCAGAATCCTACTTTTTTGCAAAGTTAAAGAAAAGTCTTGCTCCCCCTCCTTTTCCAATCCCCCACATCGTTTATCACCGCCCCGAAGTCGTAGCCGGCCACGGAGAGCATCTTTTCGCGGACAATCTTCTCCATGCCATCCTCAAAGGGATGGAGGGTGACACCGGAATAACAGTCGCAGAAACATTGCTCCAATATATCCAGTATGCGACACATCTGAAGAATGCGCTCCCAGACAGAAGAGGTATTGAGGAGAAGGATGCGGATAGCGGCGTACAGCTGCATCACTGACACCGACTCGTGGTAACGGAAATGATGCTGCGCCCTGCTGCTGAGATGATACTTCTCTAAATATCTTGCACTATAAACTTGATGACCTAAGCCATCCACTGCCAACAGGCGGTTCCCAATCTTGATGATGAGCTGGACTGGAACATAATCATTCTGGTTACTCATGAATTCAAACGTTATTTATGTTTAAAACTCGTTCCCTAGTAAGGAAACAAATGCGATGATATGTCACCGACTTTTTATAATTTTGCCAGCGTTAGACAAAAACAACGATGAATTCGTGAAAACAACTAACAATTTTTTATTTATTAATTTAACATAGGAAATGCAATCATGAACATTAACATTTTCAATGGCTACCAGTCTACCGTGCCTGCTGTCATCAAGTTCCAGCAAATGGTGGACATCATCAGGGGCGACAAGCAGCTCGCCGAACTGACGAAGCGTTACCGCATCACGCACCAGAGGGAGTACAAGAGCCAGTGCTACTGCTTCTCCGTGACCTGCGTCTTCCAGGGTGGCAAGGCGAAGAAGGACATCATCGAGGTGACGGGCGTCGGATTTTCTGACTTCGACCACGTGTCGAAGGAGAAGCTAGCCGAACTCTGCGCCAAGCTGAGAGAGGACAGACACACTTTGTTCTTCCACATCACCGCTTCGGGCGAGGGACTGCGCGTGCTCTATCGCTACGAGATGAAGCCGGGAATGACGCTGGAGGAGCAGATGAAGTTCTATCCCACAGCCTTCCGTCATGGCAACCAGTATTTCTCCGACCTGCTGGGCGAGGAGTACGACGAGCATTGCTGTAACCTGGGCAGACTGATGGGTGCCGCCTACGACCCTGATGCCTTCTTCCGTCCCGATGCCGAACCTTTCAGCTACGACTGGCTGGTGGCACGACAGCAGGAGAAGACCTTGCAGGACAATGCCACGGCCCGATTGCGACGGGAGGTGAAGAAGATTGACCGTCTCTACGAAGACAAGCTTGCCCAGGAACTGGAACATGAGATGAAGACTTATGTGGCGGGCAGCAAGAATGAGTATGTATCATGCCTCGCCTACAAGCTCAATGCCTTCGGTTTCTCTGCCGATGCCGCCCTGGAGTTCATCCGTCAGGAGTTTCCCGACTACGAGCGCCCGAAGGCTGCCGTAGACAGTTGCTACCGTCAGACTGAGGAGCACGGCAAGCGCAAGCACGAACTGCAAAACCGTCGCCATGAGGCGGGCAAGTCAGCTTCCGTGAACGACATCATCCAGTTTCTGGGCGAACACGTGGAACTGAGGTACAACCAGATTACCATGAGGGTGGAGTATCGCATGAAGGAAGAAGGCGACGGAAAGGGCGAGGATTCTTCTGCCTCCGGACTTTGGCAGATTATCAACGACCGTGCGGTCAACACCCTGTGGAGCGAGATGTCGAAGACAAACCGTGCCGCGGTACAAGACTTCTTCCGTGTCATCGAGAGCAACTATGTGCAGCCGTTCAATCCGTTCACCGACTATCTGAATAGCCTTCCCGAATGGCACGAGGGCGATACCGACTACATACAACAGCTTGCCGACAGCGTGACCGTAAAGGGTGGCGAGGAGCAACAGAAGCTATGGACCTGCTACCTGCGCAAGTGGCTCGTGGGGATGCTGGCTGGATGGACGCTCGACGACGTGGTAAACAATGTGATCATCGTATTGATAGGCGCACAGGGCTCTGGCAAGAGCACATGGATAGCCATGTTGTTGCCGTCCGAATTGCGCCAGTATTTCTACACTAAGACCAATGCCAGCCGCCTCTCCAAGGACGATCTGTTGGTGCTCGCCACCTACGGACTGATGCTTTGCGAGGAGCTGGACACGATGAAGCCCTCAGAACTGAACCAGTTGAAGGCAGCCGTCACCATGCTCACCATCGACGAACGTGCTGCTTACGCCCATTACCCGGAGCATCGGCCACATATAGCCTCATTTGCTGCCACTGGCAACAACGTTCAGTTCCTTTCCGATCCTACGGGCAATCGCCGCTGGCTACCCTTCGAGGTGGAGAGCATCCAGTCGCCCCGTGAGCATCCCTTCGACTATCCCAACATTTATGCCCAGGCTTTGCATCTGCTGCGCTCAGGCTTCAGATATTGGTTTACGCAGCAAGAGATTATCGAACTCAACCTTCACAACCACAAGTTTGAGGCACCCCGCCTGGAGCGAGAACTCGTTGCGCTCTACTTCGCCCATCCTACCGAGGAGCAGCATGGCATATTCATGACCGCCAGCCGTGCCCTGCAGATTATCGGGGCGGGTATCAGCCAGAAGCTCAGTGCCGTATATGTGGGCAGGGCTTTCTGCGAGCTGGGATTCCGCAAGGTGAGGGTGAACCA
>ENA-UPWO01000223-UPWO01000223.1-human-gut-metagenome-genome-assembly--contig:-NODE-223-length-38736-cov-47.866086_pt1 | contig 38736 bp, 31 predicted proteins | sample MGYA00250056_ERZ773388 | MGnify/ENA primary metagenome ERZ773388 (study PRJEB29103, sample SAMN06112004) | human gut metagenome | biome: human gut; feature: ankylosing spondylitis patient; material...
TTTTTCAAGCAGAAGACGGCATACGAGATAAAGGAATGTGACTGGAGTTCAGACGTGTGCTCTTCCGATCTGAACACATCAGCTTGCCGCTTTCCCTTGCCCAAACCTCTGCCTTTTTGTTAAGCTTTTCACTCGTTTTTCCGTTATAAATTTCAATACCGTCAATATAATGCTCATCGCATCTTCTTATGCCCGTTCTAAACGGGTGCGCCTGAAACACAAGAAATCCTTTTGAATGACAGAGAGAATATATTTTCTTTTCCCACGGCTTCATCAAATTGCCTGCGCTGTAAAGAAATCCCTCGTCAATGCCGTAAATAAGATAATCGTTAGCCGTGCCGTAATGGCGAAGTTCCATTCCAAGCAATACCGTAAAATCTTTGCCCGATTTTTCAGCCTCCGCTTTCATTCGCCTGTAGCCCGAAAGGTAAAAATCAATCTGCTTTTGCGGGCACCAATTAGGCTCAAAGGTCATAGGGCTGTAGTGGTCGGTAACGACTATTCCGTCATATCCTTTTTCAATATATAATTTTACAATTTCCTCAGGCTCGACCCTGCCGCAACGTGAAACGCAACCCGTGTGGCAATGAAGCTCATATTTATATAATTTATTTTCCATAAATTTTAGGATATCACAAACCCAATCTTATAGCAAGAAATTTTAAATATATTTATATCATAAACATTCAATCGTATAAATCTTCAAAAAGTTATTGACACGCTGTTATTTTAATTATAATATAAAACCGTAAAACAAAAATGTTTTGGAGATATGGTATGACACACAGAGATTTTGCAAAAAATGCGCCTATGGGGTGGAACAGCTGGGATTGCTTCGGTGCAGCTGTAAATGAAAAACAGCTCAAGGAAAATGCCGACTATATGGCAAAAAATATAAAGAAATACGGCTGGGAATATATTGTTTGTGATATTCAATGGTATGAGCCAAAAGCAAAAGATAACGATTATAACAATTTTACCGAGCTTGATATGGACGAATACGGCAGGCTTATCCCTGCCGAAAACCGTTTTCCGAGTGCTAAGGGCGGTCAGGGCTTTAAGCCTATTGCCGACTATGTTCACTCCCTCGGCTTAAAATTCGGAATTCATATTATGCGTGGTATTCCACGTCAGGCAGTGCACAAAAACACAAAAATAAAAGGCAGCAAATTTACTGCCCGTGAGGTTGCGCACCATTTCAGCGTATGCTCATGGAACACGGATATGTACGGAATGAAAAACTGTGAGGGTGCACAGGATTATTATAACAGCATATTTGAGCTTTATGCTAAGTGGGGCGTTGATTTTATAAAGTGCGACGACATTGCGGTAACGGAATTTCGCCAATGGGATACACCGTACAGCGCATATTATGAAATTGAAATGATAAGAAAAGCTATTGACAACTGCGGCAGAAATATGGTGCTTTCGCTCTCTCCCGGTCCTGCTAAAATCGAAAATGCAAAGCACCTTGCACAAAACGCAAATATGTGGCGAATGACAGGCGATTTTTGGGATAAGTGGGACAAGCTTCACGATATGTTTGACAAATGCCTTTTGTGGCAAAACGAAGTTAAAAGCGGAAATTATCCTGACTGCGATATGCTACCACTCGGCAAGCTTTGCAAAAACTGTTCAGCCTTGACTTGCAAATACATGAATATCACTAATTCAAGTATTGCCAGCTTGGGGCATCGAGCCCCAAGTTGGCAATGCCGACGCGGGGACGCGTCGCCCCCAGGTGAGGGTGCGCCCCCCAATTAGGCAGATAAATTGCAGTTTATAGAGCTATATTGGGCGTGTAAAGTTTAATCCTCTAATCTCCTCCCCCTTTCGCTCTATAGAACCTCTTTCAGTACGTCAATGAGTTCTTTGGCGGTGACGTCAAGTTGTGTTGGGGTGACGGCTATGTAGCCGTTGAATAAGGCCCAGCGGTCGGTGTCGGTGGCTTCCGGCTCAAGCTCTTTGCAATCGCCTACGAGCCAATAGTAATCACCGCCAAAAGGGTGGGTGCGGTGTTCTACCTCGTTTTGCCAACGTGAGTGGGCCATGCGACATATTTTGATGCCCTTAAACTTCTCAGCTTTGGGAAAGTTGACGTTCAGACACGTAAATTCGGGTAATCCTAAGGCAATGGTTTTAAACATAAAGTCGACCAAGTAGGGGCGTAGCGGCTCGAAGTTGGCTTCCCAACTCCAGTCGCAGAGTGAGAAGGCTATAGAGGGGTAGCCTTGTAGGGCACCTTCGATGGCAACTCCCATTGTGCCAGAGTAGTGGGCATTGACGGACGAGTTGTCGCCGTGGTTGATGCCTCCGATTACGAGGTCGAACTTGCGGTCGGTAAAGAGATTGAGTGCCATCTTGACGCAGTCGGTGGGTGTACCCGAACAAGAGCATACGGTGAGTCCCTCTTCTTGGCGCAACACTTTGTAGGTGATAGGGTTGGTAGAGGTGATAGAACAACTAAACCCCGATCGGGCAGAGTCGGGGGCCATAACGAGTATGTCGGCGTAGGGACGCAACGTTTCAACTAAGAAGTTGATACCTGGCGCTTCTACGCCGTCGTCGTTTGATATAAGAAGGTAGGGACGCATATTGTTTCTATTTTTTGTTAACAAGTTAACGAGTTGACGAGTTAATGGGTAGGTTTGTCTTTTTGTTAACCAATTAACAAGTTAACAGGCAAGTTTTGCTTTTTTGAGAATGAGAAGAGATAAGTCTACGTTTTAATAAATATATGCACGTATATATAACGAGGTAACTTACTTGTCAACTCGTTAAGTTGTTAACTTGTCAACTAAAGTCCTCTTCTGTAAAGGACTAATGTAGGGCAAAATTACTAAAAATAGTTCAGCCTACGGATTAGTTCAGCGTTTTTTCTTAACTTTGCAACTCAGTAAAAGCAAAGCGATTAAGAACCAATGGGTAACGTGTCGCTTCGTGCGACACGCAGCAGCTGCTCCACAGATGAGATGTATGCTTACCATTGCCCTTAACGATTAACCCTTAACAACACATGAGCAAAATCATTGCTTTAGCCAACCAAAAAGGTGGTGTGGGTAAAACCACAACTTCTATGAACTTAGCGGCCTCGCTCGCTACGCTCGAAAAGCGCGTACTGCTGATTGATGCTGACTCGCAGGCGAATGCTTCGTCTGGATTGGGTGTTGATCTCAGCAAAGTCGACTGCTCTATCTATGAGTGTTTGATTAGTGGCGCTGATATACATGAAGCTATCTATACCACTGACATTGACCGACTTGACATCATTCCCTCCAACATCAACCTCGTTGGGGCAGAAGTCGAGATGCTTGGCTTTGAAGGACGTGAATTTATATTGAAAAGGCTGCTGCAAGCGGTGGACAAGGAGTATGACTATATCTTGATAGACTGCTCTCCGTCGTTAGGCTTGATTACGGTCAACGCGCTGACGGCAGCTAACTCTGTCATCATTCCTGTGCAATGCGAATATTTTGCACTTGAGGGTATATCGAAGCTGTTGAACACGATTAAGATTGTGAAGAAGAAGTTGAACCCTGAACTCGAAATTGAGGGTTTCTTGCTTACGATGTACGACAGTCGCTTGCGATTGGCTAATCAGATATATGATGAGGTGAAGCGCCACTTCCAAGAACTGGTGTTTAAGACGGTTATTCAGCGTAACGTAAAGCTCTCTGAGGCTCCGAGCCACGGTTTGCCCGCCATTCTTTACGATGCAGACTCAACGGGAGCTAAGAATCATCTCAATTTGGCCAAAGAGATTATTAAGAAGAACGAGCAGTAGTACAATGTGCAAATGTGAGAATGTGCAAATGTGAGAATGTGCAAATGTGCAAATGAAGGTCACTTTTACTTTTTGATTCTATGCTTACTTGATTTCATGCTCACTTGATTTCATGCACTCTTGATATCTCTTTCTTGATTTTAGTTTATTGATTATTAAATATAAAAGATACGTGCAATACTGCGTGTTGAGCTAAATGGTGCATTATTCAGTAATTTGCACATTTACTTATTCGCACATTTGCACATTAACCAAGCATGGCAGCTCATAAGAAGTTTCCCGCGTTGGGTCGCGGACTCGATGCACTCATCTCGACTGAAGAAGAAGTACACACCAGTGGTTCTTCAAGCATCAACGAGGTGCCAGTGTTCAAGATAAAAGCCAACCCCAATCAGCCTCGTCGCGAGTTTCAGCCCGAGGCCTTACAAGAGTTGGCCGACAGCATTCGTCAAATAGGAATTATTCAGCCTATCACGCTTAGGCTGATGGAGGACGGCACTTATCAGATTATAGCTGGTGAGCGCCGTTGGCGTGCAGCGCAAATGGCTGGACTGACCACCATTCCGGCTTACATTCGCACGGCAGATGATGAGAATATGATGCAAATGGCGTTGGTCGAAAACATTCAACGTGAAGACCTCAACGCCATCGAGATAGCACTCGCTTATCAAAATCTCATTGAGCATTACGACCTTACACAGGATAAGCTCTCAGAGAAAGTGGGTAAGAACCGTGCTACGATAGCCAACTACCTACGACTGCTCAAACTGCCAGCGCAGGTGCAGGTGGCATTACAAAACAAAGAGGTGGACCAGGGTCACGCTCGCGCCTTGTTAGGGCTTAGCAAACCTTCGCTGCAGGTGAAACTCTTCAACGAAATTCGCGAGAAGGGCTACTCTGTACGTCAAGTAGAGGAGATGGTCAAGGCTCTCAACAATGGCGAGACACTCAAGAGCGGTCGCCACACCTTAAATAATAAAGGGGCAAAGCGCTTGCCAGAAGAGTATAACGAATTGCGTGCTCGCTTGTCAGAACGCTTCAGCACTAAGGTGCAGATGACTTGTTCGCAACAGGGAAAGGGCAAAATCTCTATTCCCTTTGCTTCAGAAGAAGAGTTAGAACGCATCATCACGTTGCTCGATAAGATTTAAGCGATGGGTAAGAATTATATGGCGCGCGTGCTGCTGACACTCTTTATGGGGTGGTTGGTAGCCTTGCAAGCAATAGCTAATCATACGATGAAAGTCGAAGCCTCAAATGAGGTTTCGACTTTAGCCGTTTTAGCAAACGCGCGGCCTTATGGCATGGAAAGTGCCGCTTCTGTGCCCATGGATACGGTGAAAACGTTTGACGAAATGGCACGTGAGTTGATGGAAGAAGAGGCGCAAGGCCGTGGGGCAGACGACACTGTCTCTGACCCCGATACGATCGTCTCCTCTACGCCTGTCGACACTGCACGCTTGCGTCAACTCTCCGATTCTCTCTTGGCTCAGCCGATAGCGAAGGCACAACAGCAGGTGCAAAAGGCGTTTGTACCCAAACCGACGAAGGCCTTGTGGCTCTCGTTGGTGTTGCCGGGTGCTGGTCAGATTTACAACCGCAAGTATTGGAAGTTGCCCATTATCTATGGTGGCTTTTTGGGTTGCGCCTACGCATTGACGTGGAACCAAATGATGTATCGCGACTATTCGCAAGCCTACCTCGACATTATGGACGACGACCCAAACACGAAGTCATACCTTGACATGTTGCCCCCACGTTACGACATAACAGGACGTGAGGATCAGTTTAAGAAGATATTCAAACGCAAGAAGGACTTTTATCGTCGCTATCGCGACTTGAGTGCCTTTTGCTTTATAGGAGTTTATTTACTCTCAGTAGTTGACGCTTACGTTGACGCGCAACTCTCAGAGTTTGACATATCGCCCGATCTGAGTATGAAGGTGGAACCTGCCGTAATCGGCACCCCAAAACTAATGGGTGGCACCACCACAGGCCGCGCAGCCTATGGCGTAGGGTGTAGCCTGAGGTTCTGAAGAGAGGTAGAGTTATGAGGTTAAGAAAAGTATGTATTTTAAAACCATTTACACAACAAACCTCCTCGTTAACTGATTAGCTCGTTAACTTGTCAACTAAAAAAAGAAAACAACGAATTAATGAAACGTATAAAGACATTGTTATTGGCATTGGCTGCAAGCTTTATAACGGCTACAGCGCAGACCGATGAGATAACTGTACACAACGACCAGAACGGTCGTGACGAAGTGATAGACTTGCCAGAGGGCATGTCGGTGAGCTGCGACTCACTTATTAACGAATGGATGGCCAAGAAGTACCTTTATCCTGACACGACTTGTGCCAATCCTGATTACAATCCTACCTTCACCTCCGAAGAGTACCAAGAGCGCTTGCGTCGCTTACCCGTGGTGATGGAAATGCCCTACAACAGTGTGGTGCAGAAGTTTATCGACCAATATAGTGGTCGCTTGCGCCGTACCGTATCGTATGCTTTAGGGGCAGGCAACTTCTATATCCCTATCTTTGAAGAGGCACTTGATTATTACGGACTTCCCCTTGAGTTGAAGTACCTGCCCGTCATCGAGTCAGCACTCGAACCAAAAGCTAAGAGTCCGGCTGGGGCTGTTGGCCTTTGGCAGTTTATGTTGGCTACAGGTAAGCGTTATGACTTGAAGGTGAATAGTCTCATTGACGAACGTCAAGACCCCTATAAGAGTAGTTGGGCAGCAGCACGCTACTTGCGCGACCTCTACAAGATATATCGTGATTGGAATCTCGTCATCGCTGCCTATAACTGTGGCCCGACGAATGTCAATAAGGCCATTCATCGTGCCGACGGCGTGCGCGATTACTGGACGATCTATCCCTACTTGCCAAGCGAGACGCGTGGTTACGTGCCAGCATTTATTGCGGCCAACTATATTATGAACTATTATTGCGAGCACAATATCTGCCCCATGAAGACGAAGATACCCATCACTACCGATACGGTGACTATCATGCGTGATCTTCACATGCAGCAGGTGGCAGAGCTTTGCAACGTTGACGTTGAGGCCATTCAAGCGCTCAACCCACAATACCGCACGCAACTCATTCCAGGTTCTTCTGGTCCGATGACGCTGCGCTTGCCTACTGAGACGCTCAATATGTTTATCGACCTCAAAGACTCTGTTTATAATTATCGTGTCGATGAGTTGTTGACGCGCCGTAGCTGTGTCGAGGTGGACGATCGTCTGGACAATCGCAGTGTAGCTTCAAAGCGTCGTGCAGCGCGCCAACAGTCAGCGAGCGAGAGCAGCAGTAGTTCAAGAAGAAGTGCGTCAAAGTCGTCGAGCCGTAAGTCGTCAAGGTCAAGTAGTTCAAAAAGTTCGTCACGCAGTTCGAGGTCGAGCAAAAAGAGCAAGAACGCGAAGTCATCAGCTTCAGCTACTGTGCGCAAGGGCGATACATTGATTGAGATTGCACATCGTAATGGTACGACCGTAGAGAAGTTGAGGAAGAAGAACAAAATAAAGGGCAATATGATTAAGCCTGGACAAAAGTTGAAGGTAAAATAAAGCTGTTTATATGGTTATGTGATTGTTAAAGTGAAGTAACTTTATAGTCTCATACCCCTCCGAACTAAAAGCTGTAGATAGTACAAATGGGGCAGGCCTTTGGCTTGCGAGAAAGCGTATAATGCCCTTCTCGCAGGTCAGAGGTCTGCCTCTTAGTAGTTTTATTAACGTGATGTATAACTTCATACCCTTCAAACTAAAAACTGAAACAATAGAATTATGACAAAGCTTTATTTAATAGTTATTAGTGCGTTGTTGCTATTTGTGGCCTGCTCTGACGACGTGAGCGATGAGTATGCTCACGAACGCGCTTTCTTAAAGTTCGCCCCCGTGACTGGGGTTGTGCCTTTGAATAATGCTGTGAATAGCATGGGGCAGTTTTGTACCATAACGATGGGGACAAACACCTTTCAATTTCGCAGCGGTGAGGGCACTACGGCCACCTATCCTTATACGGATGAGATAAGGTCGTATGGGCAGCCCGAGTGCGTATCGGGTTTTGTAATTGGCAAGTCGTTGCAGCCCGATATGAACTTGCAATATCCTGTTTTGGCCTACGATCTCGTCTGCCCTAATTGTTACGCAGAGTCGTTTATCACGCGCGCCTTGACGCTGAAGGGCGAAGAGCTAATTTGTGGCCGTTGTCAACGCGTTTACGATCTCACGAATCGAGGCATCATAAAGTCAGGCCGGCCAGGTAAGTCGCTCTTACGTTATCGCACCTGTACTTACAATCCCAACCTGCAAGGCGGCCTGCTGGTGGTGATGAATTAAGTTTATAGCCATGAATATAAGAAATGAAATTGTCTGCCTAATTGGGGGGGCGGGTCCTCACCTGGGGGCGACGCGTCCCCGCGTCGGCATTGCCAACTTGGGGCTCGATGCCCCAAGTTGGCAATACTTGAAGTATTGATATTCATGTATTTGTTAGTCAAGGCATCGAGCCTCAAGTTGGCAATGCCGACGCGGGGACGCGTCGCCCCCAGGTGAGGACCCGCCCCCCAATTAGGAAGATAAATTACAGTTTTCTTATTACTTTTGCAAGTAATATTAAAGTTTAATGTAAAAAGTATTACATGTCGAATGTAGCTGAAAATAACAAGCGATTGGCCAAGAACGTACTGGTGCTCTACTTTCGTTTAGCCCTATCGATGATCGTGTCGCTCTACGCCTCACGCGTAGTGCTCAACGTGTTAGGCGCTGCCGACTATGGCACGTACAATGTAGTGGGCGGCATTGTCGTTATGTTAGCCTTTGTCAACACCACCCTTTCTGATTCAGCCCAACGCTTCCTATCGTTCGACCTCGGCAGACGAGACGAACGTATGCTTCACACTACCTTCAATATAGCCTTTACGATACACCTCATATTGGCCTTAATTATCGTGCTACTGGCCGAAACCATTGGACTGTGGTTCTTAACCCACAAAATGGTGTTTGCCCCCGAACGCATGACGGCGGTGAAGTGGGTGTATCACCTTTCCGTTGCTACCACCTTTCTGTCTATCACCCAAGTGCCCTACACCGCCTCTCTTTGTGCATACGAGAAGATGGACATCTTTGCCTATACCAGCATTGTCGAGGAGTTAATGAAACTCGCCATGGTGTTTCTACTCCAATGGCTCCCTTACGACAAACTCATCATCTATGGCTGCCTACTATTCCTTATTAATAGCTCACGCATGCTATTCTTCCGCTTTTATTGCCGCAAGAAGTTTGCCTGTGCCCGCGTGCAGTGGCTATGGGACAAGGCGCGCGCCAAGGAGATGCTCCACTTTTCGGGTTGGAGCACCACGGCCGAGTTTGCCCTTATTGCTCGTACCGAGGGCGTAAACGTGGTGTTAAACCTCTTCTTCGGCACATTGGTGAATGCCGCTCGTGGCATCGGTGTAGCTGTATTCTCTGCCGTAACGGGATTTATCAACACTTTTATATGGGCTATGACGCCCCAATTAGTCAAATATTATGCCGAACGCAACTTTGAGGCTATGCAGCAGTTGATTGTGAAAGGCTCAAAGTTTTCATTCTTCCTCTTATTTTTACTTTCCTTTCCCATTATTATTGAGACGGACTTTGTGCTGCAACTTTGGCTCAAAACGCCTCCTCCATTAGCCTCCACCTTTTGTAGGCTGATATTGATAGCGGCCTTGATCGAAACGCTTTCATCATTAGTGGGCTATGGTGTGCAAGCCAGCGGACGAGTGAAGCGCTATCAGTTGACCATGAGCGTCTTGTTCATTTCCATTCCAATTGTGTCGTACGCTGCCTATCGGTGGGGTGGGGTAGCTCCCACCTTCTGTGTGTATGCCGAAATGGTGGGTTATGCATTGGCTCTTTTGCTCCGTCCACTGTTAGCACAAAGGGTCTTCCCCTTCGATGTGCGCGGCTACTTCTCACAAAGCGTGATGAAGTGTTTGCTTATAGTAGCGGTGGCTTTATTGCTTCCTCTCTATGTACGATATGCCGTGCCAGCTGGCTGGATACGTTTTGCGGTCAATACCTTATTATGTGAAAGTGTGAGCATAGCTATGATGTATGCTTTCGGCATGACACTTAGCGAACGTCAGAAAGTGTTATCTGTCATAAAGAAAAAAGTCGGTCGCCTGTGTAGTAAAGGCACGACAACAGCGTCTAACGAATAAAAGGATGTTCAGTGTTTCCAAACGCGAGACGGAATGCTTGAAGCAACAACCTGCTGACTCCTATCTGTTAGTTCGCGTTTTAAGGTTATAAGGTTTGTTCTGTTGATTATCAACGTGATGTATCCCCTCATACCCTCCAAACTGAAAACTGAATTATTAGAATATTATATATATGACCGAACAAGAGTTTACCAACTTGGTCAATGAGCATAAAGCCACTATCTATACGGTTTGCTACATGTTTTCGAAAGATGAGGACGAAGTGAACGACCTCTTTCAAGACATTCTGATCAACCTGTGGCGTGGCATTGAAACCTTTAAAGGCGACTCGAAGGTGAGTTCGTGGATATATCGTGTAAGTCTCAATACCTGCATTTCGGCAGAGCGCAAGAAGCGCATCCCGACCGAACGACTCGACCTCAACATCGACCTCTATGAGGATAATGATGCCGACACCAAGCAAATACAAATGTTACATAAGCGCGTACATCGTTTGCACCCTTTCGATCGTGCTATCGTTCTGTTATGGCTCGAAGGCCTCCCCTACGACGAAATCGGGGCTATCGTTGGCATATCAGCCAAGTACGTATCAGTACGCCTCACACGCATTCGCGAAGAACTTAAAAATATGAAGGATGAGGAGGATGTGCTTTGAAAATGCCTTGGAAATGCTTTGGAAATGTGCAAATGTGAGAATGTGCAAATGTGAGAATGAAAGAATGCTTTAGTCTCACTTTTGTAGCCTCTTATATTACCAAGCATGGCAAAACATTTGCACATTCTCACATTCTCACATTTACACATTTCCCAAGCATTTGCACATTCTCACATCCTCACATTTGCACATTTCCCAAGCATTAGCACTATGGATACATTAGAAGAAATGAAGGAGCAATTAGCTCTATTACATCAAAAATTAGATAACGAGCGAATCATCAACGACCGCTTAGTGCGTCGAGTGATAAGTCGCAATGCAGGGCGCATCAATCGCGATGGCCTACTCATCACCATTATCGCAGCTATTGGCATACCCTATTGCATCTTTGCATTTAGTTGGATGGGCATATCATGGCTCTTCTCAGCCGTGACGGCCGTATTCCTTCTTATTGCCATAATCTTCTACACCTATTATAGCCACCGCATGATGCGCACCGAACACTTAGCTGCCTGCACGCTGGCTGAAGTGACAGAACGCATTGTGCGCATGAAGTTACTCCATGCTCGGTGGTTGCGCTTCTCTATCCCCTTCTTGATAGTTTGGGCCATTTGGTTTGCCAATGAAATACTGTCGCCCACAGGTACCACGGACGAAGAACGTCACGCCATTTTAATAGGTGGAATCGTAGGAGGCGTTATTGGTGCCGTCATGGGTATCATCACCTACCGCCGTACCCAACGCCTCGCTAACGAAATACTCGACGAGATTAAGGACTACAGCCACGATGAAATTTGAGCCTAATACGCCTATGCCGAAGCTATAAGATGCGTCTGTTTATGCATATTCCCCTCTCTTTTAGTAGTAAAATTTACTTTTTTTGAAAAAAACGCTGCAAAAGTTTGGTAGTAATGCAAAAATGCCGTACCTTTGCATCGCTTTACAAGAGAAAGCAATGATGGTGCTTATAGTTCAGTTGGTTAGAGCGTCAGATTGTGGTTCTGAATGTCGTGGGTTCGAATCCCACTAAGCACCCAACACGAAGGAGTCTTATTTAAGACTCCTTTTTTTGGCTCTATACGCAAATTGTATGGTAAAATCAATTTGACAAACTGCAATTGGGCCTCACCCCCTAACCCCCTCTCCTTGAGGAGAGGGGGACTGAAGTTACCTTTTTTCCCCAGTTTCTTGCTTGAGATATTTCCTGAAAATGAGCAAGAAAAGGTGACTTGTCCCCCCTCTCCTCAAGGAGAGGGGGCTAGGGGGTGAGGCCGTTAGGGTGGTTCGTGGACTGTTCGACAAATTGCAGTTTATCTAATTGCGCTCAGCATATTTGCGAGTCCGTCGGCAGCTTGCTGAAGAGGTTTGGCCACCATCTTCTTCATAAAGAAGTTTACTTCAGCACCTACAGTGACGCGCATTTTGCTCTCATAATCACCATGAGGCAATAGTTGAATCCATACGTATATCTGTACGGGAGACCCCTCTGAGGCAAACTTTATGCACTTCGGCTCATCACGCTCAACTGCGCGCAATGTGATGTTGCCCATGGGAGAAGCAATGTGAATAGCATCTGTCTCGAAGCTCAATCCCTCAGCATACTTTTGTACGTCGGCCAACTTATCAGCTGGCACCTGCTCGCTCAACTTTTGCTGCACCTCGGGATCGTTCATGCGGTCCTTAATAGCCGATAGACTATTCAAGTCGTTAAACCGACTAAATAGAATGTTCTGGTTCTGCGGCACTATTTTTACTTCACTCTCAAATTTTGCTAATGACATATATTCTTATTGTTATTTGTTTTATCAACCATTCGATAACGTCCCCCCGTTTAGCATCAGTATTTTAATGATTACGTGGGATTCCAGTCTGCAAATTTAGGTAAAACCGCTGATTGCAACAGAACAAAACGCAGAATAAGTAGCCGTTCACATCAGTTTTACTCAAATTTCAGATTTAGATAAACTGCAGTATATCGAAATCCAAAGCTGAATGACCTACAACCGTTTGCGCATTCTAATATTAATTAGTACATTTGCAACGAAGTTGTGACCTTAAGTTTGCAAACGTAAAAACCTTAAGACAGAAATAATTCAAAACAATTCTACAAATCAATCATTAATCACACCAAACCCTATGAAAAGATTTACCCTTTTCTTCATGGCTTTGATGGCTTGCATTATGGCAAGCGCACAGAGCGGGTTGCCTGACTTCTCGACAGAGGATAGTCCTATCTACTATCCTGTGAAGTTTAAGACAGGCGGCAATTATCTGGCTGATAAAGGCGCAGGTAACAAAATGCAGACGGTGGCTTCTGAAAGCGATGCTACCAACTTCCAGCTTATCGGCACACAGGCCAGCTTTATTATGAAAAGCAAATCGGGCAACTACGTGGGCTTCTCAGGTGAACGTTTCATCACGACGACCAAAGCCAATGCTGTAAAGATGGCCATTATCAATGGTTCTGCCAATAAGTATTATGAACTCAAGCGTGCCAGTGAAGCTAAGTGCATGAACCAGTGGGGTGCCACTTCAGCAGGCGTTGAGTTGGGCGAGTGGAACGCTGGCGACGGCAATAATCAACTCTACTTTGTAGGCGCAGAAGGAACATTGGCTGAACTTCAAGCTGACTACAACAAGTTAGTCGGTCAGTTGCAAGCTGCTGCTGGTTACAAGTACTTCTACCGCGATGCTACAGAAGCCGTGAAGAGCATTCCTACTACCGCACCTACTACGAAGGAAGGCTATCAAACAGCTATCAACGCGATGAAAGCAGCCCTCGCTTCCTTGAACAGTGGCGAAGTGTTAGGCACCGACATCGAAGGCAAGCACTTCTTCTTAGCCAACAAGCTCCACACTACTTTCTTTGCCTATGCCAATGGCACTACAATGGGTTCGAAGACGGCCTCTTACGGCATCGACTGCATGTGGCAATTCGAGAAGGCTGACAATGGTGAATACTACCTCAAGAATGTAGGAACGGGACTTTACGTAGGTGCAGTACCTACTGCAGACAATGTTAAGTTCGACTTAGTAGAGAAGGCTAACGCTGCTACTTACGTAGTTGCTGCCGCTGCTACGAATGGTCATGTCAATATCTATAGCAGTACAGGTGAGGCCAACCTCGAAACACTTCACATGGTCAATTGGGACGGCGTAGTACGTTGGAGTAAGGCTGCTGACGCTTCACAGTTCCTCTTAATGGACGCTGAAGAAGTAGAAGCTACGTTCGCAAAGTACTACACACTCAAGAATGGCCACGGTGGCTACGTGAGCGCCGACTATAGCGACAATAATGGTCTCTTGCTTAACAACACGGCAAGTCCCTCTAACCTGAAGGGCTTGTGGCACCTCTACAAGACGAGCGACAACACTTACCGCTTTATCAATGCAGCCTCTTACCAAGTGCTCGCTATCAAGGGTAGTGAAGGCGCTGCACGCGCTACGCTGCAAGGCGTATTGACCGCTAAGAATGATGCCAACTACACTACTTACTTCGACGGTACATTCCAAATCAATAGCACTGACCCCAGCTACATCAAGTTGGCAGGTTCGGCTCATAACTACCTCAACAAGCGCGACAACTACCTCGCTCTTTGGAACGACTCACGTGCCAAAGACAACGACACGGGCTCTAAGTTCTTCATCACTGAAGTACAACCCGACGACGAATACCTCTATAGCGAGTTCAACACTGTAGAGGCTGGTACACGTCCTACTGACATCAGCAATTACGCATTGTGGTACAACGTACCCGTAGCTAAGACGGGCGTTTCTGACACTTGGATGGAATACGCACTCCCCTTAGGTAATGGTCAGATTGGTGCTACCATTCGTGGTGGCTTGTTCAAGGATGATATTCAGTTCAACGAGAAGACCCTCTTCCAAGGTGGTACACAAAACGGTGGTGGCGAGAACGTTTCACGCGGTTGGTATCAGAACTTCGGTTCAATCATGGTAGTAGACAAGAGCGGCAACTTCTCACTCAGTGACAACACGAAACCTGTTAAGGACTATGTACGCTACCTCGACATTATCAATGGCGTAGGTGGTGTAAACTACAAGAGCAGCGACGAAGCCACCAGCTACACACGTCGTTACTTCACCTCTGCTACTGACCGAGTGCTCGTAGCACGCTATGAAGCTAAGGGTACAGACAAGTTGAACCTCAAGTTCTCTTACAAGCCCGATTCTCAGATTGGTGCTGGCGCTGTAACTTATGCTGACAATGGCGCTTCATTCAATGGCGGCATGACTACGATTAAGTATGGCACGACCTTTAAGGTAGTAGCCAACGAGGGCGCTACGGTAACGACTACCGACAAAGGCATCCTCGTCGAAAACGCTGAATGGGCTAACGTCATCATGGCTGCTGCTACCAACTTCGACGCTACGAAGGCTGGTTGCGTAAGCGGTGAGACACCTGCTGAACTTACAGCTAAGGCTCAAAGTCGCGTTGACGCTGCCGTAGCTAAGGACTATACGACGCTCTACAACGACCACGTAGCTGCCTTCAGCGCTTACATGAACCGCGTTGACCTCAGCCTCGCTACTCCATGTACAGACAAGACTACGGAGGACTTGATGAAGTTCTACAACGCTGCTGACGCTAATAAGAAGACTAACGACGGTCTCTATCTCGAAAGCCTCTACTTCCAGTATGGCCGTTACATGACCGTAGCTTCTAACCTCGACACAAGCATTCATGCTCCCAGCAACTTGCAGGGTATTTGGAACGACCGTTCTAACACCGACTTCTGGCACTGCGACATTCACGCCGACATCAACGTCGAGATGAACTATTGGCCTGCTGACCCCACTAACTTGAGCGAGATGCACTTGCCCTTCCTCTACAACATTATCGACCTCGCTTCTGCTCCTAACTCTCCTTACGTAGCTTTGGCACAGAGAATTAAGAGCGGTGCACTGGGTTGGACCGTTGCTGTAGAGAACAACATTATGGGTGGTACTTCTACTTGGGAGAATGGCCGCATGAAGACACTTGGTGCTTGGTACTGCGACCACTTGTGGCGCTACTATAAGTACACGCTCGATCGCGACTTCTTGAAGAAGGCACTCCCCGTTATGTATCAGAATGCACTCTTCACAAAGAGCATCTCAACGAAGGACAGCAAGGGCCTCTATGAAATCAAGGGCGAATGGAGCCCCGAACATGGCCCTGGGGACGTGACTGCTTTTGCACAACAGACTGCTTACCAAGCCCTCGACGACCTCTTCAAGGGTCATAAGGAGTTGGGCAGCGAGTCTCCCTTGACGGACAGCCAGATGTCAGTACTCACCGACCTTTACAAGAACTTCGATAAGGGTATTTGGACGGAAACTTACGAGGGTAAGACTTGCATCTCTGAGTGGAAGAACAATAAACTCACTGACCAAGGTCACCGCCATCTCAGCCACTTGATGTGTCTCTATCCCTTCGGCCAAGTAAATGCATTCGACACGACGACTGAGGGTAAAAAGCTCTTTGAGGCTGCTCACAATGGTCAGATTGCTCGTAACGGCGACGTAACGGGTTGGTCAATGGGTTGGCAGACGAACACTTATGCTCGTGCACTCGACGGTGAGAATGCTCACTACAACCTCACGCGTGCCTTGAAGCACTCTGGTTCTTACGTTATCCAGATGTCAAACTATGGTGGTTGCTATTACAACCTCTTCGACTCTCACTCTCCCTTCCAGATTGACGGCAACTTTGGTTGCACCAGTGGTGTGGCTGAGATGTTGTTGCAGAGCTACGACGATGTAATCACTATCCTCCCCGCTCTCCCCTCAGCATGGCCTAATGGTAGCGTGAAGGGCTTGAAGGCGCAAGGCAACTTCACCGTTGACGAAACTTGGAGCGAAGGTAAAGCTACAGTCGTTAGCATTACTAACAATCAGGATAAGGAACGCAGCGTAAGCGTTCGTCTCAACAAGAAGGTTGAAACTTACACCATCGGTGCAAATGAAACGCTTACTATCGACTGCTCAATGGGCAACCTCCCTACTGCTATCGAGAATGTGCCTGTTGTCAACGTAAAGACCTCTAACGTTATCTACGACCTCAGCGGCCGCCGTGTCAACGAGGCGCAAAAGGGCGTTTACATCGTTAATGGCCACAAAGTGGTAAAGTAACGTATAATACGCATACATAAAGTATCATAAAGACTCAAAGCGAGCTACCTGTGCCGAAGGGCATAAGTAGCTCGCTTTAAGTTTAGAAGAGGCCTAATTGGGGGGCGCGTCCTAACCTGGGGGCGACGCGTCCCCGCGTCGGCATTTGTAAGTCAAGGCTCGAGGCCTTGACTTGCAAATACATGAATATCCATACTTCAAGTATTGCCAACTTGGGGCATCGAGCCCCAAGTTGGCAATGCCGACGCGGGGACGCGTCGCCCCCAGGTTAGGACCCGTTCCCCAATTAGGCCGATAAATTGCAGTTTATCTATTACTCAACATATCGAGTATTTGATGGGCTGCACGTTTGGGTGCACCAGGTTGTCCCATTTTATTTGTCATACGTTCATAGCCATTGAGCATTTTGCGACGTGCGGCCGATTGTTGGGGCAAGAGTTCACCTATGTAGCGTGTAAGGTTAGTGACATTCATGTCCGAACCCACAAGTTCTGGCACGACCTCGAAGCCCGCTATGAGGTTGACCAACGAAATAAACGGCACCTTTAAAAAGTAGGGGCGAATACGCGAAACTATCCAACCGCAACGCATGTAGTAACATACTACCTGTGGCACACGGAATAGTGCCGTCTCAAGCGTGGCTGTGCCACTCGTCACTAAAGCCAATGTGGCGCGGTTAAGCAAGTCAAATGTTTCGTTCTTGACCAGTTGAACGCGTTTGGGTGCTATCTGACTACGCTGTACGATGTGTAGGTAGAACTCTTCTTCGATGGCAGGAGCCATTGCTACCACCATATCGTAATCTTCAAAGGGCGCAGCAGCTTGCAGCATGCGGCTTAAGTTGTCCTTTACCTCTTGTCGACGCGAACCCGGCAATAGTGCGATAACATCTCCGTTAGGTTTAGGACGTCCATTCTCTTTCATATATCCATATACCTCGTCGAGCGAAGGATTGCCCACATACGAAATTGGATAATGATGTTTTTTCTCAAAAAAATCTACTTCAAATGGCAGGATTGAGAACAAGTGGTCAACATTACGCTTTATCTCCTTAATGCGATGTTCCTTCCATGCCCATATTTTAGGAGCGATGTAGTAATACACGGGACAGAAGGCCTGTTGCTTCACATATTTTGCTATTTTGAGGTTAAATCCTGGATAATCCACTAAAACTACGGCATCGGGCTGCCATTCAGAGATTTGCGTTTTACAACGTTTCATACCGCGCAAAATGGTGGGCAAGTGGAGTGCCACTTGTACAAATCCCATGTAGGCTAACTCGCGATAGTGACATAGGAGCGTTCCCCCCACGGCTTGCATTTTGTCGCCTCCATAGTAGCGAAATTCCGTATCAGGATATTCGTCTAAAATAGCACGCATCAAGTGTGAAGCATGTAAGTCGCCACTGGCCTCGCCAGCTATCAGAAATATCTTCATATTTTGTCTATCTTAATCGTTTGCATTCGCGCACCTTTTCTCGCCATGGCAAAATTTTGCTCATTTGGTTTAACAAAAAAGTTTTCTTTCTGTTCTGTTTGACAAATTGCCGTTTCACCACTCACTTTCATTCACTTCACATACACTCTGTTTTTCAATGTGCCAGATGCGGCGACCATTGATGTGAGGAAAGTGGTGTTCGTCGTGGCTTACCACCACGATGGCCCGGTGAAGGCTCTGTTGCGTAAGCAGTGCGTAAAGTTCGTTGCGTGACGACTCGTCGAGATGTGTTTCAGGTTCGTCAAGCAAGAGCAAATCAGGTTCTGACACAAGGGCACGCGCTAAAAGGGTGCGTTGCCACTGCCCACCACTAAGGTCGGAAATAGGACGTTGTGCTAAGTCAGAAAGGTGGAAAGTGTTGAGCGTTTCTGTTACCTTGTTACGATGTTCAGAAGTAAAACGCTTCCAAAGCCGTTTGCGACAACTAAGTCCTGAGAGTACGATGTCAGCTACAGTCGTAGGAAATTGTCTGTCGATGTGTCTGTACTGTGGTAGGTAACCTACAATTGTACCACTTTTGCGTTCAATTGTACCGCGTGTGGGTTGCAAGAGTCCTGCAATAAGGCGAAGCAAAGTAGTCTTACCTCCGCCATTAGGGCCTGTCAGCACGATGAAATCAGTGTCGTTGATTGTTTCGTTGATGTGACACAATACGTGGCGTTCGCCATAGCTTAGACAAACGTTGTTTATTTTAAGCAAACTATTGGGCATCTTGAAGATAATTGGAATGTTAACTTGTCAATACGCTCACTCTTCAACTTATTCACTCTTCAACTCATTCACAATATTCTTAAGTTGACGTGGGACGTCAAAGTCAAGTGGATTAATCGTAACGACGTGTGCACCCAGTTCGTGAGCTATGCGTTCTGCACTGCGTCCGTTATGTTCTTTAGAGATGAAAACCACTTTTACGCTTTCCTTTTTACATTGTGAGATGAGTTGCTGCATATAGGCGGCCGAGGGTTCTTTGCCGTCATGTTCTACAGCCAATTGTTGGAGTCCGTACTGATGAGCTAAATAACCTAAAGCAGGGTGATAAATTAAGAATGTACGACATTTGATGCCTTGTAGGCTTTTACTTAATTCTTGGTCAAAAGCCTTCATTTGCTGTTCGAAGCGTTGAACACGTTGCCGGTAATAGACAGCATTGGGCTTATCGTGTTGTGAGAGTGTTTCAGCTACATTACGTGCCATTGCTATCAAGTTTCGTGGAGAGAGCCAGACATGAGGGTCGCCACTTTCTAATTCACCTTCGTGGTGGTGTGTGCTGACAATGAGAGGAACGCCTTGTGCCGCGTCAATAAGCGAAACGTTGGTTAGGGAGTTCATCATTCGTGGCAACTGTGTTTGTTCGAAGCCCAAGCTTCCCATGCGAAACACGAGTTGACTTTCGCCCAAGGCTACCATCTGTCGTGGCGTAGGCTCGTATGTTTCGGGACTTGCTCCTTGCGGCATCAGCGTTTTAACTTGGTACTTATCGCCAGCTACGGCCTCAACAACGTAACGCAGCGGTTCGATACTTACGGTAATTATCGGCCGATTGTCTTGCTGCTTGTGGTTGCACGAAAGCAGACTCAATAGCATGATAGCGATGTATGATAGATGAAGAAGTCGTTTCATATTGTTTTTTTTACAAGCTCAAAGTCACTTTAATGAGAATCCAATAACGAATGTACTTGCCAATAGCCACGTTAATCATGGCATAAATTAGTTTTACGCGCAAGAAGCCCATGGCCACTGTGATTACACTGCCTATAATGGGCAACCATGCCAATAGTCCAGCCCATGCTCCATAGTGTCTTACCCAACGCTTGCCACGTTCTAACTTTTCGGGCGGAACTTTCGTCCAGCGTTCTATCCACTCCTCTTTGCCCAATGAACCTACCCCATAATTAAACAGGCTGCCCAGCACATTGCCTGCTGTGCCCCAAACCAATAGTTCACCTGGATTGGTACCAGCAGCCAAGAGGGCTAACATAACGGCTTCAGAACTGAAAGGGAAGAAACTCCCTGCTAAGAAGGCGGCAATAAACATTCCTATGCCTCCGTTTTCGGCCAAAAGTGTGATGAATGCGTCCATAAGGGGGATTTAAAGGTTGAGGGGGGAGAAAAAGAGTTTCTTTTAGTTTGAAGGTTATGAGATTATAAAGTTACATCACGTTGGTGAACTGCTATATAATCTTATAACGTGAAACTGGCTGTTTTTAGAAATAGCCTATCCCATTTGCACATAATTATATACGCCAAGAACGATGAGAATGAGAACGGTGAGGTTGAACCATGTGTTGAACAGACGTCCCTTTCCTAAGGCATAATAATGAGCAATGATAAGGGAAGAATTGGCTATGAATAGGCGCATTTGTTTGTCAAAGTGTTCAGGTAGTAGCAGCAGACCTACGGTTAGGAACACTTGCATGGTAATGATGGTGTAGAGCAACATACGCGTGCGAATTTTGTCATTGTAGGCCGTGTGGATAAAATGCACGAAGGCGAATAAGGCCAAGGCAAAAAAGATACCTACCGTAATCCATTGGTCAAGTTTGAGGAGGCTGTAGTTAGGTACGTGAGGCACAAACCAATCGTTGAGGTAAAGAAAAGCCGTGTCTAACTGATTGTTCCAAATGGCATAAGCTGCTAATATCCAATACGGAACAGCAAGGCCGAACAGCCCAGCCATAAAGGTGCGCCACGTAAGCGAACGAAGTTGGAACAGCATCGAAATATAATAAGCAATGGCTAACACCAACATGGGTGGAAACACCATACTGCCAATACCTAACAACAGAAAAGCATGAAATATGTAACCCTCGGCTCTGAACTGTTGGTAGGAGGAGAAAAGCATAAAGTAAGCCAAAACAAAGCATACGGTGGGTATAGCTTCCGTACTCCAAGTGTGTAAGGCAGGACATACCAACATTAGTGCCAAATAAGTAACACTCATCATACGCGAACGAATGCGTAACAACGCATTGCGGTTGTTAAGCTCCATAATGAGATAAGCCGTAAGTTCCGTTACGGCCAATCCGCCCCATAAATTGACATCGGTAACGTCTGAGAGTACCCAAACGAGTAGCACGATTACTGCCATTGTGGGCAAGGTAAACGTACTTGATACTACGCTATTACGAAATGAGTGTGATTGTATGGACACAAGTGTTGAGATTTTATGATAAAGTAGGTGTCCAATATAAATTTGAACACCTACTCAAATAATGATTAATGTACTTATAGACTATTTCTAAAAATAGCCAGTTTTACATTTTAAGGTTATAAAGTTAGTTGAGTTGATTATCAACGCGTGAAGTAACTTCATCACCTTATCACCTCCAAACTAAAAACAGAATTTTAGTCCTCCCCCTTTTATAAGTCCTGACCGATGTCAGTTCTGAAGTATTTCTTCTCGAATTGAATGTGCTTAGCTCCTTCCATTGACTTGGCTAAAGCTTCAGCCTTATCCTTTCCGTATGAACTAACGGCTATGACGCGGCCACCAGCAGTGACGAGTTTTCCGTCTTTGATCGCTGTGCCAGCATGGAACACTACGCTACCGGGTACGTCAGCGCCCGTGATTTCAAATCCCTTCTCGTAAGCCTGAGGATAACCTCCTGATACACACATGACGCATACAGCTGCACGAGGGTCAAACTCAACGTTACGTTGATCGAGGTCGCCAGCGGCAACGCCTTCAAATAGGTCGACAATGTCGCTCTTGAGGCGCAACATGACCGTTTCTGTTTCGGGGTCGCCCATGCGGCAGTTATATTCGATTACTTTAGGTTGGCCATCACAATTGATTAAGCCAAAGAAGATGAAACCCTTATAATCAATGCCCTCGGCGGCTAATCCTTCCACCGTAGGACGAATAATTTCGTTCTCTACCTTCGTCATCCAAGCCTTATCGGCAAATGGCACGGGCGAAACCGATCCCATACCGCCTGTGTTAAGCCCCGTATCGCCTTCACCTATGCGCTTGTAGTCTTTCGCTTCAGGAAGAATTTGATAATGCTTGCCGTCGGTCAGTACAAACACTGAGCATTCAATACCAGAAAGGAACTCTTCTATCACAACGCGACTTGATGCGTTGCCAAACATACCGCCTAACATATCGCGCAATTCCTTCTTGGCCTCGTCAAGGGTAGGGACGATTAGTACGCCTTTACCAGCGCAAAGACCATCGGCTTTGAGTACGTAGGGAGCTTGGAGCGTTTCAAGGAAGCGACACCCTTCTTCTACTTGCGTTCCGTCAAAGGTTTCGTAAGCTGCAGTAGGGATATTGTGACGTTTCATGAATCCCTTTGCAAAGTCTTTTGAACCTTCGAGCACGGCTCCTGCCTTAGAAGGACCGATTACAGGCACGTGCTTAACATCTGGACGTTGTAGAAAATAGTCATAAATGCCTTTTACCAGAGGGTCTTCAGGACCGACTACGACCATGTCCACCTTTTCACGTACAACGAAGTCGGCCACGGCATCAAAGTCGTCTGCTTTTATTGCTACATTTTCGCCCACAGAGGCAGTTCCAGCGTTACCGGGAGCAATAAAAAGTTTTTCGATGCGATTGCTTTGTGCAATTTTCCATGCCAGTGCGTGCTCACGGCCGCCACTGCCCAAAAGTAAGAGTTTCATACGTATAAATTTTATTTTGGTACAAATTTACTGCAAGGCGAGTGAAGTGCAAAACGAAAGTCAAAAAACTTTCGTTTTGTACTTCCGAGCCGCCGCGTAAATTGGCGTAAGCAAATGCTGCAAGGCGAGTGAAGTGCAAAACGAAAGTCAAAAAAACTGCAATTTGTCTGCCTAATTGGGGGGCGGGTTTTTAACCCGCGGCAGCAGCAGGCTTGAACATCTACTTATAGTTGCTAAGCGACTATAAGCAACATGCTGCTGCCGCGGGTTAAAAACCCGCCCCCCAATTAGGCAGACAAATTGCAGTTTTTCTATGTACTCACCAAGACAAAAAAAGCCCGCATAATTCTTGCGAATTATGCGGGTTAAGCATTTTCTGTCGTAAAGAAAACTTCGGGCGAAGCGATTACTTACGCAAACCAAGCTTCTTAACGATAGCACGATAACGCTCGATGTCCTTACGCTTGAGGTAGTTGAGGAGCGCGCGGCGCTTACCTACCATCTTAACGAGTGAGCGTTCAGTCGTATGATCTTTACGGTTCTGCTTCATGTGCTCCGTCAAGTGGGCAATACGGTAAGAGAACAAGGCTACTTGGCTCTCTGCAGAACCAGTATCCGAATTAGACTGTCCGTATGTGCCAAAGATCTCTTTCTTCTTTTCAGAATCTAAGTACATTGTGTATGAATTAAAAAATATATTATGAATAGACCATAAAGGCTTATTGCCCTCATAGCGTCTGCAAAGTTAATAACTTTACTTTTTTTAGCCAACTTTTTAATGCCATTTTTTTGTGTTATGTGCTGATTTTGCGGCATTTATGTTCAAAATGTCTACGACTTCTGTTTATTTTACTTTTTTGTAACACATACTTCCATTTCTTTGCCGTATATTTGAAGCACATTCTGATTAAACCATTAGTAAATTACGAACTGTGAATATTACCATACGTTGTAAAAACACTGGCCGCTCGCACAAGGTGCCAGTAGGCTTTAACCTCGAGGAGGTATACGAAATGCTCGACCTTCACATGCCTTATGGCCCAACAAGTGCTAAGGTCAATAATAAGGTAGAAGGACTTCACTTTACTTTTTTTAATGACAAGGACGTAGAATTCTTAGATATCACCTCATCGTCAGGATTGCGCACGTATACGCGCTCTCTCTTTTTCGTTCTCTATAAAGCCGTACGCGACACGTATGGATCGGCCGCTCGCTTACGCATCGACACCCCCGTTTCGAATGGTTACTACTGCCGTCTGCGTTTACCCGAAAGTAAAGCGGTTGACCAAGAGGTGGTGAATAAACTCAAGGAGCGTATGGAACAGATTATCAAGGCCGACCTTCCCTTCCATCGCATAACGTGTCCTACGGAACAAGCTGTGACTCGTTTCCGTCAAGATGGTTTAGAGAGTAAAGCTAAGTTACTCGAAGGTTTGGGTAAACTTTATACTACTTATTATACCTTAGACGATACGGCCGACTACTTTTATGGTTCTTTATTGATTAAGACCTCACAAATCTATCTGTTCGACCTTCAACTCTTTGCCGATGGTTTGTTCCTTCGCATACCTGACCCCAAGAATCCTTCGGAATTGCGTCCTATGATTGAGCAACCTAAGATGTTTGAAGTGTTCAACGAACAACATCGTTGGAACGAAATTTTGGGTATCACCACTGTCGGAGAATTTAATGCGGCTTGCACCAAGGGACTTACCAATGACCTTATCAACCTTAGTGAGGCGCTGCAAGAAAAGAAAATATCTCGCTTGGCCGACCGCATAGCTGCTAATAAGGATATTAAGGTAATACTCATTGCTGGCCCCTCTTCAAGTGGAAAAACCACCTTTAGCAAACGTTTGAGTGTGCAATTGATGGCTTGTGGACTAAAGCCGTTGCCCATTTCGACTGACGACTACTTTGTTGATCGCACCAAAACGCCCCTTGATGCTGACGGCAACTATGACTTCGAACACATTGATGCCATGAACATCGACTTGTTAACGACTCAGATCAATGCGCTCATTCAGGGTAAGGAGGTTGAAACGCCACGTTATGACTTTACTATGGGAAAAAGCGTACCCAGTGGCCATCGCTACCATTTGGGCGAACACGACATCTTAATCTTAGAGGGCATTCATGCACTCAATCCACGCTTGACAGAAGGTGTTGACGATAAACATAAGTTTAAGATTTATGCCTCTGCGTTGACGACTATTTTATTAGACGACCATAACTACATACCCACAACTGACAATCGTCTGCTACGTCGTATTGTGCGCGATCATAAATATCGTGCTCGTTCGGCACAAGAGACGATTGCTCAATGGCCCTCTGTGCGCCGTGGTGAGGAGCGTTGGATATTCCCCTTCCAAGAGGAGGCTGACGAAATGGTCAACACAGCCTTACTCTTCGAATTGGCAGCCTTACGTGACCAAGCTTTACCACTCTTAGAGGAAGTGCCCGAGTCTGCCCCCGAATACTCTGAAGCCTATCGTTTGCGCAAGTTCTTAACTTATCTGAAGCCTATCTCTACGCGTGGACTACCTCCAACCTCGCTCCTACGCGAATTTTTAGGTGGTAGCACGTTTAAATATTGATAAGCTGCAATTTAAGAGCCTCTTCCCCTACCCTCCCCCCTCTCTGGGCGGGGAGAGAGTTAGGGGAAGAGGCTTTCAATTTGCAGTCAACAAAATCCTCCACACACGCTTAATTGCGCAAAAGGTTGCCTATTTGCAATTATTTAAATACCTTTGCGAATGAAGAATAACTTCATTCTTTCCCACATGGGCAAAAGACACAAGCCGCAACGGACAATGTTCGTCTGCGGCAAAGAGTGTTTTTACCCCTAAAACCTGCATCCTATGCAAAATAATTGTCACCTATCTAAACTTATCTTAGAGCAAGCTAAGAAGTACGGCGACCGCGCTGCACTGAGTTATCGAGACTATACGCTCAACAAGTGGATACCCATTTCATGGCGTCAGTTTGCTCTTACCGTACAGAAGGTCTCCTTTGCTCTTTTGCGTCACGGCGTTAAAGTGCAAGAAAATATAGCCGTCTTTTCACAAAATAAGCCTGAAACGCATTACGTCGATTTTGGTGCTTACGGCATTCGCGTAACAACGATACCATTCTACGCTACAAGCAGTGCTGCACAAATCACTTATATGCTCAATGATGCGCAGGTGCGTTTCCTCTTTGTAGGCGAACAGCCGCAGTATGATACGGCCTTTAGTGTCATTTCGGTAGCTCAATCGCTCGAAAAGATTATCATCTTCGACCGCTCAGTCAAGAAGAATGAGAATGATCACTTGTCTGTCTACTTTGACGACTTCTTAAAAGAGGCCCTCAATGGCGGCATTGACGACGACCTTAAAGCCGAATATCGCCAGCGTCAGGCTGATGCTAACGACGATGACTTGTGTAATATCCTTTATACCAGTGGTACTACAGGACAGAGCAAAGGTGTGATGCTTACTTACGGTCAATACCGTGAGGGACTCCGCGTAAACGATGCTGTGTTGCCCTTGAGCGAAGATGATGTATTCCTCAACTTTTTGCCTTACACACATATATTTGAACGCGCTTGGTGTTACTTAGGAATGAGTGAAGGCGCACTGCAGTGCGTCAACCTTCGCCCTGCAGACGTACAGCGTTCTATGCAAGAGGTACACCCCACTTGTATGAGTTCCGTACCCCGTTTTTGGGAGAAAGTATATCAGGCCGTGCTCGAAAAGATGGAGAATGGTTCCTTTATGGAGCGCAAACTCATCAGCGAAGCACTCGAAGTGGGCAAACGTTATTGGATCAACTATAAGTCAAAAGGAAAGAAAGCCCCTATGGGTTTAGCCTTGCAATATAAGTTGTATGACAAGACGGTGATAAAGTTGCTGCGCAAGACGTTAGGTTTAGAGCGTGCTAACTTCTTCCCCACAGCAGGAGCTGCCGTTTCGCCTGAAGTAGAGAAATTCGTTCATGCAGCTGGCATCAATATGGTAGTAGGCTATGGCTTGACAGAAAGTATGGCTACGGTATCATGCGACATCCCAGGGAAACCCGTTTCATTAGGCTCTGTCGGTCGCCTCATTGATAATATTGAAATCAAATTTGGCGAGAACGATGAAATTTTGCTACGTGGCAAAACCATTACAAAGGGCTACTACAAGAAAGACTCGCAAACTAAAGAGGCGATTGACGAAGACGGTTGGTTCCATACGGGCGATGCTGGTTTTATGAAGAATGGCGAATTGTACCTACGCGAGCGTATTAAAGACCTCTTCAAGACGTCGAATGGTAAATATATCGCGCCGCAGATGATTGAGTCGAAATTGGTACTTGATCGTTACTTCGACCAAGCTGTCATCGTGGCCGACAAGCGTAAATTCGTCAGTGCACTGATAGTCCCGAACTATGCCCTGCTCGAAACGTATGCACAAGACAATGGCATTACGTTTAAGGACCGTGAGGAATTATGCAAGAAGCCAGAAATCATTCGTTTCTACACAGAGCGTATCGAAACGTTGCAACAAGACCTTGCTCACTACGAGCAGATTAAGCGCTTTATCTTGTTGTCTCACCCCTTCACCATGGATAATGGTGAACTTACCAATACGCTTAAAGTGCGCCGCCGCGTAGTGTATGACCACTATGCTGAACAAATCGAACAAATCTATGCCGAAGCAGAAGCCGAAGCTGCGGCAGCAACGAAATGATTTTTAGTTGACGGGGTAACAAGTTGACGAGCTGACAAGTTAACGAACAAGTTACCTTTAAAAATAAAACAAACTTACTTGTTGACTTGTCTACTTGTTAACTCGTTAACAAAAAGGACTCGTCACCCCACAAATAAAGAGAAACGAAAAAGAACAATACATGATCACTTCTGACCAACTGAAAGATGCCCAAGACCGCGTAGCAGCATTGAACCGCTACCTCGATATAGATGCCAAAACGATGCAGCTCGAAGAAGAGCGACTCCGCACGCAAGACCCTGGATTTTGGGACGATGCTAAACGTGCCGAAGAACAAATGAAAAAGGTGAAAGGCATTGAAAAGTGGATTGAAGGTTACAAGCACGTTAAAACGCTTGTTGACGAACTCACCCTTGCCTTCGACTTTTATAAGGAGGAAATGGTAACCGAAGAGGAGGTGGACGAAGCTTATGCTAAGTGCATTGAAGCCATAGAAGAACTCGAACTGCGCAATATGCTGCGCCAAGAGGAAGACCAAATGTCGTGCGTCTTGAAGATTAACTCTGGTGCGGGCGGCACTGAGAGTCAAGACTGGGCTTCGATGCTGATGCGTATGTATATGCGCTATGCCGAAAGTCACGGCTATAAGTGTAACATCTCTCACCTACAAGACGGTGATGAAGCTGGTATCAAAACCGTGACAATGGAGATTGAAGGCGACTCTGCCTACGGCTACCTCAAGAGTGAGAATGGTGTGCATCGCTTGGTACGTGTATCGCCTTACAATGCTCAAGGAAAGCGTATGACTTCATTCGCTTCCGTATTCGTAACGCCCTTGGTAGACGACACAATTGAAGTGTACGTTGACCCTTCTAAAATATCATGGGACTTGTTCCGTTCAGGTGGTGCTGGCGGACAGAACGTCAACAAGGTTGAGACGGGTGTACGCTTACGCTATCAATACACTGACCCTGACACAGGCGAAACAGAAGAAATCCTCATCGAAAATACCGAGAGCCGTAAGCAGCTCGAAAATCGTGAGAATGCCATGCGCCTTCTCCGTTCACAACTCTACGACCGCGCCCTCCAAAAGCGCAAGGCTGAACAAGCCAAAATCGAAGCTGGCAAGAAGAAAATCGAATGGGGTAGCCAAATTCGTAGCTACGTATTTGACGACCGCCGCGTAAAGGACCACCGCACTGGTTTTCAGACCAGCGACGTTAACGGCGTAATGGACGGCAAGATTGACGGATTCATCAAAGCCTACCTCATGGAGTTTGCCGACAAAGGCAATGAGGAGTAGTAAATGTGCAAATGCGAGAATGTGCAAATGTGCAAATGATTGAATGTAAATAGCAAGAAAAAGTTACTTGCTTGTTAACATGTTAACTCTTAAAAATAATATACCATGAATAAAGTACAACACAATCTAAAGAGAAAGGCTCGTGAGGCTATGGAGCGCCGTCAAGCCATGAATGTAATCAAAGGCATCATCATTGTCTTGTTACTCATCGCAGCTTTAGGCACTGCAGCTTATTGGGCTTTACAGTAATCAATCCAACAAAAAACATTCCTATTTTGGCACTCGAAATAGAACGTAAATTTTTAGTGGAGGGCGATTTCAAATCACTCTCCACTTCTCATAGCCACATCATGCAGGGCTACATCTGCAGTGGACGTGGTCGTACGGTACGTGTACGCTTGCGCGACGACAAAGGGTACCTTACTATCAAAGGGCCATCACTCAATGGTGGGCTCTCGCGCTATGAGTTTGAAAAGGAAATAACAAAGGACGAGGCGCTATCACTCATGACCCTTTGCGAACCTGGTATTATCGACAAGTATCGTTGGCTTGTCCCTGTGGGTAACCACACCTACGAGGTGGACGAATTCTTAGGTGACAACGCAGGCCTCATCGTAGCCGAGGTCGAACTAAGCAGCGAGGAAGAAGCCTACGAGCGTGCACCTTTCATCACACATGAGGTTACAGGCGATCGCAAATATTATAACTCTTCACTCCGCTCGTATCCTTACAAAGATTGGACTCCAGAAGAAAAGGAATAGGACTGCTACATCATTTTTATGCACAAAACGATTAGACGATTCGTCTTATAACTGCCTCTCCCCCTAACCTCTTTCCCCGACTGGGGAGAGGGTTAGGGGGAGAGGATTTTCTTTTTGCAAATATAGGGACTATAATCGAATAAAATATTTTAAACTTTTCGAACTATAACAAAAAAATGCTCCACTCTTTTAAAACATTAAAAGAGCGGAGCAAACAGCCTATGAATAAAAATATAAAGATAGAGTCTTATTGATTAGGCATTGCCTTCGGGTACACCAAAGGGAGTAGCCGTGCGACCACCTTGTTGTGCGGGTTCAGCAGCACCTGGCAAGTTGATAGGGCCGAAAGCCTTTTCGTACTTCTGAATGTTGTCCTGAAGGGCGAAGAGCAAACGCTTAGCGTGTTCGGGAGCCAATACGATACGGCTCTTAACGTTGGCCTTAGGTACACCAGGGAGCACACGAATAAAGTCTAAAACAACCTCTGCGCTTGAGTGAGTAATGATAGCAAGATTAGCGTAAGTACCTTCTGCTACTTCGGGAGTCAGCTCAATCTTCAACTGACCATCATTTTGTTCTTGATTTTCCATGGGAATGAAATGATTTTATGTAATTTTAAATACGTTTACGTGTAACGAGCACTCAGCGAGCGCAAATTTCACACCACAAAAGTAACTTTTCGCACTGATATGGCCAAAACAAGCAGTCGAATTTTCAGAAAAAATGTTCCATTTAGTATATAATTAGAAAAAAGCGTTGCATTTTTTGTTTCTTTATGTATTTTTGTTCCCCAGAAGCGGAAACACACACTCATTACGATTATATACCCCACTGCTTGAGTGGGTATAATAGCGCAATACGATGCGCGCAATACACTTATCCATATATACATATATATAGCAAAGCGTGCTGTTCCGCTTATGATAATAGCATATCAACAAAACATTTTTATATAACAACCACAATGAAAAAGTTCTTTACTATTGCAGCAATGAGCTTAGCTATGCTCACTGCAAGTGCTCAAAAGAGCGTACAAGGTTCACGTTTCTTTGACAATTGGTCAGTAGGTCTCGTAGGCGGTGGCATCGTACCCCTCACGCAGTCTGACTACATCAAGGACGTTCGTGCTACCTATGGTGTTGAGATTAATAAGCAAATCACTCCTATCTTTGGTTTAGGTGCACAACTCACAGCAGCTAACAACATTACTCCTAGCAAGAACATATTCGATGCTCACAACCTCACATTAATGGGTCGTTTGAACCTCTCTAATATCTTCTGCGGCTACAAAGGCGAGCCCCGTTTGTTCGAAACTGAACTCGCAGTAGGCATCGGTTGGGGTCGTAATTACTATCCTGGTGAAGACCATGACTACCTCACCAGCAAGTATGGCGTAAACTTCAACTTCAACTTGGGCCAAAAGAAGGCTTGGACTATCGGTATCAAGCCCTCTATCGTTCTCAACATGACTGATGACAAGAGTTTCAATCCCATCGAACCTGGCTTTACCCACAAGGACATGGCAGCCTTCGAGCTCATGGCTGGCGTTGCTTATCACTTCAAGAACAAGAGCAATGGCAAGCACTACATGAGCTTCCTCAAGGCTTACGACCAAGCTGAAGTTGATGGCTTGAATGCTAAGATAAACGATCTCCGTTCACAAGTTAACGACAAGGACGCTCAATTGGCTAAGCTCGCTGCTGACAAGCGCGACCTCCAGAAGCAACTCAACGACGCTCGCAATCAGAAGCCCATTATTGAGACAAAGACTATCACTAATAGCACTAACTCACTCGAGCAGACAGTTACCTTCCGTCAAGGCAAGAGCATCGTTGACGCTTCACAACTCCCCAACGTTGAGCGCGTTGCTACTTTCTTGAAGAATCACAAGAATAGCACTGTTGACATCAAGGGTTACGCATCACCCGAGGGTAGTGCTGAAATCAATGCCAAGATTGCTAAGGCACGTGCTGAAGCTGTTAAGACTATCTTGGTTAACAAATACAAGATTGCTGCTAACCGCATCAACGCTGAAGGTCAAGGCGTAGGCAATATGTTCTCTGAGGCTGACTGGAACCGCGTCAGCATCTGTACTATCAATGAGTCTAAGTAAGTTCTACTTAATTAAAGACCTATAATACACGTGTACTGCAAGTACTCATTCATTGAGTACTTGCAGTACTTTTTTGTCTGCAGAAAGACGAAATGTAACTCTATCACCTACCCCAAATCTCTATCTATTCACGATTTTACGGCTCAGCGTGGCGCGTTTGATTAAGATGTCGTACATTTGCTAATAAGTAGGTATTCAAAATTAGTTTATATAATCATGTTCAGAATCAGTCGATATGCCTTGGCGCATTCTTTCGCCCAGAAACATAGGTTTCATCGGTCACGTAGCCCGCTACGCTCCCTCTTCAACCTATGTTTCTGCACGAAATACTGCACCAATTCATATCAACTAATTTTGAACACCTACTTATAAAAAACATACTTCATGGAAAAAACTGAAACTATCACACGCATTCGAAGCATATCAGAGTATAATGACCTTTTTGGCATTGAGACGCTCCACCCACTGGTCACAGTGATTGACTTTTCAAAGTGTCCACTCGTGCGCCACCACCGTAATATGTTCGACTTCTACGTCATCTTCTTAAAAGACACCAAGTGTGGCGACCTCATCTACGGCAAACAGACTTACGACTATCAAGAAGGCACCATCGTCACCTTGGGCCCCGGACAAGTTGTAGGCAGTGTAGACAATGGCGAGATGTTCCAACCTAAAGGCTATGCCTTGTGTTTTCACCCCGACCTTATTCACGGCACTTCATTAGGGCGTCACATCAGAGAGTACACCTTCTTCTCTTACGACGTACACGAAGCACTCCACATCTCTGAACGCGAGCGCCACGTCATTGACGATTGCTTGGTGCAAATTAAGCAAGAGATCGAACACAACATCGACCGCATGAGTAAACGCCTCATCACCAAAAACATAGAACTATTCCTCGACTACTGCCTACGCTTTTACGAACGCCAGTTCATTACTCGTGAGCATGTGAACCACGACATTCTTACGCAATTCGAACACCTGCTCGACACTTACTACACCTCTGGACAAGCTCGCCGCGAAGGACTACCAAGCGTAAAATACTGTGCCAACAAGTTACACCTTTCACCCAACTACTTTGGCGACCTGATCAAAAAAGAGACAGGCCTGACTGCTACTGAACACATTCAAAATTATCTCATCAATCAAAGCAAAGAACTCATTCTCGACCCCACACAGAGCATTAGCCAAGTGGCCTACAACTTAGGTTTTCAATATCCACAACACTTCACACGCATGTTTAAGCGCATCATGGGAGTCACCCCTAACGAATATAAGAAAGCACAGTAAACTACCACTAAACTAAAGATTTAACGGTAGTTCATACGTCATTAAAGCATTTTGCCCACACAATTCGTTACAGAGTTCTAAAAATGTTATACTGATTGTTGGCATGAATGATAAAATATGCGTATCTTTGCAAACAAGATTGAGTGAGGGGCTTTCTAAAAAGTTCCTCACTCATTATTTTACCACTCAACAACAACGAATGATTGACAAGAACTTTGTAAAGAATTTGGTGGAACAGTGGTTGGAGGGGAAAGAATACTTCCTTACTGATCTAACCATTAGTGCAGACGACCGCATCGTAGTAGAAATTGACCACGAAGAGGGCGTTTGGATTGAAGACTGCGTTGAACTCAGCCGGTTTATCGAAAGCCACCTTGATCGTGAAGAAGAGGACTTTGAACTCGAAGTAGGTAGCGCTGGCATCGGACAGCCCTTCAAAGTACTCAAACAGTATGAAATTCATCAGGGTGAATGCGTCGAAGTGCTCACTACAGAGGGGAAAAAACTACAAGGAACACTTGGCGATGTTACACCCGAAGGCTTCTCACTCACCTTCGAAGAGAAAGTAAGAGAAGAGGGCGCGAAGCGTCCTAAACTCGTCGAGCGCACCGTTCACTTCAGCTTCGACCAAGTGAAACAAACTAAGTACGTAATCGATTTTAAGTAGACTTTTTAGTTAACAAGTTGACAAGTTAACAAGTAAGTTACCATTTAAAACATTTTACCTGTCAACTCGTTAACTGATAGGACTAACTTAACTCGTCAACTCGTTAACTTGTCAACTTAACCTGTTAACAAAAAATATAAGCATCAAGCATGGCTAAGAAAAAGCAAGAGACAGCAAGTCTCATCGAAACCTTTGCTGAGTTTAAGCAAAATAAAAATATCGACCTCACTACCATGGTGGGTGTGCTCGAAGAAAGCTTCCGTAGCGTTATAGCCAAAATCTTTGGTTCGGACGAAAACTTCGACGTAATCGTTAACCCCGAGAAGGGAGACTGCGAGATCTATCGCAACCGCGTTGTCGTTAACGACGACGAGGTAGAAGACCCCAATAAGCAAATATCACTGAGCGAAGCACAACAGATTGACGCCACCTATGAAGTGGGTGAAGACGTTTCTGAAGAAATCCACTTCGCAGACTTTGGTCGCCGCGCCATTCTTACACTTCGTCAAACTTTGGCTAGCAAAATCCTCGAGCTCGAACACGACGCCTTATATAATAAATACAAAGACCGCGTGGGCGAACTCATCACTGCCGAGGTTTACCAGACATGGAAGAGCGAAACCTTACTCATGGACGAAGAGAAGAACGAACTCTACCTGCCCAAGTCACAACAGATACCCCGCGACTTCTTCCACAAAGGTGACGCCGTAACAGCCGTTATTGATCGCGTAGACAATTCAAACGGCAATCCTAAGATTTACCTTTCACGTACAGCTCCTGCCTTCTTGCAGCGTCTGCTCGAGAATGAAATTCCTGAGATTGCTGAAGGTCTTATCCGCCTTTGCCGCGTAGCACGCATTCCAGGCGAACGTGCCAAGATTGCCGTTCAAAGCTACGACGACCGCATCGACCCCGTAGGCGCTTGCGTAGGTGTTAAGGGTAGCCGTATTCACGGTGTCGTGCGTGAGTTGCATAACGAAAACATTGACGTTATCCCCTTCACTACCAATACGTCTCTCTTCATTCAACGTGCATTGAACCCCGCACAGGTGTCACGCATCGTACTACACGAAGAAGAGAAGAAGGCCGAAGTTTATCTCCGCCCTGAAGAAGTTAGCCTCGCTATTGGTAAGGGAGGTATGAATATCAAACTCGCCTCTATGCTTACAGAGTACACCATCGACGTATTCCGTGAAGTGGAGGGTGAAGAGAATACCGAAGAAGACATCTACCTCGACGAGTTCGCTGACGAAATAGACCAGTGGGTAATCGATGCCATCAAGTCTATTGGCCTCGAAACAGCCAAAGACGTACTCAACGCTCCACGCGAGATGCTTATCGAAAAGGCCGACCTCGAAGAGGATACTGTCGACGAACTCTTGCGCGTACTCCGTGCTGAGTTCGAGAGCGACAACAACGCCCCCGCTCCTGCTGCACCCGAAGCTCCCGAAGCTCCTGCTGCTCCCGAAACTGAAGTCGCTGAGCCTACCAACCAGCCTGCGTCTGAAGAGGCAGGTGCCGAAAGCTAATGTTCCCTAAATGAGTGTTGGCTCCTTCGGACTCACTCCCTTTAAAGAAGGTTTTTAGGTTATGAGGTTATAATGTTACCTTACGTTGATTACAATGTTGATTACAATGAAATTAACAATACTAACTTTTTTAACCTCCTAACCCCAACTTAACCTCCTAACCCTAAAAGAAACATTAGCCACCATTAATCACATTGCATGAGTATCAGATTAAATAAAGCAATTAAAGAATTTGGCGTTGGACTACAGTCTATCACCGATCTCTTAAAAGAGAAAGGTGCACCAGTGGCAACCAACGACCCTAATCAAAAGCTTGACGATAAGCAATACGAACTCTTGAAGAGTGCCTTCAGCGCTGACAAGAGTTTACGCAGCAAGGCTGAAGAACAGTTGCAAGACCGTCAAGAGAAAAAACGCTCAGCCAAAACAGCGCGCAAGGCCGAAAGCCAAATGGTTGAAACGGTTGTGCCCGAAGTGAAAGGGCCACACATTGTAGGACACATCGACCTCGATGCAGCAGAACAAACTCCTGCAGCCAACAATGCAAAGTCTCAAAAATCTGACAATAATAAAAAAGACAATAAAAAGAAGCCCCAGGCTGACGCAGCCGCTGCCAAAACATCTCAAGCAACTAACACTAAAGCCGAGACAGAGGAAGCAGTGAAGGCATCTGCCAACGACTCAACTCCTTCCAACAACCCACTTATGACCCAAGACAAGAACGGCAATCAACCCAAAAACACTCGCCCCTCAGTTGAAGAACGCGCTAAGGCTATTGGCGAAGAAGAAAACGGCGTATTTAAACTCCGCACACAAACCGAAATCTCTGGTCCCAAGGTGCTTGGCACCATTGACCTCAGCGCTATTAACTCAACCACACGTCCGAAAAAGAAGTCGAAGGACGAGCGCCGTCGCGACCGTAATAAGAATAACAACGGTGGCGGTCAGAATGGTGGCGGTCAGGCTCAAGGCAATGGCAACGGCCAACGCAAGAAGCGCAACCGCATCGGCACGGAGCGTGTCGACGTTAACAATGCCGCTAATCAGCCTAAGCAGAATGGCAACAACAACGGCAAGAAGCGTAACAACAATAATGGCAACAATGGGGGCGGCAATAACCAAAACCGCAACAACCAAAATGGCCAAGGCAACAATAGCAAGAGCAACAACAAGAATCGCAATCGCCGTGCCAAGGAGCAACAAAAGCCTGAGGTAACGGAAGAAGACGTTGCTAAGCAAGTAAAGGAAACGTTGGCACGCCTCACCAGCAAGCAAAAGGGCAGTAAAGGTGCTAAGTATCGTAAGGAAAAGCGTGAGCAACAACACGCACGTGCTGAAGAAGAACGTCGCGAAGCAAAGGCTGAAAGCAAAGTATTGAAGCTCACCGAGTTCGTTACTGCTAACGAATTGGCACAGATGATGGACGTACCCGTAACGAAGGTTATTGGTACGTGTATGAGCATCGGTATCATGGTCAGCATCAACCAACGCATGGACGCTGAGACGATCGACCTCGTGGCCGAAGAGTTTGGCTTTAAGACAGAATACGTTGCAGCTGACGTACAAGAGGCCATTGCCGAAGAGGTAGATGCGCCTGAAGATCTCGAACCGCGAGCTCCGATTGTTACCGTAATGGGACACGTCGACCACGGTAAGACTTCATTGCTCGACTACGTACGTAAGTCAAACGTTATCGCAGGTGAAGCTGGTGGTATTACGCAGCACATCGGTGCTTACAACGTAACGCTTGAGAATGGTCGTCACATCACCTTCCTCGATACGCCAGGTCACGAAGCCTTCACCGCCATGCGTGCACGTGGTGCACAGGTGACTGATATCGCTATCATCATCATCGCTGCCGACGACGACATCATGCCCCAGACCAAGGAGGCAATTGCTCACGCCACAGCAGCCAACGTGCCTATCGTATTCGCTATCAATAAGGTAGATAAGCCTCACGCTAACCCAGACAAGATTAAGGAAGGACTGGCAGCCATGAACTTCTTAGTTGAAGAATGGGGCGGTAAGTACCAGAGCCAAGACATTAGTGCCAAGAAGGGTACGGGTGTGAAGGAATTGCTCGAGAAGGTATTGCTCGAGGCTGATATGCTCGAACTCAAGGCCAACCCCAACCGCAAGGCTACGGGTACGGTCATCGAGTCATCACTCGACAAGGGTCGTGGTTATGTAGCTACTATCCTCGTTTCGAATGGTACGCTCCACCAAGGCGACATCGTATTGGCTGGAACCAACTATGGCCGCGTCAAGGCATTGTTCAACGAGCGTGGCGCACGCATCGACAATGTAGGTCCCTCAATGGCCGCTACATTACTCGGCTTCAATGGTGCACCTCAAGCTGGTGACCAATTCCACGTAATGGAGACGGAACAAGAGGCACGCGAAATTGCCAACAAGCGCGAACAGTTGCAGCGCGAACAAGACCTCCGTACACGCGAAGTCCTCACCCTCGAGAAGATTGGTAAGCGACTCAAGATGGGTTCTTATCACGAACTTAACATCATTGTTAAGGCCGACGTTGACGGTTCAGTGGAAGCCTTGGCTGACTCGTTCATCAAGCTTTCTACTGAGAATATCGTAGTGAAGGTAATTAATAAGGGTGTAGGTCAGATTAGCGAAAACGACGTTACACTCGCTGCCGCTTCTGAAGCTATTATCATCGGTTTCCAAGTACGTCCGTCACAACAAGCACGCAAGTTGGCCGAACGCGACGGTGTTGAAATCCGTCAGTACTCAGTCATCTACGATGCTATTGAGGACGTTAAGGTAGCTATGGAAGGTATGCTCGAACCCGTTATCAAGGAAGAGGTAACTGCCAATGTTGAAGTACGTCAGGTTTACCACATCTCGAAGGTAGGTTATGTGGCAGGTTGCTACGTAATTGACGGTAAGGTGAAACGCAGCGACAAGGCACGCCTCATTCGTGACGGTATCGTTATCTTCACGGGCGAGATCAATGCCCTCAAGCGCTTCAAGGACGATGTGAAGGAGGTTAGCACCAACTTTGAGTGTGGTATCTCACTCACCAACTGCAACGACATCAAGGAGGGCGACATCATCGAAACCTTCCAAGAGGTTGAAATCAAGCAAAAGTTACAGTAATTTAGACCAAAATCAATAAATAGTTAACGGGTTGACAAGTAAGTGAATAACTGACTTGTCAACCCGTTAACTTTGTATCTAAACGAATTTAAAGACAAATATAAACTGCAATTTAAAAGCCTCTACGAAATGTTTCAGAATGCCCTAAATAGGCATTGGCTTACGTATATTTTACCTATGGTGTTTTTTGCTTTCATGTTTCATTTTTATGTTTCAACTTATTGATTATCAATACGTTCAACGACTGAAATATACAACTTTTATGTTTCATTTTTAGTTTCAATGTTTCATTCAAAAAACACTGAGGGAGAAAAACAAAAACACTGTGGGAGCGATTCAAAACCTCTG
>ENA-UPWO01000235-UPWO01000235.1-human-gut-metagenome-genome-assembly--contig:-NODE-235-length-37841-cov-96.840933_pt1 | contig 37841 bp, 29 predicted proteins | sample MGYA00250056_ERZ773388 | MGnify/ENA primary metagenome ERZ773388 (study PRJEB29103, sample SAMN06112004) | human gut metagenome | biome: human gut; feature: ankylosing spondylitis patient; material...
CAGCAGCCACCTTGTCATAACCGGCGAAGAAAGCAGGCTGACCTACGATCATCTCCTTGAGATATTCGCTCTTGATTCCCTCGGCGTTGGCAAGTGCCTCAAGAGGAATGTTAGGATAATTCTCCTTGAATTCTGCCAAGGTCATCTTGTTGTAGTTTGCCTGAGGATCACGAAGTTCGGTACGGCTCTTTGAGAAAGTAGCGAGCGTTGTTTCGTGAAGGAATACGGCAGAAGCCTTCTTGGCAGCTTCATCAGCAGAGAAACCGTAGAGCTGGAACATCTTGTTGAGGTAAGTCTTATAAGCCTCACGGATAGCTACGGTTGCAGCATCGTTGTTGAGGTAATAATCCTTGGCACCGAGAGTAAGACCGCCCTGCATCAGGTTGTAGATGTTCATGGTTACGTTCTTCTCATCGGCAGCGAAACCTGCGCCATAGCTCAAACCGAGACCCATCCATGCATACTTAACCTGAAGCTTCTGAAGCTCGTCCTTGGTCTTGGCAGCTTCAATCTCATCCATAAGAGGCTTTACTGGAGCGATTCCAGCCTTGTTGCGGCTGTCAACATCCATAGAGAGTTTGTAGAAATCAGACAATTTCTGCTCAATGGTTCCAGCCTTGTAAGTCTTCTTCTGGAGTTCAGAAAGAATGGTGTTGATGCGCTTGTTGTTGTTCTCAGCCAGCTGGTCAAAACTGCCATAACGGCTGTAAGCGGCAGGAAGAGGATTGTTCTTCTGCCATCCACCTGTAGCAAACTGATAGAAACTGTCTGCTGGCTTTACTGTCTTGTCGAGATTGCTCATGACAAGACCCGATTTATTCTGAGCATCAGCGCCTAATGGCAGAGCTGCAATCAGCATCATCGGTAAGATCATCTTCATTTTCATTTTCTTCTCTTTTTTATATTAATGTTACTGTTATTTCGAAACTTCTTCCAATTCTTCCGAAAGGAGCATCCAGCGCTCGTTCTCCTCATCGAGACCCTTCATGAGTTCGGTGTATTCAGTAACGAGTTCCATGTTGGTTGCATTTTCCGGTTTCATCAGGAGTTCATCAATCTCCTTCTTTCTCGCTTCCAGTTTCTCTATCTTCGCCTCACATTCCTTCACGGCTTTCTCAGCCTTGCGGATTTTCTTCTGCTGTTCCTTATGTTCAGCGTAGCTCTGCTTGCCGGATGTGGCAGAGGCAAGACTGTCGGCTGTAGAACCTGATGCGACAGAAGAGCCGGAAGTATTGGCAGAAGGCGAACCGGCAGAAGCCATGCTCTGGTTGGCAAGAGCCTGATTGATGTTCTCGGCATTATGGGCACGGAGATAATCGTAAATACCACCGAGATGCTCACGAACCTTGCCGCCGCCAAACTCATAGACCTTATCTACCAGACCATCGAGGAATTCACGGTCGTGGCTCACGATGATGGCTGTTCCATCGAAAGCCTTGATGGCTTCTTTCAGCACATCCTTCGACTGCATGTCGAGGTGATTGGTAGGCTCATCGAGAATGAGGAGATTCACCGGTTCGAGCAGGAGCTTGATCATCGCCAGTCGGCTGCGTTCTCCTCCACTCAGAACCTTGACAAACTTCTCAGAAGTCTCGCCGCCAAACATGAAGGCACCCAGGAGATCGTTCACCTTCAGACGCATTTCGCCTGTTGCCACATTGTCGATAGTCTGGAAGATGGTAAGATTCTCATCCAAGAGCTGCGCCTGATTCTGGGCGAAATAGCCAATCTGCACATTATGACCAATCTTGAGAGTTCCGGTGAAAGGAATCTCACCCATGATACATTTTACCAGGGTAGACTTACCCTCGCCGTTCTTACCCACGAAAGCCACCTTTTCGCCACGCTTGATGGTAAAGGTAACATGGTCGAAGACGGTGTGTGCGCCGTAATCCTTGCGAACCTCATCGCAGATGATAGGATAATCGCCACTTCTGAGACAAGGAGGGAATTTGAGGTGCATCTGCTTGTTGTCAACCTCATCCACCTCGATAGGCACGATTTTCTCGAGCTGCTTGATTCTGCTCTGTACCTGAACCGCCTTGGTAGGCTTGTAGCGGAACCGCTCGATGAAATCCTTGATGTCGGCAATCTCCTTCTGCTGGTTTTCGTAAGCACGGAGCTGCTGCTCGCGGCGTTCAGCACGCAATACCACATACTCATCGTATTTCACCTTATAGTCTTCTACCCTTCCGCAAGTAATTTCGAGGGTACGGTTAGTTACATTGTTGATGAAAGCACGGTCGTGGCTCACCAGAACCACAGCCTTGGCACTCTGCGCCAGGAACTGCTCCAACCACTGGATACTTTCAATATCAAGGTGGTTGGTAGGCTCATCGAGGAGCAGGACATCAGGCTTCTGCAACAGAATCTTGGCAAGTTCGATACGCATTCGCCAACCGCCGGAAAACTCCTTGGTAGGGCGCTCGAAATCATCGCGCGTAAAACCAAGACCGCTCAAGGTACGCTCTATCTCAGCCTCATAGTTTTCGCCACCCATCATCATGTAGCGTTCATGTTCCTGGGTAAACTTCTCTACGAGCTGAGTATAGCTTTCGCTCTCATAGTCGGTGCGGTCGGCCATTTCCTGCTGCATCTTGTCCAGACGCGCCTTCATCTCGGTATTATGGGCGAAAGCCTTGCGGGTTTCCTCTTTCACGGTCGTATCGTCCTGCAGTTTCATCACCTGTGGCAGATAGCCGATAGTGGTTTCGTTAGGAATAGCCACAACGCCGTCAGTAGGTTTCTGCAAACCGCAGAGAATCTTGAGCATCGTAGATTTTCCTGCACCATTCTTACCCACCAGGGCAATGCGGTCGCGATCGTTGATGACGAAACTTACATCATGAAAGAGAGGCTTGACGCCAAACTCTACTTTCAGTCCTTCTACTGAAATCATCTATTTTAATTTATAATTTACAATTAATAATTTACTGAACTTTCGCACGTGGTTCAAGTACGGGCTGAAGGCCCAAAAGCTCTTAGCCCAGGGCATCGCCCTGGGTATAATGGCAGCGCAACAATGCGCCCTGTAAGGGCAAAAGCTTTGTAAATTGCCTGGTACTTGAAAGCTTTTGCCCTTTCAGGGCGACAAACTTGCGTCCATGATTACCCAGGGCGTTGCCCTGGGCTAGGAGCTTCTGCCCTTTCAGGGCGTGTGGAGCTCACTTGCGAAACTTGAATAATTGATAGTTTTCCTAACTCCTTTTACGGAATGAGCAGGGATGAATCTCCATAACTCAGGAAACGGAAATCATGCGAAAGAGCATAATCGTAAACCTTCTTCCAGTCGCCCTTGAGGAAAGCACTCACCAGGAGCAGGAGCGTACTCTGAGGCTGATGGAAATTGGTGACCAGCATCTTCACAATCTTATACTGATAGCCAGGAGCAATGATAATCTGCGTGCTGGAATGGAGAGCCTCCAAGCCGTTGCGGTCCAGATAATCGATGATTGCCTGGATAGCCTGCATCGGAGTGATTCCATCTACCAGATTGCCATCTTCAGAAAGCTCGTAAGGATCCCACTGTTTTACGTGCAGATCTTCTTCATTTGCCTCAGGATGCTTCAGCAGATGAACGCCCATGTAATAGAGACTCTCGATGGTACGAACGCTGGTTGTTCCTACGGCAATGACCCGGCACTCGTGCTTGATGAGTTTTTCCAGACTGCGACGATGAACAACAATGTATTCCGTATGCATCTGATGGCCTTCGATTTCAAGACTCTTCACCGGTTTGAATGTGCCGGCTCCTACATGCAGGGTTACTTCTTCGCGGTCGATTCCATGCGCATCAAGATCCTTGAGAACCGCATCGGTAAAATGAAGTCCGGCAGTTGGAGCAGCCACACTTCCCTTGATTTTAGAATAAACCGTCTGATAGGTGGTCTTGTCGCTCTCCTCTGTCTTGCGGTTGAGATATGGAGGAATAGGCAGCTCGCCTACTGCTTCGAGAATCTCAGCGAAAGACACCTTGTCGTTGTCCCAATCAAAATCAACCCAATAGTTGGTTCCTCCGCCTTTGGCAACCATTTCCTGCGCTTCAGAACCGAGAGCATCTCCGCGTCGCATAGTGGCGCAGAGCGTAAGTTTATTGCCCTTGATTTCGAAATCACGCTTCAGGCTTCCCTCTTTCCATTTCTTCAGATTACCGATCATGCAGAGCCAGGAACAATGTCCGGTGGTCTGGAACATGAGTTCATAATCAGTAGGTTCTGCAGGCTCCATCAAGAAAACCTCAATAAGCGCACCTGTTTCCTTGCGGAAGTGCAGACGCGCTTGTATCACCTTGGTATTGTTGAATATCATCAAGGCTCCTTGAGGGAGATATGTGGGAAGATGATGGAAAACATCATCGCTTACCTCGCCGTGCTTATAGACCAGCAGTTTGCTGTGGTCGCGCTGGGCAATAGGGAATTTTGCGATGCGCTCATCCGGTAAATCATAGTTATAATCACTAATCTTAATGTGTTTTGTATCCATTATTTATTTTACTTTTTGAACTTTTATTTCTGTACTAAAGATGAGCCATCCGACAGGTGGCATAAAACACAACCATGATAAGGGTAAATATCACTACGGTCATGATTTTATCTACATCATCATAGTCGTAACCCGTACTCGTATACTGGTTGGAAATATACTTAATCTTAGGGGAGATGCGGTAATACATCTTGTTGTAGATAAGATAAACGACAACTCCTACCACAGCTCCGATAGCCAGACCGCAAAGAATGTCGACCGGATAATGAACACCCAGGTAAAGACGGGTCCAACAGTTTACGAGCGACCATAATAACAGGGTCCACGTAACCAGTTTGCTGCGGATAAGCAACGAGAAGAAGATGGCTAACGAAAGCGTATTGGCTGCATGAGCCGAACAGAAGCTGAAACTCTTGAGGCGCATATTGTCAACCACCTGAACCGTATACTTGAACATCGGGTCGCTAGAAGGTCTGCATCTTTCAGCCAGCGGTTTGATGATTCCATCCACCAGTCCATCAGCCAGAAAGATGCAGAGCACCGCTCCTCCCACCACGAGCGCAATCTGCCCCATCATCTCGTTGTTTCTTATCACAACAACGAAGAGGACGATATAAAGCGGAATCCATGTCCAGCCCGATGTAAGCGCCATCGCCATCTGATCGAGCCAGACATTCTCGCTGCCGTTAAACACATGCAACAGCTGCATGTCAAAATCTTGTATCCTACTAAAATCCATTCTCTTTATTTTAATCAGATTTTATCTTAATCAGATTTCCTCAATTGCCTTGGTTTCAATCCAGCCTTCTCTGCCATCTCCTACCTTGATTCCACGCCATCCTTTCATCGCCTTATCGGTAATGTCAACACGGGTTCCTTCATGCAGCAGGAAGAGGTCAACGCTCGTCTTGGCTGGAGTCTTCTTCACATTGACAGAAGGAGCAATGATGATGGCTCCCGTACGGTTGATGAGCATCTGCCGCTGCTGGTAAGCAAAGAGATTGCTCAGCAGGAAGACAGCCACGAAGAAGATTCCACCGAAGAAACCAATCTTGCGCAACACGATATGCGAACCGAAGAGATAAACCAAGACCAGAACCAGCGCCATGATGATGGCTATGATGCCTGTCTTTGCCCAACAGTCAACACTCGTAAAGTTAACCAACGCCTTCCACCAGGTTACGAAGAACATCTCGCTTTCCGGCGTAATCTTATCGATGGTCTTGCTACGTGCAAACTGCAGGTTGAAGCTGATGTCTTCATCGCCTGGCGAGAGCAGATGGGCACGCTCATAATTGAGCACAGCCTTGGTAATATTGTCTGTACGGTAATAAGCATTGCCCAAGTTATAGTAAACTTCGGCAGAAACACCATAGTTGTTCAATATTTCCTCATAGTCGCGTATGGCCTGCTGATAGTTACCTTTCTGATATTCCGTATCAGCATTGTTCTTGGTTACAGCGCCTGCAGAAACCGAGCAGCCCAACATCACCATGATCATCATGACGAACGAATATCCGGTTGCACTCTTCTTGCGCTGCTTACGCGTTGCATTGATAGCATTTTCTATATCCATAATAGCAGTCATTGCTGATTCGAATGTACGGTTCATATTGCCGGCAGGGTCGCCCGGCGCATAGCGTTCAAACTCACATTCATCGAGCGCAGTTGTAAACTTCTCGATAGTTCTCTCCTCTACACAATGTTTTTCGAGCATAGCCTGAATGTTTTCACGTGAGAGCTTTTCGGCAGGCATGTTGAGCTTGTAGCTTACATAGCCCCACAAAGCACGGAGCACTTCATCGTAGAATTCTTCCTGCTTGCCACCGAGCATCAGCAGATGAGCCTTCTTCAGGCGCTTGGTTGCTATCTTGTTTGCCTTGTTGGAACGGACCTTTACAAGGTCGGCATTCTCGAGGGCACGGCGGCGGAAAACAATGAGCAGGGCAAAGAAGGCTGCCAATGGAACCAGCAGACTGGTCCAATAGCCGAAGCTTCCGTAGAACATATCGTCAATATCATGGAGCTTAGACTTGCCCAGTTTCAGCGCATGAATGTCCTTATCCTTGTTGCTGAAATCTGATGTTTCATTGTCTGAAGTTCCATCACCCTTCTCTACGTTCAGCGTAAACGGCTGGGTCTTGATTGTCTTGTACTTGTTAGCCGAAGTATCATAATAGGTGAATTCTACCGCAGGAATGGTGTAAATTCCCTGATTACGAGGCACAGCCAGGAAATCATAAATCATATTGCCTTCTACTCCATTGGCTGTGAGACGGGTCTTGTCAGTCACCTTCGCATCGTACTTGTCAAAATCCTTAGGGAAGGTAATGACAGGCTGCTTGAGCAGCTTCAGGTTTCCGATTCCTCCTACCACTACACGAACGGTGATAGGTTCGCCAGCCTTTACTTCCTTCTTGTCGATGGAAGCAGTAATATTGAATTTACCTACACCGCCCGAGAAGTTGGCTGGGCGCAGAGGCAATGGATCAACCTGAATTTTCACACTAGGAGCTATAATATCTTTCTTTACTTCAACATAGCCAGAACCGCCATTGAAGAAAGCTTCCATCGGGTCAACGTTTCTGTTCTGCTGAACTACGATTCCCTTGAAGGTAATGGCTGGAATGGTGAGGCTTCCCGTCATCTGCGGATACATGACATACTGGCTCCATGTAACGCATCGGTAAGGTCGGCCGTTTACGGTTTCAGTATGGAAGCTCTTCTGCTGAGGCAGCGGAACTTCCTGGTTGTGGAATCCCTTCAGGTCAGGCATCTTGCCTTCCAACTGGGTAAGGTCTACCTGCGTATAAACCTTATAAGTAAGGAGCACCGGTTCCTGTTCGTGAACACGTCGTTTGTTGGCTGTAACCTTGATGAAGAGGTCTCTACCTGATATTCTTGATCCGGCAGTTCGCATGCGTGGTTCATCATAATCATTCTGTCCGTGCATGGAAGGAGCGCCGTTGTTGCGTGCAGCATGGCCAGAAACCGTAATCTTAACCGGATGGGAAGAGAGTTTCTTACCATTTACGATGGCATGAGAGGCACCAATGCCAAAGGTTCCGTTCTTAGCTGCGTAGAGCGTATAGGTAATGGTTACCGACGATGAAGAGGAAGTATGACCATTGATCATCTGATAACTGGACTGCGATGAGGTGTAAGGACCTGCGATTACCTCAAGTCCTTCTCCTACTCCGCCCATGCGGAATTCCTCTACATCACGTGTATTGATGGTATAGGCCACACGGAAGTTTTCTCCCGCCGCCACGTGTGTTGGTGCCGACACACTGATATGCTGGGCTTTCAGCTGCAAACTGAAGCCCAGAAGCATTGCCCATATAATAATAAACCAACCTATATGTTTCATGTTCTATATTAATTATGCTCGTTGTATTATTTTACTTTTTACCAGTTTTTCTCATATTGCTTTCTGCGAGGCTGACTCATCGCTTTCTGCATCTTGCGCTTCGTATCCTTCTCCTGCTGGATGGCAGCGTTCAAGAGTTGTTCAGCATTATCTTTGCTCATCTTGTCCTGATTGTTCTGATTCTGCTGATTGTTCTTATTCTGGTTGTTCTTGTTTTTGTCGTTCTTGTTCTTGTCTTTATTCTGATCTTTGTTCTGATCCTTATTCTGCTTGTCCTTGTTCTTGTCCTTGTTTTTATTCTTGTTGTTCTTGTTCTTATCGTTCTGCTTGTTCTGCTTGTTCTGCTTCTGGTTTTTGAGCAGTTTCTTGCAGAGGGCAAGATTATATCGGGTTGCATTGTCCTGCGGATTGCAGCGCAGGGCGTTCTCATAACATCCTATGGCCTGCGCATATTGCTGATGCTGCTGCATGACCACACCCATGTTGTGGTAACTTCTGGCGCGCCGAATCTTGTTCGTTTCCAGTTTCGAAGCATTCTCAAACTGTATCATCGCCATCGAATCCTTCTGCTGCATCATCAGGGCGCACCCCAGATTATAGACAGCCTGCGCATTCTTCTGGTTCTTGGAGATAGCCTTGCGATATTGCGTTTCGGCTGCAGCCCACTTCTGTTTATGATAGGCGCGGTTTCCCTGGCGGATGAAGTTGCGGTCGTTCTGTGCTCCCACCTTCGCCAAGCCCAGCACCATCAGGGCAAAAACCAATATATATCTTAAATATCTCATTCTTATTATATAATAATGTATAAACGTTTATCAGAAAGGGTTCTTGATGTCTTTCTTAAAAAACTTGATGTTTCTGAGCAGAGGATTCTTTACCTCAAGCAGACAGATTTCGATGATAAGCAACAGGATGACAAGAATACCTACTGCCTGGAACTGTTCATCATAAGCGCTGTAAACCACACTCGTCACATCGCCTTTCTGCAATTTGGCAATATCATCATTCAATGCTCTTTCCGCATCGCTGGTATTATCTACATGAATGTACTGACCCTTGCCTGCCTGGGCAAGTTCCTTACACATCTGCTCATTCAGGGCGGTCATTACGGTGTTGCCCGCATTGTCTTTCAGATAAGAGCCGTCGCCCATAGGGATTGGTGCTCCCTTGGTATTACCTATACCCAGGATGAAGACATTGATTCCTTTCTTGTTGGCAGCTGCCGCTGCCTCCTGTGCGCCAGGCTCATGGTTTTCGCCATCAGTAATTACGATAATGGCTCTGCCTACATTCTCCTGCTGAGTGAAACTCTTGGAAGCCAAATCGATGGCTTCGCCGATATTGGTTCCCTGGGTCTGGATAAGACCAGGGGTAATGTTCTGGAGAAACATCTTTGCCGAAACATAATCGGTGGTGATTGGCAACTGCACGAACGCATCGCCAGCAAAGACGATGAGTCCGATTTTGTCGTTGTTAAAGTTATCGACCAGATTTTCGATAAGCATCTTACTCTTGTCCAAACGGGATGGAGCCACGTCCTGACAGAGCATGGAATTTGAAATATCGAGGCAGATGATGGTTTCAATACCATGTCGCTTATCGTGAGAAATCTTGCTTCCCATCTGCGGGCGAGCTACCATCACAATGAGAAGCGCCAAGGCTGCGAGCATCAGCACAAACTTAACTGTTGGGCGATATTTGGAGATGTTGGGCATGAGTTGTTTCAGAAGTTCCGGATCGCCGAGCTTCTTCAGTTTAGCCTTTCTTCTTCTCCATCCTATCAGTCTGATCAGAATCAGTACTGGTATTATCCACAACAGCCAGAGAAATATAGGATCTTCAAATCTTAACATTTTCTATTCTAATTATATCTTCTATTCGATTATCCGATAATCAGTAAAATATCTCCGATAACTGGTAAAATATCTCCGATAACTGGTAAAATATCTCCGAAAGATAGCGAAATATCTCCGATAATCAGTAATGGCTCAGTATCCGGATTACGGAATTCTTCTGAACCAGGTGATGCGGAGCAGGATTTCTACCAGCAATACCAGGAGAGCTGCCAGGGCGAATGGCTGATAAGCTTCATAGCGCTTAGCGAAATGCTTGACATTAAACTTGGTTTTCTCCAGTTTATCAATGTCCCTGTAAATCTTCTTCAGCTCATTATTGTTCGTTGCGCGATAGAAATTACCATCGGTTGTCTGCGCAATGTCGCTCAGCGTCTTCGTATCTATCTCTACCGGAATGTTGACGTACTGCACTCCTCCTGCCACAGGCATTGGATAAGGAGCCACCTTGTTGGTTCCTACACCGATGGTGTAAACGCGGATTCCATAGCTCTTGGCAATCTCGGCTGCGGTCATTGGCGAGATTTCGCCCATGTTGTTACTGCCGTCGGTAAGAAGAATCACAACCTTCGATTTTGACTTAGAATCCTTCAGGCGGCTCACGGCATTGGCGAGTCCCATTCCCACTGCAGTACCATCGTCAATCAGTCCCCGGGCGGCAATATCCGTACGGGTTGCCTGCAAGAGGCGCAACAGACTGGCATGATCGGTTGTCATCGGGCACTGGGTGAAGGCTTCACCGGCAAAGATAGTCAGACCGATGTTGTCGTTCGGTCTTCCCGAGATGAATTCTGTTGCCACATCCTTAGCCGCTTCCATACGGTTTGGTCTCAAATCTTCGGCAAGCATAGAGGTGGAAACGTCCATCGCCAACATAATGTCAATGCCTTCTACCGTCTTGTTGTCCCAAGCCGTATGCGTCTGCGGACGAGCCATCGCACAGACGATGAGCACGAAACAGATGCATCTCAGCACCATTGGCAGATGGATGAGACGCACACGCAGGCTCTTCGGAGCATATTGATACTTTTTCGTGTCGCTCATGCGCATGGTTGGCGCATTTTTCTTCCTGTAGAGGAAATACCATAATATATAAGGTATCAGCAACAGGAGCAACAGAAAATAGCCTTTACTTGCAAATTCCATTTCTATATTTTTCTATTTATAGCCAGGCAAAGAGTTTCGGAATAAACCGCTTTGCCCGGCGAAACGTTTCATAAGAACACCCTGCTTTACATCAGCAGCATGGCTGACTGATAAATGATGTAACCCAACAGAGCCAGACCTACGATGGCTCCTATCCAGAGGAGCGACTTGATGAGGCGGCGCTGAGATTGCGTCTTCTGCTCTTCATTGGTCAGTTGTGGAACCACCTTTTCTTCTGTAGGTGTCTCATCTGTCTTGGTCTGGTCAATGAAGTTGATGGCATTCACCAGGTTTGCATCGTTCTCATTCACCAGGGTTTCATATTTGGCAAACTTCACGAGGTCGGCAGTCTGGAAGAGTTCCTTCAGTTCATCTATCATCTTCTGGTCGCCTGCTTCGCGCAAACGTTCGATGATTTCGGCACTGGTCATCTCCATGGCATTGAATCCGAAACGGCTCACGATGTATTCTCTCAGCGTATTGGTAAGCTGGGTGTAGTAAGCCTTCTGTGTTTCCTGATTCTCTACGTGCTGCTGCTTGATGACGTTGATTTGATTCAGCGCCTTTTCATGAGCCGGAACTCGTTTTACGATGCGGATATGGGTGATGATTGGCTTGTTATTCTTCAGTCTGTTGCGCAGATAAAGCCATGCGCCACAGAGGATTAATAGCAATAGGCTCAACCAAAACATCGCACTCCATTCGCTCCAGGAGAAAGGATTATCCTGAACATCCTTAGGCGGATAGAACTGGTTGGGATGAACCGTATCTACGGGCACGGTGAACACCTTCAGCGCAAGCTGGTTGCCATGAAAGTTCTTGCCGTTTACCTTCACATTGAGCGCAGGAATCGCATACACCTTTTCATCAAACGAAGTCAGCGTATAGTCGCGGCTCACCACCATGCGGTCGTCGCCTATGTGCGAAGTGTCGCCTTTACTCTGCTCTACCACTTCCACTCCCGGCGTAATTTGCTGCTGCGGCTTGAAAGATGGCAATTCTACCTTATCGCCCTGCTTGACCGAAGCCTTCAGATGCAGCACGGTCTGCTGTCCTATCAGTATCTGCAGCGAGTCGATGCGTTGCTCTACCTGCTGGGCTTGAGTCAAGCCTGAGCACCCCAGGAGAGCGAGCGACAATATGATATTCTTTACTTTAAACATAGTTTCTTTACTTTGAGCTTTGAACTTTCGTTTTCCAAGCCATAGAGCAATGTGTTTCAGATAACTGAGCATCATCAGCCCCTCTGCTTGAAAAGCATCAGGAGCGCCTTCGAGAAGTCCTCGTTAGTGGCAATCGAAGTCCAGTCGACCTTGCTTTTGGCAAAGTCGGTTTTCAGATTTTCCTGCTGCATCAGCCATTGCTGTGTATGGGCCATTCGCAGTTTCTTAGAACTTGTATCAATATACATTTCGTGTCCGGTTTCTGCGTCCATCACCTTGAGCAGTCCTACATCAGGCAGCATCTTGGCACGCGGGTCGTAAACCTGGATGGCTACTACATCATGCTTCTGGTTGGCAATCTGCAGCTGATGCTGGAAATTCTTATGATCATAGAAGTCGCTGATTACGAAAGCTGTGCAGTGGCGTTTCATCACGCGGGTGAAATATTCCAGGGCGCAACCGATGTCGGTACGCTGGCTTTGCGGCTGGAAGTTGAGCATTTCCCTGATGATATAGAGAATATGCTTTCTTCCTTTCTTAGGCGGAATGTACTTCTCGATACGGTCAGAGAAGAAGATGACACCTATCTTGTCATTGTTCTGAATGGCACTGAAGGCGAGTGTGGCAGCAATCTCAGTAGCCAGATCGCGCTTCATCTGCTTCATCGTACCGAAATCGAGCGACCCGCTGACGTCTACGAGCAGCATCACCGTCAGTTCCCTTTCCTCTTCAAACACCTTGACATAAGGTTTATGAAAGCGGGCGGTCACGTTCCAGTCGATGTCTCTCACATCATCGCCGTACTGATATTCGCGCACCTCGGCAAAGGCCATTCCCCTACCCTTGAAGGCAGAATGATACTGACCTGCGAAGATGTTCTGACTCAGTCCGCGAGTCTTGATTTCTATCTTCCGAACCTTTTTTAAGATATCTTGTGTATCCAAAATCCTAAACTATTAACTATAAACTATTAACTGTTAACTATCAAGGCACTTCCACCTTATTGATGATGCGGCTCACGATTTCCTCGCTTGTCACATTGCTTGCCTCAGCCTCGTAAGAAAGGCCGATACGGTGGCGCATTACGTCATGGGCTACAGCTCTTACATCCTCTGGAATCACATAGCCGCGATGCTTGATAAACGCATAGGCTCTGGCAGCCTTGGCAAGAGAAATGCTGGCACGAGGACTGCCGCCGAAGGTAATCATGTCTTTCAGCTCGCCCAGTCCGTAGCGCTCAGGATAACGTGAAGCAAAGACGATATCGGCAATATACTGTTCAATCTTCTCATCGAGATAAACCTCGTTTACTATCTTGCGAGCCTTCAGAATCTCCTCGGCAGATGTTACAGGAGTAACCTCAGGAAGTCCGCCCTGGATATTCTCACGGATGATGAGCTTCTCCTCTTCCAGTGTAGGATAATCGATGATTACCTTCAGCAGGAAACGGTCTACCTGGGCTTCAGGCAACTGATAGGTTCCTTCCTGCTCGATAGGGTTCTGTGTAGCCATTACCAGGAACGGACTAGGCAGTTTGAAGGTTTCATCACCAATGGTAACCTGATGTTCCTGCATGGCTTCGAGCAGCGCACTCTGCACCTTGGCTGGGGCACGGTTAATCTCATCTGCCAAAACGAAATTGGCGAAGACAGGACCGCGCTTTACATGGAATGCCTCATCTTTCTGTGAATAAATCTGAGTACCCACCACATCGGCAGGCAAAAGATCAGGAGTAAACTGAATGCGGCTATAGTCGGAGCTGATAAGCTGTGACAATGTCTTGATTGCAAGTGTCTTCGCCAGTCCAGGTACACCCTCAAGCAGGATATGACCATCGGAGAGAAGACCGATAAGAAGGCAATCTACAAGGTGTTTCTGACCTACGATTACCTTATTCATGCCCATTACCAGATTGGTAACAAACTGACTTTGTTGTTCTATCCGGATATTCAATTCGCGGATATCAATAGCTTCTGCCATAATTCTATATTTTTACGTTTAATTTCTTAATTCAAACAATATATTTCCAAAACTAAACGCAAAAGTACTCAAATTAAGCCACAAAAGCGAAAAAACCTATCTAAATAATATTAAAAATGTTTCATAAAAGCTATTTTTAGGTTCTTTTAAAGAATAGCTTTTATGAAACAAACGAGATTTCAAATATTTTATCTGTTTTTATGCTTCATGTACCAAGGATGAACCAAGAAATTGTACACCAGCAACGATACGATTGTAAAAAGAAGCGCATAGTGCAACATCCCTGATTCAATCATATTATATACAGGATGATCTACGTCAAAATGCACTCTCGCCGGAAGATTATGGAACAGGAATCCGAGACCGAGTCCCAAGCTCAATCCCAATTCCCAAGCCAGGAAGAACGAATTCACGCTCGTGCCGCGCTGGCAATGTTTGGCAAGCTTGATATAGAAGAGCAGAAAACGGCTTCCGATGATTCCCAAGCTGAAACCCAGCAAGGTTGGAACCACGATTTCTACAGCAAACTCCTGATTCGCTAACGAAATCAGCTGAGCTGCTCCCAGCAGCACCAGACCTACTATTATCTGACTCTTCAGATCTGCATCTGCAAAGACAAACTTTTCTGCCAGAAACGCCAAGACCAATCCTCCAAAAATCATCAGAAAAATGCCAGAAGAATGAGGCAAAGAAAAGTATAATCCCACAGAAAAAGTAATCAGGATAATATTGACAAACAGCGGAGTTCCCTGTGGCAGACAGAAGCGGTCGAGGCTGAAAACCTTGATTCCTTCGGCAGGCGCCTTAAAAGGAAACTTAGCGCGAGAAACCAGCACGAAGGCTCCCAAAGCCAGCAACGAAGCCGTAGGGAAAACATAGCCCATGCCGAAATAGTTGTAAACAAAAAATGCCAACAAGGGTCCTACAGCTATCGAAAAGCGGGCAAACCAGGAGGTAATATAATTAGCCTCGGTGCGCTGGAACGACTCGCAGGAATCAATAACCAGCGTACTGGCAAGCGTCATCTGAGCCAGCCCCAAGAAAGCTCCCTGCAGAAAACGGACCGCCAGGAGAATCTCAAAAGGAAACCTGATGTTCCAGAACGTATCCAGATAGTAAAGAACCGAAAGGCAAACAACCACACCTAAAATGGAAAGCTGACAGACCATATTCCTGCGGTAGCGCTGCACCAGATAAGAGCAGAAGCCGCCAAACAGAAACAGTCCAAAGCCGTATGCAAGAAGCACACACCCTATCTGCCACATCTGATAATTCGCCGGAATCAGGAAATAAGGAATGGCAATAATGAGCATGTACACACTCGACATCAGCAAGAGGTTGGCAAAGCATAACCGCCAGAAGTCCTTGTGCCACAGTTTGATATGTACTGGAGTATTTTGTGTATCCATTATTCTAAACTCTTTTATGTGTCTATCGTATTTATACACTCTTAGAATTCACTAAAAAGAGAGTTAATGTTAGTAACTCTCTTCTGCGCTAGGATAATCTACGGTCTTCACCGCATCAATATAAGCCTTCACACCCTTGGTCATTTCCTCGCCTACCTGAGCAAAGTGGCGCAGGAACTTAGGCTTGAAGCCCTGTGTCATTCCGAGTGCATCAGCATAAACCAGAACCTGTCCGTCGCAGCCGTTACCAGCACCGATTCCAATCGTTACAGCCTTCACCTTCTTGCTTACTTCAGCAGCGAGTTTAGCAGGAACCTTCTCCAGTACGATGGCAAAGCAGCCTGCTTCGTCCAGCGCAATGGCGTCGCTGATAAGCTTCTGTGCCTCAGCCTCTTCCTTGGCACGAATGCCATAACCGCCAAACTTGTTCACGCTCTGCGGGGTAAGTCCGAGATGACCATGAACCGGGATTCCGGCATTAACCAGCGCCTTAACCGTGTCGCAGATTTCTACGCCGCCTTCCAGTTTCAGAGCGTCAACACCCGTTTCCTTCATCATGCGGCAAGCATTGCGCAGCGCCTCTTCCTTGCTGATCTGATAGCTGCCGAAAGGCATGTCGCAAACCACGAAAGCATGCTGGCAGGCACGTGCCACGCTGCGGGCGTGATAAATCATCTGGTCAACGGTAATCGGCAATGTGTCTGCATTTCCTGCCATCACATTGCTGGCCGAATCACCTATTAATATAGAGTCAATTCCTGCAGCATCTATAATTCCGGCTGTTGTAAAGTCGTATGCTGTCAGCATGGTTACTTTCTCGCCAGCCTTCTTCATTTCTGCGAAGGTCTTGGTGGTAATTTTCTTCTTGTCAGTAGATAAATATCCCATTTTTTTATTTTGATTTATTTATTGTTCTGCGTTGAATCTATTTCGCAGCATCCACGATGCGCTGCAAATCAGCAAAGCCGAAACCTCTGTAATCATCTATTACATAGTCGGATAGCGGCTGGATGGCTTCTCTGCTGTTCGTTGTGGCGAGACCTAGGGTAAAGGCTCCTGAGGCTCTCACCGCCTTCAGTCCGTTGAAGCTGTCTTCCAGTCCTACACAGTCCTCCGGTTCTACACCGAAATAGGCTGCACCTTTCAGATAGCAGTCTGGATGAGGCTTGCTCTCAGCGAAATCCTCGCTGGTCAGCACGCGGTCGAAATAAGCCTTGAATTCCGGGTGACGTTCATAGACATTCAGCATCTTCTGAATGTTGCTGCTCGTTACCACAGCGCATTTTACGCCATGCTTCTTCAAGTCGCTGATGAAGTCTTCAAACCCCGCAATATATTCATACTGCATGGTCTTTTCAAACTCATCCAGTCGGGCTGTAATCTTAGCCTGTTCCTCCTTTGCGCCTGTAAAACCTTCGATGTGGGCGAAGACGGCATCATCGGTGAAATACTTGTCGTAAATCTGAACAAGAGTCTGTCCTTTGATGCGATATTCGAAATCGGGCATTTCCGGATGATACTCCCTGCCTATCATTCCCCAGAAGATGGAGTACTGCGATTCTGTGTCGAAAACCACGCCATCCAGATCGAAGAGTGCTGCTTTTATCATATTTTCTTGTCTGTTTTTATCTATTTTTGCTTAAATTATATTGAAAACGGGTGCAAAGTTACGCAAAAAACTTAATATACGAGCATAATCTGACAGATTTTGATGTTTTTATAGCGTGTTTTCCGATTTTTTACACTACCTTTGCAGAAAAATCAGTAGAAATAAAGAAGAATACATATAATTATATGATAGAAATAATAGAGAAATACTTCCCGAACCTCACGGAAGAGCAGAAAAAGCAGTTCGAGGCACTCGATGCATTATACCGCGACTGGAACAGCAAGATCAATGTCATCAGCCGCAAGGACATCGATAATCTGTACGAGCACCACGTGCTCCATTCTCTGGCTATAGCCAAGGTCATCCATTTCCGTCCGGGCACGGAGATTCTCGATTTCGGCTGCGGCGGAGGTTTCCCGGGCATTCCGCTCGCCATCCTCTTCCCTGAATGCAAGTTCAAGCTGATAGATGGAACGGGCAAGAAAATAAGAGTCTGCAACGAGGTGGCTACGGCAATCAATCTGCAGAATCTCAAGGCTGAACACCTGCGCGGAGAGGACGAAAAAGGCAAGTACGATTTCGTGGTAAGCCGTGCGGTAATGCAGCTTCCTGACCTGATGAAGATTATCAAGAAAAACTTTAAGCAGAAGGGGCAAAACGCTCTGCCTAACGGACTTCTATGCCTGAAAGGCGGTAATCTGAAAGAAGAACTGAAGCAATACTTCAAGATTTCAGAAATCACTCCGCTCAGCACTTTCTTCGATGAAGAATGGTTCAGTCAGGACAAGCAACTGGTTTACGTTCCGGCGTAATAGAAGTGAAGAGTGAAAAGTAATCATAAAGTTCAAAAGTAAGAAATGTTACATATAGAAAGATTTCAAGTAAACATGTTGCAGGAAAACTGCTACGTGGTGAGCGATGAGACCAAGGAATGCGTCATCATCGATTGCGGCGCCTTCTATCCGGAAGAGCGCAAAGCTATTACACAATATATTAAGGAGAACCAGTTCAAGCCCGTTCACCTGCTCGTAACCCATGGACATCTTGACCACAACTTCGGCAACAACACCATCTACCAGGAGTTCGGACTGAAACCGGAAGTATCGGCAGCTGATGAAAACCTGATGAAGGGACTTGCCAAGCAGGCAGAAACCTTCTATCAGATGCAGCTCGATTACCAGTTTCCGCCTATTGGCAGATTCTTCGAAGACGAAGAGGTCATCAAGTTCGGCAACCACGAGTTCCAGGTCATCGCTACTCCGGGCCACAACAGCGGTTCCGTCACCTTCTATTGCGAGGCAGAGCACGTAGCCTTCACCGGTGACACCCTCTTCCACAACTCTATCGGCAGAACCGATTTCCCTGGAGGCAGCATGTTCCGCATCATCAACAGTCTGCGCCATCTCGGTCAGTTGCCTGACGAAACCCAGGTTCTACCGGGTCATGGCGAATACACCAGCATAGGCGAAGAGCTCGCTCACAATCCTTATATGGACCGCTAGAACAAGCGTTTTTTAAAAGTCAGGAGATTTATTTGTGATGATCAAGAAATCGAATACAGAGAAGATTATTCTCGGCATTGACCCCGGAACCAACGTGATGGGCTATGGCGTAATCCGCATCATCGGCAACAAGGCAGAACTGGTGGTGATGGGCGTCATCGACATGCGCAAAGAGAGCGATCCCTATCTCCGGCTGGGCAAGATCTTCGACCGCGTAACCGGCATCATCGACAGCTATCTGCCCGATGAGATGGCCATCGAAGCCCCCTTCTTCGGCAAGAACGTGCAGTCGATGCTCAAGCTGGGCAGGGCGCAGGGAGTAGCCATCGCAGCCGCCATTCATCACAGCGTTCCTATCCACGAATATGCGCCGCTCAAAATCAAGATGGCCATTACCGGACAGGGACAGGCTTCGAAGGAACAGGTGGCGGGAATGCTGCAGCGACTGCTCCATATTCAGCAAGACGAAATGCCGAAGTTCATGGACGCTACCGATGCGCTGGGGGCAGCCTACTGCCACTTTCTGCAGATGAACCGCCCGGAGACCGACGCCAGGCACTACAGCAGCTGGAAAGACTTTGCAACAAAGAATCAGAGTAGAATAAAAAAATAAGAGAGATGCAAAAGATTATTAGCATTAAAAACGGTGTTACCCGTATGCCTGAATGGCGTATGGCAGAACCCGTAAACTTCGAGGCGTGCGATGGTGAACACATCGCTGTCGTAGGTCCGAACGGTGGAGGAAAATCAATGTTTGTCGACATCATCGTAGGTCGCCACCCACTCCTGATGCACGATCCTGATTACGATTTCTCACCTAGCCGGAAGACTATGGTGAGCGACAACATCAAGTATATTACCTTCCGCGACACCTACGGAGGCGATAACGACCGCACTTATTTCCTGCAGCAGCGCTGGAACCAGCTCGAGATAGACGAGAATACACCTATCGTAAAGGACAAGCTGGAAGAAGCCTACCAGATGGCAGGCGAAGACACACCGGAGCGCAGAGCCCTGCAGCAGCACATCTACGAGCTCTTCCACATGCAGCACCTGATGGACAAATACACCATCCTGCTCTCAAGTGGCGAGCTCCGCAAGTTCAAACTTGCCTCTACCCTCTTCTCAGAGCCTCGCGTGCTCATCATGGACAATCCGTTTATCGGACTCGATGCTGAAACCCGCGACCAGCTCAAGGAACTGCTCAAGACCCTCTCTTCAGAGCGAGCCCTGCAGATTATCCTCGTACTGAGCAAGAGCGATGATATTCCTGATTTCATCACCCATGTGGTAGAAGTGAAGGACATGAAGGTTCTGCCTAAGGTAACCCTTGCCGAATATCTTGCCGGCAGAGAATCCGTGCCTGCCCATGTGCTGAGTCCGGAGTTGGAACAGGCCATCGTAGACCAGCCTTACAGCGACCGCGAATATCACACCCAAGAAGTGGTGAAGATGAACAAGGTACGCATACAGTATGGCGAGCGAATCATCCTCAACGACCTCGACTGGACCGTGATGAACGGCGAGCGATGGGCTTTGAGCGGACAGAACGGAGCCGGAAAGAGTACGCTCCTCAGTCTGGTCTGTGCCGATAATCCGCAGAGTTACGCCTGCGACATTACCCTCTTCGACAATCCTCGAGGCAGCGGCGAAAGCATCTGGGACATCAAGAAGCACATCGGCTACGTATCGCCTGAGCTTCACCGCTCTTACCAGCGCGACCTGCCAGCCATCCGCATCGTGGCAAGCGGTCTGATGGATTCCGTAGGTCTCTATGTAAAGCCGAAGGAAGAAGATATGGACAAGTGCCGCTTCTGGATGAAAGTCTTCGGACTGGAAGGTCTTGAAGACCGTGGTTTCCTGAAGCTCTCCAGCGGCGAACAGCGCCTCGTTCTCCTGGCACGTGCCTTTGTCAAGGACCCGGAACTGCTGATTCTCGATGAACCGCTCCACGGGCTCGACAACCGCAACCGCCGTCTTGTAAAAGACGTCATCGAAGCCTTCTGCCGCCGCCAGAACAAAACCATGATCATGGTAACGCATTATAAGGAAGAATTGCCAGCGTGCATCGACCACAGCATCTTCCTCTTGCGCCACACCAACGATTAAAAAAAATTGATAATTAATAATTTCAGAAAGATGAGATACATAATATTATTATTTGCGCTCAGCCTCAGCATAGCTAAGGCAAGCGCCCAGGATGTATTAAACGAGGTGCTCCGCACTTCTGATGCAATCATCAACGACACCACGAAGAGCATGGACGAGCGCCGTACAGCCCTCTTCAAGTTTGACGCAATGACCTACATGCGCAGCAAGATTCTGCCACCGTATGTAATGCTCGACAAGAATCTGAGCAAGGACACCTTGAACATCAAGGTTCGCTATCTCAACGAGCAGGCCTACGCCATGAGCGTGTATATTACGCTCTATCAGAGGCGACTGAAGGAGGCTTCAAACAAGAACAAGCCGCTCGTAACCCAGTTTTTCAAGCAGGCAACCATCGACCACAAGGCATTTAAGGATGAAGATACAGAGTTTACCCTGGCTTATTACAACACCCAGGATGTTCCTACTCCTTTCTGCCTCGACTGCGATTGGGTTTCAACCTTGGCATTTATCCGCAGCATCGACTGGTCAAAGCTTTAAGAACGTTTTCAGTCAGAAAATATATAAAAACAGATTAGCAGCATCCCTTATGCAGGGATGCTGTTTGTCTATAGGATGGTTATCCAGATACTTTCGTCTCGGTCGCGCGCCGCTGTCATGGCGTTGATGAGCCGCTGCAGCCAGATACGGGAGTTCACCACCATGCCCTCGAACTTGTTCTCCCCAACAAGGATGCAGCCTTGCGTATCGTCAGGATAATTGCCTGCATGGATGCGGATGCCCTCGAAATTCGGCACGCCCAACAGCAATGGCAGCCAACGCTTGAATCTTGGCGAATACGATATGACCACTGGATAAGTACCCTCAGGAATGGCAGTATGGCCAGGTACCTTACGAGCCTTCACGCCGCTCTTGCGGCTATAGCGGGCATCTACTTCCGCTGGCTTTAGCTTGATACCCAACAGATTTCGCCATGTAGGCTCCATGGTATCACAGAGATACGTATCCTTGGATAGCAGCTGGCTGTCAAGGGTATGAACCAATTTGCACTTGTCGTCTTTCTTCTTGCCGGGCAGCGAGTTACGAATTACACTACTATCAGTCAGCAGATAGAGTCTGCCGATGGTATAAGTTCCCTTTTTAGCTATACGCTTTAATACTATTTCCATTTTGTTTGAATGTTAAGTGTTAAACTATTTTACGTTGAAACCTCTCAGGTCGAGTCCGTCAGAACGGAATAATAGCTTTTTAAAACTGAATAACTGAATACTGAACACCTTTCCGACCTGCTTTCCGTCAGCTCCGTCGGCATTAACTCCCTTCGGAGGAATTTTCTCGATATAATGGCGGTTCGCCCAGTTTCTCAGCATCGTCGCCGTACCCTTCTTGCCGAAGTCGTTCTGTAGGCGCAGCATCTCAGCCTGCGCATAAGTGAAGGTGTCAGGCAATAGCTGCAGCAGGTTGGTAGGTCCTCGCTTGCTCGATTTCTCTCCTACCTCATTAGCCTTGGCTATGCTGGCACCAAAGAAAATCATCTTGCACCACAGGTCGTAGCTCTCGCTCCATCTGATGAACTCTTCTATTTCGGGTTCCCATTTGCAGCCGTTCGCCACGTACAGCACACAAGCCTTGAGGAAGGCTATTACGTTGCCACGGAAGGAGAGATTCTCGAACACCCTGTTTTGCGACATACGCGAAAAGTCGGCGTTCTCCTCCTTCAACTTTTCTGCCAGGGCGAAAGCCTCAGCGCAGTCTATCCTACCCGACGCCTTGCACAGATTCTCTATGTACGGTCTGAGCGCCTCTCTGAAGGCATCGTCGTATTCGCCGTATACTGGCATTTCGGCACCGATTTCCCGCTCCGGGATGGTACAGAAGTTGATGCGGCTGATAGGTCCGTCGGTGAGCACCTTGGAGAAATATCGCTGCCCCAGCTGGACGGTGGTTGATGCATTCCAGTTGAACCGGATGGTGATGCGCTCGGTGATACTCGATGTGCCCACGCGGGTCTGGCCGTATGAGTTCCCCGGATCAAAGGCAAGGCACATAATCTTGAACTGCTGGTTGCCTTGCCCCTTGAGGGCATCGAACTGGTCTATCTCGTTGAGCGTTGTATAGAGGAAATGCTCCTGAGCCTCAGCCGTGCGCATAACGAAGGCTGGATTGGTCATATCGGCATCTATCTCCTGGATGATGAGGTTTTCCGGGCGCTTACGCTTATCCTTGTTGGCGCCCTTACGTGTCACCTCCTCTTTCCATTCCTTCTCCCGTTGCAGGTTCTCACGGTCGCGCTGTCTGATGTCCTCCATAATCATGTTGATAGGCATCTGCACACAGTTCTTGCCTGCGCCCGTACCCGCCAGCAGACAGCACATCAGGGTAGCCTCGTGCTCCACATTGTCGATATACTTGAAGGTGGTCTTACAGAGGTGTGTAGCAAGTGGCGGGAAGATGGCGTGTGCCACGGCTGGCTTGTAGACGTCCGGTGTCTTTGACAGCAGCAGCTCCACGAGTTTGGGAAGATGTTCGGGCATCGGAGGCGGAGCTAATTTATCATCTTCCGCATTAGAATCCGTACCGCCTTCGGAACCCACGGAACTTGCGGATTGGAATGCCACGGCATCCTTCTGGGAGGACTTCTCTGCCTGGGCATTGATGCGGATCACGGCTTGCGACATCGGTTTCGAACTGTCACCATATTTCGCATAGAAGTCGTGGATGAGCTGCTGGCAGTCACGTTCCTGCGAGAAGGCAGGCATCTTCTGCGCCACCACCGCCTTCAGTTCGTCTTCGGGCATCACTCTCGATGCGCCTGCGCTCATAATTGCCAGGAGCGATGAGTGACGGGAACCTGGGGTGTTGATGTCTACGTTCTTCAGACCTGCCGCATTGCGGAAGAGGTCGAAGGCTGCTAGGTTCTTGACGGTTGCCTCTGCCCCAGCATCCTGATGAGCTCCAGCAGGGCTGAGATGAGCAGCATGAGCAGCATTGCTATCACAAGGTTGGGCAGGCTGAATAGCAGAGCCAGCAGAAACAGCGTGATGGCTGTCAGAGCCCGAAAGTCGATGGTCTTGAACATTTTGTTGAGTGTTGAATTTTGAATGTTGAATGTTGAGTGGTTTTGGCTGGGTGCCTTGCTGGATTCGCCCGTCGATAGTGAGCCCACGGTCCAGGTAGGCTTGTCTGCGCTTCTTCAGCTCTTCCTGTGGCAGCACCTCGTACCAGTGGGGCGAGCGATAGATTTCCGACGCCTTGTCGGTGATGAAGAGCATGCGTTCTGGCGTGATACAGCTCTCGTCGTAGGGCACGCCCAGCGCCTCGCAATAGGCTCGCTGTGTCTCCTCGATAGTCATACCGACGGGCATGCGGATGTCGATGTGCAACTTCTTGCGGGCTGAGTACTCCAGGTGCAGCAGGGCTCCATTCCAGATGGTGTTGCTGCAGTTCAGCTCCCGTGCCTTCTCTATCGCCTTATCCACATATTCCTTATCGTCCACGTCGATGGTGGTTTGGAAGAGGAAGCTTTCGGGCACGGCATTTTTCTGCGAGCGTCTGTTGTCTCGGAACTGGTAGTAGTGGGCACAGCGGAAAGGCAACTGCTTCTTCAGTTCATCGTTACCCCCACGGATGGCAGCTACCAGGTCTGCCATCCAGGGATAAGCGATGGTCTTGTCGTAGACCGAGAGTGGCTGGGAGCTTACGCTCCCCTTATTGCCATTCTTGTACGGATTATATGCTATAATATGTTCCATTTTTTTGAATGTTGAATGTTGAGTGTTGAATGTTGAATTTAATGTTGAATGTTGAGTGTTGAATTTAATGTTGAATGTTGAATTGCCTAACGGTCGCAAAGGCGCTAGCCTAATTCAACATTCAACACTCAACATTCAACATTCTCCTTAAATCCGGCAATCAGTTCCTTGTGCTCTACCTTGAGGTAGCGCAGCATGTCCTGCTTGTCCAGGTCACGGCTGAAGGTATAGTTCACCTGCACCGTGCGCTTGGTGGTGCGCACCACGGCATGCTTGGTCTTGAAGATTTCCTCGAAAAGCTTCTCGCCCGTACGTTCATAAGGCTTGAAGTCGAACTCGTCGCCTCCCTTCTCGCCAGAGCATACCATTCTGCCCGGTATCACCTTAGGCTGTTCGCAGATAACCTCGGCATCGTTCCATGGCGCCTTGCGGAAGGCGATGGTACCGTTTTCCTCACTGATGATGGCTCCGTCCACCTTCTGGGCGTTGAGGAGCTGCTTCTTTGCTGCTTGTTTCATGATTGTAATCTCTTGTTTATAAGATGAATAATATTAGTTGATTCTCATATCGTTGATATACAGGCCGTCGGCAGCATATCGGATGTCCATCGGCTTTTTCAGAGGGTCATAACAGACTCTTTTCATCATGACACATTCATAACACCAACATCTGTCCTCGTCCTCCATCACAGGCTGGATAAAATCCTTGACCCACTTGTAAAACAACTTACGCTCAGGATCTTTCGAACAGCCTATCGTCATATCTCTCACCACCTGAGAGTCTACGAACGTCATACTTCTCCAAGCCAATTTACTATTTCGATTTACCTTGTCAGCATTGCCAAAGAATTCACCGAAAAACAAACGAGGTTTAAAATCCTTCGGAACCTTTTTGGTTTCCGCTTCCACGTATATTTCGACCACTTTTCCCTCCGTGTCGGCTAATACTGGGAACAATTTATCTCTGCCAATATCAGTGATGGCAACCAGGTCCTCGATGCAAAAGAACAATCCTTCTTCGTTGTTCACCACTCTCAATCCGCCATACTGCGGATGATAAAATACATAAGCATTTTCTGCCATATTTATATATAATGTTTATGGGTTGGACTGCGAGATATTCGCCAAATTTCAGTTTCAGGAACGGTACCGGATTCCTATAAACAAAAAACGCCCGCAACCAGACTTTACTTGTCTGATTACGGGTGCAAAGATAAGGCAAAAACACCTTTGGGAAAAATAGGAAAAATAGGATTAATATTTATCCCATAAAAAAAATCATCTATGGGCAAAGAAATCAGCCACTTTATCATCCATTTCTTGATTTTTTATGTCCTCACAATGATTGAAGACATTGTTGAACGATTTTATCGTAACTTCTTTTCGTATATGGCAATCCTCAGTAAGAAATCTATAAATGGCATTGGCACTGACGATGTGCTGCGGTGCCAAGATCCCCCTTCTTCTCCAATATCTGATAAACGCAAATATGGCGATATTCATTGGTGAAGACTTGCTAGCACTGGTAGACATAGAATTTAGGCCATTTAGGGTGAGAAATTCTATAAATAAAGAGGCTTGCTCGGCGGTCGTCTCTTCATCTTTTAAAGAAGATGCTTCATCAGACACAAAAAGGTATTCTTTTTTTCGGCCGATTCTGGTACCATTTTTCAATGGTTTTCTATTCCTTTGCTCCAGGTATTCATAATAGCCATCCAGAGTGGCGATATAGGCATCAAGCCTAGGAAGTTCAGCTTCAACCAAATGATTGTCTATTCTGTTAAAGGTCTCCAAGAAGTTACGAACTACGAGCACGTTATGATAATCTCTTTCCTGCATGGCAACATCTACCAGTAAGTGCATGTGTCCGCTTATATCCACAGGAGAAGGGGTATCCACAGGAGAAGGGGGCTCAATTTGTAAGTCATCATGGCAGAACTTCCCTTCATCTTCCAATTCGTATGAATACGCTACATTAGAAACTGGTTCATTATCTAATTCAGCTAGGTCTTTTATTTGACGACAAACCTCCATGATCCGTTCAACAGCTCCCAGAGGAATCTCTATCTCTAAATCTCTCGCATCTGCTATGATTTCTTTGAATCTTTCCCTTATTTCTTCTTCCGGCTCACTAGAGCATAAAGTTGCGAAGAGCTCAAAGTTAGTTCTATTATTATTCTCCATAATTGTAAAATTAGTTAGCCCCTGTTGGCTGGAACTAACTCTCTGCTAAAGGGCATATTTTTAGGTTATCTTATTCTGATTCTTTTACGTCTATGACAGGTAGGACAATCTTTACGACCGCCACAATACCAACATTCAGAGACGAATTTACCATTACCCGTATAATAGGCATCATATATGGATTTTCCATATCCATGACAAACCTTACAGTCGCCAGTACCACCACAATCAGTGCAAGTTTTCCATTCTGATTTATAGGACGACCTGTTCTCCGTGTCATATTTAGAACTGCTATTATTTTGAGTGGAATATGAACTTGTAGAGTTATAAGAGCCACTACTTACACCGTTGACTATCTTCTGATATTTTTCTTTGCTGATTCTGACATATCCCATACCATTTAGAATCATTGTGGAGTAATCAGAAGATATAAGCATAACATTACTTGTATAGCTTTTTATTACACGACCTGTCATTTGTGGAATTGGGAGTGGCGAATAAAAGGTCTGAACCATTTTTTGTTCTGCAACATATGTGAATGACTGGAAACGTAGTTGCCCTCTAGAATCTTTTCCTTTGTAACCAAACTTATAGAACATATTAAGACAGAAAGCATCTGCCACGTAGTCATTTTCCTTATCCGTGTAAAACGACAAATGATACAAAAGACCACCATGCTGATAATAATAGTCCTTTGACTGTGAATATGCATGTAAACTTAGTACACACATCAACATAAATAAAAGTACCTTTTTCATATCTTCTTCCGTTTTATTTTATAATATAGTTTTCAACTTTCAATATTTCTCCCAGGCTAAATTCCACGTTCCAGTGAGCGATATTGCCTTTCACGTTCTCGGCTTCGAGATTGATTCTGCGAATGGCTATGAGCACTGTAGCATTGCCATTTACCAGTTTGAGATAGCGATATTCTCTCAATGCGTATGGAAACTTGCCAGCATTATAGTCGTTCAGATAGTAGCGCACGCCTTCTTTCACATTCTGCATGTTGTAGAGCGGAACACCTTGAGCATTCACTGCCAGATAGCGAGGGGCGGTACTCTCCGTGATTGGCCGAACCAAGGATGCTGCTTCTTCCACCACGATGCGATAAAACTCTTCTTGCTTTACTTGCAGATGAAGCGTATTGTCTTCGGTAACGATGCTCATTTCCTTCTTGGCAAAATCCGAGACTTCGCTCATTCTGCTAGCAATGTCGATGCTTACCTCCGCTCCATTGAAGGACAGTTTTGGCAACTTACCAACTATCTCCATGGTCTTCACGCTCACGTTGACGATGGAACATACCAAGTCGAAGAAATACCTTGGATTGTCATGCTCTCTCGACCAGTCGTTAGGATTATTCTTGATACCGCTCTTCTTGTCGATGGTAATAGCGTAGCGCTCCATCAACCATTCGATAGCCGACTTGCCATTCACGATGTAGTCGTATGCCTCAGCAGGGATGTGACGGATGATGATATAGTCGTTGTAGATGATGGTATCCTTAAGGTCTTTCTTCGGGAACTTCATCTTCGGACTTACCGCATAGTGCTCGTATGCATCCTTGCCCCGATAGGTATCTTCTATCTCCAAACCTTCGTAGGCAGGTACATTCTCGTAGCCGAGATGCAACTTGGCGAGTGCTTTGCCAGCCTGATAGAAATCATTGAAGGCATCCACGTCTTCGATGATAGGGATACGTGGAAGGCTCTTCTTCAGGTCTGCCTCAAAAGTACTGCGATACTCTGGCGAGTGCAAGAAGCCATAGATATAATAGAATATCATTTCCTTGTCGATGCTCTTGATTTTCAAGCGGCTGCGTACCTCGTTTAATATCCAGTTACTGATGCCATCTCTGCGGACGTATTCGGCTTGTGGCTCTTCATCGAAGAGGGAGAGTTGGAGAGATTCCTTCTTCTCGTACCAATAAAGAGGGAAACACTGCGTTCCTGCATCCAAGATATTTAAGTCAGGGATATGATTTGTAACAAAGGTTGAACTTTCCTTTGTGCCACCTATTCCACTAACACATATCACCACATTCTTACTATCTGGTGTTGGGAAAATCTCTCTAAACTGGCCATATCTGTGAATCAAGTCTTCACCTCTGTATGTTCTCATCTTACAGAATGGTCTATAAACTGCATCCGCAAATATATTCTCATTATGTATACTTTGTCCTTTTAAGACTTTAGAAATAAGAGAGCTAGTCCAACTAACCTTTGTTTCATCATAATTCAACTCGTCTTTACTTTTGCAGCCGACATTTTTATTATACTCGTTGACTATAATATTTATATGATTATTTAATGCCTTTTGAGAATAATTGTAAACCCACGTGTCTCTTCCCGTTTCATTGCCTCTTGAATTTAGAATAAACCAAGATTGGGAAGAAGTTTTAAACTTTCTCTCTGGTGTCATTCCTATAAATTCATCAAACGACCCATCACGTTGATTTAGCCAATCACCCTTCTCGTTCGGGTGAATTAGCTGCCATTTCAAGGCCTTACTATCTACGCTTTTGAATTTCCTAACAAGAGCCAATTTTTGCTCTCTTGATAAGTAATCGCCAATATCATGATAATAAATGGCGGCTTTAGTATCTTGAGCTTGATTAGGCTTCTTTACCAAAATAGTAATAGATATAGGGGTACGAGAACCTGAACCGAAGATTTTACCACCCTCTCTACGTGACAGTTCACCACCAGTATATTGGTTACCACGAAGATTCAATACATAAATCTTCGAAAATTCCTTTTCTATACTTTTTCTAAATCCTTCTCGTGCTGTGTCGTCTATCCATTTCCCATTTGTGATAAAGGCCAATACACCGCCTTCATTATTAGAAAGAATTTTATCCGAAGCCCATCTAAACGCTTTAATGCAACTATCGTATACACTATTTTTATTTGTCGAATTCGTATGAATAGAATAGGTTTCTGCTACTCTTGCATCCAAATGCTCATACTTTTGGCTTTGCGAATTGTCATTTGCATTTTTTTGTTTAGCATTATACGGCGGATTGCCAATAATCACCTGTATTGGTAATTTCTTCAATTTATCAACATTAGCCGAGTTCTCTGGGAACCAAGAATTATCTATCTTCCCCTCCTCATGCTCAGATATCTGGAAGGTATCCGTCAGACAGATACCATCGTAAGAAAGATACTTCTCACGATTCATCAATTCATGGAATACACTTTCGATGTTGACATCCGCTATATAGTATGCCAACAATACGATTTCATTGCAGAAAATCTCCTGTCTGTATTTGCGCTCCAAGTCCTCAGACTTGATGAGTCCACTCTGAAGCAAACGAGTAATAAACGTACCTGTACCCACGAATGGGTCGAGGATATTGACGTTTTCATCCGACAAGGTACAACCAAAGTCGGACTTCAAGATGTCGTTCACCGAACGAATGATAAAGTCCACACACTCCACTGGCGTATAGACAATACCCAACTTCTCCACGGTCTTCGGAAAAGCACCCTTGAAGAACTTTTCATAGAGCGTTTTGATAATACTCTGCTTACCTTCCAAGTTATCAATGTCGCTCACATTCTTGCGTACATCCTCATAGAAGTTGGAAAGAGCCTCAGTGTCTCTATCCAGCTCTTCTTTCTCCAAAAGGTCGAGCATTTTTTGCATAGAGCGGCTTACCGCATTGTTCTCCACAAAACGGTATTTTTCAAACAAAGCATCAAAAACAGGGCGAGTAATCATGTGCTGAGCTATCATCTCGATAGCTTGTTCCTCATCCACACTAGGATTGATATTCTGTTGCAAACCCTTCAAGAATGCATCAAACTCTTTGGCTGCCTTACCGCTCTTTATCAACTCGTTGATACGATAGATGAATTTCTGTGCAATATCGCCTACCTTCTTCGCCCAGTTTTCCCAATAAAGGCGGTCGCCCACCTTCTCAACCAACTTGGCATAGATACCATCTTGTAAAGGTCCAAACTTTATTTCCAACTGCTTGGCTATCTCTTCCTGAGAGAGCTGTGTGTTAACGTTCTCGCCATCAGCATCGTGACCGCTCACACCTCCGTCATTGCGCATGGCAAAGGTATGACCAGGGATAGTACCTATCACCACCTTGGAAGGTTTGTTCTTATTAAGATTTATCTTGTTGACTGTGGCGTTGAACTCGTCATCATGCGCACGGAGGGCATTCAGAATATCCCAAACCACGTTGAAGCGGTGGCTTTCTTTGCCCAAAATATCATCAGGATTGGCTCCTGGGGGTAAGACAACAGGAACGATGATGTAACCAAATTTCTTGTCATGGAAGCTACGCATCACACGACCTACACTCTGAACCACATCCACCTGACTATCTCTAGCAGAGGCAAATATCACGGCATCCAGCGCAGGTACATCCACACCTTCCGAAAGGCAGCGCACATTGGAGAGGATACGACATTTATCATCATCCCCAGTCTCTTCCTTCAACCATTCTAGTTTGTCGGCACGCAATTGAGCGTTCATAGTACCGTCAATATGCTGAACCTCGACATCTACCACTTGCTGTTTTTCCTCTTCTTGCACATCGTTTTTGTAAAGCTTTGCTATCTTAGGGAATTCCTCGGCAAACTCGGTTGAACAGATGCCACCTGTGCTACGCTTTCCACGATTGATGGAAGAGCAGAACACTACGGCACGATGCATCTTTGATGGATCTTCCTGAATAGTAGCCCCATTATCGCCCTTGATGCGCTTGGAAAGTCCGTTGACGCAACCAACAAGTTTGGTATAATCATCCGCATTCAGCTCTGTATCCTTCTTGATGCCAGCCTTCAATTCATCAGACAACTCATCTTCCGAGACTGTCAGGACAAGTACCTTGTAATCGGTTAACAAGCCAAGGCTCACCGCCTTGCCAAATCCGATGCGGTAAAACTCCTTACCATAAATACTCTCATCGTCCATGCTCCAAAGGATAAAATCCTTCTCTTCGGCATCTTTCTTCACGCTGTCCTTATAGTAGCGAGGCGTGGCAGTCATATAGAGGCGTTTGGCTCCCTGAATGAAATCATTGTCATGTATTTTTGTAAAGTGGCTTTCGCTTTTTTTCTCCGATTTGGCGCCTGTTGTTCGGTGCGCCTCGTCGCATACGATATAATCGAACTTACCAAACTTGCCGTCCGTCTCATGCAATAGCTTTGCTTGCGCTTTTGACACGACATCTATGCTCTGATAAGTAGAGAACACAACGATAAAATCGCCTTTGTCTTGATAAAATTTCAGCCGCTTGACGATGGTATCAACATCTGTAGATGCAGGGAAAGTCATATCCAGCAGATTGTTCTCATCATCATCGGCATATTTCGAGGCTCTTGCATCAGAACAGATACAAACAGGTTTCAACTTATACTGCGAATCCTCTGCCCAGCTTTCGAGACCTTGGCTCAACAAGGCTATGCTTGGCACCATATACAGCACCAAGCCCTTACCCTTCGTCTCGTTCTCCACGATTTTGAGAGAAGTATATGTCTTACCAGTACCACACGCCATAATCATCTTGCCTCTGTCATAATTTTTAAAGTATTCGTGAGCCTTTGTCAACGCCTCGATTTGGTGAGGGCGCATCGTCTTGCCTTCAAGCAAAGCCTCCTTACCCAGCTTACCTTCCACAAGGTCCTTCCAATTTACAGAAGATTCTTGAAGACGATTGGTGTAAATAGGTACAAATTGAATGGCTTGGTGTTTGATACTTTCTTGCGCATTCTTACCCCAATGAGAGGTCGTGGATACCCAAAACAACTTATCGAAGCGATTTGTATGCATTTCATCATCTACAAACTGACGATTGGCATTCGCTATGAATGAATCTACCATCTTCTTGCTGATGACTGCATCATCCTGGTAGCACTTACACTGGATAGCCCAGAATTTACCCTCGTCGGTCTTCGCCACGAGGTCTATTCCTAGATCTACTCCACCCATGCTTTCCTTGCCTGGGAATTCTTCCCATAGCCATACTTTGTCCAAGACATTAGCATATTCAGGGTCGGTCAAGAACCAACGCTTGATTAATTTTTCAAACTTGGCTCCCTTGTCATGTTCGGTAACGGACTCGTTTCTAAAACGAGCCAATATGTCCTTGAATGTTATATTGTTTGTAGCTGATGTTGTTTGTTCCATATCATGTGATGCACATGATACCCCTCTCAATTAGAAAAGAAAATCGCAAAGGGTATCATATTATTTTTAAGGGCACAATAATGCCTGTAAATACTCCTTACTTTTCCTTTTCTATATTCATTGTGAGTGTAAACACATTTCCCCCTGGCATATCCTCCAAGGTGATCACCCACTCTATCACGCCATCCTCTGGGTCGACATCAATAGCATACGCCGTGCCCTCCTGCTGTCCGTCGAAGCGCACGTCGAAGCGCCAAAGACCGTTCTTCAAAATCTGGTCTCTGGTAATCTTGATGGTTGAAATCTTGGAGATATCTATGTCGAGGCGCTTGGCTATCTCCTGATAGCTAAGCACCCATCGGGTCTTACCATTAGAAATGTATTCATAGGCGATGCCATCCTTTGTGAAGCCGATACCCTCAGTATCGGTAATGGCATAATAACTGGGAGCCTCGCTGTCAGCAGGTGGGCTGACAACCGGGTCGGTTTCGGAGCTTACATCATCCTTGCTGCAACTGGCAAGAGTAAGCGTTAAAAATGCGGCTACAAGAGCCAACTTCCCCAAAATGGGGGGGGGTAAATCTACTGATAATCATAACGTTATCGTTTTACTATTATTGATGTGGCTATATACCACTCCACAAAGTTACGATTTCTTTTTGAAACTGGCAAGGATTTCGGGAGAAAAGTTTTAGAAAAAGTTATTTTTTGACGCAACCCAGTCGCCATGTAAGGGTGCCTTGCTGATTGCTATTATAACCAGGGCGTTGCCTTGAGCTTCTAATTGTATCGAATTCGGTACAATTTAAAACGGATTATTTAGCATATCTTTTCACCGATAAATCAGTTTTTCATCATGTTTTCTATCATTTCTATTGTCTATTTTTAAAGATAAAATCACGAGTATGTCTATTATAAAAATCTGCGTAAAAATATAATTAAGAATATCACAAAAAGAATAAAGCCACATCCCCATACCCGATTTGACATTTCATTCTCAAAATTAGATAATTCTGATGTTTTCTTCGATTTACTACCTTCATAAAGGGTTCGGTAAGAAATCTTGCGATGCCTTACAAAGCGTAGCCATAGATAGCGTAAGCCTGTACCGATACGAAGAATAATAATATTCCTCAAATAATATCTGAAAAGTTCTTCCATACTCAATAGAAACTCTGATTTTTTCTTATTTCCTGTTTATTCTTTCCACCAATTCTTCTGGTGTAAGTATCTCCATCTTAGAGAAACCAAACCACTTTTTGCCCAAGTCCTTTATGGATGCACCTATGTGATCGTCGTACTCGAATGTGGTGGTAATCTCACCATCCGGGGCCACTATGCTGGATGAACTTTGTGAATTACCTATGTCACAATATGACTTGGCAAGAAACATGTCTTATTTTGTTTCATATATGAATTCTATTGTTTCATAGTGTTTCCTATATTCTTTTTTTAATTTTACGACCCTATTATTCTTATCATAAGTAAAGACACATGTATATGAAATAATGACGTCAGACATGTTTGGCTTATATGTATAACTATATTGAGTAATAAGACAATCCTTGACTATAATTTCAATACTTAACACATAGTTAACACTGGCATCAAGATATGTGTAATACTTATTGATATTTTGTATAGAAATCTTTTTTTGCTCCCCTATTGGCTTTGTAAATGACAAGATTTCGCTTGGGTCATAACTTGATAAAATATCAGCAATAACACATGCATCCTTATATTTAAACTCACAAACCGACTACCACATTCTACGTTTCCCGAAGCAGAACCATACGTTTCCCATACGGGAAACGTACAGCTCAGCCTTGAGAAACGTAGGTTTCGCACAAGGGAAACATAATAATCACCTTTACACCTTTCCATTTACATCTCTAAGTTTTACTGAATTGTAATTGAAATAGTTTTTTTGCCTGACATAAAGACAAAAATTTCCTTCTATTTGCATAACGAAAGAAAAATGACCATCTTTGTAAAAAGCAAAAACACAACACACGTACATTCCCATGAAAAGTATATATATTTTAGACGATCATCCCATCATTACCGAAGGGATTGCACAATTGCTGGCAAATAACCAGCAATACCAAATAACTGCCGGACATCATGACTCTGAATTATATAATTACCTGAACGATCATACTCCCGACCTGCTAATTATAGATTATGAGATTCAGGATAAAACAGCCCTGGATGTCATAACCTACCTGCAAAAGAAAGGTGTGAATATTCCTCAACTCATCTATACCATGCATACAGAGTTCTGGATTATCAAACTGCTAATCAAAGCGGAAGTGGCAGGTATCGTGACCAAAAATGACAAAATAGAAGAAATAGAAAAGGCCATACACAACATCTTGCACGAGGGAAATAAATATTATTCACCTACTGCGCTGAACGTCGTACTGTCTATCATGGGTGACCATTCTACGGAAAAGTCCATTACTTATACACCAAGCCCGCGTGAAAACGAAATCATTCAGATGCTGTCATGTGGCCTTACTTCCGATGAGATTGCCCACAAACTTAATCTCAGCAAAAATACTATTGATACGATGAGAAAGAACATCTTGCTGAAAAGTGGGGCTACCAACGTATCACATCTTATGCGAATTGCTTTTTTAAAAGGTTGGATTACAGAATGAAAAAGATTCTTTTTTTCCTATTTCTCAGTCTGAGTGCGTTCCTGAATGCCAATGAGAAAAGTAACAAACTGGCTGATTTGCTGCATTCATTCGGCAATAACGGTGAGTATGCACAGATGGATTCAGTGTACAATCTTATTATTCACGAAGACCATTACAAGCAGGATAAGCTCTATGCGCTGAATATTACCCTAGACTATGCCCGATTTCTCAACCAGAAGGGAGACAGTGAGAGGGCAAATACCTTACTGACCCAAATCCGGGAAAACGCAATGCCACTGGAAAAATTTCCAGAAAATACCATAGCACACCAGCTCCAGGAAATTGCGGCAATTGCTACGTATGAAATTGCCTACGGACAATGGCAGAACAACCAGTTGCCGGCTGCAAGAGAAACAGCAGAAGAAGCAATTAATCAACTGGAACAGGTAAAAGATTCTGTGAACTTGGCAGAGGCCTACAATCTTTCAGGAGTCATACACCGCAGATTGTTCATGCTCGACAATGCCATCTCACTTTATCAGAAGGCGCTCGCCATTACTGAAGACTTGCAGAATTATAACCTGGCAGCCATCATCGTATCCAACATTTCCATTCTGTACAATGAAACGGGCAAGAACAATGAAGCCATACAGATTTCTCGTAAAATGTTTACTTATCCACAAACCGACACACTTACCATCGACTATCGCATCGGGGAAGTAAACAGACTATGCAACCATGCCATTTTGTTAGCTAACAACCAACAGCCTGTCCAGGCAATGGATACGCTAAAACTGGCCATCCAGAAACTTCGTCCGGAAATGCCCGACGGCCTCAAGCTATTGGCCTACACGCAATATGCCAGAGTATCGAGGGATGCAGGAAAGCCCCGGCAGGCGTTGCAATACTACCAGAAAGCCATGAGTTATAAAAGTACGACACACAATAAGGCAAATATTGCGAATTTAGAGTACTTATATGGGTACATGTTATTCCATGATACGGACTCCTTGCTTCAGGCACGTAACTACGTTATGAAAGCAGCCGACTTTGCCCGAAAGAATCCTTCCGGCCTGTTACCCAAAATCCTGCTTACACTGGCCGAAATAGAAGGCAGGAGAAACAACGGACAATTAGCTTATCAGCTCATGCTGGAGGCATATCAGGCCAATGAGAAACTAAACGACCAATACTATCAGAACCGTCTGTCCGGATTTGAGGCTGAACTGGACCTGAAGGAAAAAGACTTGCAGATTGCCGGACTCAACGGAAAACGTGCCGAGGAAAAAGCTGCTTACCTGATACGCACTTACACCATCGGGGGCATACTTATCTTGGCCCTGCTGCTACTCATTATTCTGGTCATAAGCATGCATAAACGAAAGATTGCATTCCACCTGAAGCAACTGAAACTGGAAAAAGAAATCAAGGAGAAGGAGATGCAAAGACAACTCTTGCTTACCGACATGCACAAGAAAATGACCGAACGATACATCTGTGGACTGGAAGACAGCCACAATCGTATTTCCAAGGAACTGCACGACGGAGTATGCAATGATTTGTTATCCGTAGAAATGGAGATGAAGCAGTCGGACAACCCGGCTATAACGACTCAACTCAAACAAATCAGGGAAAATCTGCGCAACCTTTCGCATCAGCTGGCAACTCCTGCCCTCAGCAACTTTAGCCTGTACCAGGTACTCAAACTTTACACGGATAAGCTGAAATCGCTGAAAACACCTCATATCCAGTGCTACATAGAAGAAAGCATTCAGCAGATAGACTTTCCGGCCGACCAAACTCAGGAAGTGTACCGCATTCTTCAGGAAATCATATCCAACATGCTGAAACACGCCAATGCCCAACAGGCTTACATCACTGCCAGCTATGAGGACGGGCAGGTTAATCTTATCGTTGAAGACGACGGGAAAGGTTTCTCCGCCGATAAGCTTTCCAATGATTTCCTTCAAGCAGGACTGGGACTAAGAAGCGTCAAAGAACGTTGTGATAAGCTGCAAGGCGGTTGCGACATCACCTCGAAAGAAGGACAAGGAACGGTAATACATTTCTGGTTTCCGGCATAACGGACGTCACTATACAGAAAAAAGAATCCGCATTGCAACTTCCCCGATATTGCAATACGGATTCTTCAGCGCGATGACAAAATGAAGTCTTTTTATTCCCCGTTACATTCTTCAAAAGTCACGCTTGCATAAGTCCCCGACCCCATTCGCATTATGAGTAACATTCCTTGACGAATACAAGGACTTAGCAGTTCTTCATAGCCTTAATTTCCTATTATTCTGTCTTCAAAACTTATTTTTAACAAAAATACACGATAATATTAAAAAATATATTCCCATAAATAACCGATTTCATACTCCTATTTATTGGGTATAAATAGGGACATTCAGTAAATAGTATAAAATTAGCCAACTAATTCATACACAAAGTATTGCGAATTAGTTGGCTTTTTTGTATCTTT
>ENA-UPWO01000236-UPWO01000236.1-human-gut-metagenome-genome-assembly--contig:-NODE-236-length-37480-cov-15.463091_pt1 | contig 37480 bp, 35 predicted proteins | sample MGYA00250056_ERZ773388 | MGnify/ENA primary metagenome ERZ773388 (study PRJEB29103, sample SAMN06112004) | human gut metagenome | biome: human gut; feature: ankylosing spondylitis patient; material...
ACATTTATGTGTGGCTGCTGAAGATAGGGCTATGCCCGAAAAATAAAAGCCACCCGCTAGGCGGGTGGATCTTTACTGCATGCAAAAAAGACCGCCTGCTTTAGCGGGCGGCCTCTAAACATTCTCAGCTATTAAAATGTTTCCAGCAGCTTGTAGCCACGACCGATGAGGAAAGTGGCAGTTTCCGGCTCGTTGGTTTTGAAAACTACTACCGGCTTAACATTATCACGGTTAAAGGAAATATACAGATAGGAAATGTCGATGTTGGCACCGTGAATAGCGGCAAGAATTCCGTCCAAATAACCCGGAGTATCGTTCATCTCTACGGCAATAACCTTGTCCTGACGGCATTGGTAGCCTTCTGCCTTCAGCACCTCGATAGCAGTTTCTGCCTTGTCCACAATCAGGCGCACAATGCCGAATTCCGCGCTGTCATTGGCCAGCATGGTGTAAATATTGATATTGGCTTTAGCAAGAATGGTGGTGATTTTGAACAAACCACCCTCGTTGTTTTCGGTGAATAAAGAAACCTGGTTCAGCATATGTAAAAATCCTCCCTAAATTATCATAAAGCGGGCTGTACTGTTGTCAGTTTTTGCTTGCTTAATAAAAGATTATAGCACAAACTTTGATGAGAAGAAAGAGGTTTTTGTAAAGTTATCTTTCTCTGACGCAAGCTATTGTGATGTGAAAGAGGACAAAAATAATATTTATCCCTGTTGTAAAAGCAAAGAAATAGCAATTGCTTAAGATAGAGTTGATGCTTGCTAACCATTCTAGCCTTTAGCGTAAGTATGTCAGTAGACTCTTGGTTAAAACAAATAAAGATTTCAAATTACTTGATTTTTCGTATGAAAGTGCTATAATAATTCTTACAATATATTAACAAACATCGAAGTGTTTGCAAGAAGGCGGATGTTGATAATATGGGTATGAAGAAATTATTAGCAGTTTTATTCTCGGCTTTACTGCTTGTAGGCGTTGCCGGCTGCGGCGGCAACAATGCGCAACAGGGCGCGGTGACACAAAAGGTTATGAACGCCAAAACTAAGCAGGATTTTGAGCCTGTAACCGAAATCAAGGAAGGACGCAAAAATGTCTATGCTGTGCTCAAAGTTATGAAGGGTAACTACTGGGAAGAAGTTATCCGCGGCATTAAAGACGGAGCAGCTAAGGCTGACGTTAACGTTTATGTAGGCGGCGTTATGAAGGACGGCGACTGGGAGCTGCAGCGCGATATGGTCAAGGAGCTTTCCGGTAAAAAAGCGGACGCAGTAATACTTGCTCCGGCGGACAGCTCCAATATGACGGCAAGTGCGAAAACACTGCGCGAGCAGAAGCTGCCGGTATTCTTGGTTGATACCACATTGAGCAGCCATGATTATGATGCAGCCTTTCTTACCAACAATTTGGAAGCCGGTGCCGAGGTTTGCCAGCAAATGGTAGAGCAGATGAAGGCTAACGGCGTGAAGGAATCCGAGGAGGCAACAGTTCTGGTACATGTCAGCACCTTGGCCAGCACTACGATTGCCGACCGCTTGAACAGCATTATGGCAAACTGGGGTAAATTTGCTCCTGCAAGCTGGAAAATCGAACATGATTATATTATTAACTATGGTGATGAAGCGGGCGCTGTTAAGCTGGTTGCCGAAAAAATCAAAAACACTCATAATGTTAAAGGCATTATTGCCTGCAACAACGGCTCCACCAATGCGACCGTGGAGGCTGTAATGGCTGCAGGCCGTAAGGATATTGCCGTTACCGGTTTTGACCTTGGCAAAAAGACTTTGCTGGGCTTGGAGGACAAGAACTATAGTATTGCTGTTGCCGTACAGAATCAGTACAAAATGGGCTACGAGGCTGTGATGGCTGCCGCTGCTGCAGCAAAAGATGGCAGCAAGCCTGCACAGAAGCTGGTAAATACCGGTATTCGTATGGCAGATAAAAACAATTACAAAAAATAAATAACCAAAAAGCTTAAGAGCCTTCTGCTTCTGACGGGAAATCCGCCTGGTGCAGAAGGCTTTTGCAGTATTTGCTTAAATATATGAGGAAGCCTGTGTAGAGAATTTGTTTTTTCCTGTGGTAATGTGTTATAATGAACTATTGGAATAGATACAAGGAGGAACAAAAATGGCTAAGTTAAAAATAGTGATTGCCGGCGCTCCGGTGCTGCGTGAGGTGGCTCAACCGGTAGAGCGTATAGATAAAAAATTGCAGCGTCTGCTGCGCGATATGGCAGAAACAATGTATGCGGCCGACGGCGTGGGCCTGGCAGCACCGCAGGTGGGTGTAAGCAAGCGCGTTGTAGTTATCGACGTAGGCGAGGGTCTGTATGAGCTGATTAACCCTGAAATTGTTAAACGCGAGGGCAAGGTGCTGGGCAGCGAAGGCTGTCTTTCCGTGCCTGATTACGAAGGCGAGGTAGAGCGCTCCGAATATGTAGAATGCGAATTCACCGACAAAACCGGTCAACGTATGCTGCTTTCCGCAAGCGGTCTGCTGGCTATCTGCATTCAGCATGAGCTGGACCATCTGGACGGCATTCTGTTCATCGACAAGGCTAAAACCATTTCGCCTAAGCAGAAGGAAAATCCCGAGGATGCTGTAAGATAAATCCTGAGCGGGATATGAAAAAAAGATATACGGAGGAAAACAAATGCGTATAGTATTTATGGGAACACCGGATTTCGCTGTCGGCAGCCTGCAGGCGCTGTGCGAAAGCGGCAAGCATGAAATTCTTGCGGTAGTAACTCAGCCGGACCGTCCGAAGGGACGCGGCAACAAGCTGCTGCAGACACCGGTTAAAGAATATGCGCTGGCGCAGGGCTTAACTGTTTACCAGCCGCAAAAGGTAAAAACCTCTGAATTTGTTGAGCTGCTGCACGAGCTGCAGCCGGAGCTGATTGTCGTAGCTGCCTTCGGCCAGTTCTTGAGCAAGGAAATTCTGGAGCTGCCGAAATACGGCTGCATCAATGTGCATGCTTCGCTGCTGCCGAAGTATCGCGGTGCGGCGCCGATTCAGTATGCCATCATCAAGGGCGAAAAGGAATCGGGCGTAACGATTATGCAGATGGATATCGGTATGGATACCGGCGCTATGCTGGACAAGGTAGTAGTGCCTATCGAAGAAAATACCACGATGGGCGAGCTGCATGACGCTCTGCGTGAGCAGGGTGCGGCGCTGCTGCTGCAGGTTATCGACAAGATTGCGGCAGGTACTGCTGTTGCGGAACCGCAGGATAACGAGCAGGCCACCTATGCGACACTTCTCGACCGCAGCATGGAGCATATCGACTGGAGTAAAACGGCGCAGGATGTACACAACCTCATCCGTGGCTTTAACCCTGCACCCAGCACTTTTACCAAGCTGCCGAACGGCAAGAGCCTGAAAATCTGGGGCAGCAAAATGACTGACAAAAGCAGCGCTGCTGCTGCCGGTACCGTTATCGAAACCGGCAAGCACAGCTTCTTTGTAGCTTGCGGTGAGGGCGTACTGGAAATCACCGAGGTACAGCCAGAATCCAAAAAACGTATGCCGGCGCAGGTTTTCCTGAACGGCCGCGGCGTACAGGAGGGTGACCTGCTTGCCTGAAGCAGGCTGTGATTTGAAGGAGTAATCTTTTAATGAACGAAGATAGTGTATTTAAGCCCAAAAAACGTATATTTATGGCTCTGACCTCCATCAGCGCTATTTTAGGTGCGTTGATGTTTTATGTGGTCTGGAAGGTAACCTTTCCGGGGCTTTATGAAATCAGCCGTTTTCTGCCGATAGTCTTCGGCTTTTTCGGCGTACTTATAGTGTTGGCAATGCTCAGCGGCGTGCTGGGAATTGTCATGGCGCTGTTGGGAATACCGGTACTCAAGATTTTGTATTTTTGGGCGTGGAAGGCGATTAATATTCTTTTCCCTTTTGCGGTAGTATTGGGACGCTTGTTTAACATTCCCCGTGACCGCATTGAGCAGTCCTTTATCGAGGTCAGCAACAATCTGGTGCTGCAGCATAAGGTGAAGGTGCCTGCCAACCGAATTATGATTTTAACACCGCATTGTATCCAGCTGGATACCTGCGTACATAAGATAACCCGTAACGTAGAGAACTGCCGTCAGTGCGGACGCTGCAGCGTAGGTGCTATGCTGGGGCTGGCGCACAAATATGGCTGCCATTTTGCCGTAGCTACCGGCGGTACGCTGGCAAGGCAGATGGTTAAGCAGGCAAGGCCGAAGGCTATTGTGGCCGTGGCCTGCGAGCGTGACCTGACCAGCGGCATTCAGGATGTATTTCCGCTGCCGGTGTTGGGCGTTTTAAACGAGCGTCCCTTTGGTCCCTGCTTTAATACACGGGTAGATATTAATAAGCTGGAAGCAGCAATTTTAGCATTTATGGAAGATGATGAGGAAGAAACAAAGCATGCGGAAGGAACAAAAAGCAAATTATCCTGAAAGCGCCCGCGGAGCAGCGGCGCTTTTGGTGCGTATGGTGCTGGAGGACGGCGCTTATACGAATATCGCGCTGAACCAGTATCTGCGCGGCAGCAGATTGAGTGACCTTGACAGAAGGCTGGCAACAGAGCTGGTATACGGCACGGTGAAGGCTAGCGGTACGCTTGACTGGTATCTGGCTCAGTGCGTCAGCCGTCCGCTGGATAAGGTGGCCGGTGATATTCTGGCGATACTGCGCATCAGCACCTACCAGCTGCTGTATATGACGCGTATTCCTGCGTCGGCAGCAGTAAACGAGGCTGTGAAGCTGGCACGCTCGGTGAGCCATGAGGGCAGCGCCAAGTTCGTCAACGGCGTGCTGCGCGGTCTGCTGCGCAAGCAGGAGGCAGGTGCGTTCGTCCTGCCCGATGCCGAAAAGCAGGATGCCGATTATCTGTCGCTGAAATATTACCATCCGCGCTGGCTGGTGAAGCGCTGGCTGGGACCGTGGGGACGCGGCGGCACCGAACGCCTGCTGGCGTTTGATAATACGGCTGCGCCGGTGTGCCTGCGTGTTAATACGCTGGTGACTACGCGCGACAAGCTGTTGGCTGATCTGACGGAAATGGGTGCGCAGGTGCGTGCTTCCGAATGGAGTCCCTACGGCATTGTGGCAGAGCATCTGCCGTCGCTGCATACACTTTTGGCGGCACTGCCGCAGCATTTTTATATTCAGGACGAAAGCTCCATGCTGGTAGCGCCGGTGCTGGCGCCCCAGCCCGGAATGCGCGTGCTGGATATGTGCAGCGCTCCCGGCGGCAAGGCAACACACGTGGCACAGCTTATGCAGGATAAGGGCGAGGTTATCGCCTGCGACATCCACGAGCACAAGCTGGAGCTGATTGCCGAAAACGCTGCCCGTCTGGGTATGAAGAGCGTCAAAGCACTGCAGAACGATGCTCTGCAGTTGCGCAGCGAATGGTTGGGCGCGTTTGACAGAGTTTTGGTTGATGCACCCTGCTCCGGTCTGGGTGTGCTGCGCCGCCGTGCGGAAGCACGCTGGCGCAAGCAGCGTAAGGACTTGAAGCTGTTCCCGCCGCTGCAGATGGCAATTTTAAAGAATGCCGCACAGTACGTGAAGGATGGCGGCACCATGGTTTACAGCACATGCACGATTGAGCAGAGTGAAAACCATTATCTAGTGGAAGAGTTTTTAACGCAGCATCCCGAATGGCAACGCGTGGAATTTACGCATCCGCTGACGGGCGAACAGGTACAGGAGCTGCAGCTTCTGCCGCAGAATGACGGAATTGACGGCTTTTATATCTGTAAGCTGATGAAAAAGCAGTAATATAGAGGTAAGAAAATGCAAGATATTTTTGCTTTACCAATAGAAGAATTACAAGATTTATTTGTTGCGGCAGGGCTGAAAAAGTTCCGTGCTAAGCAGGTGTTTCAATGGCTGTACCAAAAGTCGGTTTTTGATTTTGCCGCTATGCACAACCTGAGCAAGGCCGATATCGCCGTGCTGCAGGAAAAATTCACCGTGCTGCCGCGCAGTCTGAAAATTTTGCGCGAGCAGAATTCCTCCGATGGCATGACGAGCAAGCTGCTCTTGGGCTTGCCAGACGGAAATTCGGTAGAAACGGTTCTGATGCACCATGATTACGGCTACAGCGTGTGCGTTTCCAGCCAGGTCGGCTGCGATATGCACTGCGCCTTCTGCGCCAGCGGCCTGAAGGGCGCTGTACGCAACCTGACGGCTGCGGAAATCGTGGCTCAGGTTTACCTGTTCAACGAGCGTCTGCGTGAGCAGGGCGCGATGGTGAGCAGAGTGGTGGTTATGGGCAGCGGTGAACCGATGCTGAACTTTGACAGCGTTTTGCAGGCGCTGGATTTTCTGCATCGCGAGGACACCTGCAACATGAGCTACCGCAACATGACGCTTTCCACCTGCGGCATCATTCCGGGCATCAAGCGCCTGGAGGAGCAGGGCAAGCCGATAAATCTGGCAATTTCGCTGCACGCGGTAAAAAACGAGCTGCGTACGGCGCTGATGCCTGTCAACAAGGGCTATCCCTTTGTGGATGTGCTGACAGCTGCTGAAAGCTACAGCAAGGCCAGCGGCAGGCAGATAACTTATGAATATATTCTGTTGAAGGGAAAAAATGACAGTCCGCAGGACGCGGAGCTTTTGAGCAATTACCTGCGCTATAAGCAGGCATCCGTTAATCTGATACCGGCACCCGGTACCGGAGCAGGGCTTTGAGCGTCCGTCCAAAGCGGCAGTAGAACGCTTTTTGCGCATCCTGCAGAAAAACAGGATTAACGCTACCGTTCGTAAGGAGATGGGCAAGGATATTGATGCAGCCTGCGGTCAGCTGCGGGCTAAATTTGCCAAGGAACAGGAGCAAAAATAATGCAGGTAATCAGCAGAACCCATGTGGGCCTGGTCAGAGAGAATAATGAAGATGCGCTGCTGGTGCGCGAGCCATCTCTTTTTGCCGTTGCCGACGGCATGGGAGGCTATGCGGCAGGCGAAATCGCCAGCAGGTCTACTATTAAAGCCTTTGAGGCTGCGACACACAGCCTGCGCCATGAGCAGGAGGAACAGAATATCCGTAAGGTTATGCTGGAGGCCTTTGACAAGGCCAATACGCACGTTTATAAAATGGCGGTGAGCAACGAAAGCTATTCCGGCATGGGAACGACGATGACGGCGCTTTATCTGCCGGGGGACGGGCACGGCTACTGCTGCCATGTAGGCGACAGCAGACTGTATCTGTTCCGCAACGACAAGCTGGAGCAGCTGACGCATGACCATACACTGGTAGCAGATTTACAGGAACAGGGAAAAATTTCGGATGAGGAAGCCTTTGTACATCCGCAGCGTAATATATTGCTGCAAGCCCTGGGTGTCGAGGAAACGGTAAAGGCCGATTTCTTCAGCTTCCGTCTGCAGGAGGGTGACAGGCTGCTGCTGTGCAGCGACGGTCTGTCCGACATGCTGCGTGCAGCTGAAATCAGCCGGATTATAGGCTGTGCAGATCCGGAGCAGGCTGCTGACAAACTGCTGGAGCAGAGCCTGGACAACGGCGGACGCGATAACGTGTCCCTGATTCTTATTGATTTAACTACGCAGGGGGAGGAAAGCTGTAATGGATAAAAATGGCAAGACCATCTTGAACGGACGCTATGAGATTATTCGTCCGATTGGCTATGGCGGTATGGCCGAAGTCTTTTTGGCCCACGACCAGCTTTTGGACCGTAATGTAGCCGTGAAAATGCTGCGCGACCAGTTCCTCGAGGATAACGAGCTGCTGGAGCAGTTCCGCAGGGAGGCAAAATCCGCGGCGCGTCTGGTGCATCCGTATATCATCAACATTTATGATGTTGTGTCGGAAGGCAGCAACCAGTATATAGTTATGGAATATGTTGACGGTGTTACTCTGAAGGAGTATATGCAGGAGCATAAGCTGAGCCTGAATACCGTTCTGGAAATCGCAGTGCGTCTTGCAGATGCACTGCAGCATGCTCACAGCCATAACATTATTCACTGTGACATCAAGCCGCAGAATATTTTGATAGATAAAAATATGAATCCTAAAATTGCCGATTTCGGCATTGCCAAAATGGTTACAAACCAGACAATGGTTTATTCCAAATCGGTGATGGGTTCTGTGCATTATATTTCTCCGGAGCAGGCCTGCGGCGGTAAAATTACTGCCAGCAGCGATGTCTATTCTTTGGGCATAGTGCTCTTCGAAATGCTTACGGGTGAGGTTCCCTACGTCGGCACAACGGCGGTTTCGGTTGCTATGATGCATGTAGAAAAGCCTGTGCCGCAGTTGAAGGACTACATGGATAATGTTCCCGAGGGCATGCAGGAGATTATGGACAAGGCGTTGGCAAAGCGCTGTGAGGACAGATATGCAAATGCCGGTCAGCTCAGACGTGATCTGATGAACCTGAAGATGAAGCTCTTCCCGTTCAGCAGCGAGGATTATCATCAGGAGCTTGGCGCGGTGAAGTCCAACGGCAATGTTGTCGATAGCCCTGATGATGGTGCTACGGTGATTATGAAGCCGGTGCGCAGCGAGCTGCCGCCGAAGCAGGTAACTCCGGCTGTAACACAAGAGCCGGAAAAAATTCAGGAAAAGCAGGAAGCAATGCCTTCCGAAAAAACAGGGGATGAAAAACCGGTGGTTAAGAAAAAGCTGAATTATACCAAACTGATAGTAATGATTACTGCTGCGGTAGTAGCAATTTCGCTGGTAGCGCACTTTATCTTCAACCGCAACCTGGCGGAAATTGAAGTGCCTAATGTTACCAATATGACGGTAGTTGAAGCACAGAAGCTGCTGGAGGAAAAGCAGTTTAAGGTAGAGTTAGAGGAAAAATACGGCGACCCCGATAAGTTTAAGCCCGGTACTGTTATGGAGCAGTCCCCAAAGGCCGGCGAAAAACGTAAGCAGGGCAGCCTTATTATCCTGACCATCTGTAAGGGCGCGGAGCTGAAGGCTGTGCCTGATGTTACAGGCATGTCGCTCTCGAAGGCGGAGCAGCAGCTGCAGGCCGCAGGCTTTAATGTCGGCAAAGTGACGCGCAAGCATGTGGACGGCGGCAAAATCGGCGCTGTTCTCAGCCAGTCGCCGAAGGGCTTGGACAAGGCTCCTAAGGGAACTGGCATCGACCTGGTAATTAACGAAGGCGATAAGCCGGTACCGGATATTATCGGCAAATCTGTTGACGAAGCTAAGGGTATGCTGGAGCAGGCAGGCCTGAAGCTTGGTGAAATCAAAAAGGTTCAGGATGCCAACGCTAAGAAGAATGTAGTTTTGGCCTGCAACCCGGGTGTAGGCAGTAACCTTAACGACGGCGCGGCAGTAGCAATTACCGTAGCTGCCGGCGGCGATAAGAAGAGCGCCTACGTTGACTTTGTCGTACCGAGCGGCAAGCCTGCCAACGTACGTATTGTACTGACGGATGATAACGGCACGGCAACACTGTACAGCGGTACACAAAACGGCAGCGTGCGTCTGCGTCAGAAGGTGGAATATGCAGGCAATGCCAAGGTTCAGTTCATCTGTGACGGCAAGCTCATTTCCGAAAGGAATCTGTAAACATGGCAGAGCTGCAGGGCAGAGTCCTGAAAAATTATAACGGCTATTATTACCTTAAGGTAGAAGGCGAAAGCGAGCCTTATACCTGCAAGGTAAAGGGAAAAATGAAGAAAAACCGTTTTTCGCTGGCAACAGGCGATATTGCCGGCTTTGAGGTAAGCAGCAGCGAAAAACGCGAGGGGATGATAACCGGCGTGCTGCCGCGCAGAAACTTTCTGCCGCGCCCTACGCTGGCTAATCTGGATTTGTTTGTGGCAGCCTTTGCCTGTGCTGCGCCGGACTTCAGCTTTCTGCTGGCAGATAAGCTGCTGGCGTTGGCAGAGCTGGCGAAAATTCCTGCGATTTTGGTGCTCAACAAGGAGGATAACGCTCCTGCGGGCCTAATTGAGCAGGTGAAGGCAGTTTATGAGCCTATCGGTTACGAGGTTTATACTCTGTCGGCGCAGAATGGTACCGGTGTGGAGGCTCTGCGTGAGCGTCTGCGTGGTAAAATCTGTGCCTTTGGCGGACCTTCGGGCGTAGGCAAATCGTCTACTATCAACGCTATCGACAGCAGCGTTGACCTGCGCACGGGCGAGGTTAGCGAAAAAATCGGCCGCGGCAAGCATACTACACGCTATGCACAGCTGCTGCCGTTTGACGAAGGCTATATTGCGGATACTCCGGGCTTCGGCAATCTGCTGTTGGAGGGCCTGACAGCCGAAATGGTGCTGGCCTCCTTCCGTGAGTTTGCCGATTATGAGGCAGGCTGCAGGTTCTGTCCCTGTACGCATACGCACGAGCCTGTCTGCGGTGTAAAGGATGCTGTGGCAGCAGGAAAGATTTCTGCCAGCCGTTATGAATCATATTTGACAATGTTAGCAGAGGTGAAACTCCTGCAAGAGAAAGAGGGAAGAAAATGATGATTAAAGTTGCTCCATCAATTTTATCTGCCGATTTTGCATATCTGGCGGACGAAATCAAAAAAATTGAAGCTGCCGGTGCCGACTGGGTACACATCGATGTTATGGACGGCCAGTTTGTACCTAACCTGACCTTCGGTGCTCCTGTAGTGAAAAAAATCCGTAAGGTAACCGACCTGTTTTTCGACTGCCATCTGATGGTAGAAAATCCGGAAAAATACATTGCCGATTTCAAGGCTGCCGGTGCCGACCAGATTGTTGTGCATGTAGAAACCACCAAGCATCTGCACCGCTGCATCCAGCAGATTAAGGCTGAGGGCATGAAGGCCGGCGTTGCACTGAACCCTGCTACCAGCCTGAGTACGGTAGAAGAAATTCTGCCTTACGTTGACATGGTACTGCTGATGACCGTTAACCCCGGCTTCGGCGGCCAAAGCTTTATTGAAGGCGTAGTGCCGAAGATTGAGCGCCTGCATGCAATGATTACCGAGCGTGGCCTGAATGTGGATATTCAGGTTGACGGCGGCGTTAACGCCGAAACTTCCAAGCTGGTGAAGGCTGCCGGTGCCAACGTATTGGTAGCAGGCTCCTATGTTTACGGCGCTGAGGATACCGCTGCCGCTATTGCCAGTCTGAAATAGTATTCAGAGATTATTGAACAGTAAATAGCGTTTGGAGAATAAGAAAAACCGTCCTTTCCCGCTATCTGCAAAAATGCAGACAGGGAAGGACGGTTTAATTTTGCTTTTTGTGTTATTTTTTTTCGCTATCGTTGGCTTTTTGCCAGATATACCAAACTGCGAGCGAGCGCCAGGGGCGCCATGTTTCCGTAAGCGTATTGATTTTGCCGCGCTTGGGAATTTCGCTCAGATTAAGCATTTTCTGCAGCTCTTTCTTGAAGATGAAGTCGGCGCTGGGAACAACATCCGTACGGCACAGCGCCAACAGCAGAAACATTTCGATGGTCCATTGGCCGAGACCGCGGATTTGCATCAGCTGCTTGGTAATCTGGCTGTCGGTCATATCGTCGAACTTATCCATGGTTACGCTGCCGTTGATCACTGCTTCGGCAAAGCTGCGCAGGTAATCCACCTTTTGCTTAACAAGACCGATGCTGAGCAGGTCCTCGGCGGAAGCAGCAAGCACTGCTTGCGGTGTAATGGGATTGCCGGTGAGGCCTTCGAGCCTTTTCATCAGCTGCTGGCTGACATCAGGCGGCAACTGTTGGGCGATAATACCGGTCAGTAATATAGTAAAATAAGACTCTTTGGATTTTGGTTTTAACGGACAGGGCGAATAACGGTCAACTAACGGGGCGAGCTCTGGAACGTTTTCACGCAGATAGCGGTCACCGACGGACCAATCTGGGGCTTGGCACATAAGCATCCTCCTTTTGTTTACTTTATTACAATATTATAATACGAAAACGGCGGTTAGACAAACGAAAAAAATGCGAAATAATAGCAATAAAAGCATTTTTCTATGAACGAAGTCTTTCGGATTTGCTTTTTCTTTAAATCATGAAGAAAAATAAAAAACGGCGGCAACGCAGATTAATATTTGCACTTTTTTCTTCAAAGCTGTATAATTAGTCTGATTGACAATCTATATTTGTAATTAAAATGTAAGGAGACGATGAAATGTCTGAAGTCAGAGTAAGATTTGCTCCCAGTCCTACTGGGTATTTACATATTGGTGGTGCGCGTACTGCGCTGTTTAACTGGCTGTTTGCCCGCAAAATGGGCGGTAAGCTGATTCTGCGTATCGAGGATACCGATATTGAACGCCTGAAAGAGGATTCCGTGAGCCAAATCCTTACCAGCCTGAAATGGTTGGGCATCAACTGGGATGAAGGTCCGGAGGCCGGCGGCGAATACGGTCCTTACTATCAGTCCGAGCGCTTTGATATTTACAAAAAATATGCTCAGCAGCTGTTGGACGAAGGCAAAGCATACTACTGCTTCTGCACTACCGAGGATCTGGCTGCACAACGCGAAAAACAACGCGCTGCTAAGCAACCGTTCCGTTATGCACGTACCTGTCGCGATATTCCGGCAGAGGAGGCTAAAGCACGCATTGCTGCAGGCGAACCGTATTCCATCCGTATCAAGATTCCTGCCGAAGGCAGCATCACCGTTCATGACCTGATTCATGGCGAAGTTACCTTTAACATGGACCAGTTCGACGATTTCGTAATTGTAAAATCCAACGGTATTCCTACCTATAACTTCGCTGTTTGTGTCGATGACCATCTGATGGGCATGACTCACGTACTGCGTGCCGAGGAGCATCTTTCCAACACTCCGAAGCAGCTGCTGGTTTACGAAGCACTGGGTTGGGAGCCGCCTAAGTTCGGTCATATGCCGATGATTCTGGCTATGGACCGTTCCAAGCTGAGCAAACGTCACGGCGCAACCTCCGTTGAAGAATTCCGTAGCCAAGGCTATCTGCCGGAAGCTATCATCAATTATCTTACTCTGCTTGGCTGGGGCCCCGGCGATGAACGCGAAATCTTCACTTTGGAAGAAACTGTTAAGCTGTTTGAGCTGGAGCAGATGAGCAAAAAGGCTGCTATTTATGACACCAAAAAGCTCACTTGGATGAACGGCCAATATCTGTCCGAGCTGCCGCTGGAAAAAATTCTGCCGGATGCTAAGCCCTTCTTCGTGAAAGACGGCCTGGTAACCGAAGAATGGTTCAACGATGCTGCCAACGAAGCATACTTTGAAAAGCTCGTAGACGTTGTACGTGTACGTGTTAAAACTCTGCAGGAGGTTGCCGATGCTTCCACTTACTTCTTCAAGGATGTTGAAGAATATGATGAGAAGGGTGTAGCTAAGCACTTCAAGGCAGAAAATATTCCTGTTCTGGAGCAATGCATTGCAGCAATTAAGGCTGATGATGTATATGACCTGGCTTCTACCGAAGCAGCTTATAATAAGATTGCTGCCGACAACGGTCTGGCTCTGGGCAAGGTTATCCATCCGACTCGTCTGGCTCTGACCGGACGCACCGTAAGCCCCGGTATGTTTGACGTTATGGTTCTGCTGGGTAAGGAAAGAACTCTGGCACGTCTGGAAAAGGCTGTTGAGTTCATTAAAAGTTTATGATTGTAAAATAGCGATTGGCGGCTAGTTTTAGCGTGATTGCTTTAATTAAGCAGGAGGGCTTTTCTTCCTGCTTAATTTTTACCAAGGGGTTCAAGGCTTGGGAAATGTTTTTAGAAAGGAGCTGCAGGCTATGAAAATCCTGTTGACAACATTATTGTGCTTATGTTTATCTCTGCCGGTATTGGCAGACCAGCAGACTACGGTGCTTACCGAACAGACTTCTGTCGGCAAGGCAACGGCAACGCTGCCCTACATCGATGGCAGTAATTCCGCAGAGCTGGAAAAACAGGCCAACGCTTTGGTGCGCGATGCTGCAGCTAAGCTGGTCAAGGAGGTAGGCGGTCAGAGCAGTGTAACCTATAAAGTAATGCTGAACCGTCCGAGCCTGGTAAGCCTGCTGCTGGAGGCAGACAACGGCGTACGCAAGGCATATGCTGGACTGAATCTTGATTTGACCACAGGCAAGGAGTTCGAGGTTACGGATTTCTTTGTTGATAATGATAACGTAAAGGCTGCTTTGGGCAATTATGATAATGTGCTCTTCGGCGAAGAGGGCTTGTTTGTGCGCAGCAAGAAAAATGCTGCCTACAGCAGCTTTGTGCCCTACAGGGATGTAGTTACCTCTCTGCGCATCGGCGAAGCGGGACGCTTGCTGCAGCTGGCGAAAATTACCGATAAGGCTGCGGGCAAAACACTGCGTCTGCCTGCAAGCGGACTGATGGCGCTGAAGCTGGACAGCAATCCTTCCACCGGCTACGGCTGGCAATTTGCCTGCAGCTCACCGGCAGTAAGCAAGGTAGGCAGCTCGTTCACCATTCCGCGTGGTGACGAGGAAAGAATGGGAGCGCCCGGCGTTGAAATTCTGGTGCTGGCAGTTACCAAGCCCGGTACCTATAATATCCGCATGGATTACAAGCGCTCTTGGGAAAAAATGAGCCTGCAGAGCTTTAACTTTACCGTTATCGCAGAATAAGCTAGAGGATGTGTTTATGGAAAAAGCATCAGTTTCTGTAAAAATATATAATAGTACCTATGCATTAACGACCTCTGCTTCCGAAGAACAGGTGCTGAAAATAGCAGCAGAGGTAGACAGAAGAATGCAGGAGCTGGCAGAAAGCAAAAAGCTGCTGCAGACAGATAAAATCGCCATCTGGACGGCGCTTGACCTGGCTGCAGACAGACTGGAGCTGCAGGAAAAATGCGTTGCTCTGAAACAGGAAATGCAGCAGCAATCCGTGGCTGCGGAGCAGAAAATGCAGGAAAAATGCGCTGCGATGGAGCAGGAACTGCAGCAAAAGTGCGCAGCAGCAGAGCAGAAAATGCAGGAAAAATATGCTGCGCTCGAGCAGAAAATGCAGCAAAGAAATGCTGTGCTGGCAGAAGAGCTGCAAAGCCTGCAGGCCAGATATGACAGACTGCTGGCAGCAGTGCGTGAAAGGTAGATAACATATGGAAAAGAAAACAATAGAACTGCTTGCTCCCGCAGGCAGCTGGGAAGCATTGGAGGCAGCGGTAAACGCCGGCGCCGATGCTGTATATATGGGCGGTAAAGCCTTTGGCGCACGTGCCTATGCCAGCAATTTTGATGAAGAGGAAATGGCTAAGGCGGTGTATTTTGCGCATATGCACCATGTGCGCCTGTATATTACCGTCAATACTTTGGTTGATGACAGCGAGCTGGAGGCTTTATCTGCTTACCTGCTGTTTTTGAATAACGTGGGCGTAGACGGACTCATTGTGCAGGATTTGGGCGTTATCCGCCTGGCGCAGAAAATTGTGCCGGAGCTGCCGCTGCATGCCAGCACGCAGATGAGCATTACCAACAGCAGCGGTGTAGACTTCGCTATGGGCGCAGGCATGGAGCGCAGCGTATTGGCGCGCGAGCTGAGCCTGAAGGAAATCGGCGCAGCCTGCAGCCGCGGCAGTGAGATTGAAACCTTTATTCACGGTGCTCTGTGCGTCTGCTACAGCGGTCAATGCCTGATGAGCAGTCTTATCGGCGGCCGCAGCGGCAACCGCGGACGCTGTGCCCAGCCTTGCCGCTTGCCGTATAAGCTGCTCAACGCGAAGGATGAGGATATGCTGCAGGGCAAGGATGCAGGCCAGTATCTGCTGAGCCCCAAGGATATGAATACCTTGAGCATTTTGCCGCAGCTGATTGACGCAGGCGTTGTGTCCTACAAAATCGAAGGACGCATGAAGCGCCCCGAATATGTTGCGGTAGTAGTAGATGCTTACCGCCGTGCGATTGACAGCTATCTTGCCGGTGACTACAATGTGCCGGAGGAGGATTTGGCGAATATCGAGCAAATCTTCAACCGTGACTTTACCACCGCTTATCTGGAGCGTCGTCCCGGACGCACGATGATGAGCGACCGCCGTCCCAACAACCGCGGCGTGCTTATCGGCCGTGTAGCGAAGCTGGATAAAAACCGTAATAAGGCAGTTATCAAGCTGGATAAGGAGCTGCATCTGGGCGATGGCTTGGAGTTCTGGGTAAGCGTGGGTGGACGCGTGGGTACCACTGTTACGGATATGCTGTGCGGCGGCAACAGTGTGCAGAGCGCTGCTCCCGGCCAGCAGGTAACGATTGATGTGCCTAACGGCGTACGTTTGAATGACCGCGTTTTCCGTACTCTCGACAGCAGATTGATGAGCTATGCACAGCAGTTCTTCGGACCGGACGCTAAAAAACGCATTCCGGTAGATGCCGTTGTTACTGCACGTCTGGGCGAGCCAATGACCGTTACGCTGACGGATGATGAAGGAAACGTCGGCTACGGCGTAACAGATTTTATCGTAGAGGCAGCACGCAAGCGTGCGCTGGATGAGGCCGGTGTACGCAAGCAACTGGACCGCCTCGGTACGACAGAATATTTCCTGAACAGCCTGCTTTTTGAGCATGATGAAAATGTTATGGTGCCGATGAGCGAAATGAACGAAGCACGCCGTATGGCATGCGAGACACTGGATGCAGCGCGTCTGAATGATTTCTCACCGGCGCGCACAGCGGTGCATAGCTTCAGCGAGCAATTAGTGCCACAGGCACATAAGGCTAAACAGCATGAATCCGTTCTGGTAGTGCATTGCGACAGCGTTGAGAAGGTCAATGCTGCGCTGCAGGCAGGTGCTGAACGCATTCTCTTTGGCGGTGACTGCTTCAATCATCAGCTGCCGTCAGAGGCGGATTATGCTAAGGCTGCCAAGCTGGTGCGCAAGGCAGGCCGTCAGATGGCCTTTGCTACTCCGCGTATCATTAAAGAAGCACAGCTGGCATATTTCGATAAGCTCTTCACTCTGTGGGAAGAGCTGCAGCCGGATTTTGTTTACATCAACAACAACGGCCTGTGGCCCTTGGCGAAGAAGCATGCAGCGCTTAATTTGGTAGCAGATATGTCTTTGAACATCTTCAACAGTCAGACACTGCAGTTCTGGCAGGAGCAGGGCGCTGCAGGCGCAGTGCTTAGCCCCGAGCTGACTATGGCGCAGGTAGAGCATCTGGTGAGCGTCGGTCCACTGCCGTTGGAGTGCATGATTCAGGGACGTTTGGAAATGATGGTTTCCGAATACTGTGTAGGCGGCAGCTTCCTGGGTGCGCTGGATAAGGGTGCCTGCAAGTTTAACTGTGCAAAGCCTTTGTTCCTAGGTGACCGCAAGGATGCACGCTTCCCGATTGTGACGGACCAGTTCTGCCGCATGCATATTCTGAACGCACATGAGCTTTCGATGACTGCCAATGTGCAGCACATGGCGGAAGCAGGCGTAGCAGCGCTGAGAATTGACGGCCGTGATTACGATGCGGCACGCTTGGGCGAGCTTGTGGCGCTGTACCGCAAGATTCTCGGCGGTGCGGTGGAGGCACCGGAAAATCTGCCGGGTACTACAAGAGGCCACTATTTCAGAGGCGTAATGTAAAAGCAAATATCAGCTTGCTAAGCTGAAGAAATTATCGGCATATTTGATGAAGATTGAATTTGTCGGCAATTGTTTTAAATCGAATAATAAGAAAGAAATGGATGCTTCTCTGCATTTGGAGGGAGGCATCCGTTTTATTTTTATCAGTGAAGAAATCTATTGCTATTTGTATATTCAGATGATAATATATATTTTAGATTTATAATTTTTTAAACGATAAAGAACGTTAAAAAAGGGGATGTCGGTATGATTTTTAGAGAAAACAGCGTTAAAAATGGTGTAGAAAAAGATGGAGATTTATTTTACTTTTTTCATTATATTGCCAGCAGAAACAATACTGATAACTTTGATGAACGATAAAAAATTTTTTTAATAAATTTTAAAATTGGACGTAATGACACAGTGCAATCTGTTTTTGAACAATTAAACCCTCATTTAAACAATGCCTCGTTTGCTGTTTGTGCAGTTCCGCCGCATAATGCATATTGGCAAGGCAACGATGGACCTCATAAATTAGCAAGAAAGATTGTCCAATTAATGTCTGCTAAAAACAAGCAGGTTGTTGATGCTACTGATTGTGTTGTTCGTACTAAAAATGCTAAACCTAGAAAATTTGGTGATGATATCGAATTTAAGGATACATTGATAATAAAAAATATCGACAAGATTAAAGATAAGGATATTTTACTTATAGATGATGTATATACGACAGGTAAAACAATAGGCTATATTGAAAATTTGTTAAAAGCAAATGGTGCAGGAAAAGTCATCAAATTTGTTGTTTGCAAAACATTGAATCCTAGTATGCAGTTTAATGCACAGAAGCCAAATGAGAAAAAAGGGTACATCATAGATATTGAAGATGTTGTAATATCGAGAACTGCGTTAAAAGAGCAGTCGTTTAGCAATGTAAATCCCGATGTAGTGCAGACAATCAAAAAGTTAGATAACTATATAACCTTTTTTCCCAGAATCATTGGTAAAGATATAAAGATTGAAAAACAGGCTGAAGTATGCCTTGTAACAAGCGGTAAACGAAAAAATATAGAAAATATCGCAGGGGAACTGGATATAGATAAAATAATAGATTGTCGGGACGGTAAGACGCATACAGAGAGAATACTGGCTGCTAAGACTTTGCTGCAAACCTACGAAAGAAACACTTTTGTGATTGGCAGTACCAATGTTGAGATGCAAATAGCAAAGTATCTGCATATGAATGCTGTTTTAGTAAAATGGTTTCATCAGGACAAAGAAAATTATGCTGATATGATTATTTCAAATACAGAAGATTTTACTGCTGAAAGTTTATTGCAATTAAATGATTTGAGTTCTGTTTATTACGATAGAAAAGAGCTTAATCTTCAGGAGATTGATGATGTGCATGAGCTTTATCATAAGCTGCCTATTAATTTAAATAATGATATTAATCGCTTAATATGTAGAGAACGAGAGTATTATAAGAAACTTCAATGTGATGATATAAAGGCTGTGCCGGTTAAAATCAGTAATGCAAAAGAAATATGGGTTAACCAAGCTGCATCTATGGATGAGAAAATAAAAAGATTAGCAAGTGTTGTAAATGCCAAAAGGATTGGTAAACACAATGTTAGAAAGTAAGCTGATATTTTTGACATTGCTGCATATACGCGGGATTGGTCGAAAAAGCATGACAGATATTTCGAAAGAAAGGCTTTGTTTAGTGCAAAATCTTCAATCTTTGTATGAGCTTTACCAAGAATTAAGAGAAAATAACGCGCGTATCGAAGTAATTGATTTGTCTGAGCTTGAGTGCTATTTTAAAATTGCAGAAAAAATATTCAAAGCTCATGCTCAAGCAGGGATTACAATTATAGACAGATTTGATGAAGAATATCCTCAGAGCTTTAATTTGCTGAAATCACCACCGGTTTTACTGTATGCCAAGGGAAATCTAGCCTGCTTGCATAAGAAATGTGTTGCAATTATAGGAACACGGCATATTAGCCCGCAAGGGCAGAAGATGGCAGAACTTGCCGGAAAAATAGCGGCGAATAAAGATTTTACAGTCGTCAGTGGTTTGGCAATAGGTTGTGATACTGCAGCGCATAAGGCTTGCCTTGACAATAAAGGTTTGACTGTTGCGATATTAGGTAATGGCTTAGATACAATCTATCCTGCAGCTAACAAGGGGTTAGCTGAAAGGATTTTAGCGAGTGAAGGATGTCTGCTGAGTGAATTTCCGATGGGCGTTAAAGCAAACGCATATAACTTGGTTGACAGAGATAGGCTGCAGGCGGCACTTAGTTATGGAACAATCGTTATAGAGGCTGGTATTAAGAGCGGAACAATGAATGCGGTGCAGGAAACTATGCGGGAACATAAGCCTTTGGCTTTTTTTGAATATGACGAAGAGCATTATGAGAAGCATACTGACAGTTCCGCTAATAAAGAATATTTGTTGCAGAAAAAAGCGTCGGGTTTGAATAATTATGATAGCGTTGAAGATTTTCTTGAACGTTGTCAGGCTATACCATGTGCTATTGAGCAGAGTTTATTTTAATTCCATCTTTCCGTTCCTGCCCAATCTATGATATAATACTAAAGTTATAGAGAAAAAAGACCATACGGTCAGAAGATAAATTTAATAGGAAAAGAGGAATGTGAAATGACAAATGGATTTGCAGCCTTAAAGGTTTGTGCCCACACCGTAGAGCAGCTTCAGAAAATGGGCATCAAAAAGCCGATGCCGGTACAGGAGCAGGCTATCCCGGCGCTGTTTGCCGGACGTGACGTAATCGCCCGTGCGCAGACAGGTACAGGCAAGACACTGGCGTTCTTAGTGCCGCTGGCGGAAAAAATCGATACTGCCAAAAGCTACGTGCAGGCACTGGTAATTACGCCGACGCGTGAGCTGGCACAGCAGATTGCCACAGAAATGAAAAAAATCCTGGGCGAAAGCGATATCAAGGTGCTGGCCGTTACCGGCGGACGCGATTTCGAAACGCAAAAATATAAGCTGGAGGGACGCAGCCATGTGCTGATCGGTACTCCCGGCCGTCTGCTGGACCATATCCGCAAGGGCAACACCGACCTTGGCGGTGTGCGCTATCTGGTACTGGACGAGGTTGACGAAATGTTGCAGCAGGGCTTTATGGATGAAGCGCTGGAGCTGATTGCTATGACCGCGCCGGAGCATCAGACGATGCTTTGCTCCGCAACTCTGTCGGAAGAAGTGCGCAAGCTGGGTCGCAAGCTGACGAAAAACTGTGCGCTGATTGACATCAATCCTGACCAGGCTACCGTTGAAAAAATCAAGCAAATTTGCCTGAAAACAACCGACGAATACAAGAATAAGGCTGTGGCGGCGCTTATTGACCGCTTGAACCCATATCTGATGATTGTTTTCTGCATGAGCAAGGAGCGCACCAAGGAGCTGGGCGACTGGCTAGGCATGCAGGGCTACAACGTTGATGTACTGCATGGCGAAATGTCTCCCGCAAAGCGCAAAACTGTTATGAAGGCCTTCCGTGATGCTAAGATTCAGATTCTTGTTGCCAGCGATCTGGCTGCCCGCGGATTGGACGTTGAGGGCGTAACCCATGTTGTAAACTACGATATTCCGCATGATGTCGACTGGTATGTTCACCGCATCGGCCGTACAGGACGTGCAGGCAATGAGGGCGAAGCAATTACGCTTTATACTGCCGACGAGGTTAAATGGCTGCGTAATATCGAAACCAAGCTGGGTATTCTGATGGAGCGCCAAAACCTGGAGGGCGGTGTTGTGGCACGTCGCGTTGCTGTGGCTGCCAAAAAGAAAAAGCCCGCAGGACCTAAGCGCGGACGCAATTCCGTTGTTGATAAGCGCAAGGCTCCCAAAACCGGCAGCAACCGCCGTCAGGGTGCTAAAAAAGGCAAATAAGCCTGCTTAGAATTATTAATAAAAAATTATGGATGCTTCTCTTGCTTTACAGAGAGGCATCTTTTTTTCTTATGCCGTAGAAGAATGTAACTTATGAGCCTATGCGCATTTTTTCTCTTTTCAAGTATAGAAAAAGTATGGTAAAATATAATAGAATAGGTATGCAATAAAAAGAGAACAGGAGGGCAGTATATGTTGACAATTCGTGAATATAAGCAGGCAGCAACGCTGGAGGAGGCATGGCAGCTGAACCAGAAGCGTCCTAACCGCGTGCTTGGCGGTATGCTGTGGATGCGCCTGAGCAAGGGCAATGTGCAGACAGCGATTGATTTGTCGGCTTTAGGCCTGGATACAATAGAGGAAACAGAAACAGAATTCCGCATCGGTGCGATGGTGAGCTTGCGCCGGCTGGAGCTGCATGAAGGCTTTACCGCTTACAGTGAGGGAGCAAATAAGGAGGCGCTGCGCCATATCGTAGGTGTGCAGTTCCGCAATCTTGCTACCGTAGGCGGCAGTGTGTTCGGACGCTTCGGCTTTTCGGATGTGCTGACCTTGCTTTTGGTAATGGACAGCTATGTGGAATTATACAAGGGCGGTATCGTGCCGCTGGCAGATTTTGTGAATATGCCGTATGACAGAGATATTCTGGTGCGCGTTATTGTTAAAAAGACAGCAGCGCATTACAGCTATAAATCCGTGCGCATCAGCAAAACCGACTTTCCGGTGCTGACCTGCGCGGCGGCGCTGACGCAGGAAGGCGTGCAGGCCGCAGTGGGCGCACGCCCGGCGAAGGCAGCGCTGGTGAAGGATGCAGAGCAGCTCGCAACTCTGCCTATGACTGCCGAGAAGGCACAGGCCTTTGCGGAATATGCTACAGGCTTATTGCCGACGGAAACTAATCCGCGTGGCAGTGCTGCGTACCGTACACACCTGATTAAGGTGCTGACAGCAAGATGTTTAACAGAACTGGGAGGTAAGGCTTGATGGAGATAACCTTAACCTTAAATGGCAAAAAGCTGACCCGTATGGTGGAGGCTGATGCAGTTTTACTCGATTTTCTGCGCAAGGAAGGCTGCTACAGCGTGAAGCGCGGCTGTGACACTACCAACTGCGGTTTGTGCACTGTATTTATGGATGATAAGCCGGTGCTTTCCTGTGCTGTTCTGGCAGCGCGTGCTGCAGGCCACAGCATCGTAACGATGGAGGGAATGCAGCAGGAGGCAGCGGAATTCGGTGCCTTTATTGCAGACCAGGGCGCGGAGCAGTGCGGCTTCTGCAACCCCGGTATGATTATGAACGCGATTGCGCTGCTGCGTGAAAACAGCGAGCCTACGGAAGCAGAAATCAAGGAATTTTTGGCAGGCAACCTGTGCCGCTGCTCCGGCTATGAGGGACAGCTGCGCGGAATCCAAAATTTTATCGCCTGGAAAAAAGCTCAGGCGCAGGCATAAGGAGGGGAGCTGCAGATGAAAATAGTTAACCAATCCTACCGCAAAAAGGATGCTATGCAGCTGGTGACAGGCCAGCCTGTCTACACCGATGACCTGGTGCCGAACGACTGCCTGCTTGTCAAGGTGCTGCGTTCTCCGCATGCGAATGCGATTATTGAAAGCATCAACACCGCTATTGCAGCGAAGGTGCCTGATATCGAAGCAATTTATACCTGTGAGGATGTGGACCAGGACGGTGAGCGCTGCACCTACGCAGGCCAGACCTATCCCGAGCCAAGTCCCTACGACCGCCTGCTGCTCGACCGCCATGTACGCTTTGTGGGTGACATCGTAGCGATTGTTGCCGGCAAAACGGAAAAGGCTGTCGACAAGGCGCTGTCTTTGATTAAAGTAAAATATCAGATGCTGGATGCAGTGCTTGACTTCCGCACTGCGCTGGATAACCCTGTGCTCGTGCATCCAGAGGATACCTGGAAGGCGAACTGCCCGGTTGGTGCCGACAATAAGCGCAACCTGTGTGCCCATGAGGTTATCGAGGACGGTGAGGTTGATAAGATTCTGGCGGAATGCGATGTTGTTATCGACCAGACAACTCATACCAAGGCTGTGCAGCAGGATATGATGGAGCCTTTCGTAACCTATTGCTCTATTGATACCTACGGCCGTTTGAATGTCCTCAGCTCTACGCAGATTGTTTTCCACTGCCGCCGCATTATTGCAAATGCGCTGCATATCCCCAAAACTATGGTACGCGTGGTTAAACCGCGTATCGGTGGCGGATTCGGCGCTAAGCAGAGCTGTGTCAGCGAAATGTATCCGGCCTTTGTTACCTGGAAAACCAAAAAGCCGAGTAAGATGATTTTTTCGCGTTATGAATGTCATATAGCTTCCAGTCCGCGCCACGAGATGGAGGTGCGCGTGCGTCTTGGTGCTACTAAAGAAGGCAAAATCCGCGCGATTGATTTATATACTCTTTCCAATACCGGTGCTTACGGCGAGCATGGTCCCACGACCGTCGGCCTTTCCGGGCACAAGTCTATTCCTCTGTACCGTACCGAGGCCTTCCGCTTCGGCTTTGACGTAGTTTACACCAACCTGCAGGCTGCAGGCGCATACCGCGGTTACGGCGCTCCTCAGGGCATTTTTGCCGTTGAATCCGCTGTGAACGAGCTGGCAGCACGTCTGAAGATGGACCCGATTAAGCTGCGTGAGATGAATATTACACGCGAGGGCGATATTATGCCGGCTTATTACGGTGCGCCCAACACAAGCTGCGCGTTGGACCGCTGCCTGGAGCAGGTACGCGAGATGAGCGGCTGGGAGCAGAAGTTCCCGCTGCAGCAGCTGCCTGACGGCAAGGTACGCACAATGGGCGTGGCTATTGCGATGCAGGGAAGCTCCATTCCTTACTGCGACGTCGGCGGTGCTACCCTCAAAATTAACGACGAGGGACATTACACACTGCTGATTGGTGCTGCTGATATGGGCACCGGCTGCGATACCGTTCTGGCGCAGATGGCAGCAGAGGTTCTGGAATGTGATTACGATAACATTACTGTATTCGGTGCGGATACCGATGCTTCTCCCTATGACTCCGGTTCCTATGCATCAAGTACAACATATATTACCGGTAAGGCCGTAGAAATCTGCGCACAGCGTTTGCGTGGTAAGATTTGCCAGCTGGGCGCACGCCTGCTGGAATGCGGCACGGACCAGGTTGTTTTTGACGGACGCGAGGTGCGTGATACTGTCAGCGATAAGGCTGTAAGCCTCTTTGATATTGCCACCGCTTCTATGGTGAATAACGATATCGCTTTGGAAGAAACCGTGGAGCAGAACAGTGTACTGTCGCCGCCGCCGTTTATGGCTGGTGTGGCCGAGGTAGAAACCGATTTGCTGACAGGCGAGGCACGGGTAGTAAACTTCTACGCATCTGTTGACTGCGGTACTCCGGTTAACCCGCATCTGGCGAAGGTGCAGACCGAGGGCGGTATTCTGCAGGGCATCGGCATGGCGCTGATGGAAAACGTAACCTACAGTCCTAAGGGACGTATTTACGAAAACTCCTTCATGCAATATAAGGTTCCCTGCCGTGAGGATATCGGTCATATCTATGTTGATTTTGCCAGCAGCTATGAGGAAAGCGGTCCCTTCGGTGCCAAATCCGTGGGCGAGCTGGTAATTAATACTCCGGCTCCGGCGATTGCCGACGCAATTTATCAGGCAACCGGCAAACGCTTTATGACTTTGCCGATTACACCGGAAAAAATTGCTATGGGCGTTGACGAAGAATAAGATTTTTATAAGCTGAAAACAAATGTGGTTGCAAGACCACATTTGTTTTGACAGGCGTTATTCTCGGGTGAGAGTGACGCGATGGAGCGCTTTGCCACCTTTCGCCTCACTGCGTTCGGCACCTTCCCTATAATAAGACCCATTTTTCATAAAATGAAAAATGCTGGTCGTGTTATACTCGACTCGAAGAGTGCAAGGGGCAGGCAAGAAGGACAGCAGAACACAAACAGGTTAGCTCAAAGCCTTAACGAGCAATTAATATATCGCAGCACAACCATCAGTCATCGCCTACGGCGATGCCAGCTCCCTTTCAGGGAGCATATAAAAGTTAGAGTTTCAAAATAAAATTATATCTCCCCTGAAAGGGGAGGTGGATGCGAGCATAGCGAGCAGACGGAAGGGTTGGGATACTCTTTGTTCACGCTTTGTAAACTAATTTCAATTCACGTAAAAAAGGACTACAATCATGTATGACCAATACAATCGCAAAATAGATTACCTGCGCATTTCCCTTACCGACCGCTGCAATCTGCATTGCCGCTATTGTCAGCCAGATGTGAGTGAGCATGTGCCGCATAACGAGATTTTGCGTTATGAGGAGCTTTTGCGTATTTGCCGCGCTGCGCTGCAGCTTGGCATCAGCAAATTCAAAATCACCGGCGGCGAACCGCTATTACGCAAGGGCTGCAGCGATTTTATCGCCAGCCTGAAGCAAACGGAAGGCGTGGAGCAGGTAACGCTGACGACGAACGGCACGCTGCTGTCAAATCAACTGCCAGCGCTTATTGCAGCGGGTGTAGACAGCATTAATGTGAGCCTTGATACGCTGGATGCAGCGTATTATACAGAGCTTACCGGCGGCAGCCTTGACAGCGTCCTGAAATCATTGCAGAAGCTACAGTCTGCAGGGATTCCGTTTAAGCTGAACTGTGTGCCCTTAGCAGAAAATGGTCTGGCCGATATTATGCAGCTGTTGAAGTTGGCGCACAGCTATAATGCGCCGTTGCGCTTTATCGAGCTGATGCCGTTGGACTGCAACTCTAATCTGCAAGGCCTAAGCGGCAGTGAAATTCGCAGTCTGTTGGAGCAGGCAGGCTTACAGCTGCAGCGTGACGCGCAGCGTTACGGCAACGGTCCCGCAAGCTATTGGCGCATTGGTGGCTATAAAATGCCGGTGGGCTTTATCGAACCGCTGCATAATAAATTCTGCGCTGTCTGCAACAGGGTACGCCTTACCTCCGTAGGCATGCTGAAGCCCTGTCTTTACTGTAACGAGGGCATGAACCTCAAGCGCTTGCTGCGTGATGGTGCAAGTGATGCTGATTTACTGCAGGCCATGCAGGAGATTATTTATGCCAAGCCTGCGGGACACAGCTTTGATGTAAAAGCAGCGCGCTTTAATATGAGCCAGATTGGCGGATAAATACAGGCTTTGAAGGAGCAGACAATGAGTGAATTTACACATTTTGACGCTGCGGGCAATGCTCTGATGGTGGATGTCAGCGATAAGGCTGATACCGCGAGGGTTGCCGTGGCGCAGGGAAAAATCTGCGTAAGCAGAGAAATATATGAAAAAATTGCTGCCGGCAGTATGGCCAAGGGTGATGTGCTGGGCGTAGCGCGTGTTGCCGGAATTATGGCGGCCAAGCGCACCAGTGAGCTGATTCCGCTGTGTCATCTGCTGCAGCTGACGAAATGCACGGTAGATTTTGAGCTGTTGGCGGAAAACGGCAGCTATGCCGTACAGGCACAATGTTTGGTAAAAACTACAGGCAAGACAGGCGTGGAGATGGAGGCGCTGACAGGAGTACAGATTGTCTTGCTGACGATTTACGATATGTGCAAGGCCGTGGACAAGGCAATGGTGATTACAGATGTGCATCTGCTGAGCAAAGCAGGCGGAAAGAGTGGTAATTTCGTATGGAAGCAAGCATAAAGGGTTTAATCAAGGCTGTTTGTATCAGCGAAAAAAAAGGTACGGAAAAGCATCCGGTCGCGGAGATTGTCCTCAAAGAAAACTACGGTATCGAGGGTGATGCTCACGCCGGCAAATGGCACCGTCAGGTGAGTTTGCTGAGTGCGGAAAAGGTGGATGAATTCAATGCGCGCGGCGGTGATGCCGCTATCGGTGCCTTCGGTGAAAATATTCTCGTAAGCGGTATCGACTTCAAAAAGCTGCCGGTAGGCAGCATCATGCGCAGTGGTGACGTAGTGATAAAGCTGACGCAGATTGGCAAGGAATGCCACAGCCATTGCACGATTTTTGCGCGTGTGGGCGACTGCATTATGCCACGTGAGGGCGTTTTTGCGACGGTAGAGCATGGCGGCGTCCTGCGCAGCGGCATGGAGCTGGAGGTGACGCTGCCTGCAGCCGACGCACCCTTGCGTGCGGCGGTAATGACGCTTTCTGATAAGGGTGCAGCAGGTGAGCGTGTTGATACCAGCGGCCCGCGGGCAGCAGAGCTGTTGGCAGAGGCAGGCTACGAAATTGTGGAGCAGGTTTTGCTTCCCGATGCGCAGAAGAGAATTGAACGTGAGCTGATACGTCTGGCGGACAGCAGACAGGTTGATCTGATTATCACAACAGGCGGCACGGGCCTTTCGCTGCGTGATGTCACACCGGAGGCAACAATGGCGGTGGCTACACGTAACGTGCCCGGTATTGCGGAGGCCATCCGTGCGGAATCACTCAAGATTACGCGGCGGGCAATGCTGAGCCGCGGCGTGAGTGTAGTGCGCGGACAGACGCTGATTGTGAATCTGCCGGGCAGCACTAAAGCAGTGGAGGAAGCGCTGGCAATCGTTTTGCCGCAGCTGGAGCATGGACTGCGCATCTTAAAGGGCAGCGCCCATGACTGTGCAAGAAAATGAGCGCTATTGACTGGTCACCGCTGTGGATTTCGCTGCACACTGCCGCAGCAACAATCGTCATAGTTTTCTTTATCGGCGTAATTATTGCCTGGTGGGTGGAACGATTGCAGAGCCAAAGCCTGAAGATTTTGGCCGACGCTGTAATAACACTGCCGATGGTGCTGCCTCCTACGGTAGCAGGCTTCTTTCTCTTATATTTTTTCGGCAATAACCGTTTTTTAGGCCAGCTTATCTATCAGCTGACGGGCATAAAAATAGCCTTCAGCTGGTTGGCAACGGTGCTGGCAGCAGCGGTAATTTCGCTGCCGCTTATGTACCGCAGTGCGCGCGGAGCCTTGTCGCAGGTTGATAAGGGCATGCTGGAGGCGGCACGTTCACTGGGCATGACGGAATGGCGCATTTTCTGGCGCATTCATCTGCCGAATGCACTGCCGGGCATTATTGCCGGCGGTCTGCTGGCCTTCGCCCGCGGTCTGGGTGAATTCGGCGCTACGGCAATGATTGCCGGAAATATTGCAGGACGCACACGCACGCTGCCGCTCGCGGTTTATTCTGCCGTAGCGGCAGGCGATTGGGATGCTGCAGGCTGGTATGTGGCCGTAATTGTAGGCATCTGCCTATTAGTTGTTATCGGTCTTAATGTTTACTTATATAAAACGAAACAACAACAGGGGGAGTAAAATGAAAAAACTCTTATGCTTAGTATTTTCTTTGATGTTAGTTGTTATGGCTGCAGGCTGCGGCGGCGGTGATAAGCAGGCTGCTGCACCGCAGGCCGGCAAAACACTGCGTCTGGCTGCTGCTGCCAGCATGGAAAAGGTATTTACGCAAAAGCTCATTCCGATGTATCAGCAAAAGCATCCGGGAATCAAAATCGAAGGCGTATATGATGCCAGCGGCAAGCTGCAGGCACAGATTGAAAGCGGTTTGGCAGCGGATGTGTTTATTTCTGCGGCCAACAAGCAGATGAACGCACTTAGCGACAAGGGCTATATGGACAAGAGTACTGTAAAGCCGCTGCTGGAAAACAAGCTGGTGCTGATTGTGCCTAAAAGCGGCAGCGAAATCAAAGGCTTTGAGGATTTCAGCAAGGCTAAGCATCCTGCTATCGGTGACCCGGCAAGCGTTCCTGCAGGCCAATATGCCAAGGAAGCGCTGACCAAGCTTGGTCAATGGGACGGTATTCAAGACAAGGTAAGCCTTGGCACCAATGTAACGCAGGTTTTGAACTGGGTTGCCGAAGGCAGTGGCGATGCAGGCCTTGTTTACGCTACCGATGCAGCACTTTTGAAGGATAAGGTAACTGTTGTTGCCGAAGCTCCGGCAGGCTCCTTAAAGAAGCCGGTAGTTTATCCTATCGGCGTGTTGGCGAAGGCTCCGCAGGCTGAGGCTGCCAAGGATTTTGCTGCCTTCCTGCAGACAGAAGAGGCTATGAAGATTTTTGCCGCCTACGGCTTTGCGCAGGCTAAATGAGAGGAAGATAAGCATGAAATTAATTCGTACTGAGGATGCGGTCGGCAGTGTTCTCTGCCATGACCTGACACAGATTATCAAGGGTGTTACTAAGGACGCCGTCTTTCGCAAGGGACATGTGGTGCAGCCGGAGGATATTCCGGTGCTGCTTTCTATCGGCAAGGAGCATTTATATGTGTGGGAGGCAGACGAAAATATGCTGCACGAAAATGATGCCGCACGTATTTTGTGCGACATCTGCAAAAATAACATGATGGATGAATCGCCTGTGAAAGAGGGTAAGATTGAGCTGGCCGCCGCTGCTGACGGTCTGTTCAAGGTAGACGGCGCGCGTCTGCGCCTGGTGAACAGCTTCGGACAGATGATGATTGCGACGCGTCACGGCAATACGCCGGTGAAGAAGGGCGATAAGCTCTGCGGTACACGCATCATCCCGCTGGTTATCGAAAAGGAAAAGATGCAGCGTGTGCGCGAGCTCTGCGGTGATGAACCGCTGCTGCAGCTTTTGCCGTATAAAATCAAAAAGGCTGCCGTTCTGGCGACCGGCAGCGAGGTTTTCCACGGACGTATTAAGGATACCTTTACGCCTGTGCTGGAGGAAAAGCTGGCCGAGTTCAACGTGGAGGTAGTATATAAGCAGGTTCTGGATGATAAACCGGAGCAGATTACCGCTGCGATTAAAACCGTAATTGAGGAAAAGGGCGCGGAAATGGTGCTCTGCACCGGCGGCATGAGCGTTGATCCGGATGACCGCACACCGCTGGCAATTAAAAATACAGGTGCACGCATTGTTTCCTATGGTGCACCGGTGCTTCCGGGGGCCATGTTTTTGCTGTCATATTACGGCGAAGACCAGGTGCCTGTTCTGGGCCTGCCGGGCTGCGTAATGTACGCTAAGCGCACTGTTTTTGATTTGGTACTGCCGCGTGTGCTGGCCTGTGACCTTGTTACTGCCGACGAGCTGGCGGCCTTTGGTGAGGGCGGCTTGTGCCTGAACTGCACCGTTTGTACCTATCCTGCCTGCGGTTTCGGCAAGGGGTGGTAAAATGACCTACTCAGACCCGCAGCATTATCATGTGAAGGTGCGCGTTTATAACGAAAGCATTGATTTCGGCAAGGGCGTAGCGGAGCTTCTGCAGCGCATTGAGGCCACCGGTTCGCTGAGTGCTGCCTACAAGGCTATGGGTATGTCGGCCAGCAAGGCGTGGAAGATTTTGCGGCGTGCGGAGGCAGACCTGGGCTTTGCGCTGGTGAGCAGCACGGCAGGCGGCAAAAGCGGCGGCAGCAGCGTGCTGACGCCGGAGGGACGTTTGCTGCTCGAGCGGTATACAGCCTTCAATGCAGAGGTACAGTTGGCGGCGGCGCAGGCCTTCTCCAAGTATTTCAAATAACATAAATCTTTGGGCAGTACGGGGAATTTTCCCTGTACTGCCTTTGTTTATATAGTTTGTGTTTTCTTGACGCAGATTAGTAAAGAAGCTATAATATAACATCTAGTAAATAGCAACAAGTATCAGATATGGGAGCTATGCCGACTTCCTTCCGCTGTGTATAGGCGTATGATGAGCTTGCGATTTGCTGCAAAAAAATTGCAGCGTTATTTTTTTGAAAGAAGGTTTAAGTATGAGTATTTTTGCCGGAGCTGTTGATTATTTTGTTAAGGGTGGTCCCTGTATGTGGCCGCTGCTGATGTGTTCCTTTGCCGCTATTGCTATTGGTGTGGAACGATATCTTTTCTATAAGAAGGCTATTTCCGGAGAAAAGTTCGCGAGCAGCTTCTGCCGCATGATGAATAACTTTAATCTGGTTGGCGCCAGTGAATTGGCAGAGCAGAGCAAGGGCGAGGCTGCTGCCATGGCTAAGGAAATTCTGGATATTAAGGGTGACCTCGGCCAGCGTCTGGAAACTATTGTCTATACTAAAGCAGACCGTATTATCGACAGTTTGGAAAAAAATATCAACTATCTGAGCGTTGTTATCGGCCTTTCGCCGATGCTCGGCCTGCTCGGTACTATTACCGGTATGATTTCTTCTTTCAATGCTTTGAACGAAAGAACCCAGAACCCGATGGCTGTTACCGCAGGCATCGGCGAAGCGCTGATTACTACCGTTTTCGGCCTGTGCATTGCTATTATGGGTATGTGCATCCATGCTTATCTTGCAAGTAAAATTAAAACCGAAACTCTGAATGTCAACGAGGTCGCAGATACGCTGGTTGATATTTTCAAAGCTAACGAGCAGAGCAAATGAGGGGCGGTGTTGAAAAATGCGCAGACGTCGTAAAAGAGTGATGAAGTCACCGGAAATCATGCTCAGTCCGATGATTGATATGATTTTCCTGCTGCTGGTATTTTTCATTGTCAGCACTATGTATATGAGCGAGGTCAAGACGATTCCTATCCGCCTGCCTGTTGCTCGGCATTCGGAGAATGTCAGCAAGAGCAACTTTAATGTAACAATCAAAAAGGACGGCAGCCTTTATCTTGATGAAAATAAAATCGAGATGGATATGCTGGTTCAGAATGCTGCGATTGAAAGCAAGCATGATTCCTCTTTCTCGGTTATTATCAGAGCAGAGGACGAAGCGCCCTATAAAACTATTATCCAGCTGATGGATAAAATGAAGGGAGCAGGTGTCACACGCTTCGGTTTGGCTACGGATACAGGTGAGAGCAAATGAAGGATGAACAAAAGCGATTTGGCAAGGGCTTTGCCGTAGCTTTGGCTGTGCATCTTGTTCTTGCTGCCGGCCTTGGTATTTTCGGTTACCGCTTTGTGCATACGCCTCCGGAAATTTTGGAGGTTTCATTGGAAGCCGGTGGTAGCGGCGCTGAAGCTCAGGAGGAAGAAATCGAACAGGAGGAGCAGCAGGAAGAGCCTATTATCCAAAGCCTGGAGGATATTATTGACCAAAAACTGAAGCCTAAACCGCAAAAGAAGGTTGTCAGGAAAAAGGCAACGGCAGCCCCCGGACCGAAGGCTCCTGCCGGTAATCCTGCCGGCAGCGGTACAGGTACAGGCACTGGTACCGGAACAGGCAGCGGCAGTGGCAGCGGAAGCGGCAACGGTAATGGCAGCGGTAATGGCAGCGGCGAAGGCAGCGGCGTGCCGGTCAAGCCGCCACGCCTGCTGCGTGAGGTTGCGCCTGTATATCCTGCGTCCGCACGCAATAGCGGCGCAACTGGTGTAGTAACTGTACGCATTTTGGTGGGTGCTGACGGCAGTGTAGAGGATGTAACGGTTGTCGGTTCCTCCGGCAACGGTGCTATGGATAACAGCGTTGTGACGGCAGTCAACAAATGGCGCTTCAGTCCTGCCAAGGACAAGTACGGGCAGAATGCACGCTGTCGCGTTACGCGTGCAGTAAGCTTTAACTTAAGATAAAAATTATACGCAGATGCTTTTATGCAAAAAGCTGCCGTCTCCGGCTCAGGCCGGAGGCTGGCAGCTTTAATTTTTCGGGAGAAATATCGAGTTTAAGAAGATGATTATATAGATGCAAAAGAAAAAACATGGGCATTACACGGGTGCTCATAAGAAAGTAATTCCAGAAATTACGATTATGGCATCTGTCAGACGGGGTTGGTAAACGAGATAACGGGTATTCGGTGAAAGCCGAGTACCCGTTATTTTTTTGCCCATGCGTGAAAGCAATAGATTTATTCACATTTTTCGAGTATAATTAACTCATATCTTTCCTATCCTTTCCTTTCCGAGATTTTTTGAAAAAATCTCAAAAAATTTTGGAAGCATTGGAACAATTCAGCCTTTCTCATGCCATATATAGTAGAGGGCTATTTCAAAACGATTGGAGGTGGCGCTTATGGAGAAGCAGAAAAGCCCGAAAGGCTTCATTGTGGTACTGCCCGGTGAAATTATCGAAATACCGCAGGATAGCGACAAATCATGGCTGACCCTGTTTTACAGCTTGCCGAGGGAGCTTGCAGAAAAGTGGAAACCCGCCTACAATCTGCCCCGTTGCCCCTATGAGGTGCTACGGACGGACAAGTATGACCACATCGTATGTGACGATATGTTTAAGTTGCTTGTGTGGGACTGCTACGCATGGAGCGCATGCCAGTTATTTCAAGTGAAAGACCGCAAAGGCAATTATCGTGACATTCCCGGCACATGGACACATTACGCAGGATACTTCCCCTTGTGGCGTTTGTCGTACAGTATTATCCCCTACATCCGAATGAAGTTTGAGCAGAACGGGCTTGGCTTCCAAAACCTTTACAACATCACGCAGGGCATGGAAGTGCCATGGCTGACTTATCAGCAATTCAGCAATCTGATTGGTAATGTCACCGATATGGTGGTTGCGGAACAGAAATGGCAGCCTGTGATTGATGCTATCTGGGAAAACCGCACCGTGGAAGATTACGAAATCACAAGTAGCACCGTTAAGACTGACTTCATGCGGAAGTGGCATCACAACCGTTCCGGCAAGCCGATCTCTTTGGATGAAATGATGGAGAGCAAGGACGGGGTCATTTTCGATATGGCAGACCACCGCAGCGAGTTTGAAAACTCGGTTATTTCCAAAATGCAGATCGCTACCTTTGCGGAAAGCACTATTACAGAGAAAGACCGGGAGATATTGAAGCTGCGTATGGATGGCTACACCGAGCAGGAAATCGCAGACAAGGTTGGCTACAAGACCGCCAGCGCAGTCCATAAGCGGATCGCCAAGATCGCCACCGCTTATGAGAATTTTGTGACAGCGGAATATGGAAAATATTTGGACAGATAATTTAATGATACTGGATAAACAGAGATTGGGGTGAAACGAATGAAAAATGAGTATGAAGATTACGAAAGATATATGAAAAACAGACCTCATGTTGTGATTCTCGGTGCGGGTGCAAGCTGTGCAGCAATCCCTAATGGGGACAAGCATGGCAAGAAGATTTCTGCAATGAGTGGGTTTATTGAAAAACTGGGGTTATCAAGCGTGATTTCCAAGGTGGACATCCGTACATCCTCTGATAATCTTGAAGATATTTATATGGAACTCGATGAACGCAGTAAAGCTGACCACCTATGCCAAGAGGTCAAAGAAGAATTGGAGAAGATAATTTGGGAGTACATGAGTGACTATCAACTCCCAGACACTCCTACCATATATGATTTTTTGGTTATGAGTCTAACCTCAAAAGATCTGATTGCGACATTTAACTGGGATCCATTCTTGGTACAAGCAATAGGGCGAGCCATGAAATATACAAGTAATATTCCACAGGTTGCTTTTTTGCATGGTAATGTCGCCGTAGGTTTTTGCGTAGAAAACAATATTATGGGGAATGTCGGTATGATATGTCCGAAATGCGGGATTCCACTTGCTCCGACAAAACTACTGTTCCCAATTAAAAAGAAAGATTATAACAGCGACATCGCAATCAGCAAAGCATGGAAAACACTTAACAACGCTTTAGAAAAGGCATATATGGTTACTGTTTTCGGATATAGTGCACCTAAAAGTGATGCAGAAGCAGTTGCGATGATGAAAAAAGCGTGGGGCTCGGTCAACGAAAGAATTTTAGAAGAAATTGAGTTGATTGATATTAGAGATGAAGAAGCTGTCATAGAATCATGGAGTGAGTTCATCCACACACATCACTACTCGTATAATACCAGCTTTTTTGATTCGACTTTAGCGAGATGCCCAAGAAGAACTTGTGAAGCAACTTTTGATAGGTTGATGAATTGTATTTGGCTTGATGGCAGTAAAGGTTTCAAAGATAACATGAGTTTTGCAGACATAAGCAAGTTTATCTCTTCGCTTGTTGTTGAAGAAGAAAACGCCAAAGGCAAGAGAATCATTCTTTCTAACCCATATCAATAAACAGCTTACATTAGGCAGTCACGAGAAATCGTGGCTGCTTTTTATGCAGGAAAGGAGAATTTTATGAGCAAAGAACTGTTTGAAACCATGCCCGATGTGATGGACGCAAAGCAGATTGCGGAGGCGTTGCAGATTTCCAGAGCGGGGGCATACAACCTTTTGAACAGCCCGGATTTTCCAACCTTGCGGATCGGCGGGCGTAAATTAGTTATGAAAAATGAGCTTGTGAAATGGCTGAAAAGCCGTACAAACCGAAAAGCGTGAAAAAACGATCAAGAGCCGGAAAAGTAGTAAATCAGCCGATAGCGAGAGTCGAAACATACTCGGCATCATTTGGCGTTTTTCTATCGAAAAAAAGCACCACTTTTCCAATTCAAGAGTTGAGAAAAATTTGTGAAAAACAGGAGGTTTTATGAGAACAGGACTTACCAAGAGAGAAAAAACAACTACCATCTATTTTGACGAGTACAGCAACATGATCGAGGTACAGACCCACAACACCGATCTGAAAAAGCGGCTGACAGCATATGCGGCTAAGTACCCGCAATGCTGTTGCCAGATCGACGATGATGAGCAAGGCGGGCTGACCTTTGAGATTGAAAAGGTAGATTGATCTTCCGCCTAACTGCACCGTACAGCAAGGAACGAAAACGGGCGGTGAGTGAATTTGCAAAAAAAAGTTACAAAATTTCTAAACTTGCGACTTGAGAATTTGAAGTTCTTTTGCTATAATATATTATGAATCGATCTATAAATGAGGAGGTGTGGATATGGCAAAGAACAAACTGGTCGCCCCTGTTGTCAAATGGGTTGGAGGAAAACGCCAGTTGTTAGATGAGATTACTCCCCTACTTCCTAAGCGGATCACTTCTTATTGCGAGCCTTTTTTGGGTGGTGGAGCAGTTTTATTTTCTATTCAGCCATCCAAAGCAATCGTAAATGACTTGAATGGGGATTTGATTACGGTTTACGAAATTATTCGTGACGATGTCGAATCTCTTATTGCCGAACTCAAAAAACACGAAAACACTTCAGAGTATTTTTACGCAATACGGGATTTAGATAGAGATAAGGCAACCTATCAAGCCATGTCAAAGGTTGAGCGTGCATCACGATTGATTTATTTGAACAAGACTTGCTTTAATGGCTTGTTTCGAGTTAATTCATCGGGGGAGTTTAATTCTCCTTTTGGTCATTATAAAAATCCTAACATTGTGAACGAGCCTGTTCTACGGGCAGTAAGTAAGTATTTTTCGTCTGGCAATATCACATTTTGCAATGAAGATTTTGCTATGACGCTGAGTAGAGTTGGCAAGGGTGGATTTGTGTATCTTGATCCGCCGTATGATCCTGTGTCTGATACATCAAGTTTCACCGGTTATAATAAAGGAGGATTTGACAGAAACGAGCAAATCAGACTAAAGCAATGTTGTGATGAGCTGACACAGCGGGACATTAAATTTATGCTTTCTAATTCTGCCACAGAGTTCATAAAAGAACTGTATAAGGACTACAACATATCCATCGTACAGGCTAAGAGGGCAATCAATTCAGATGCAAGCAAGCGTGGAACAATAGAGGAGGTGCTGATTAGGAACTATGGGACTGAATGATACCGCATGGGAAAGTCTATTTGACAAGTATCATATTCTTGCTGAGATTGAGCAAAACGGACAGTTTATCATTTCAGCAAACCAGATAAAAGAGTTCAGAGAACCTCGGTTAATGACCAAGTTTGACCATAAAATAAATCTCCCAAATATTTTCGCGTCCAACAACTTGTCAATTTTGCCGATAACTCGTGGAGATTATGTTATTTCCTCTTTTTCGGCGTATAAGGAGTTTGACGAGCCATCCCAAGATGTGCAGAGAATATCAATCCCGGCGCACATCCAAAGTTTAATGCCGCAGTTTCTAGTGAGCGAAGCTATTGCGTTAAATTGTGCTAATGCTTGTGGCATACTTAATGACTTTTTAGAGGACGATGAGCTTGTTCCAACAGTTAGCGGTCGCATGAGTTCCGGTAGTTTTGAGTTCGGCATAAACACCGCTTTAGGAACGAAAAATATTACCGTAAGCAATTCTCAAATAGAAATTGATGCAGCATACGAGGGTATCCATTATCTTTCTTTATTTGAGGCTAAGCGGGATTTGTCGGATGATTTT
>ENA-UPWO01000251-UPWO01000251.1-human-gut-metagenome-genome-assembly--contig:-NODE-251-length-36153-cov-14.883524_pt1 | contig 36153 bp, 28 predicted proteins | sample MGYA00250056_ERZ773388 | MGnify/ENA primary metagenome ERZ773388 (study PRJEB29103, sample SAMN06112004) | human gut metagenome | biome: human gut; feature: ankylosing spondylitis patient; material...
AGTCAACGTGAATTATAAATAAGTAATAACAGAGTCAACTCGTATTATCAATAACACTTAGAGTGGTCAACTAAAATAGTTAAACCACATACTTTAAAATCGTTAAACCACATTGAAATCTCCGTTCAAAGGCTTTGAACGCACATTCAAAGGCTCTGAACGGACATTCAAAGGCTTTGAACGCACATTCAAAGGCTTTGAACGGAACTTTCATAGGCTCTGAACAGAACTTTTATAGGCTTAAGAAAAAATTTATATAGTATAGAAAAAAAATCCGACCTGTACGGATGGAATTACGCAGCACGCCCTGGGCTAAGAGCTTCTGCCCTTTACCTTTCCGCTACGCGCCGGTGACCGTTGGTTCAGGGCGTGCTGCTTATAGGAGCTTTCTGCCCGTGCCGACCTGTACAGGTCAAATCATCTTTTATAGCAGCATATTACTGGTCAGGATTCTCGACGAAACCCTGGTACTCGGGGACGAGCCCAGACATGATAGCGTCGTAACTCTTTGTCATCTGGTTCTTGATATTCTCGGCACCCTTGCCTATCGGCTGGATGGGCTCGTGAATAGTAAGACGAAGAGGATGCCAGAAAATCCAATACATGTCCTTCATGCGCGGCTTCACATCGAAACTGCCGTTGATGGTGAGCGGACAGACGGGCAACTGCAACTCGTCTGCCAACATGAAGGCTCCTCGACGGAATACACCCATGTGACCTGTGAAGGTGCGGGCACCTTCGGGGAAGACTACCAATGACATTCCTTCCTGTAGTTCCTCGCGGGCCTTGTCGTAAGAGGCACGTATCTTGGAAGGGCCGCTCTTGTCGACAAAGATGTGATGGGCATACTGGCAGGCTATACCTACCAAGGGCACCTTGCGGAGCGCCTTCTTCATCATCCACTTGAAGTTACGGCCTAAGAAGCCATAAATCAAAAAGATGTCGAATGACCCCTGATGGTTGGCCACGAACACGTAGCTCTGATTCTTCTGCAGATGTTCCCTGCCTTCTACCTTGACGGGCAGCAGGAGAAGACGGATCCACAACTGCGACCACAACTTGCCAGGATAATAACCCCAGAAATGGCCATTACCCAACATACAGCCCAAGACTGTGATGACACTGGTCAAAATGCTTGCCACCAAAAGGATTGGAAGACAAATCAACAACTGATAAATGCGATACAGATACTTCATTTGTGGTTCAATATTTTTTTGAATGATTTTTTTCGTGGAAAGTTATTTTTTAGAGAAGTTAGAGAAGTTAAAGCAAGTTATCACTCCCTTCGGTCGTTCGAGAAGTTAAGGGATTTCAGTGTGACAACCACAATCTCGGCGGTGGAACCGACACGGATGGGAACCACACCACCTAAGCCGGCGGTGGTAAAGAGCTGACAGCCCTCGCGCTCATAGAGGCCATAGTCATAGGGAGCAAACATCGTGGGACGTAATCCGAACACGGATATTTGTCCGGCATGGGTGTGGCCGCTCAGAGTGAGCTGCGGCGCCACCAACACCTCGTCTTTCCTGCCATACACCTGGTTGATGCGCGAAGGAACCATGTCCTCCCACTGTGTGGGGATGTGCTGAAGCATCAGGACGAAGTGGCCTGGACGGATGCCCCGAAGCGCCTTTGCCACATTGGCATGAGCAGGTTTCTTGAAGTTTTCTGTGCCCGCAACATAGATGGAGTCGGAACCGCGATGCACCACGGCGTGCTCGTTGAGAAGCAGATGCCATCCCATCTGCCATTCCAGCCGGCGACTCTCCTGCTCCTGCCTGAGACAAGTGAGCGAATCAGCATCCACATAATAGCTGTAGTCATGATTGCCCAGCACACTGTATACGCCGTCCTTGGCACGCAGGGAGGCAAGCATCCTAACGTAAGGCTTGAGCTCGGACGGACGGGTATTCTGAATGTCACCAGTGAAACAAATCATATCGGGATGCTGGGCATTGATGCTGTCGACATCACGCTGTGGCAGATCGCTGCGCCAACCGTAATAGGATCCAGCATGGAAATCGCTGAAGAGGACAATGCGATAGCCGTCGAAACTGGCAGGAAGCTGGGGCACAGCTATGGTGACGCGCTTCACCTCCAATTCACGGAAGCCATAAGTGAAGCCATAAAGGAAAACGCCGACGGACAGGAGGCCCATGACAAGACCTATGAGCCGCCCCCAGTTGCGCCTGCCCTTGAGTGCCTTCATCACACACCAGCCAACAAAACTGAACAGGGCATAGACGAAGACGGGAACGGCAAACAGCGCCATGACGACAAACCACACGTCGACAAGCACCGGACGGTCGGGCACGAAGTTGGGCTGTAGCGCTAAATAGCCACTATAGCCAATGACGACGGATGCCGGAAGCCAAAGCAACAAGCGCCTCGCCAAACGGCTGCGGCGCAGCTCATGACAGAAGCACCACAGATAAGGCAAAAGGGTGCCCAAGAGAATCCATATATATATGCGTGCTATCATTTCTTAATCAAACTACTCTGTAAATAACGGCGCATCAACTCAACGGGGATACCACGGCGACGCGCATAGTCGCGCAACTGTTCTTCGTCAATCTTGCCCAGGTCGAAATAATGGGCCTGAGGATGGGCGAACATCAGTCCCGACACACTGGAATGGGGCATCATCATGCCGCTCTCGGTAAGCCGGATGCCAATCTGCGACATGGTGAGAAGCTGGTCGAGTTCGAAGTTGACGCTGACATCGGGCAACGACGGATAGCCCACGGCAGGACGGATGCCCTGATATTCCTCACGATGAAGCTGCTCCATCGTGAGATGCTCATGGGGAGCATAGCCCCAGAAGTGGCGACGAACCTCTAAGTGCATCTTCTCGACCGTGGCCTCGGCAAGGCGGTCGCTCAGCACCTGTGCCATCATCGACAGATAATCGTCGCCCCTGTAAGCCTCCAGCACTCCTGCCTCGACGGAGGCACAAAACAACCCTACCCTGTCGCGCACGCCGCCTGAAAGAGGACGCACGAAATCGGCAAGACAGAGATTGGGGCTTCCGGCAGCCACTGGATGCTGCTGACGCAACAGAGGAATGCGGGTGAACCTGGCATCGGCTGTGTCATCTGCATAAAACAGCAGGTCGTCCATGTCGGCATTGGCTGAGTAAAGGGCAAAGATCGCATGGGTGTGATAACGCCCCTGCCACGACTGCATCATGGCGGAAGCCTCATCACGCAGCCGCTGTTTCTCGGCCAAAGGCTTACCACTCATGCCCCAGGCATGATAGAAATAAAGCCAGTTGATGTAGGGTACTACTTCGTCTATATCGTATGTGAGGACCTGCGGGTGCATCCTTTAAACTTTAAACATTAAACATTCCCTCAAGGCATCTGTATTAACTTCTTTACTCCTCCTGAATTTTGCTTCTGGATTTAACTTCTGAACAGAATGGGCTGTCCCTTAACAGAGGCATCGAAGGCACCCTTGTCGTAAACGAGACGGCCATTACAGAAGGTCTGCTCCACTCGCCACTGGAACTCGTGACCCTCCATAGGACTCCACCTGCACTTACTCTGAATCTGGTCGCGAGTCAGTGTCCAGGGAGCATGGGGACGAACGATGACGATATCGGCCTGATAACCCTCGCGTAGGAAACCACGCTTCTGTACTTCGAAGAGACGAGCAGGCTGATGAGCCATCAGCTCTACCATCCGCTCGAGGGTAAGCACGCCCTCGTCTACCAGTTCGAGCATGGTGACCAAGGAGAACTGAACCATCGGCATGCCCGAAGCAGCCTTGGCGCAACCTCCCTGCTTGTCTTTCCACTCATGGGGAGCATGGTCGGTACCTATGGTGGCGATTCTGCCGTCAGTCAGAGCCTTGCGCAATGCCGTGCGGTCGGACAGGGTCTTGATGGCAGGGTTGCATTTGATGAGCGCCTTCTTGGTAGCATAATCCGCCTCGGTGAAATAGAGGTGGGCAATGACAGCCTCGCCCGTCACCGAGGAACCTGGCGTAAAGAGGTCGAGCTCGCGAGCCGTTGTGACGTGAGCGATATGCAGACGAGTGCCATACTCATGGGCCAGCTGCACAGCCAGACGACTACTCTCATAGCAGGCCTGTTCGCTGCGTACCGCGGGATGAAACTCCACCGCGGGGTCGTCGCCATACCGCTTCTTGAAGGCTGCCATATTGCTGTTGATGATGTCGGTATCCTCGCAATGAGCCATCAAGGGCAAGTCGAGATCGTGAGCTGCCTGGAAGATGCGGCGCAGCGACTCAGCCTTGTCGACAAGCATATTGCCAGTGCTGGAGCCCATGAAGAGCTTGATACCGGGAATGCGATGACGGTCCAACTGGGAGAAACTCTCCACATTGTCATTGGTGGCGCCGTAGAAGAAGGCATAGTTGACATGACTTTTTTGGCTGCCGAGAGCCGTCTTGTCGGCCAGGGCTTCGAGTGTAGTGGTCTGAGGCACCGTGTTGGGCATGTCGAAATAAGAGGTGACGCCGCCAAAGGCTGCGGCCCTGCTCTCACTCTCGATGTCGGCCTTGGCGGTGAGTCCGGGCTCACGGAAATGCACATGGTCGTCGATCACTCCTGGCATAACAAAACACCCCGAGGCATCGACTGTCTTGTCGAAACTGCCACGAGGTGCTTCTTCGCCATTATAAATATGTGTTATCTGTTCGCCATCGACAACGAGGTATCCTCGGAATGTCTTTCCCTCGTTGACGATAGTTCCATTTTTAATCAATGTTTTCATACCTGGTTATTCTTTTTTTTCTGGAATGGTAGGACGCGCCAGGTCGTTGGGTGTAGGCGCTGGCGCTGCTTCGGGCGCAGGCTGGGCTGACACGGCAGGTGCTCCGGGCTGCATATCGCGGGTTCCGTTCATGATCTGCTCGTTCTCCTGAGCCTTCTGATAATAGTCCTTTACATAAGAGTCGTTCTTGAAATGGTCGGTGGCCTTGCTCATGATGTCCTCTATCCATGGGGTGAGCATGGGATACTGATTGCCCATGGTGACGAGGAAGAAGACGCCTGCTCCGAGCACATTGTCGAAGTTATCGGTCACGAAAGTAGTCACCAACTTGTCTTCCTGTTCAGCCAGGCGGTTGGCCTCAGCTGTGAGTTGACGGGTCACGACGTTCATGTCGCTTCCGTTCATGATAGCCTGGTCGTGCTTATGCACAAGTTCGCGCTGCTGGTTCTGCAGCTGCTGATATTTCTTGAAGAAGCCAAACAACTTGTCGTTGAGAGGGCTTCCGCTTACCACCTGCTGTGTATCGTCAAGCTTGACCGTGATGGCTCCGCTCTCCAGGACAAGGGGCAACACGGGCTCATCGTCCATAAAGATATTGGCCATTCTTACAGAATCAAGTGTGCCGTCGAAATGGAACTGTCCGTGAACGACGTCACAGGAGTCAACGCTCTTGAACTCTGCGTCCTTCAAAACTTTCAGGTAGAGCATACGTCCGTCCAACGTGCTCACATTGGAAGTTCCGGTTATGTCGTAACTGTTGGCACACGATGTCAACGCCAATAAGGAAATAAATGCGTAAAATATCTTGTTCATAAGCTGTTTTCTATTTCGGCTAACAAAAGTACAATGTTAAATTGAAGTACGAAAAAAAATTTATGCTATTTAATTGAATATTGCATGTATTTAGGTTTTATTTGCATTCTTCCTTTTTCAATTCATGCGAAATACGGTGTGTGGTGTACAATTCGATGAGGGCTGCCACCAACAGAAACACCACCCACTTGTTGTAGAAATAGGTGATATAGGTCTCGTAGTTGGAAAACCAGTTGCGGGCAAAGGCATAGACTGTATCTACCATCGAGATGCCCGACAGCACGAAGAAGATGTCGGCCACTGCCTGAATGCGCTTCAGACGGTGAACCACCTGCGACGAGCCTTCATAAAGTTGCATCGATTGCATCACACTGAAAGCTACCGTGCCCAAGAGGAAAAGCCAGCTGGTGTAAAGGGTCAGCTGGGGATAAATCATATAACCGAAGGCGAAGCAGCCTGCGCCTATCACCATCAACACTCCTCCTAATATAAAAATAGATGTTTGAATCTTATTCAGTTGTTTCATTGTCTTGTTCGTTGTCATTATTCGGTAAATCAGTACTCAGCACAAAAATATCCTCGTCATCAGCCTTCATGAAATAGCGCTCACGGGCTATCCGCTCGTAAGCCCTGCCGCCATGATTCATCTCATGCCACATCTGGATGTCATTCTGATAGAGAGTGGTGTACTTGTCTATCTCCAACTGCAGGTTATGGATCTGAACTTTATATTTTATATGCTGCATGATGCTGTTGTCGTCGATGAAACCGACCACCAGCACGCCCACCACAATCACTATAAGATACTTATAATGAGAGAGGTAGTTCCATATTATACTCAATCTTCTGCTCATTAATTTATGAATTTGTTTGCAAAGATAATATTTTTTTGTTATCTTTGCATCATCATTTAAGAAAAAATAATGGAAGAATATATTGTTTCTGCAAGAAAGTACCGTCCGATGACCTTCGATTCGGTTGTAGGACAGAGCGCTCTGACCACAACGCTCAAGAATGCCGTGAAGAGCGGCAAGCTGGCTCATGCCTATCTGTTCTGCGGTCCAAGAGGTGTAGGAAAGACCACCTGTGCACGCATCTTCGCCAAGGCCATCAACTGCGAGCACCCCAAGGAGGACGGCGAGGCATGCAACGAGTGCGAGAGCTGCAAGTCGTTCAACGAACAGCGGTCGTACAACATCTTTGAGCTCGACGCCGCCAGCAACAATGGTGTGGACCACATCAAGGAGCTGATGGAGAAGACGCGCATACCGCCACAGATCGGAAAGTACAAGGTGTTTATCATCGACGAGGTACACATGCTCAGCTCTGCAGCCTTCAATGCCTTCCTTAAGACACTGGAGGAGCCGCCACAGCACGTCATCTTCATCCTCGCCACCACCGAGAAACACAAGATTCTGCCTACCATCCTGAGCCGATGCCAGATATACGACTTTGAGCGCATGACCGTGCCCAATACCATCAACCACCTCAAGATGGTGGCAGAGAAGGAAGGCATCAGCTACGAGGAGCAGGCGCTGGCAGTAATAGCCGAAAAGGCAGACGGAGGTATGCGCGACGCTCTCTCGATATTCGACCAGGCGGTGAGTTTCTGCCAGGGCAACCTGACCTATCAGAAGGTGACAGAAGACCTCAACGTGCTGGACAGCGACAATTACTTCAAACTGATAGACTGTGCACTGGAGAACAACGTGTCGGAGATGATGCTCCTGCTGAACGGCATCTTGGACAAGGGATTCGACGGCGGCAACATGATACAGGGTCTGGCACAGCATGTACGTAACGTGCTGATGGCGAAAGATGCCAAGACGCTTCCCCTATTGGAAACCAGCGAGGCTCAGAAAGCCAAATATCAGCAACAGGCTCAGAAGGCGCCTACACCTTTCTTATATAAGGCGCTGCAGATAGCCAACAAATGTGACATCAACTACCGACAGAGTTCAAACAAACGACTGCTGGTGGAGCTCACACTGATAGAGATCGGACAGATCACCCAGCCCGAGGACAAAGACATTCCAAGTGCGGGGCGTACGCCCAATAGATTAAAATCCCTGTTTCAGAAAATCATAGCCCAGCTGAAGCCTGCCATTCAGGGTGCAGGTGCTGAGCTTAAAGGCAACGGTGAGGAGAGCAACGAAAAAACTCCTCAGACTGCTGTCCAGCCCCTTCATGCTTCGGAAAACGAAGCCAACAACGAGGCTGCCGATAACAAACATCAAGTAAAACCCATCAACAAAGGCACTGTCAAACTGGGAACCATCGGCATGACCTTCAGCAACCTGAAGAAAAACATGGAGATGGTAAAACAGCAGTTGAACCCTACCGCCGACGTGAAAGCCATCAGAAGCACTGATGATTCCGAACAATGCGAATTCAACGAAGACGCCCTGCAGTATCAGTGGACGGGCATGTGCGTACGCATGGCACAGAACAACAAAGAACTCATAGGTCTGTCGCACCGTATGCAGGCCATCAAGCCCAAGCTGACGAAATGCCCCAACATAGAAATTGTCGCCGACAACCAACTGTTGCTCGACGACATGCAAAACATTAAAAACAGAATCAGAAACACACTGGTTCGGGGGTTGCACAACACCAACATCGTCATCTCCTACCGACTTTCTCACAAAGAGGAAGTCAAGAAGATTCTCAACAAGAGAGAGGTGCTGGAGAATATGAGAAAGGAAAACCCTGCCTTGGACAAGCTTTGCAATACGCTGAAGCTGGTGATGACATGATGGTTTATCGGGAGTTAAAGGAGTTAAGACAACACATTTCCTCAAATGCTATTGTCTTAACTCCTTTAACTCTTAAAAAAATATCCTTAAATCAGCGACATTCCCGCTTTCTCACATTCCTCGCGCATTTCCTCAGGCCATATACTTGCCTGAATCTCGCCGATGTGAGCTTTATGCAACAGAACCATACAGAGACGGCTCTGGCCGATACCGCCACCAATGCTCAATGGCAACTTGCCGCCAAGCAACTGCTTGTGGAAATAGAGTTTCTCGCGGTCTTCCTTGCCTTCCAACTTCAACTGGCGCAACAGACTCTCCTTGTCCACACGAATACCCATGGAACTCAACTCAAAACTTCTGCCCAATACAGGATACCAGATCAGGATATCGCCATTAAGACCTGGCAAACCATTCTCAGCCACCGTACTCCAGTCATCGTAGTCGGGAGCTCGGCCATCATGCTTCTTTCCATCGCTCAACTTGCAACCGATTCCCTCGATGAATACGGCACCATACTTCTCGCAGATGGCATCCTCACGCTCCTTGGGAGTCTTGTCGGGATACATATCCAACAACTCCTGGGCATGAATAAAGTGAATCTCTTTGGGCAGGAAAGGCTTAATCTGTGGATAATGCTCACAGGTGAGATACTCAGTGCGCAAAATGGCAGCATAGATGCGACGAACCACATTGCGAAGGAAAGCCAACGTGCGGTCTTTCTTCTCGATCACTGCCTCCCAGTCCCACTGGTCTACATAGAGAGAGTGAAGGTTGTCCAACTCCTCGTCGGCACGGATGGCATTCATATCTGTATACACGCCATAACCAGGCTCTATCTCATACTCCGCCAAAGTAAGGCGCTTCCACTTAGCCAGCGAGTGAACCACCTCAGCCTGGGCGTCGCCCAAGTCCTTGATGGGGAAGGTTACAGGACGCTCCACACCGTTGAGGTCATCGTTGATACCTAAACCTTTCAACACAAAGAGAGGTGCTGTCACACGATGAAGACGCAACTCTGTAGCCAAGTTCTGCTGGAAGAACTCTTTTATCAACTTGATTCCCATCTCGGTCTGACGCATGTCCAGCAATGCCTGATAACCGATAGGCTTTATTAGCTTACTCATTTTTTGCATTAGTATTTAAAATTCTGTGCAAAGATACAAAAATATTATCATACTGCAACTATTCTGAATAATATTTTTATATTTTGTTAATCATTTTATCCATTTTCCTTTCTTTTTGTATAGACTTTATGCACTTTTTACTAACTTTTCCGACTTTTCGGCTCTCATACCTCACCAAATGACGAAAGAAAGCAACCTGAACTCACTTTATTCATTCAAAATTTGGTCAATTCAAATAAAATCTGTATTTTTGCACACGTATATGCCAACGTACAGCACGTTTCCTATACCTTATTATATATAAGGGCTCCGTAGCTTAGCTGAATAGAGCGTCAGATTCCGGTTCTGAAGGTCCTGGGTTTGAATCCCAGCGGAGTCACTAATTTTATTAAAAAACTGCAGTTTCACAAGGGTGGAAGTGAGAGAAGTTAGAAAAGTTAAAGAAGTTACAGCCATATCCTTTACTGCCAAAGTATCAGCAAAAGACCATTGCCTTAACTCCAAAACCGCTAAACTCCAGAACTTCTGAACCCAGCGAAAGTTCTATTTTCAAAATTATGGACTTAGTAGAAAGATTTATCAATTACACCAAATTCGACACACAGTCGAGCGAAGACTCCGACAGTGTGCCCAGCACTTCGAAACAGTTGGAATTTGCCAAGTACCTGAAAAAGGAGTTGGAGGACGAAGGACTCAGTGATGTGGAGATGGACGACATGGGTTACATCTACGCCACACTGAAAGGCAATACCAAGAAGGAAACACCTACCATTGGCTTCATTTCACACATGGACACCAGTCCTGACGCAAGTGGCAAGGATGTCAAGGCAAGAATCATACGCAACTATGATGGAAACGACATCGAACTGAGCCCTGGCATCATATCAAGCGTGAGCAAGTTCCCTGAGCTGAAAGCCCATAAGGGCGAAGACATCATCGTCACAGACGGCACCACTCTGCTGGGAGCCGACGACAAGGCTGGTATTGCCGAAATCGTACAGGCGATGTGCTATCTGCGCGACCACAACGAAATCAAGCACGGCGACATACGTGTAGGCTTCAACCCTGACGAGGAGATCGGTATGGGAGCTCATCATTTCGATGTAGACAAGTTTGCCTGCGACTGGGCTTACACCGTTGACGGCGGCGACTTGGGCGACCTCGAATACGAGAACTTCAATGCAGCTGGTGCCAAGATCAAGATCAAGGGTGTGAGCGTGCATACCGGTTATGCCAAGGGCAAGATGGTGAACGCCAGCCGACTCGCCGTAGAGTTCCAGAACATGATTCCCGAAGACGAGACGCCAGAGGCTACCGAGGGCTACCAGGGTTTCTATCACCTCATTGGCATCGAGAGCCGATGCGAGGAAGCCAAGCTCAGCTACATCATCCGCGACCACGACCGCAGCAAGTTCGAAGACCGCAAGAAATTCATTGCCGACTGCGCCAAGAAACTCAACGAGAAATACGGCGAGGGAACCTGCACGGCCGAGATCAACGACCAATACTACAACATGAAGGAGAAGATAGACCCCAACATGCATGTCATCGACATCGTGCTGAGAGCCATGCAGGAAAGCGGAGTTCCTCCTCGCGTGGAACCTATCCGTGGCGGAACCGACGGAGCACAGCTCAGTTTCAAAGGTCTGCCCTGTCCTAACATCTTCGCCGGTGGCGTCAACTTCCATGGTCCTCACGAGTTCGTCAGCATACAGGTCATGGAGAAAGTAGTTCAGACCATCGTCAAAATAGCAGAAATAACAGCCGAATACAACGACTAATCATAAGAAGTAAAGGAGCTTCATGATGCCAACAAAACCTAAACACTACATCAGGTTCTGGCTCATGAGCTCCTTTGCTTTTAGAAAGTAACTCAACTTTCGCAAATGAGGAAGTTTAAGAAGTTAAATTAGAAAGTCATGGCAGAAATTCCATTCCTCGTAAAAGACCTCGCACTCATCCTGATGGTAGCAGGAATTGTTACCCTCTTGTTCAAGAAACTCAAGCAACCCCTTGTGTTAGGCTATATCGTGGCAGGTTTCCTGGTCTCTCCCCACATGCCCTACACCATGTCAGTGATCGACGACAACGACATTCAGACCTGGGCAGACATCGGTGTCATCTTCACCCTGTTCTCGCTCGGACTCGATTTCTCGTTCAAGAAAATCGTGAAGATGGGAGCATCGCCCATCATCTCCACCATCGTCATCGTGTTCTGTATGATGATGCTGGGCATCAGCGTGGGTCATGGATTCGGCTGGAACAAGATGGACTGTATCTTCCTCGGAGGCATGCTTGCCATGAGTTCCACCACCATCATCTATAAGGCCTTCGACGACATGGGACTGCGGCAACAGAAGTTTGCCGGTATGGTGATGAGCGTGCTCATCCTGGAAGACATTCTTGCCATTGTCATGATGGTGATGCTTTCGGCCATCGCAGGAGGAAGCACGCCCGACGGCGAACAGATGTTTGAGTCGGTCATCAAGATTGTCTTCTTCCTCATCCTGTGGTTCATCGTGGGCATCTTTGCCATCCCACTCTTCCTCAGGTCTGTGCGCAAACTCATCAACAGCGAGACGCTTCTCATCGTGTCCCTCGGACTCTGCTGCGGCATGGCGGTGCTGTCCACCAAGGTGGGATTCTCCAGTGCTTTCGGTGCCTTCGTCATGGGCAGCATCCTTGCCGAGACCATTGAGGCAGAGAAAATCATCAAGCTGGTAGAGCCTGTTAAAAACCTCTTCGGAGCCATCTTCTTTGTGTCGGTGGGTATGCTGGTTGATCCACAGATCCTGGTCGACTATGCCCTGCCTATCCTTGCCCTCGTGCTCACCATCCTGATAGGTCAGGCTGTATTGGGAACCTTTGGTTTCATGCTGGGCGGTGAGTCGCTCAAGTCAGCCATGCGATGCGGCTTCTCCATGGCTCAGATAGGCGAGTTCTCGTTCATCATCGCCTCGTTGGGATTGTCTTTGGGCGTCATCAGCAAGTTCCTGTATCCTGTGGTCGTGGCGGTTTCGGTCATCACCACCTTCCTTACACCTTATATGATACGCCTTGCCACGCCAAGCTACCAGGTCATGGAGAAACATCTGCCCAACAAGTTGATCACAGCACTCAACCATCTGGCGACCAACCGCCCATCCACCACACAACAGAGCAAATGGAAGGCGCTCCTCAGACAGATGACTGTCAACACCGTGGCCTACTCCATCCTGAGTGCGGCTGTCATAGCCTTGATGTTCACGTTCGTACTTCCCTTAATGCGCAACCTGCTGCCAGGCTGGCGACTCCACTGGTACGCCAATGCCATCACGGGCGTGCTCACCGTCATCTTCATAGCACCCTTCCTGCGTGCCATCGTGATGAAGAAAAACCACAGCAACGAGTGGAAACGACTGTGGGTGGAGAGCAGCATCAACCGCATACCGCTTCTCTCCACCATCGTGGTGAGGTTTATGATAGCCCTGGGCTTTATCTTCTATATCTGCAACTTCCTGAGCCGGTTTACCGATGCGCTGATGATCAGCATCGGTATTGTGGCGGTATTACTCATCATCGTTTCCAGAAGAACGAAGAAACGAAGCATCAAGATGGAGCGTCTGTTCATCCGCAACCTTCGCTCACGCGACATCGAGGCACAGGTGAAGGGCACCAAACGGCCTCTCTACGAGGGACACCTGCTCGACCGAGACATCCACATCAGCGAGTTTGAGGTGCCAGAAGACTCTACCTGGTGCGGACACACACTGAGAGAACTCAACCTGCGTCAGCGCTTCGGCATCGACATGAGCAGCATCTATCGCGGATCAAGAAGAATCAACATCCCCAACGGCGACACCACTATATTCCCCTGCGACAAACTGCAAATCATCGGCAATGACGAACAGACACAGAAGTTCAACAACGCCCTGCAGACAGAACTTGTACCCGAGGACTTGGATATAGAGAAAAGAGAGATGAAGCTTCGCCAGCTGATAATCAGTGGAAAGAGTGAGTTCTGCGGCAAGACCTTGGGCGAAAGCGGAATCCGTGACAAATACGACTGTATGGTTGTCGGACTGGAAGAAGGCTTGGAGAGTCTTACCAAAATTTCGCCTTCCTACACCTTCCAGAAAGGCGACATCATCTGGATCGTTGGCGAAGAGGCGGCCCTGCAGAAAATCATGAATAAGAATTAGGAAGGGAGAGATTTCAGGAGTTAAGGGATTATGGGAGTTAAGGAGTTATGGAGTTAAGGAGTTAAGGAGTTAAGACAATAGCATTTGAGGAAAGGTGTTATGTTAAATATTTAATTTTCAATCCACAAAGGCTATTGGCTATAACTTCTAACAACCGAAGGGAGTGATAACTTCTTTAACTTCCGCGAATTAAGGCTGTTGTCTTAACTCCCTTAACTCCTTAACTCCTTTAACTCCAGAATAAATCTCCTTTAACTCCAGAACAAATCTCCTTAATTTAGTAAATGCGTGGTCCAAATATAGCTGTACCCACACGAACCAAAGTGGCTCCATGCTGGATAGCTATCGGATAGTCATGACTCATGCCCCAGCTACGCTCACAGAATGCATCATCATCGGCAAAGTACTTGGCTTTCACCTCATCGAAGAAGCGAGCTGCCGTGTCAAACTCGCGGGCTATCTGCTCGGTGTCATCCGTATTAGATGCCATCATCATCAGTCCACAAATCTGCACATGCTCCATTGAACGCCATTCTCCTTCTTCCAACAAGGCACGGCAAGCGTCCAATGTCAGTCCGTACTTGGTCTCTTCCGCAGCAATATGAAGTTCCAACAACACCTTCACCACCCTGTCGTGCTTGGCAGCCTGCTTGTTGATTTCCTTCAACAACTTGAGACTGTCCACAGCTTCTATCATACTGATGTAAGGCGCTATGTACTTCACCTTGTTGGTCTGCAGATGACCGATGAAATGCCATTCTATGTCTTTGGGCAGGTCTGCTACCTTCTTGGCAAGTTCCTGCTCATGACTCTCTCCAAAAATTCGTTGTCCCTCTGCATAGGCAGCCGACAAATACTCCTTGGGATGAAACTTGCTGATGGCGACCAGACGAACACCCTTAGGCAGCTGGTCTAACACCTCATGCAAGTTTTTTGCTACATCATACATTATATATTATAGTATTAATGAACTTTAGCAAGTTTTTATGCCTCTTCGTACTTAGGCTTGTCGTTCTTCTCTTCCTTGTTTTCTCCAGGAACAGTATGTTCAAACACGTCCATCACCTTGGTCTCAGCCAGAGCCACAACATCATAATCGTTCATGGTCTTACCCATCACCTCGTCGATATAGCGCAGGGCACGGGCAAGCGACTTGGCCTGCACCAGGTAGTTGACGGTGGTACGCTTCTCCTTCTCGGTTTTCTCATCAATGGTGATAAACGACAACTTGGCCTTGTACCATTTGTCGTCGCCATCCATATCACTGAAAAACACCTCACCATAGGCAGCCTTGCTGATGCCCGACACCTTAAATTCGCCAGACACATAGACAGCCATCTCGTCGGTGATACGACTCTCAGCCTCGGTAAAGCTCAGCGCGTCTACTACATAAGCCTCGGTAACTGGCTTCTCGGAGCCATCCTCCTGTGCCTTGGTGTATCTTACTTTGGTTTCAAACCATGTACTCATTCTTGATCTCATAACGATTCGTTTTTAATTGGTCATTAATATTAAAATAGAACTCGCGCAAGTACAGAAACTATCTTCTTGAGAAGTTATTTTTTAAGAAGTTAGAGAGAAGTTAAAGAAGTTATCACTCCCTTCGGTCGTTAGAAGTTATAGCCAATAGCCTTGGAGGAAATGTTGAACATTTTATTTCATGTCCACAAAAGCATTTGCCTAAACTCCTTAATTCCAGAGAAATCTCCTTAACTCCAGAGACATCTCCTGGACTCCCAACAGACTCCCTCTTGCGAAAATTCCGTATCTTTTTCGAGATGCAAAGTTATAAAAAAGAAAGCATAAGAACAACACAATGCTACAGAATTTAATAAAAAATAAAAAATCTGTCGTTTCTTTTCTCAAATATCACTGAAATTTCTTACCTTTGCATCCGAAAGCAAAACAAGCACATTTGTATTTGCAAAACTATTAATATAGAAAACTCAACTTTCGCGCGTGCGGGAAGTTAACTCCTGAACCTGCGAAAGTTCAACAGAAAGTATTAAAGATGCCTGAAATATCAGTACGTGGACTTGAAATGCCAGAGTCGCCTATCAGAAAGTTGGCGCCTCTTGCTGCCGCAGCAAAAAAACGAGGAGTCAAGGTGTATCACCTCAACATCGGTCAGCCCGACCTCCCTACTCCTCAGTGTGGTCTTGATGCACTGAAGCATATCGACCGCACCATCCTGGAGTATTCTCCCAGCCAGGGCTATCTTAGCTATCGCGAGAAACTGGTGGATTACTACAAGAAGTTCAACATCAACATAACTGCCGACGATATCATCATCACAGCAGGAGGTTCAGAGGCTGTGCTCTTTTCATTCATGAGCTGCCTCAATCCTGGCGATGAGATCATCGTGCCCGAACCTGCCTATGCCAACTATATGGCATTCGCCATCTCGGCAGGTGCCAAGATACGTACCATTGCCACTACGATAGAGGAAGGCTTCTCCTTGCCTAAGGTCGAGAAGTTCGAAGAGCTTATCAACGAGCGCACACGCGCCATCCTGATCTGCAACCCCAACAACCCTACCGGATATCTCTATACCCGCAGGGAGATGAACCAGATTCGCGACCTCGTCAAGAAATACGACCTCTACCTCTTCTCTGATGAGGTCTACCGTGAGTACATCTATACCGGAAGCCCCTATATCAGTGCCATGCACCTCGAAGGCATCGAGCAGAACACCGTGCTTATCGACTCTGTATCGAAGCGGTACAGCGAGTGCGGTATCCGTGTGGGTGCCCTCATCACCAAGAATGCCGAGATACGCAAGGCGGTGATGAAGTTCTGCCAGGCTCGTCTTTCTCCACCCCTTATCGGACAGATTGTAGCCGAGGCCTCTCTCGATGCGCCAGAAGAGTACTATCGCGATGTGTACGATGAGTACGTAGAGCGACGCAAGTGCCTCATCGACGGACTCAACCGCATACCCGGTGTCTACTCTCCTATTCCTATGGGAGCCTTCTACACCGTGGCCAAACTGCCTATCGACGATTCCGACAAGTTCTGCCGTTGGTGCCTTGAAGAGTTCGAATACGAGGGCGAGACCATCATGATGGCTCCTGCCTCCGGCTTCTATACCACTCCCGGTGCAGGCAAGAACCAGGTGCGTATGGCTTACGTACTGAAAAAAGACGATCTGGATCGGGCACTCATAGTACTTGCCAAGGCTTTGGAGGCTTATCCAGGACGCGTTGAGGACGAAGGAATATAATATGCATTTTCCATTACAACATGCATTTTCCACTTTTCATAGCTAAAAGATTATACAGCGAGCAGGGCGACAAACGAAAAGTTTCTCGCCCTGCCATACATATTGCCACTGCCGGAGTAGCCATCGGACTTGCCGTCATGATTATCTCCGTCTGTGTGGTGCTGGGATTCAAACACACCATCCGCGACAAGGTCATCGGCTTCGGAAGCCATATACAGGTGGCCGACTTCCTCACCCTGCAGCAGATGGAACAATACCCCATCGTCATCGACGACTCCATGATCGACGTCTTGAAACATATTCCCGATGTGGCTCACGTTCAGCGCTTTGCCATGAAGGAAGGAATCCTCAAGACCGACAGCGACTTCCTGGGCGTGGCATTCAAGGGAGTGGGTCCTGAGTTCGACTCTACCTTCATCCACAACAACATGGTGGAGGGAAGCATTCCTCCTTTCTCCGACAGCGTGAGTCACAACAAGATTCTTGTCTCTCAGTTGATGGCGGACAAACTGCACCTGAAGTCAGGACAGCGCATCTTTGCCTATTTCTTCGACAACAACGGTGTACGCACGCGAAGGTTTACCATTGCAGGCATCTACCAAACCAACCTGAAGAAATACGACGAGACCATCGTCTTCACCGACCTCTACACGGCCGTCAAACTCAACGGATGGGAAAGCGACCAGGCAAGCGGAGCCGAGCTTTCTGTCAACAACTTCGACAACCTTGACATGGTAGAGAGTCGGGTAATCAGCAAGGTGAAAGGCACAGTAGACCATTATGGTGAGACCTACAGCAGCGCCACCATCAAGGAGCTGAACCCACAGATTTTCCAATGGCTCGACCTCATGGACCTCAACGTATGGATCATCCTCGCCCTGATGCTCATCGTGGCAGGCGTGACGATGATCAGCGGCTTGCTCATCATCATCCTGGAACGCACCTCGATGATAGGCATCCTGAAGGCTTTGGGCGCACGCAATAAGACCATCCGCCACACCTTCATGTGGTTTGCCGTCTTCATCATCGGCAAGGGAATGCTCATCGGCAATGTCCTGTCTTTAGGACTCTTAGCGCTTCAGCAAGCCTTCGGCATCATCAAGTTGGACGCACAGACCTATTATGTGAGCACCGTTCCCGTAGAGATCAATGCCTTGTATATCGTGGCGCTCAATGTGGCAACACTCCTCATCAGCGTCTTCATGCTGGTGGCACCCAGCTACCTCATCTCCCATATCCATCCAGCCAAATCGATGCGATATGAATAATCACAACAGCATTATAGCCCACATTCATGGGCTATAATGCAAGAAAAACCACTTTTTTTCCCTTTTTATTCATTTTGTGCACATAATTTTTTGTTGTGTGCAGAAATTAATGTATCTTTGCACAAAATTTTGTAAACTGTGCAATGAATTCAATACCAAGTTTCAACTCGTATATTGAGCAAAGCATCATCAATAATTGGCATTTGGATGCTCTTACCGATTACAAAGGAGCAACACTGCAATATCATGATGTAGCCAGAAAGATAGAAAAGCTCCACATCCTGTTCGAGAACAGCGGTGTGATAAAGGGCGACAAGATAGCTGTTTGCGGACGAAATAGCAGCCAGTGGGCAGTAGCCTTCCTGGCCATTGTTACCTATGGTGCCATCGTGGTTCCTATACAGAATGAGTTCAAGCCCGAACAGATTCACAACATCGTAAACCACAGCGAGAGCAAGATGCTCTTCGTGGGCGATGTAGTAGCCACAGAAATCAATGCCGAAGAGATGCCCTCGCTCGAAGGTATCGTCTATCTTCCCGATTTCTCGCTCGTCCTTTCCCGTTCTGAGAAACTCACTTATGCCCGCGAACATCTCAATGAAATCTTCGGACACAAGTATCCCAAATATTTCCGCAAAGAACATATCAAGTATCATGTTGACGACCCTGAGGAGTTGGCAATGATCAACTATACCAGCGGTACTACAGGTTTCTCTAAGGGAGTGATGCTGCCCTATCGTGCCCTCTGGGGCAACTTAGACTATCTCATGGACACCGTAAAACCCAAGATAGGCAAGAACTGCAATATCCTCTCCACCCTGCCCATGGCTCACATGTACGGGTTGATGACCGAGTTTATCTTCAATATCGTATTGGGCAACCACATCTTCTTCCTCACCCGCCAGCCCAGCCCTACACTGATTTCCGAGGCTCTCAACGAGACGAAGCCCGACATCATCTTCGCCGTGCCATTGGTGATCGACAAGATCGTAAGAAAGCATGTGTTCCCACGCGTGCAGACCAACTGGGTCAGACTGCTTACCAGCATGCCTGTACTGAGCAAGCGCATCAAGGAGAAGATACGCGAATTTGTGCTGGGCGAGTTTGGCGAGCATCCTTACGAGGTCGTAGTAGGCGGTGCGCCTCTCAACAAGGAGATAGAGAACTTCTTTGTCAGCATCGGCTTCCCCATCGCCATGGGTTACGGAACCACCGAGACAGCTCCCCTCATCACCTTTGCCCATCAGGACGACTACGTGGCAGGAAGCTGTGGCGTGGCTGTGAAGCACATGGAGGTAAAGGTGCTGAGCGACGACCCACAGAACGTACCTGGCGAGTTGGTTTGCCGTGGCATCAATGTGATGAAAGGATACTACAAGAATCCCGAGGCTACCCATGCTGTCATCGACAAGGACGGTTGGTTCCATACTGGCGACCTGGCCACCATGAGTGCCGACGGACATTTCTTTATCAAGGGACGCAGCAAGAATATGCTCTTAGGTGCCAACGGACAGAACATCTACCCCGAAGAGATAGAAGACAGACTCAACTCTATGGCATTGGTCAGCGAGAGCATCATTGTTCAGCGAAACAACAAACTCGTGGCGCTGATCCACCCCGACTATGACGAGGCTTCATCCATGGGCTTTACCGCTGAGGACCTGGAGCACATCATGGATCAGAACCGTGTGGAGCTCAACTCCCAGATGCCATCGTTTGCCAAGATTTCCGGCATTCAGATACACGAGAACGAGTTTGAGAAGACTGCCAAGAAATCCATCAAGCGCTACCTGTATCAAGAGGCAGCCTCATAAACCACTTAGACAATTCTATTAGAATACAAGCATATGGAGATACCAAGCTTTAATGCACTTATCCAAAAGAGCATCATCGACCATTGGGACATGGATGCTCTTACCGACTACAAGGGAGCTACCTTGCAGTTTCACGATGTAGCACGCAAAATAGAAAAATTGCACATCATGTTCGAGAATTCTGGCGTAGTAAAAGGTGACAAGATTGCCCTTTGCGGTAGAAACAGTGCCAACTGGGCAGTGGCCTTCCTGGCAACTCTTACCTATGGAGCTGTCGCCGTGCCTATCCTGCACGAGTTTATGCCAGAGCAAATCCATAACATCGTCAACCATAGCGATGCCAAACTGCTGTTTGTGGGCGATGTCGTTGCCACACAGATTGACGCTACCAAGATGCCCGGATTAGAGGGAATCATCTATATACCCGACTATTCTCTGGTGGTATCACGTACCGACAAACTCACCTATGCACGCGAGCATCTCAACGAGATGTTCGGTATCAAGTTCCCTAAGTATTTCCGCAAGGAACACGTACATTATTATATTGAGGAGAACCCAGACCAGATAGCGCTCATCAACTACACCAGCGGTACTACAGGCTTCTCCAAGGGTGTCATGGTGCCTTACCGTGCACTCTGGAGCAACTTCGACTTTGCTATGAGTGTATTGCCCAAGGAGATCAAGGCTGGCGACCCTATCATCAGCATTCTTCCACTGGCTCACATGTATGGTATGGCATTCGAGTTCCTCTTCGAGGTTCTTTCCGGTTGCCACATCTTCTTCCTCACCCGCATACCAAGTCCGGCTATCATCGCCGAGGCTTTCAGCCGCATCAAGCCAGCCATCATCATTGCTGTGCCGCTCATCATCGAGAAGATTATCCGCAAGAAGGTGTTCCCCAAGATTCAGAACAACCGCATGCGTATGCTTCTCCACATGCCTGTCATCAGCAAGAAGGTGCGCGAGAAGATATGCGAACAGGTGACACAGGCCTTCGGAGGCAACTTCTACGAGATTATCATCGGTGGTGCTGCCTTCAACAAGGAGGTGGAGAGCTTCCTTCATGGCATTGGTTTCAAATACACCGTGGGCTATGGTGCCACAGAGTGTGCGCCTATCATCTGCTATGAGGACTACAAATATTTCGTACCGGGTTCTTGCGGCAAGGCTGCCAAGAACATGATGGTGAAGATCGACAGTCCTGACCCCGAGAATGTTCCTGGTGAGATCCTGGCAAAGGGTCCTAACGTGATGTTGGGATACTACAAGAACGAGGAAGCCACACGCAACACTATCGACAAGGACGGATGGTACCACACCGGCGATCTTGGCACAATGGATGGCGACGGCAATGTCTACATCAAGGGCCGCAGCAAGAACATGCTCTTGGGTGCCAGCGGTCAGAACATCTATCCTGAGGAGATCGAGGACAAGCTCAACTCTTTAGCACTCGTGAGCGAGAGTGTGGTGATACAGAAGGGCAACAAACTCATTGGCTTGGTACATCCCGACTACGACGAGGCTCAGACACTCAACTTAGGCGAGAAAGAGCTGATGGATATCATGGAGCAGAACCGCCAGGAGCTCAACACCATGGTTCCTGCCTACTGCAAGGTGTCAGAGATAAGAATCCACAAAGAGGAATTCGAGAAAACTCCTAAGAAGAGTATCAAGCGATTCCTGTATACTGAATAAAGGAGTTAAGGAGTTAAGAAGTTAAGAAGTTAAGAAGTTAAGAAGTTAAGGAGTTAAGACAAATGCTTTACTCATAAAAGCAGCACGCCCTGAAAGGGCAGAAGCTCTTAGCCCAGGGCAACGCCCTGGGTTGTTATGTTCGCAAACATGTCGCCCTGTAAGGGCAAAAGCTTTATTATTGCCTGAAGTTTTAAAGCTTTTGCCCTTACAGGGCGCATTGCTGAATGCCTTTATACCCAGGGCGTTGCCCTGGGCTAAGAGCTTCTGCCCTTTCAGGGCGTGCTGCTTATAGAAAACTTTACCTTCGGCCGATGACCATTGGTTCAGGGCGTGCTGCTTTTATGAGCTTCAGTCATTCTGTTCAGGGCGTGCTGCTTCTGTGAGCTTCTGACCTTTACCTTCGGTCGGTGACCGTTGGTTCAGGGCATGTGGGGCAAATATGCGAAATTTTCAATAACCAAAAAGTCCTGCTTCATCATTGTGAAGCAGGACTTTTTGGTTATAACATCTTTATAGCAACACACCCGAACGGATGCGGGACAATGTCTCGGGAGTCATTTGCAGATAGCTGGCAATGTAAGTCAATGGAGCACGCAACACCACCTGAGGACTCAGTTCGCACAGACGCTTGTATTTGTTGGGCGCAGTCTCGAAACGCATCAGGTCGGCATGAACCTGCGACTGGATGAGACTCTCCTCCAGAATCTTACGATACAACATCTGAATGTTGACATTGCGGATGGCGGCAGCCTCCAGTTTCGACTTAGGCAAGATATAAACCAGGGTAGCCTCAAGAGCCTCCACCTGAAGACGAGTAGGCTCCTCCTTGAAAAGACTCTCGATACACATAAAGATGGTATGGTCGACGCCCAGATGCTCGGTCACCTCCTTGCCATTCTTATTATAGAACTGGCGCACAAGACCCTTCTCGATATAAGAGATACCACGACACACCTCACCTTCCGTAAGGATCATCTCGCCCTTGTCGTATTTCACTGGCTCCAGGATGCCCTCCAGGATGTCGAGCTCGTCGTGAGTCATCGTACTGTACTTACGCGCCAACTCCCTGGCAATATCACGCTTGGGAGTAATCGTCCTTAAATCATTCATTATTCTACCTCCTTGATTTATGTTGCTTGATAGCTTTTATCTTACTTGAAATGGTTAGTCGAGTTTCAATACGGCAAGGAATGCCTTCTGTGGCACTTCCACATTACCGATCTGCTTCATACGCTTCTTACCCTTCTTCTGCTTCTCCAACAGTTTGCGCTTACGGCTTACGTCACCACCATAACACTTGGCTGTAACGTCCTTACGTACCTGCTTGATGGTTTCGCGTGCCACAATCTTGGCACCGATGGCAGCCTGGATAGCGATGTCAAACTGCTGACGGGGTATCAGGTCTTTCAACTTCTCACACATTCTGCGACCAAAGGCAACTGCATTCTCACGGTGGGTCAGGGTACTCAGGGCATCCACAGGCTCACCGTTGAGCAGAATGTCGAGCTTCACAAGGTCGGAAGGACGGAAGCTGTCTATGTGATAATCGAAGGAAGCATATCCCTTGGAGATGCTCTTCAGCTTATCATAGAAGTCGATAACGATTTCGCCAAGAGGCAACATGAAGTGCAGCTCCACACGGTTGCCGCTCACATACTCCTGCTTGATGAGCTCGCCTCGCTTGTCGAGACAAAGTTTCATGATAGGACCAATATAGTCGCACGATGTGATGATGGTGGCGCGGATATAGGGTTCCTCGATATGGTCGATCATCGTTGGGTCGGGCAGTCCCGAAGGATTGTGCACCTCTTTCTCGCCGCCCTGCTTGTCGTATACCATATAGGATACGTTGGGCACGGTGGTGATGACGTCCATGTTGAACTCGCGGTCGAGTCGTTCCTGTATGATCTCCATGTGGAGCAGACCCAAGAAGCCACAACGGAAACCGAAGCCTAAAGCCACAGAGCTCTCCGGCATAAAGGTGAGACTGGCATCATTGAGCTGCAGCTTCTCCAACGAGGCACGCAGGTTCTCGTAGTCGCTGGGGTCTATGGGATAGACACCGGCAAAGACCATAGGCTTCACCTCCTGGAAACCGGCAATGGCTTTCTCGCAGGGACGTGCAACATGGGTAATGGTATCACCCACCTTTACCTCAGTGGCGTTCTTGATACCCGAGATGATATATCCCACCTCGCCTGTTCCCAGCTCGTTGCGGGCTATCATGTCCATCTTCAGCACGCCGATCTCGTCGGCATCATATTCCATTCCTGTGTTGAAGAACTTCACCTTGTCACCCTTGCGGATTGTTCCGTTCTCTATCTTGAAGTAGGCGATGATGCCACGGAAGGAGTTGAACACAGAGTCGAAGATCAGTGCCTGCAAAGGTGCCTTGTTGTCACCCTCGGGATGAGGCACACGGTTCACCACAGCCTCGAGCACATCCTCTACGCCCTCACCTGTCTTTCCTGAGGCACGCAGAATCTCCTCGCGCTTGCATCCGATGAGATCTACGATCTCGTCCTCCACCTCCTCGGGCATGGCCGAAGGCATGTCTATCTTGTTGATGACAGGAATGATTTCCAAGTCGTGATCTATGGCCATATAAAGGTTGGAGATGGTCTGCGCCTGCACACCCTGTGTGGCGTCAACTACCAGGAGCGCTCCCTCGCAGGCAGCGATGGAACGTGAAACCTCGTAAGAGAAATCCACGTGTCCCGGAGTATCAATGAGGTTGAGGATATAGGTTTGTCCGTCATTTGCCTTGTACTCCATCTGGATGGCATGGCTCTTGATGGTGATACCTCTCTCTCGCTCCAAATCCATGTCGTCGAGCATCTGACCCTCAGTGATCTTGATGGTCTGTGTCTTCTCCAACAATCGGTCTGCCAGGGTACTTTTACCATGGTCTATATGTGCAATAATACAGAAATTTCGTATTTTGTTGATATTCTCCATAAATATTTATACTTTAGGATGCAAAATTACCTTATTTTTAGGAGAAAACCAATTTTTTTGCGCTTTTTTTTCGCATTTACTCAACTTTAGCAAGTTCAGAAGTTAGAGAAGTTAGAGCTTCTGACAGAAAAATCAGGGTCAAATGTTGCAGGATTACGAATTTTGCAGTAACTTTGTGACAAAATTCAAAAACGAAGAAAAAAAGATGAAAAAGATTTTATTCGGTATCATGACTCTTGCCCTCATGGCATCATGCACTGAGAGCATGGAAGACAGGGCTGTACGCGAAGCCCGCGAATACACAGAGAAGGTATGTCCCACCCCTTACATCAACGACAGCCGTACCGACAGCGCTGTGTTTGACAAGGACTCACGCACTTATATTTATTATCTCAGCTTGCGCAACAAGGCTGACAATGCCGAGGCGATAGCCCTGAACCGTAACAAACTGCACAATCTGCAGAAACAGGCACTCGACAACAACCCGGCGCTCAAGAGCTATAAGGAAGCCCACTTCTCCTTCCGTTTCATCTACCGTTCGGCTTCCAATCCCCAGAAAATTTTGTTGGACGATACGTTCAAGTACTAAAGCTTGAATATATCGCCATGCTAAATTAATATCCCATTTGCTGAAGGGCAGTAGCCAACTGGTCTGGACAACTGGTTGGCTTGTTGCCGCAGGTGATGCCTTTCAGTCGGGCTATCACGTCCTTGGCCTTCATGTTTCTTATCAGAGCGCATACGCCCTTGGTGTTGCCGTCACAACCACCGATAAACTCAGCATCCCTTACTGTTCCGTCCTCATCCACACTGATGCAGATGTACTTTGAACAGGTGCCGTGTGTCTGATAGGTCACCTTCTGCAACTTATCCTGATTTTCGTTGTTAGAATTAATCATAATGTTTTCTCTTTATTTTAAAGCTTTTGCCCTTACAGGGCGCATAGTGAAATAAACACAAAACCCAGGGCGATGCCCTGGGCTATGAGCTTCTGCCCTTTCAGGGCGTGCCGATAAAAGCAGCGCTGAATTGGGCTAATCCTTTCAGGGCGTGCCGATAAAAGCAGCGCTGAATTGGACTAATCCTTTCAGGGCGTGCCAATAAAAGCAACGCTGAATTGGGCTAATCCCTTCAGGGCGTGCCAATAAAAGCAGCGCTGAATTGGACTAATTCTTTCAGGGCGTGCTCGTATGATTATTTAATTTTCGCCAAGCGCCCTGTAAGGGCAACCCCTCATAGCCCAGGGCAACGCCCTGGGTATAAACGGCAATGCCCTAAACGCCCTGTAAGGGCAAAAGCTTTAAGACAAAACTTAAATATCATACGAAAAAGAATGCTTATTCTGCCTCCTCAGAAGCCTCTGGCTTCATATTGGTATAGACGGTCTGAACATCGTCAAACTCCTCCAGCTTCTCCACCATCTTGTCGATAGTCTCACGCTCCTCAGGAGTAACGTCCTTCAGGTCGTTAGGGATATAGGTGAACTCAGCACCGGTCACCTCGAAGCCCTCAGCCTCCAAGTGCTTCTGGATGTCGCCGAAGCTTGTAGGAGCACCGTAGATAGTGACCTCGTTGTTCTCCTCATCCTCGTCGAACTCATCCTCTACACCATAGTCGATCAGGTCGAGAATCATCTCGTCCATATCCATGCCTTCCTTCTTCTTGAAGGTGAACACAGCCTTGTGGTCGAAGAGGAAAGAAAGTGAACCTGTGGTACCCATGTTGCCATTGAACTTATTGAACACTGAGCGCACGTCACCTACGGTACGTGTGGTGTTGTCTGTCAATGTGTCAACGAAGATGGCAACACCGTGAGGACCATACCCCTCGTAAGTCACCTCCTTGTAATCGCTTGTATCCTTGCCACAAGCGTTCTTGATGGCACGTTCGATGTTATCCTTAGGCATGTTCTCACGCTTACAGTTGGCGATGATAGCACGCAAGGTAGGGTTGTTCTCTGGCTCTGGACCGCCAGCCTTTACTGCAATTGCAATCTGCTTACCTAACTTAGTAAATGTCTTGGCCATGTGGCCCCATCTTTTCAGCTTTGTAGCCTTACGATATTCAAATGCTCTTCCCATTGGAATAAAATTTAATATGTTTTGTTGTTATACTTATTATATGATGTGAAGGAGTTAACTCCAAAATTATCTCAATTCAGCATTCAACTTGCCTGTGAGGTTGGCAATGAGTTTCTTCATGATGGCATCGATCTGCTTGTCGTTGAGAGTCTTCTCCTCGTCCTGCAGGATGAAGTTCACTGCGTAGCTCTTCTTGCCCTCTGGCAGGTTCTTGCCCTCATACACGTCAAAGAGAAGCACACTCTTGAGAAGCTTCTTCTCTGTCTGACGGGCGATCATCTCTATCTGCTCAAACTCCACACTCTTGTCGACCAGGAGTGCCAGGTCGCGGCTTACAGAAGGATACTTGCTGATATCGGTATAGGTGAGGCTCACCTTCTTGATGGCCTTCATCAGGTTGTCCCAGTGCACATCGGCATAGAACACGTCCTGCTCGATATCGAAAGCCTTCTTCAGCTTCAGGCTCAGGATACCCATCTCTACCAATACCTTTCCGGCACGGGTCTCATACTGCACACCCTTTGAGAAGATATTGTTGTCGCTGTGCTTCAGCACCACATTGTTCTGTGGCATACCCACACGGCACAGGATGTTCTCCACCACAGCCTTCAACTCGTAGATGTTGCTCTGCTCGTCGACATGAGCCCAGTTGCCTTCTACGCGCTTACCGGTGATGAAGAGCGAGATGTGACCTTCCTGGCTGTAGCCCTTGATAGGATTCTCGGCATCCCATTTCTCCTTATTATATAAATAGGTGTTGCCCACCTCGAAGAACTTCAGGTTTTGGCTCTTGTGGTTGATGTTGCGCGACACACTCTCCAGTCCACCGAAGAGCATGGTCTGGCGCATCACTCCCAGGTCGGCACTCAGAGGGTTCATCACCTTCACAGTGTGCTCGTCGGGATATGCGTTGAGCTCGAAGTCGGTATAATAGCTTGCCTTGGTGAGCGAGTTGTTCAGTATCTCCATGAAGCCCTCGCCTACCAGCTGCTCTGCCACGATGTTCTGGGTGTGGTAGTGCTTGTCTTCCTCGCCCTGTACGGTGAGCGAGCTCTTCAACTGAGTAGGAATCTCCACGTTGTTGTATCCGTAGATACGCAGGATGTCCTCCACCACGTCGCAAGGACGCTGCACGTCAACACGGAAGGCTGGAACGAGGAGGTCGAGGCCCTCGGCGTCTTCCTTCACAATCTTCATCTCCAATGAGGTGGCGATATTTTTGATGGTCTCTGCACCGATTTCCTTACCGATGAGACGGTGTGCATACTCATAGTTCAGGCGCACAGGGAAATCCTGGATAGGCTCTGGATATACGTCCTTGATCTGCATGCTGATCTTTCCGCCTGCCAACTGCTTGCAGAGGATGGCAGCCTGCTTGAGGGCATAAATCTGTCCGTTGGGGTCTACACCGCGCTCAAAACGATAGCTGGCGTCGGTGCTCAGTCCGTGACGGCGGGCACTCTTGCGAATCCATGTTGGATGGAAGTAGGCACTCTCCAACACCACACTCTTGGTGGTGTCGTAGGTTCCCGAACCCTTACCGCCAAAGATACCTGCAATACACATAGGCTCCTCGGCGTTGCAGATGCTCAGGTCGTGCTCGCCCAGGGTATGCTCCTCACCGTCGAGGGTCACAAACTTGGTTCCCTCTGGCTGGGTGCGTACCACAATCTTATGTCCTGTCACCATGTCGGCATCAAAGCAGTGCAGTGGCTGTCCGTAAGCCATCATGATATAGTTGGTGATGTCCACGATGTTGTTGATAGGACGCAAGCCGATGATGTTCAGCTTGTCCTGCAGCCACTTAGGACTCTCCTTCACCTCGCAGTCAGTGATGCTCACACAGGCATAGCGCTTGCAGGCTTCGGTGTTCTGAATCTCCACCTCGATAGGCAGGTCCTCGTTGTCGACAACGAACTCATCGCACGAAGGACGATGCATACTGGTCTGATATCCGTTCTGCTTCAGCCACGCATAGAGGTCGCGTGCCACTCCCCAGTGACCAAGGGCATCAGCTCGGTTGGCTGTGATGTCTATCTCGATGAGCCAGTCGCTCTCCAAGTGATAATACTCTGCTGCTGGCTGACCTACGGGAGCATCCTCTGGCAGCACGATGATGCCGTCGTGAGAGGTTCCTACTCCTATCTCGTCCTCGGCACAGATCATGCCGAGACTCTCCACGCCGCGAAGCTTGCTACGCTTGATGGTGAAACTCTTGTCGCCGTCGTAGAGCACGCAGCCCAGGTCGGCTACGATGACTTTCTGTCCTGCTGCCACGTTGGGGGCACCGCATACAATCTGCTGGGGCTCGCCCTTGCCCAAATCTACAGTAGTGACATGGAGGTGATCGCTATTGGGATGCATCTCGCATGTCAACACTTTACCTACGTAAAGACCCTTCAGTCCACCCTTGATGGACTGTACTTCTTCCAAAGCATCGACTTCGAGACCGCAAGAAGTCAGCGCGTCCGCTGTCTCCTGGGGAGTAAGGTCGAAATCGACGTATTCTTTAAGCCATTTGTATGAAACGTTCATTATAATGATTTTTATTGTATTCTATAAAACTTTGCAAAATTACAAAAAAAACTACATTTAGACGAAAAAAAATTCCTATATTTGCAGAAATTAAAGATTAAATGAAGATTTCTGGCGCAAAGACTGTCCTTAGAAGGCGAAAGTTCTTCAATTCGTGCCCCACTCAGGCTCTCTGCTTGATGCTTGTGTCGGGCATTGTCATTGCGCACTTCCACGTCGTCACCCTTCCTCCCTCCTACTGGCTGCTCATCATGCTCGCCGCCTCTGCCTTCGCCATCTTGGTGAAGAACGAGCTGCACAAGTCGCTCCTCATCCTCGCCGCCTTCCTGATAGCCGGCGCCCTGCTCACCTCTCTGCAGGAAGAGCAGAACCGGCAACCCGCAACGACGCGTTCCTACAGCCATCTGTCGGCGCTCGACCGCACCCGCCTGAAGGCTCTCAGTCTGCGAAGCGAACTCACAGAACGCATTGGCAGCCAGCATCTTGCATCGCAGCAGCAAGCCATCATCACCGCCATGACACTGGGCGAGAAAGGCAGCCTCAGCAAGGACACCCGACAAACCTTCAAGGCCTCGGGTGCCAGCCATATCCTGGCCATCAGCGGACTGCATATCGGCATCATCTTTCAGCTCTTCATCCTCCTGGCAGGAGGCAGAAAACGATGGCGGCTCATCGCCGTACCCATCAGCGTGACTGCCATCTGGGCATACGTGTTCCTCATCGCCCTGCCTGCCAGTGCCGTCAGGGCTGCCTCAATGATCAGCATCTACTGTTTCGCCCTGCTCACCAGACGCAACTCGACGGCTGTGAGCAACCTGACTCTCGCTGCCATCGTGATGCTCATCATCCAGCCTCTCCACCTCTTCGACATCAGCTTTCAGCTGTCCTTTGCCGCCGTGCTGTCCATCCTGTTGCTCTACAAGCCCATCTACAGCCTTCTGCCTGCCTCGGTCACCCGCCGCAAGCCCTTGGGCTGGGCATGGGCAATGGTGGCGGTATCGGTGGCTGCCCAGGTGGGAACCACACCGCTGGTGTGCTATTATTTCGGCAACATCGCCTGCTATTCCGTACTCAGCTCGTTTGTCGCCATTCCCGCTGCCACGGTCATCATCTATGTCAGTCTGTCGCTGCTGCTCTCGTTCTTCCTCCTGCCGGGATTCTCCCTGCTGCAGGGCGGACTGGCATACCTGCTGAGCCTCACCACCTCTGCCACCCAGCATGCCCTGCAGCTGATAGTCATGCTGCCGGGAGCCTGCATAGAGGGGATAAAAATAAGCATCCTGCAATTAGGCCTCATCTATATTGCCATCATTGCAGGATGCTTGCTTATTCAAAAACTTCATCGATGCCTTCTTCACCGAATTCATCTTCCGTCTGACTCGCACAGGGATTATAGTCAGCAGGAATGTCAAACTTCTCCATCGGACTGAAGCCCAGCGTTGGGTCGGCATAAACCTTCTTCATGAAGATGGCCCAGATGGGGAGCGCCATCGTGGCTCCCTGTCCCATACTCATGGAGTCGAAGTGGATGTCGCGGTCCTCGCCTCCCACCCAGCAGCCTGTCACCAGCTGCGGTGTGAAGCCAATGAACCATCCGTCGCTGTTGTTGTTGGTGGTTCCCGTCTTCGCTCCTATCTGTCCCTCCATGTTGTAGCGGTATCTCAGTCGTCCCGCCGTACCCTGGTCTACCACGCCCATCAGCATGGTAAGCATCTTCATGGCGTTGTCGGCGCTGATCACCTCGTTCATGCGGGGCTGGAAGGTGGCTATCGTGTTGCCTTCGTTGTCCTCGATGCGGCTCACAAAGAGCGGCGAGGTCCTGATGCCGTGGTTGGCAAAGGCGGTATAGGCGCTCACCATCTCCGACACACTCACCTCGCAAGGACCCAGACAGAGACTCATCGAGGCATGGATGTCGGGATTGTTGATGCCGTAATCGCGCAGTAGCTGCACAAACTGCTGTGGGTTCAGCTTGCTCATCAGATAAGCGCTGATCCAGTTGTTACTCTGTGCCAGACCCCACTTCAGCGGAACCATCTGTCCATAGCGCGAATGGTTGGCGTTGCGGGGTGTCCAGCGTCTGCCTGCCACGATATAGGTCTGCTGACGGTTGGGCGCCATGTCGCAGGGGGTGAATCCGTTCTCCATCGCCAGACTGTAGAGGAATGGCTTGATGGTGGAACCCACCTGTCGGCGTCCCAGGCTCACCATGTCGTACATGAAGTGTGTATAGTCGAGACCGCCCACATAGGCTTTCACGGCTCCCGTCTTGGGATCCATGCTCATGAAGCCCGAACGCAGGAAACCCTTGTAGTAGCGTATGGAGTCGAGCGGACTCATCAGGGTGTCGATGTCGCCATGATAGGTAAAGACGGTCATCTCCACCTTCTTTCTGAAGGCGTCGTGTATCTCCTCGGGCGAATAGCCTGCCGCCTTCATGGTGCGGTAACGCTCGCTCTGGGTGATGGATCGGTTCAGGATGGAGCGTATCTGATTGGGCGTCAGCTTGTCGGAGAAAGGAGCACTGGGCTTGGGCTTGTTCTCACGGTCGAAGGCGGGCTGCAGATAGCCTGCCACATGCTTGTAGACTGCCTCCTCGGCATATTTCTGCATACGGCTGTCTATCGTGGTGAACACTCTCAGGCCGTCGGCATAGACGTTATAGGGTGTGCCGTCCTTCTTGAAGTTCTTGTTGCACCAGCCATAGAGGGGATCAGTGTCCCAAGCTATCGAGTCGATGACAAACTGCACTCTGTTCCACGAAGGATAGTCGGAGCGCACGGGGCGCTTGGCGGTCATATACTGGCGGAGGAACTCGCGCAGATAGGTGGCTGTGCCGTCCTTATGGTCGGTACGGTGGAAGTCGAGGGTAAGGGGTTCGGCAGAATACTTGGCGTACTCCGAGCGGTTCATATAGCCTGCCTTCACCATCTGCTGCAACACCACGTTTCTTCGTTCCCGACAGCGGTCGGGATAGCGCACGGGGTTGAAGAGCGAGGGGTTCTTGCAGAGTCCGATGAGGGTGGCTGCCTCGCACACCGTCAGGTCTTTGGGCTCTTTGTTGAAGTAAGTGTTGGCAGCGGTCTTGATGCCCACCGCATTGTGCAGGAAGTCGAAGTAGTTGAGATAGAGGGCGATGATCTCCTGCTTGGTGTAATAACGCTCCAGCTTGACGGCTATCACCCACTCTATGGGTTTCTGGAAGAAGCGCTGCACGGTGCTGCTGGCTGTCTCGCTATACAACTGCTTCGCCAACTGCTGGGTGATGGTGGAACCTCCTCCGGCATTGGTTTGTCCCATGAGTCCTCGCTTCACGATGGCTCGACCCAGGGCACGGAAGTCAATGCCTGAGTGCTCATAGAAGCGCTCGTCCTCTGTGGCAACGAGTGCCTCTACGAGGTGGGGCGACATCTTGTCGTAAGGGATCACGATTCTGTTCTCCTTGTTCAGGTTCCAGGTTCCCAACACCTTGCCGTCAGATGAATACACCTGTGTGGCAAAGCGGTTGATGGGGTTCTGCAGGTCCTCTATCTCGGGCATATAGCCTATCAAACCATTCCAAACGGCTACAAAGCCCAGGATACAGAACAGGATGCCTGCACCCAACAAAGCCCATAATATGTGGATGAATCGTTTTCTCATTTATTTCTTTATCAGTTTATCTTGCAAAGATACAAATAAAATATCGTAACACAAAAGAAATTAAGAGAAATCCGCATTTTCAAGAAAGTTTTTTTTGCCCTCTGCCGATACTGCCGTTATGCCGGGCAAAAAACAAAAATAGGGGATTTGAAGCACTTTTTCTAATCCATTTTTCTCGCATCCCCCTTATTATTAATACTTTATACCATTTTTCTCGCGTTGTGTATATATAAATGTTGAAATGAATCGGCACGGCAGCTGTTTTGGTAGTAATAACTGTTCAAAAAGGGTAGTAATTTCTGTTTCCATCCACTTTTTTAGTTGTGGATTTGGTCGGGTTTTGCGAAGTGCATCCACAGGGGATGCGCCTTTTTTGGGAGTGCCCAAATCCCCTGTTTTTTGCCCCGCATCCCCTGTTTTGGGCCCCGCATCCCCTGTTTTGGGGTAGCAAATCCCCTCATTTCTCCACTTTTTTCGTTTTCTTTTACATCGTTTTCGCGATTTTCTTCATGTTTATTCATGAATTATGCACATTTCCCGATTTTTTGTCAAATTTTCTTTTCGCACCAAACACAAAATGGCAGTTTTTCAGGGTGTGTGGCGCTTATTTGCGACTGTTGAGTTCAGCATAATAGTTACCATTTCCCGGTAAGTCACTGAGACGGCTCAATGACTTACCGGGAAATCTCTGTTAGTCATTGGCTGGTCTGAATAACCTATCGGGCGAGACCTTTGCGTGAAGCTGTGAACGTCTATAATAATATATATATATTCTTTTATATGTTTTTATGGCATTACCCATACTGCTGTTTTCTTTCTTTATTTATTTTCTTTCGCGTATGCGTATAAAGCAAGAAACGATGGTTCACCCTTCACATCTGCGCCGGAAGCCCGATAAACAGAGGGGATTCATGGCGTGAACCCTCCCTTCACAGGTATTCACCGAAACGTCACAAATGGCGTAAAACGGTGAACCCTTTGTGACAGAAAAGCCCAAAACGTGAATGCTTTTCTTGTAAAAGACGCAAGCAGCACGCCCAGAAGGGGCAGAAGCTCTTAGCCCAGGGCAACACCCTGGGTATAAAGCAATTAGCAGGACAAAAGACGCAAGCAGCACGCCCTGAAGGGGCAGAAGCTCACAGCCCAGGGCAACGCCCTGGGTATAAGGCAATTAGCAACGCGCCCTGTAAGGGCAAAAGCTTTAAAACTCCAGGCAATTTTTTAAAGCTTCTGCCCCTACAGGTAGGGTGTGTGAGACAAACATTCGAAAGAGGAATATGACAACAGAATCATGGGAGCGAATGCGACAAACGCGGGACCGAATGTGACAAACGTGGAAGCGAATGCGACAATCGTGGGAGCGAATGCGACAAACGTGGAACCGAATGCGACAAACATGGGAGCGAATGCGACAAACGTGGAAGCGAATGCGACAATCGTGGAAGCGAATGCGACAATCGTGGGAGCGAAAAAAGAGAAAAAAACAGCAGAAAAAGGATAAATTCTCAGAAACAATGATTATCTTTGCAAAATAAAAGAATAAGCCTTGACAGAGCTTTCTGCACAGCTTGAAGTAGAAGTAACGGACCCTCTCTGGGAAGATAATATAGACTGATAAAATGACAACAGACAATAAAGACAACAAAATCCCATACATTCCGCTCGATTTACGAAAAAATAACATAACTTTGAACCAATTTTCCCATCTAAATGAAGATATCATCCATATTAAAACAGAAGCGGACGACATGGAGCATCATGCTTTTCTATGTTCTGGCGGTATTAATAAGAGTCGTCTCAACCCGCTTTGAGACCATAGACCCATCCCACGTCAAATTGTGGGATTTCGTAGGTGGCTTGAGTCCACTCATAGGCGCGATTGTCGTTATCTTGGCGCTTCGAAGAAAAATGAAGACATCTCTTTTTGGTACATCGGTCACCAAAAGCATCCTCACATTGGCGGTACCTTTTGTTCTGTTTGGCATTGTTGATTACAAGGAGATTGGACTCTGTTTGTGGTTATTGTTTGTATATCTGCTCTATGCCTTCTTCGAAGAGGTGGGCTGGCGTGGATACCTTTATAGCGAACTAATTGGCTGCAAAATCATTCACCGACTGCTGCTCACCACTTTGCTTTGGTTCTTTTGGCATTGCAGAGCATGGCAAATAGGGGATGTGGGCTTCTTTGCCTTGTTGTTCCTTGCTTCTTTTGGCCTTGACAAGCTTATCCGTGATACGCATTCTCTTATACTGGTGGCCTGCTTCCATGGTCTGTTCAATTTTTATTTCAAATGCCTCTCCGACCCAAGCCATTGGTCGTCAATCGTTTGTCTCGTCATCACCATCATGCTGTGGCTCTACATTTGGTATGGGCCAAAAGTCAAGATTTGCTGGAGATAATGTAATGCTTGGGACAAAAATACAAAAAAGGAAGGAATACTTTATGAATGGTGTATTATTAGAATGGTAATATGATAGATTATATATTTTATAGAGTATATTGGGCTTATAACAAAAAAAGAGAGTCCGCAAAGTTTCTTAGCCCATTGTATATGGCAATGGTCTTTGCGTTTCTCTTTTTCCCATTCGCATTATTTTTGTGCGAACTATTAAGGGATTCATACCATAGAAATGATGGATATTTGTTATCCATTTATCTACTAATGATATTAATATACTCTTATTTAAGATTTTTCCCTAACAAAAAGATATGGTTGATAAATAAAAAATTCGAAGGGAATGGTTATAATTATAAGATTCCTGATTGGTGTTTTTTCGTGGTTCTTCCATTATCCATAGTTTGGGGAATTATAACATACTCTCTTTTGGTAAAGTTTTTCATAAAACCTTTTGCCTTGAGAGGTATTATATATAATATGCTGTAAGCGTTCTATAAAAAATGCAATCAAAAACTCATAGAATTTTTCTTGTCTGGAGTTTTTGATTGCATTTTCAAATATATAGTACAACATAGAAATTAATAAATATAAGTAGAAGAGGTTTTGATTGTAAAAATATAATACTTTTCTTGTAATCTTACTGATTGCTCGTAATATACTGATAATCAATACTAATTGGAATGATAAAATGACGAAAGAAACAAATTAGGAACAACAAAATCAAGAAACCCCAAAATGAAAGCATGAGAAAACATAAATTAACACTGAAAACAATGATAAATTTCTGATTTTGACATTTTAAGAACATGGCAAAAAGAACATATTCATAAACGCATATATGTATCTTGCCATATTGGGAAATCAATTGCTTAGTTCCATTTTTGCAGATTATATTTCTATTTTGTCTAAATTACGACGGAATACA